>Ga0076343_102_pt1 | contig 373258 bp, 331 predicted proteins | sample RifGroF2_FD_67843 | JGI IMG/M metagenome (GOLD analysis project Ga0076343, IMG submission 67843) | Peregrinibacteria bacterium GW2011_GWF2_43_17 | reverse complement strand
ATCATTCGTGCGTATATTGAGAACCAAGGTCAAGAAGATGCGGGACAAGCGAAGCTTGAACTACGCTAACCCCGCCTGCGTAAGCTGGCGGAAGTTTAGCATTTCTGCGTCACTCCTTCTCGCCCCGCTTAGCGGGGCTTTCCAGTATCACTTCGTCGTCGTTCCTTGAACTGCTATAATATCTGCGATATTCCAATCGAAACCAATAGTGTGCACAGGCCCTAATAAACTAATAGACACATAGTATGCGTGCTTTAATTCAGAGGGTAAAACATGCTTCCGTATCTGTTGAAGGCAAGGTCGTTGGCAAGTGTGGCGAAGGTTTTTTGGTTTTGCTTGGAGTTGGGAATGGCGATTCTTCGCAGGATGTCGATTATTTGGTGAAAAAGATTGTTGACATGAGGATTTTCGCAGACAAGGACGGAAAGTTTAATTTGTCATTAAAAGACGTTGGTGGCGAATGTTTGGTTGTTTCGCAGTTTACTTTGTATGCTGATACGCGGAAGGGAAATCGACCGAGTTTTACGGATGCGGCCGAGCCCGAGTTGGCGAAGATGTTATATGAAGAGTTTTGTGAAAAAGTTGCCGAGATGGGTGTTAAGGTTGAGAGAGGAGTTTTTGCGGCTTATATGCAGGTTGAATTGGTGAATGATGGGCCGGTGACGGTGGTGGTGGGAAAGTAGGCAATTTTTAAATATATTTTTTATGGAAAAATATGGGTTGGAGCCTGGTTGCAATAGTGGAGGAATTAATCGTATGCAGGCTATCCCGTGTGGTGTGGATAAGGTTATTGGTTTGATTCGTTTGCTTACCGATTTTGTTACCAGATTGGGAGAAAAGGATAATGGTCCTCTTATGGATGAATTATTGCGTGTTAATCCCGGTGATTCCGAAGCGGTTGTCGAGATCAAAACGGGAGAGATGGCCAGGAATGTTGTGGGGCTGGTTTTGAAGTGTGCTCGTTATGATTCTTTGGATGTTAGAGTGCAGTTTCCAAATGATGCACAACCCGTTGTTCGTATAGTTCTTAAGTTGAAGGATATAGGTAGGATTTTTGAAATTATGACAGGTCTCGATATTCGCGGATTGGTTTTTATGTTGGAGTCGACGGATCCCAATATTCCAGGGGTTTATTTTATTGGTGTTGGATTGAGGGACATGCATCGTTATTTGGAGACCTATGGATTTTTGAAAGAGTAGGCGACGATTTTTTTTGACACATTGGTTTGTTCATGATATAAGTAATGAGCAATGATTTTAAAAAGATTTAAAAATGGAGTTACGTGGCGTGGTCACTTTTGTCTTTTTCAGAGGTGGTGATATAGCGTGTGCTACCGATTAATGTGTTTTGAAACCCACCTCTCGTGAAAGGATATGAGGGGTCTTTTTTTAATTTTCAATTTATGAATCCAAAAGATCGAGAGTTACAGTGCCTTGAAAGGATTGCACCCAGGGATGAAATTGAGCGTAATAGATGGGTTCAGCGTGCATCGGATGTGGCAAGGGATATCAGAACGATTAGTGAAACTATGGCCGAAAACAGATCGAGTTATGCATTGGAGCCTGTTGCGCCTGGACCTTATGAAGTGAATGTCGGGATTGATGAATCCGTTTTGGAGCATGTTGTATCGCGAATTGAAGGGAGCGTTGTGGATGGGGTTCGTGATTCTGTGGATTATTTGGATTCGTCGGTTGATCGTGTTTACGATGAACAGGTTAGGACTAATGGTCTTGTGCGATTTTTCCATGCGGATGTTTCATCATCGCTTGAGGGTATAAGGGGCAATATAGAGTTGTTGACAGGGGTTTCCGGTTTGAATCTCGGGATTGCCGCTGTTGGGGTTGGTGTGTATTTTGAGCAATTGGAGGAACAGAAGAAAATTCGAGATACTTTAGCGGTGATGCATGATGATCTAACCGATGGGCTGGTTGGGATTGCAGTTGGTATTGAAGACGCGACAGAAGCTATTATCGAAGCTCAGAATAAAGGATTTTTGTTTTTGGGCGATGCCATTTCCGATGGTTTTGTCGAGTTGCATATTGAACAAGAAAGAAGGCATCGAGAGATGGTTGCTGTTGTCAGAGAAGTCGCTGAGAATAGTCATGAGTATAGAGCCAGAGAGAAGTTCAGGCATGCCGAAATTAATTTCCGTACCAAAAAATACGGAGCCGCCTTGAATGATCTGAAGGATGTTTTTTGTGAAGTAAGCGTATTCTCTCCGGGATGGTTGTTGTTTGCTCGTATAAGTTTTATTTTGGGGCAGGTTACCGTTGCGAAGGAAGCGTGTAGATTTGCCAGATCTTATTCTTCGGAACGAGGTGAAAAAGATGTTTATATGAATGCGACTATTGAATTGATTAGATTGGAGTTGGCTACGGGCAATTTTGATTCCATGCGCGATATGGTGAAAGACGTTCCTATTGCGGAGTTGCTAATGGACCCTGTCATTCGTGAATTTTTCAGCCAACGATTGGTTGAGATTTGCAGAGTATTTCGGTCTGTTGAAGTTGATGATATAAATATAGATGCTCCGCAGTATTTGAACAAGTGGAGCAAATTTACTGAATTCAAGGATTTGCTTAAAAAACTGGAGGCTTGCTTAATTTTTTTCTGTCATGACGTGCAATCGGAATTTTTCGACGATGATAAGACTTTCAAGGTGGTATGCAAGATTTTCAATGAAATAATGAAGATATTTGCTTGTTCTCCCGACATCCTATTGCAAAAGATGAAAGAGTCTCCTCGCGCTTATGATTATTTGTCCAGGATTGTGGATGGTTACTCACGTCCGCAACTTACCGGCAGAGGTGTGATGAAACGTTTTAAAGGATTAAAGGAGTTGGTTGGCGAACTGGAGCGAGCGTTGATGCCGATATAGCTTGTAGGGTCGTTAGTGGACAGCGAATAGTCGAATATGTATATTTGTGTTCGGTTTTCTTTTTAATAAATTCTTTTATGCCAGAACAAGATCTAATGGATAAGGTGATTTCTCTTTGTAAACGCAGAGGGTTTGTTTTCCCGGGTTCGGAGATTTATGGCGGATTGGCGAATACGTGGGATTATGGACCATATGGGGTGGAGCTGAAGAATAATTTAAAGAGGATATGGTGGAAAACTTTTGTGCAGGGGAGAGATGATATGGTGGGTGTGGATGCGGCTATTTTGATGAATCCTCGGGTCTGGGAGGCGTCGGGACATATTGAGAATTTTTCGGATCCGCTTGTTGATTGCAAGAGTTGCAAGGAGAGGTTTAGGGGAGATAAATTGATTGAAGAAAAGCTTGGAATTGAGGCGGCGGCGAAGTTGAATTTGAAAGATTTGACGACAATTATTCATGAGAACAAAATTCCTTGTCCCAAGTGCGGAAAATGTAATTTTACAGAGGCGAGATCTTTTAACTGTATGTTTAAAACTCATCAAGGTGTCATTGAGGAGACTGCGTCTCTTGTTTACTTGAGGCCGGAGACTGCGCAGGGGATTTTTACGAATTTTAAAAACGTATTAAATACTTCACGCAAGAAATTGCCGTTTGGGATTGGGCAGATTGGGAAATCGTTTAGAAACGAGATTACGCCTGGGAATTTCACTTTTAGAACGAGAGAGTTTGAACAGATGGAGATCGAATATTTTATTCGCGAAAAAGATTGGGAGACTCTTTTTGACGGATGGGAGAAAGATTGTTGGGATTTTTATCTTGGACTCGGGTTGAAAAAAGAAAATTTGCGTTTTAGGGATCATGATAAGAAAGAGCTTTCGCACTATTCCAAAAAAACCAAGGATATCGAGTATAAGTTTCCGTTTGGGTGGGGTGAGTTGATGGGGTTGGCTTATAGGACGGATTTTGATCTTAAAAGGCATAGCGAGTTTAGTGGTGAGAAGCTGACGTATTTCGAAGAGGGTGAGCAGCCGTTTGTGCCGCATGTTATTGAACCGTCGTTTGGTGTGGAAAGGACTGTTTTGACGATTTTGCTGGATGCTTATTGTGAGGAAGAGGTGAATGGTGAGACGAGAGTTGTTATGAAGTTTAATAAAAAAATAGCTCCGATAACGGTTGCCGTTTTGCCTTTGAGCAATAAGTTGAATGAGGAGGCGAGCAAGGTTTATAAGATGATCAAGTCGCAGTTTGCTTGCGAGTTCGATGTTTCCGGGTCTATTGGGAAAAGATACAGGAGGCAGGATGAGATTGGGACGCCTTATTGTGTGACTTTTGATTTCGATTCTCTTGAAGATAAATCCGTGACGGTGCGCGATAGGGATACGATGAAACAGGAGAGAGTGAAGATTGAGGATCTCATGAAGGTGTTTTAGTATTCCTGATGTGTCCAGTCCGGAATTCCTTTGTCAATCCTTCCCCGTTGATAGGGAGGGGTTTTTCTGTTATAATAATATGATTTAAATTCGAATTTTGATGGAGATGTTAAAACAGGTTGGGGGGCAGATAATAGGGCAACCTTGGTGGGCGATTTGTGTCGAGGTGGTTGCTATCTATGCGTTTATCAGGTTTGCGTTATGGGCTTTCAGGTTTTGGTATTTTTTGTATAGGAGAAAACATGTCAGATATTTGAAAATCACTTTGCCTCGCGAGGATTCGCAAAAAGATAAGGAAAAGGCGACGGAAAAAGATTTCAAGGAGAAAATTGCGATTATGGAACAGCTTTTCAGGGGCCTGCATGAGATCGGGGAGCTTACTTTGAAAAACAGGTTGAAAGTTTGGTTTTTCGATCATGCGATGGTCTCTTTCGAGCTTTTTGTGGAGAAAAAAGAACTCTCTTTTTATGTGGTGATGGATGAGTATTTTATGGATATAGTTGAGAAACAGATCACCTCTTTTTATTCGGATGCGGATGTGCAGATTTATAAAGAGCCTTACAGTTTGGAGAATAGCGACCCGAAGATTAAAAACACGATCATAGGTTATTATATGCATCATGTTAAGAAGTATTGGTTTCCGATTAAAACTTATAAAAACATAGAGAATGATCCGTTGAACGATCTTTCGAACGTTATGTCCAAATTGGAGGATAACGAGAAAGCGGTTGTTCAGATCATCGTTAAGCCGAAGAAGAGCAAGTGGCAAAAAAAGGCTGTGAATTACGGTTCACAGTTGTTTAAGGGTAAAAAGCCCAAGATGGGTTTTTGGAGTAAGATCCCGGTAATAAAGCAGATACATGCTTTGTTTGTAACCCTTATTTTCGGATACGATAGGGCGAAGGAGACAAGTACGAATGCTCCGGGTGCGAATTCCGGCGATAAATTTGTTCGTATGTTGCAAACGGAGGAAGAGTTGGCGAAGAGGATAGGTGAAAAGTCGAGTCAGGTTGGTTTTGATGCCATGATCAGGGTTTTCGCATCATCTCCGAATCCCGTAAGAGCGGAACAGCTTATCAGCAATCTTTTCGTGGCTTTCAATGTATTTAAAGATGCGGCTTCGAATTGGTTCCAGGGGCGCAGGATGTTTTTTATGAATGTTATCAATACTCCTTGGATTAAGTGGAATTTTCAAAACAGAGTTTTGAAATTCGGAGAAAAATCCAGCCTTCTTGTTCCGGAAGAACTTGCGACGTTGTACCATTTCCCGAACAGTAGATATAACTACACGCCGATTATCAAATGGTTACAGTATAAAGTCGTGCCCGCTCCAGTCAGTTTGTCGAAGGAGGGGATTTTGCTCGGTTATAACGCTTTTAGAGGCGAGAAACGAGAAATCAGGTTCGCGAAAAAAGACAGGCGCAGGCATCATTATGTTATAGGTCAGACGGGTACAGGTAAATCCGCCTTTATCAGCATGATGGTCAGGCAAGATATTAAGAATGGCGATGGGCTTTGTGTTGTTGATCCGCACGGCGATCTTATCGAGGATATTTTGCAATATATTCCGAAAGAACGTGTCAGGGATGTGATCGTTTTCGATCCGTCGGATCAGGAGAGACCGATGGGTTTGAATATTTTGGAGGCGGAAACATCCGAACAGCAAGACATGGCTTCAAGTCAGGCGACAGAGATTTTCATTAAAATATTCGGCGATGAGATATTCGGTCCGCGCATTCAGCACTATTTCAGAAACGCTTGTTTGACTCTTATGGAGGATAAAGAAGAGGGTGCGACGCTTATAGATGTGCCGAGGATGTTTACCGATGATGAATTTATGAAATATAAAGTTACAAAGATTACAAATCCGGTAGTTAAATCTTTCTGGGAACATGAGTATGCGAATACGGGTGATCGTGAGAGACAGGAGATGATTCCGTATTTCTCCGCGAAATTCGGTCCGTTTATTACGAATATGATAATGCGCAATACGATTGGGCAGACCAAATCGGCTTTCGATTTCAGGAAATGTATGGATGAGAAAAAGATACTTCTGATTAATCTTTCAAAAGGTAAGTTGGGCGATTTGAATACGCAGCTTCTCGGGTTGATTATTGTTGCCAGAATACAGATGGCGGCGATGAGCAGGGTTGATACGCCGGAAGATAAAAGAAAGGATTTCTATCTCTACGTGGATGAGTTCCAGAATTTTGCGACGGATAGTTTCTGTTCGATTTTGTCCGAGGCTAGAAAATACAGATTGGCTTTGACGATGGCTCATCAATATATCAACCAGCTTGTGGTTACGAAATTCGGCTCGACAAGTTCTCAAATCAGAGATGCCGTATTCGGTAACGTCGGTACTTTGCAATCGTTTAAAGTTGGTGCCGAAGATGCAGAATATTTGGCGAAAGAGTATGCGCCGGTTTTAACAGAGCAAGATGTTATCGGGATAGCGAATTACAAGGCTTACATAAAGCTCAATATAGATAACGCGACTTCAAGACCTTTCTCTCTTGAAACAGCTTACAATATCGTTGGGGCGAGCGAGAAAATCAGGGATATAGTTAAGCAGTACTCCAGGATGAAATATGGCAGAAAAAGAGTGTTTGTTGATCAGGAAATTACTGCCAGGATAGGTATAGATATTGCGGCGGCGAATGTCAAAAAAGATAAACCTTTCGATCAGAAATTAAAAGAAAAAGGGTTGATGAGTGAACCGCCAAAAGATATTAAAAATATACTTTCGCAACCGGTTAACAATTTGAAAAAAGATGACAAGCCTAAAATATAAACATGTTATGCATGACGATCAATTGTACGCCGAATATGATTCTGCGGCGGAATGGCATTTTAAGTTGCAGAGCATAGCTGTCGTTTCGTTGATTACGGCTATTGCTTCCGTTTTCGCGGCGTTTTTATATGTTTTCAGTGTTTTTTCGACCGATCTTGATAAGAAATCGATGCAAGTTGATTCGTTGGTTACGGAGGTTGGTGAATTGAAGGATGAAAATCTGACTTTATATCAGGAATTGGAGGAGGTTGCCGACATGGGGGAAGCGAATTTGTTTAGATATGAAAAGGTGGTTTCAGTTCCGGTTGTTACCGTAAGTTCAGAGGAGACTTTTGACATCTTGATTATGGGTACTCACGGGACTTTGACCGATACGATTATGCTTGCAAGTATCAATCCGGATTTGAAAACCATTAGTTTGATTTCAATACCTCGCGATTTATCGGTAAACGGGAGAAAAATAAACGAGCATTATAATTTATACGGTTCCGATTATATGAAGGAGGCGGCGTATGAGATTACCGGAATTATGCCCGAAAAATATGTTGTTATCGATATGCAAGCTTTCATAGATATCGTTGATGCCGTGGGAGGAGTTGATGTTTATGTGGATAAAGCTATTTACGATACTCTTTATCCTAACGGCAAAGGCGGATATAGCACTTTTTATATTGAGGCCGGAGAGCAACATTTGGATGGGGCGACCGCGCTGAAATATGCGCGTAGCAGGGAAAGTACTTCCGATTTCGACAGAGCCGAGAGGCAACAGGAGGTTGTTTTGGCCTTGAAAGATAAAGTAGTAAGTTCTGGTTTAGTGGGCGATGGATCAGCGATTTTGGATATTTTGAGTTCTGTTCTCGAAAATGTTGATACCGATATCAGTTTTATAGATACGATAACTTATTATGCTTCTTATGGAAATTATACGGTTGAGACTGGAAATGTTTTGACCACATCGAATTATTTGTACTCGACTTATAATATGTACGGGCAATATATTTTGTTGCCGGATGTGGGGGATTATGGAGAGGTTTGGGAGTGGGTGGAAGGGGTGGTGAGATAAATAGACTGATTATCGGATTATAGTCAGCCAGTTCCCGTATTTCTTATTCTCTCCGTGTACTATTTTCATAAACTTTTCTTTGAGGCGCATTGTTATTGGGCCTTTTTCGAATTTCATTTTGGACTTATTGATGGCGCAGATTGGGCTGATTTCGGCGGCGGTTCCGGTGAAGAAGGCTTCATCGGCTTTTTTAAGTTCGGTCGGAGTGATTTTTCCTTCGGCGACTTTGTAGCCGAGATCTCTTGCGAGTTTGATGATTGAATTTCTTGTGATTCCTGGGAGTATTGAACCTAATGATGGGGTATAAATTACCGCGTTTTTTATCATGAAAATATTTTCTCCGGGACCTTCTGCGACGTATCCGTCGTTGTCCAGAAGCAAAGCTTCGTTGTAGCCGCTTTTGTGAGCGTCCAAAGATGCCAAGATTGAGTTGAAATAATGGCCTACGATTTTGGCGGTTATGATCGTCGATTTTGAATTAATTCTTGTGAATGGGCTAATTTTTATTTTTATCGGTTTTGTTCCCAAGTATGCGCCCCATCCCCAAACGGCGATGATTGTGTCTACGGGTAAATTTTTTGCCAATATGGACATTTTTCCGTACCCATAATAGGAGAGTGGGCGAATGTAGCCCGATTTCAGCTTATTTTTTTTGACAGTTGCAATGATCGCTTTTTGGATCTCTTGTTTTGTGTAAGGAATTTGCATGTCGATTGCTTCGGCTGAATAAAAAAGGCGCTCGACATGTTCTTTTAATCTGAAGATAGCGATACCTTTTTTGGTCTCATAAAATCTTATTCCTTCAAAAACTCCTGCACCGTAGTGAAGTGTATGTGTTAGCACGTGCGTTTGGGCCTTTGCCCATTTTACGAACTTGCCGTTTTTCCAGATGTAAGGGGTGGTGAGCATGGGGTATATGTTGTAGGAAGTAGGTTGTAGGAGGTGCGGGAGGGATTTTAACATTTTTGGTTAAAACCTCAAATCAGGTGTTGTCAGTTTCGGGAGATTTTTTTGCTCGATTTTCCTAGCTGTTCTTTGTGCGAGCGAATAAAGTTCTATAAATCCGGCCGATGCGTTTTGATTGAAAAGATTGTTTTTCATGAAAGTTGCCATGTTCTCATCCAGCATCGAATATGGAGAGGTGATAGCCGTGACAAAAATGGTGCCTTTGTAGAGCTTGAGTGTGACTTCGCCTGTAACTTTTTCGTTCATTTTGTCTATGAAGGAGTTAAGGTTTTGCATGAGCGGTTCAAACCATTTGGCGCTGTAACAAAGGTAGCTCCATTTTTGGTCTATTAAGTATTTAAATTCGTTTTCGTCTCTTGTGGAGACGAGTTTTTCAAGATTCTTGTGTGCTTCGATTAAGATTGCGGCTCCGGGTTGCTCGTATATGCCCCTGACCTTTAGGCCGATCAACCTGTCTTCTATGAGGGGTGTGATGCCCATGGCGTGCTCGGCGCCGATTTTGTTTAATGTGAGGATGAGCTTGTGAATCGGGAATGCTTGATTGTTGATCGAGACGGGAATCCCTTTTTCGAATCCTATTTTTATCGTTTGTGCGATAGGGGAGGCGGCTTGTGGTGTTTTGCAGATTTTCAAGATGTTTGAGAGTATCGGGTTTTTGCTGATGTTTTCGATTTCTCCGCCTTCGGCAGACCCACCCCAAAGATTTTCGTCGTATGAGTAAGGTTTTTTCGAGGTGCTGGGTACCGGGATGTCATGTTTTTTTGCGTAGGCGAGTTCTTCGTCTCTGCCCATGCTCCATTCTCTGACCGGTGCGATTGTTTTTAGTGTTGGATCGAGTGTTGGGATATAACTTTCGAATCTTACTTGATCATTCCCTTTTCCGGTGCAGCCGTGTGCGATCACTTTGATCCCTTTTTGTTGAGCCGTTTTGACTGCGAGTTGGCTGATCATGACTCTTCCGAGCGGGCAGAACAGGTGGTAATTGCCTTGGTATGATGCGTTGGCTTTGATAGCTTTTGTTAAAATTTCTTTTGAAAATTCTTCTTGTGCGTCTATCAAAACCGCTTCTTCGACTCCGAGTTTTATCGCCTTTTCTTTTATTTGTTTGAAATTCGCGATTTGGCCTATGTTTACTGTCAGAGTTGTGACTTTTGCGTCATATTTTTCTTGAATCCATTTGAGCATTACGGAAGAGTCGAGTCCTCCGGAGTAGAGAAGTAGAACGTGTTTTGCTTCCTTTTTTGAAGCTTCGTGTGATGCGATTTTTTTGTACATTGTTGTTGTGAGTTAAAAATTTTATATATAAAAAAGAACCCCACTGTGTATCGATCCGATGGAGTCTACTTGTTTTTTTGTACAGCAGTTGTCTCCACTAGATCAGTGGAGTGCGACGGAAATTCGTTGTTAAAATTGCTGTATTCATCATGAGTGCAATTTATTCTTGATTTTTTTATTGTCAAATCTTTTGCGATATTCGCGAGAATATGTTAAAAGTACTCTGTTCAAATGACGCGGGGTAGAGCAGTGGCAGCTCGTCGGGCTCATAACCCGGAGGTCGGTGGTTCGAATCCACCCCCCGCAACCAGGACACCGGTAGCGAAGCGAACGGGCACCAGTCGGCCCTTTATAAATGAGTTGTTTCGCGGAGGCGGAATTCCTATTGCTCCGTGAAAGAAAACTTGAAAATGTCGGCGTATACAGTTATAAATATTTCCGTGTAAATTTATAAGAATGCTTTTCTTTCATAAGAAAAATAAGTTGTCATTGAAACCGCCAAAACATTTTTTTATTGATCTTGTGATATTGACCGGTGTTGTGATGACTTGGAGAGGAGTTTGGCATATAATGGATATATACTTGTTCCCTAATAATGAGGCGTTAAGCAGTATCGTTTCGATTGTGATGGGCGTGATATTGCTTTATCTTCCTGAAGAAGAGCTGAAAGACTTAATGTAAATTAAAAATGTGGCAGGGTAGCTCAGATGGTTAGAGCGCGGGACTCATAAGCCCGAGGTCGGCGGTTCGATCCCGCCCCCTGCTACCAAGAGGTTTTTGATAATTGTCTCTCTACAATTATCAAAAACCTTTGCCGGCTTATAATGTTGATTCTTCGGGTTCTACCATTCCTAGGGCCTGTGCACACTATTGGTTTCGATTGGAATATCGCAGATATTATAGCAGTTCAAGAAACGACGACGAAGTGATACTGGAAAGTATTACAAGGAGGAGTGACGCAGAAATGCTTAAAATCTGCCCTGTCTGCCGATAGGCAGGTTATTCCCGGAGGGTTAAAGAGAAAATCATCCATCTTTTTCGTTGCTCGTCACTCCAGGCTGTCCGAGAATGAACTTTTTTAAGAAAACGCATTGTTCGCAATGCTTTTTGCTATCTGTTGCACAGAATAACATTTTACGCGTCAATCCTTCGCTTGTTTTGGCCCGTCCTCCAATTTCATTGTCGGACGGTCTGAGCGCTCCTCGCGCCTCAAATCTGAATAATTTTCTCTTTAACCAATTCGGAACCAATAGTGTGCACAGGCCCTAATTGGGCGACGTATGTTTTTGTATCTTCAAGCCAGTACCAAGATTTGATCACCCATCCTGAAGATGCTGATGTTGTTTCTAGATGTCTTTTTAATTCGGTTTCGTTGGTTGTTGCGTGTCCTTCCCAAGGGCTGTCGGCAAGTATTAATTGTTTTGCGCCGTTTCGTGCGATGATTTCTAATATTTTTTCAAATGTTAGAGGGTCTTTTGTGCCACAGTGATTAAATTTCATTGTACGTGGATCGTTCGAACATTTTCCTCTTAAAGATATTTCGATTGGGATAACAAGTTTGCGGTCCAATGTGAATCCGCTGTGTAATAGCGTGGCGATAGGTTGTAGTTCGAGACCTGGGTTTTGGAGAGGATGTGGTTTTAATGTTACGGCTTTTCCAAGTCCAAAATCTTCAACAAGACCTGGTGCATTTGGTTTGTCGATGTTTCTTACATGGTCTGCGTATCTAAGGTCGATGAGATCTGCTGCGTCTAATATGCCTTCTTTCAGTAATGCCAAAATTGTAATTGCGTCTCCACTCATTAGATCGCTACATTTTCTTTGTCTTGTATCTTCAATTAATTTTCCGATTATTCCATAAGCGGCTAAGTAGGTTGAGAGACGTATGCTTAAAAGAACTGTTCTTGCCCGGATATGTTTTTCTAATTTCTTTGTCGATATTGCGTGTAGAGGTGCGCCACGTGCTTCAAAATATTTTTGACTGGATCGGACTATGTTTCTTTCCCAAATTGCATTGAAATGGTTTCCCATGTATTTATTTACACATGGAAAGCGTAATCTGTCAAATGGCCGTAAGTGTATTTTATTATTATCTCGAGTGACCCTGCAGCGCTACTGTTCTTTTGTAATAGGGTTTTGCTCAAATTAACCACTCGATGTCCTGCGCCTTCATGAAATCTCGTGGAACTCGCTTTCATTACGGCTTCGGAACGCAAAACTCGCTACTTCAGTATTTGAACGGATTCTCATTCAGGAAGAATTCCATCCATTTTCGTGGGTTCGACCATGAGTTGCGAAGGGCGAGGGTTTGGGCCTCTTCGTATTCGGCTTCAAGGACTGTGTCATTGTCGTCTTGTGCAATGATGATGACTTGTTCGCCGTCGTTGATTAGACCGAGGTTTTGTTTGGCGATTTTTTCGATGTATTGGTCGGAGGTGTAGTATTTGTAACTGTCGATTTTTTCGAGATTTTCTTCTTCAAGAGTGGTGTTTCTTTCTTCGAATGACTTGATCGTTGAATCTATTTGGTAGTTTTCGTAGATTGAAACCGTCAGGTTGTAGAGCATGTATGCGACTATGGCGAATCCGGCCATGATAATGACTTTCGCCATGCGGAAAGGCTGATTGTCGTTTAACCTGTAATTCATCTTTTTATTTTCGTATATAAAATTTATCACATATAATCCAATCATGCACGAATTTCTAGACAAAATTAAGTTTAAAGACATCAAGAAAGCGTTTTTTGTAGGCGTTGGTGGGCGAGGAGTAAGTGCTTTAGCGAGGATTTTGAAATCGAGGGGAGTCGAATGTATCGGCTCTGATAAGGAAGATTCGGATTCCATGAAAGAACTTCGAAACGAAGGGATTACTTGTTTTGTTGGTCATAAGGCTGAGTATGTCCCGAATGATACCGATTTAATGGTTGTTACTTTTGCCGTGATGTCTGAAAATCCCGAATGGACAAAAGGTCGTGAGCTTAAGATTCCGGTTTTGACTTATCCGGAAGGGCTCGGGGTGCTTTCGAGAGAGTTTAAGACGATTGCGATTACCGGGACTCATGGGAAGACTACAACGACGCTTTTGACGGCTTTGGGGATGATGGAAGGCAAGGTTGATACTTCATGCGTGTTGGGCGCACCTGTGCCTGAATTTGATGGCAAGAATTGTCTTATAAGTGGCAGTGATAAGATGATTATCGAGGCTTGCGAATACAGGAGGGCGTTTTTGAATTTGAAAGTTGAAGTGGCGGTAATTACCAATGTTGACTGGGATCATACCGATTACTACAAAACCGAGGAAGATTTCATGTTGGCTTTTAAACAGCTTGTTAGAGGAATCCCTTCAAACGGGTTGGTTATTGCGAATATTGATGATAAATGGACGCGTGAGGTTATAAAAGATGCAATTTGCAGAGTTGTGACTTTTGGAGAGGATGAAAAGGCCGATTTTCGACTTAAGGGAAATGAGCTTTGGGAGGATGGGCGAAAATTGGGCGAGCTTAAGGTTGGAGTTCCCGGTAGACATAATCAATACAATGCGGCGGCGGCTTTTGCGGTTTGCAGATTTTTCGGTGTTGAGCCGGGAGTTTTGTTTAGGACTTTTGAGCTTTTTCAAGGGACTTATAGGCGTTTTGATCTTTTGGGGAAAATGTCGAATGGTGCTTTGGTTTATAACGATTATGCGCATCATCCAACTGCCGTTATGGCGACACTGTCTGCCGCGAGAGATGCTTTTCCCGGTAAAAAAATAGTTATGGCGATTCAGCCACATCAGTACAATCGTACTTGGGTTCTTTTGGATAGATATGCGACTGCGTTTAAAGATGCGGATTTGGTCGTTGTTCCGAATATTTATGAGGCCCGGGATACCGAAGAGGACAAGGCCGCTGTTTCTCCGACTTCATTTTGTAAAGTTGTCGAGAAAGGAAGCGGTTGTCCCGCGATAGACGGTCAAGGGTTTGAAAATAGTGCGAAATTGATAAAGTCGATGACTGATGAAAACAGTGTTGTTTTCACGACGGGAACGGGAGATATAAATAAGTTGGCGAAGATGTTGGTAGAGTAATTTAGGATTTCTTCCAGATTGTACCGCTTGGAGTGTCTTCCAGAGTGATGCCTTTTGCGATGAGTTGGTTGCGAATTTCATCAGCTCTTTTGAAATCTCTGTTTTTGCGTGCTTCTTCGCGGTCTTTGATCAGTTTTTCTATTTCGGGTGCGATGTTATCTTCTATTTCCGGTAGTATCGATAGAACAGAGTCTATTTTTTTCAGCGTTGCTTCTATTCCTCCTTTATCTTTTTCGGCGATTTTTTTATCTTTCATCAGGATGTTTATCTCTTTTATCAGGTCGTAAAGTGCTGCCAATCCGCCTCCGGTGTCGAAGTCGTCGTCCATCTTTTTTTCGAAATCTTTTATTGCCGTTTTCAGTGCTTTTTCTAGGTTTTTATCGCTTTCCGGTATGTCGCTTTTGTAATTTTTAAGATTAATAAGGAAATCTTTTAATCGCGAGAGTCCGTTTTCCGCTTGTGCCAAAATTTCATGAGAGAAATTTATCGGGCTTCTGTAGTGTGTGCCGAGCATGAGGAGTCTTACTGCGAGTGGGGTGTACTCTTTGAATATGTCTTTTAACGTGAAAAAATTGTTGAGGCTCTTGCTCATCTTTTCGTTGTTGATGTTTACGAATCCGTTATGAAGCCAATATTTTACGTAAGGTTTTTCGTTCCCGCATTCGGATTGTGCAATTTCGTCTTCGTGGTGGGGGAATATCAAGTCCATTCCGCCGCCGTGGATTTCGAATGTTTCTCCCAAAATCGCAGCGCTCATTGCGCTGCATTCAATATGCCATCCGGGCCTGCCTTTGCCCCAAGGGCTTGGCCATTTTGGTTCGCCCGGTTTAGCTTTTTTCCAAAGTACGAAGTCGTGAGGGTTTCTTTTCTTATCATCTTTTTCTATTCGTGCTCCCGTCTGTAGTTCGTCTATGTTTTGATGACTGAGCTTCCCGTATTCTGCGAATTTTGCAACTTCGAAATAAACCCCGTCAGCAAGTTCGTATGCGTAACCTTTCTCGACGAGTTTTTTGATGAGAGCGATCATTTGCTCGATATATTCCGTGGCTTTTGGTTGTTTGTCCGGTTTTGCGATTTTTAGTGCAGCGTAATCTTTTTGATATTCGGGGATTATTTTGTCTGCGAGTTCGCTTACCGTTATGCCTTCTTGGTTGGCTCTTTTTATCATCTTGTCGTCTATGTCGGTGTAATTTGAGACATAGGTGACGTCGTATCCCTTATAGATTAAATATTTTCTGATTACGTCGAAAGCGATTGCCGATCTGCCGTGTCCCAAGTGGCCAAAGTCGTATACTGTCGGGCCGCATACATATATACCGACTTTTTTATCTTTTATAGGCTGAAATTCTTCTTTCTTGCCGGACAAAGTATTTTTAACTTTCATATTTGCGATATGATATAGAAAATAACTTCTCTCATGATTTCCAGTCCCATTACGGCTACGATTGGTGAAATATCTATCGGACCTAAACGCGGGGTTATTTTTTTTGCCAAATTCATAATCGGATCCGTTGATTGGATGATGAAATTACTGAGTTTATTGTTAATTTGGCTGCCTCGAAACCAGCTTAAAATCACTCTGATCAGGATCAGAACTATGAGAATTTGCGTCAGATAATTTACAAATATAGCTACAAAATACATCCGATTTCAAATTAGTACGGAGTGTATTCTAAGGCTATTCGTGGATTTTTTCCACGAGAACTTTTTTAGCCTTGAAGTAAACCTGCGAGAATGCGAGTGTGAATACGAGTATCCAAGCCGTTTCGGGGCCGCTGTCGGGTGTTTCTGATGGTGTTTCGGCGTCTTCAACGGAGATCTCTTTACCCGCGCTGTCGTGAAGCTCTCCAAGAGTACTTTCCGGTTCTGTGCCTTCGGGAGTCCCCGTTACGGTTTTACTTTTTGATAAACTTTCAAGCCCGTTTGAATCTATTGCCGTGATTGCGAAGTAATACGTGACTTTGTTTTGCAAATTTGGGATATACCAAGTTGTACTCGAATCGAAAGTTTCGGCGGTGCTGAGCATGAGATCCGTACTTGGACCGTAGTAAATTTTATATTTTTGTATTTTAGTACCTGCGATGCTGGCGGTTGATTCGTCCCATGTGAGTGTGACTTTTGTGTCGCCATTGACGGCTTCGACATTTTCAACTTGAGATGGTGCGGATTCGGCGGGCGGTTCCACTTCTTTCGCGAGTACGTTGATTACCGCTTGTTTGGAATATTGCATTTCGTTTGCCAAATTGTCTACGAGCAGTATATCTATGTTGTATGCGCCTTCGGTGTCGGGCGCTACCGCCATTCCGGTATATGCTCCGGCTTGTTCTATTGATTCCGTGAGTTCGTAAATTTTATCATCAAGTATGATCCCGACTTGCGACAGAGAAGGTTCGGTAAATATTGTGATTTCGAATGTATCTTCGATTTCAAGATCACCTTCCGGCGATATTTCTATATAATCCAAAGCCGGCGCTTCGGTATCGATGGTTATGCTTATCGGGTCGGTTTCCATTATCTCGTTGTTGTTGCTGTCTTTTAATATGAAGTATAAAGAGTGATTTCCGTTATCAAGGTCGATCTCTTTGGAAAATGTGTTGTCGGATGAAGTTTCGATCGTATCGACGATATTTTCTCCTTCGTAAACTCCGATTGTGTATCCGTAAGGTGCATCGCCTTTGAACTCAATTGCGTTTGAGCTGTAGGTGCCTTCTTGCGGGGTATCCAATGTGAATTCATCGGAATCTATCGTTGAATTGTCGTTTGTTGAGCTTGAACCGTTACCTCCCGATGTTATTTCCATTTCGAACTCTCCTTCAATATCCGGGTTGTCTATGTCGGTTACGATTAATGTTTGTGTTCCTGATGTTGTGAATCTTAAATTTAAACTGAAGGTGTGAGTTCCTTGATCATCCGCTTCGAAAGTGTAATCGTCAGGTAAGTCGGCGTTATCGTCGGATGAAGAAAATCTTACCGTTCCAGTGTAGTTTTCAACTATTTCGTCTGACGTGTCGTAAGCTGTTACCGTGAAATTGAGCAGGTCGTTGACTTCCGCTGCCGTGTCCAAATCTTCTATTTCCAAATGGTCGACAGTTCCGCTTGATGATGCGAGCAAGACGGATGCGTAATAGTTGTCGCCTCCGATTTCGTCAAGAGTGGTTGATGAATCGAAAAATGCTATTTTTGCTCTGGTATCAAGTACGATATTCGAGGTTGTGTCGTATGCAGTGAATATGGATACTCCGACTTCGTTCGAGTATGCATAAAAAGTCACTTTGCCCTGAAGATCGGTTGTGTTTGAATCGTATGGTGTAATGTAATCTTCGTTTCTCGAAGAGATAACTTCCATAGTGTGTCCCTTGATCGGATTTCCATATTTGTCTTTGAGTGCTATCGTAAGTTCTACCGGGTCGTATCCGGTGGCTTCTTTTGTAACGCTGTCCGCTTCCAAGGTTGATTTGTTTAGAGAGACCGAATCTTCATAAACTCGGAAGGAGTCGGTTTGACCGTAATCTTCGTCCAGATTGGTATATCTTGCGCAAATTTCGTAAGTTCCTGCGGTTTTCAAGTGATATCCGTCGATTTCCGCTTTGGCGTTGCCATCTTCGTCGCTTTTTGTTTCCAATATGATTTCACTGCCGTTTGGTTTTGTTACCAAAATTTCGATGTCTTCGTATTCCAAAGCATCTTCTATTTCCACGACCGTTGTGTAGCCGGCAACGGTATCGAAAGCTTCCAGTTCGAGCGTACTTTTGGCGAAAACCGTTTGAATCTCTGTTGCCAGGAGCGAAATTGCCAGTAACGTTGCGAATATCTTTTTAGCCATTTTTTGTATTTTTAAATCTATTAATTATATCACTTTTGGAGGCGAGTGGCAATCAGGTAGGGGTTGGCAAGCGCAGATATTATTTTGTGATTCGGTTGAGTTTTATGTACGGTTTTGTTAAGATTTCATTCCGTGTTAAAGAAAATTCACATCTTGTTTCTATCCTCGTTGCTTATTTCGTTGTTTGCGCCTTTTTCTTATGCCGAAGACGAAGTGGTGCTTACGGAGGATGTGCCTGAAGAAAGTTTGGATACGATAGATGCTTTTATAGATGCCGATTCGGTGGTTATGGTGGACAGAAATATTATTTTTGATGCGTCAAAAACTTATAATCCGACCCCCGATCAGGAGCTGACTTATGAGTGGCATTTGGGTGACGGGAATAGGCAACAAGGGGTTGAAATCGTGCATTCTTATACCGAACCCGGTGAATATCAGGTGACGTTGGTAGTAAGAAATAATGATGAGGAACAAGATGTAGAGACTCATACGATTTTTGTTTATGAAAGGACTTTTCTGTTGATTACGGATAATTCGGAGGAGAGCACCAAGCTTCAAAGTCTTTCGGATTATGCCAAGGAGCAAGGGGTTTATGTGAATCTTGTGGGAAGTTTTGGCGAGAGTTCGGAGTTTTTATCCGAAGAAGCTTTATCGCAAAAACTACAGGAGGCTGTGAGTACGATAGACAATTATGATACGATAGTGCTTTGGACGGTTGGTAGTTCGGGGTTGACGATTTTATCTCAATTATCGCAGTTTTCGGAGGATACGCAGGGGATTTTTACCGATTCGGAGATTATCGTGATTTCGGATCAATCTTTGGGAACGCTTGAAAATATCGCTCAAGGTACTTTCAGAACGGTTGATCCCAAAAGGATTGTGCTTACCAGGCCCGAGGCCTTGTGGCCGCTTGTGGATGCGTCTACCATAGATGTTTTCTTGGCGGATTTGGATCTTAGAGGAGTGACTTATGAAATTGTGGACAGTTCGGTTGGGATCGGGATTACAAATTTCATGTCATATTTGGTGAACTATATGGTTGAAAAAGGTGTACCGAGCAATTCTTTGAAACTTATTTTGATGCTACCTGTTATCGTGACTATGGTGGCGTTTTTCAAACAAGTTGTCGGGCTTGAGACTCTCGGGGTTTATACGCCTTCGATTTTGACACTGTCGTTCATAGCTCTCGGTATTGAGTTCGGATTGTTTATGCTCTTCATTATTCTGCTTTTCGGGACTTTATCCAGGATTATTTTGGGTAAATACAGGCTACTTTATATACCGAGAATGGCGATAGTTTTGACGATTGTGAGCGTTACCATACTTGTGACGTTATTGATGGGTGCTTATTTGGGTGTTACGCAATTGGTTTCCATATCTATTTTCCCGATGTTGATTATGAGTACTTTGGTTGAAAAATTTATCAGTATTCAGACCGAGAAAGGGTTGAAAAGCGCTCTTTTTATCATAGTCGAGTGCGTGATCGTATCCGTTTTGTGCTATATCGTTGCGGAGTGGGTGTTTTTGAAAACTTTGATGTTCGGGCATCCCGAATTGATATTTTTATTTATCGCCATAAATGTTTTCTTGGGCAGATGGACCGGGCTTAGAGTTATGGAGTATATGAGGTTTAGGGAAATTTTTATGCACTCAGAAGAAGAATAAACTATGTTCAATTTCAATCTTTCCAAAGGTATTTTGGGCATTAATGCGAGGAACCTTCTTTATATAAAACCTTTTAACAAAAAGAAGGCTATCAGGCTTGCGGACAGTAAACTTAAAACAAAACATTTTTTGTCTGCGCGCGGTATTCCTGTGCCCAAATTGTATGGTGTTATCAGGGAGCATGACCAGCTTGAAAAGTTTGATTTTAATACGTTACCTCTAAATTTTGTGCTTAAGCCGAATTTAGGATTTGGAGGGGAGGGGATTATACCGATTGTTGATCGTGAAAACGGATGTTTTATTACAAGTTCGGGTGAAAAGATTTCGATTACCGATTTTAAAAATCATATAAGAGATATTATAGACGGACGTTATTCGATTACGGGTTCCAGCGATATCGCGTTTTTTGAACAGTTGTTGGTTTGCGATGATAAAGTCGCGAAATTTTCTTATAAAGGGTTGCCCGATGTCAGGGTGGTTGTTCACAATCTTGTTCCCGTTATGGCGATGCTTAGACTTCCCACGGTTGAATCGCGGGGTCGTGCCAATTTGCATCAGGGGGCAATTGCGGTTGGGATAGATATTGCGAAAGGTATTGCGACGAATGTTGTGAAAGGTCACAAGTTGATAGAAGGGCCTAAGGGTTTGAAAGGTTTCGAGATACCGTATTGGGATGAAATTTTGCTTATATCTTCGAAAGTTCAATTGATGACAAATATAGGTTATCTTGCGGTTGATATTGCGTTGGATAGAACGAATGGACCGGTTCTTCTCGAAGTTAACGCGAGGGCTGGGTTGAGCGTGCAAATTGCGAATTTGGCTCCTTTGAGAAAGAGGTTGGAGAGAATACACGGAGTTAAGGTGATGACTCCCGAAAAAGGGGTCAGAATCGCACAAGATATGTTTGGAAATAAGGTTGAAAAAGATATTAAAAATGTTTCCGGCAAGGTAGTGGTCGGCGAGAAAGAGATGGTGTCGGTGATCACGAAAAATGGTGTCAGGAAAGTTTTGGCATCCATAAATCCCGTAGTTGAGGGGACTATTATGGATTTGAATTTCGCCAGGGATTTGAAAATTATTCCGGAAGGCGATGTTTCAGAAGAGAAGAGGATTAAGATTAAATTTAACCTTGCCGATATTCGTATACAGACTGTCGCCGGGCTCGAAGATCTTTCCAAGCGTGATTATAAGCTTGTTGTCGGGAAGAGGGATTTGAGCGATTTCTTGATAGATCCTTCCAAGAAATATAAATCAGAGTTGAAAATTCCTACCGTGAAGAAAATTATTTCCGCCGATGCGCAAGCGGCCGCGGGTATAAATTATTCCGTTGTTGATAACGATCTTGCCGATATAGATCGTCAAATAAAAATGCTTTATCATTTGAGGCCCGTGAATCTTATCGCCGAGAAGGTCGTTTTTTTGAAAGATAAAAAATACAATCCGCAATTTGTTTATCCGGATTTGAGAGTCGATCCTTTCAGACTTCGAGAGAAACTTAAAAGCATAAAATGCGACTCATCCATTTTGGGAAGAATTTTTTCGGCGAAAAGGGATGAACTTTTGAAAAAACTTTCTTTGATTGAGCATGTCGGTACCGATGCGTTTTCTTTCAAGTCGATTGAGCTTTTTGGTGCGCCAGATGAGAATTTGATATTGGCGGCTAAAGATTTTTTGAAAGATATGCCTAAAGATTTTTCGGAGGGTGAGCTTACGATTGATCACAATAAGGCCGTTTTAATGTTTAACGAAGTGCTGGAGAAGCACGGGTTTTCGGATTGGAAGGTTAGAATTAAAAAAGAGATGGTTTCCGATTGTATGGTTGGAAAAGATGGAAATATATTTTTCCGAGAGGGTGCGATGTTTTCCGAGAAAAGGATGAAGATGCTTATTGCGCATGAAATAGAGACGCATGTTTTGACTGCCGAAAACGGAAAAAAACAACCTTACAAAATTTTGCAAAATGGGATGGCCGGATACTTGAAAACTCAAGAAGGTTTGGCAATAAGAAATCAGATGCAGTTGGGTGAAAAAACTTATTGGCCGGCCTTGTCCGTTTTGGCGATTGATACGGCGCTACACGGGTCTTTTTCCGACGTAGTGGCTTTGATTGAAAGTTATGGGTGCGATTTGGAAAGGGCGTTTAAGATTGCCGTGAAAGTTAAAAGGGGTATCGAAGATACTTCTTTGCCGGGTGCTTTTACGAAAGACAGCTTGTATTTCAAAGGTTATCTTGAGATAAAAGCTTTTGAGGAGGCCGGTGGCGATATCAATGATTTATACTTCGGGAAATTCGACCTGAAAGATTTGGATTTGGTGAAGAAGATGCGGCTGGGAGACCGTAGACCCTAAACCATCAGTGTGACATCCCCGAAGCTGTAAAACCTATATTTTTTCATAATCGCTGTTTTGTATGCTTTTTGGATCAAGGTTTTGCCTGCGAATGAACTGACAAGCATCAAAAGTGTACTTTTCGGGAGGTGGAAATTGGTTAACATTTTATCTACGAATTGCCATTTGTACCCCGGATATATGAAGATGTTGGTTTCGCCCGATGTCGAAGTAAGTTTGCCGTTTTTTGCGCATGATTCGAGGACTCTTACGGTTGTGGTGCCGACGGCGAGGATTTTTTTGCCGGATGTCTTGGCGTTGTTTAGCGCCGTGGCGGTTTTGTTGTCGATCGTGAACCATTCGGAGTGCATTTTGTGGTCTTTGATGTCGTCAACTTTTACAGGTTCGAATGTGCCTCGGCCGACGTGGAGTGTTACGAAATATGTTGCGATGCCCTTTTTTTCGAGGTCTGAGAATACTTTTTTTGTGAAGTGGAGTCCGGCTGTGGGTGCGGCGACGGAGCCGTCCTCTTTCGCGTAGATCGTTTGATATTGTGAAGATTTGGCTTTGGAGCCTTTTATGTATGGTGGCAGGGGGGTGTGGCCGAGTTTTTCTATTATCTTTTTAAAATCTTTTTTCGATGAAAATTTTATTATTCTGCTACCGTCTTTGTTGATTTTTGTGACTTTGCCCGAGAGGTCTTTGTTGAAACGGATGTTTGTGCCGATTTTGAGTTTTTTCCCGGGTTTGCAGAGACATTCCCACAAGTTTTTATCAAGTTTTTTTGTGAGTAAAATTTCGATTTTGGCGGGGATTTTGCCGAATAGGCGGGCTTTTATCACTTTCGAATCATTGAAGACCAGGACGCAGTTTTTGTTCAGTATTTTTGGTAGATCGAAAAACTTCTTATGAGTGATTTTTTTGCTTTTTCGGTCAATAACCATCAGATTTGAAAGGTGTCTTGGGTTTTTGGGTTCTGTTGCAATGAGACTGTTTGGCAGATTGTAGTCGAATTCGGAAATTTTCACGTTATTTCTTTTGAATGCCGGTCTCTTTGATATCTTGTTTCTCGTAGTTAATCAAGCTGTCTTTTTGTGTCGATGCCCATTCGGTGGACTCTTTTTCGTGTTGTGATTCAATTTCTGCTCCTTTGTGTCTTATAACTATTAAACTCATGTCGTCTTCTTGGATACTGTTTTCCATGAAAATGGTAACCGTTCCGGCTATCTGATTGAAAAGCTCTTTTGTTGTTCTGCATGCGCCCGCTTTTTTTTCGATTAACGGGACGAGTTTTTTTAGGCCGAATAGTTCTCCGGATTGGTTTTTTGCTTCTGTAATGCCGTCCGAGTAAAGAACGATAAAATCACCTTCTTGAAAGTTGATTTCTCGTTCGTTTGTTAATTTTTCATTATCGGGTAGCATCCCGAGTGCGATTCCGCCCGAAGTTATCGCGTCGCATTTTTTCTCCGCCGATTTGTAATGTATTACGTGTTCATGTCCGGCGCCCGCGAAGTACATTTTTTTTTCTTCGTGAAGCCATCTGAACATTACCATTGTCATGAACATGTTTTTTTGGAGACGCGGTTTTAAGAATTTGTTTATATTTACCACTAAATCTTTTGTGTTTTGCGCCATGGTTACGAATGTGGAGATCAAAGTATCCACCATTATCATTACCAATCCGGCGGGGATGCCGTGTCCGGTAACGTCTCCAATGTAGAAATACGTGTCTTTTTCTCTCTGTAAGAAGTCCAAACTGTCGCCTCCGATTTGCGCGGCCGATTTTGTTTTGGCCGTTATTTCGAGGTGGGGGATTTCCGGAGCTTCTTTCGGGATGAGATCGTGTTGGATTTTTTGCGCCAAATTCAACTCTTCGGATATTTTCTGATGTTCTTTTAAGTCCGACGAGATTTTCTCGAGGCTCTCCGTTATTTCGTTGAAGAAATGTCCGATTATGCCGATTTCGTCCGTCCTTGCGGTGAAAATTCGATGGTAACTTTTACCTGTCAAAAGCGCTTTCATCTCTTTTATTGTTTTTTTAAGCGGTTTGTGCAGAATTATGTTGAGTGTCACCAGTGACAATATCGGGAATAACGGAAGCGCGATGTATGTCGAATATTCGCGATTTAATACGAAATAAATGCCCATGCACAATGCCAGGATTGCCAGATGCGCGATTATAAGTTTGAGTTTTAAACTTTTTTTAATCATTCTTTGTCAAATTTTTGATTTTGTTTTTTATCGAACTTTCGTCGATTATTTCATATAGATGTTCGAGTTCTTTTAGGACTTTCTTGTCCAGTTCCTCTAGTTTCAGATGGCTGTGCGCTTTTAAAATTTTATGTATTTTATGAGATATTTCTTGGTGTAAATATTGTTTCAGCTCGCTTACGAATTTGTCAGGTAGCGAAACCAGGCGTTTCTTGATTTGTTCCCAATCTTCTTTGTGTTCGACGATGTAATCCACTAGCCTTATAAGCGCTGATTTGTCGGATAGTTTTGCCAGTGCGAATAAAACTTCCGGATTCCCGTTTTTCAGCAAATCCAGCAATTTCTCTCTTTTCTCTTTCAATGCCAATTCTCCTATAATGTAAACTCCCGCCATTAAGTTTTCTTCATCCGCGCTGTCCAGCAGTTGATCCAAATAGTGATTCAGTTTTTGGCGTAATTTTTTGAATTGCCATAATGAGATAATTGCGTTTGCGCGAATGCGCGGGTTTTTGTGATCCAGGAATTTTTCCAGATAATAAATTGAGTTTGGATCGTGGAATAAGCCGCAGATGTAGACGCAGTCGGCTATGATTTTTTCTTCATTCGAATTTATTTTTTCGAGTAAGAACGGAACGATGTCTTTCGGGTCGAAATAGGCGAGTACTTTTATTATTTCGGATCTTATTTCTTCGTTTATTTCTTTTTCAAAAATTTCTTTTAATGTTTTTTCTATCCTGTATTTCGCGAATGCGGATTTGAAAAATTGCTTATCCAAGTCCTTGAATTCGCCGATTAAATCCACGATTGCTAATCTGATATTCGGGCTCTGCGAATATAGGCATGTGATGATGTCGGGTACCGTTTGAGGGTCTTTAATTTGTTTTAAAGTTTCTATCGCTTTGATTTTGATCTCTTCGTCTTCGGTGTCTCGTTGGATCAGTTTTATAAGTTTTTGATAGTCCATTTTATGCCCTTTTTGAGCTAAAATTTCTATCGCGTTGATTCTCGTGTGAGTTGAATTGCCTTTTTCGAGATTCTTTTGAGACTCTTCCGTGTATTTTGATTGAAGGCTTGAAACCAGAGCCATACTTACAACGGTGATGGATATAAGGACCATATTTATCGTCATGGTCAGGTTTGGACCGGCGAAATAATTTTCAAGGAGTATTATCAAACTCATGCCCAGGATGGCGCCGCAAGGCTTTATGATTCCTTCAAAAAGTTCTTTCATTTGTCCTCTCAAATTTTCTTTAAAAGCATAATAAGATGAGTGATAAGCGTTCATGAAAAGCATTCCGGTCATTTCTCCTATGCCTTTTGAAAATGATGCGGTCAGAATGTTGAATCGCAATGTCATTACAATCGCGCTTAATGTCGAGATTAACGGATGTATTTGCATACTCTTTACTATACCTATGGATTTCAAAATACGGCTTGATATGAGCAGTTGCATTATCAGTGTCGCCGCGCCGAATATTATTTGCAGAAACCCAAGTTTTGCAGTCAATGTTCCTTCTTCCGTTGCATGAGTCGTTTCCGATACGGTTGTGATTTCGGTACTTGTTGATTTTTCCACGTCGAACAGTGATGCCCTGAAGGTGTCGTTCAGATCATCTTCGTAAACTATCGTTTCTTCCTGTTCTTTGTAAACATCTTGTTGTACCGATTTTGTGAATTGGAATTCAAGAATATTTACAAACATCCATTGCAACATGATTACGATAATGAGCCCTTTTAAGAAAGGTGATTTTTGAGATCGCTTGAAGGTCTCTTTTATTTTTTTAAATCCGCTTTCATGTTCTTCTTTCTGTTCAAAAACCGGTATATCGGTGCTTAATCTTCTGAAACTCAACATGATGGGGATTACCAGCATTATCAAAAGCACCCAAACGTAGATGAATTTATATGATGGGATTTGGTGTGCGAAAAGACTTACTATCAAGCCTCCGACTATCGCTCCTATCGTTTCGGACGATTCTATAATCGGGAACGTTCTTTGGCTTTCCAGAGGCGTGAAAAACTCTTCAACAAACAGTGATATCAAGATGTTCAATTGTGCCAAAATTACGGATTCGGCTACGAGTATCAACCCGAAGAATATCCAGTTTGAATATATGATGAACAGTGTAGCTGCCACCAGTAAAATCGCGGCAAGAAGTATGTTTATTATTATTAAAATCTCTTTTCTGATTTTCTCGATGATTCCCGAGAACAGAATTGTCCCGAGTATTACAAGCAGTGCGTTTATGATGAATAATATCGGGAGTTGATTGATTCCCATTCTGTTTACGAACATTGCTATCATTACTGTCCAACCGATGATGAAACCCGTTCTTAAAAAGAAGGTTATAACCCATAAAACGACGACTCGCGGCCATTCATGTTCGCTTATGTTAAGCAGTTTGCTTAAATATGTTAGTTGCATCAGGTTTCAGTTATATCGGAAAATTATACCATTTTTTCTGATGGGAGTCCACTGCCTAACCGGTTGGATTTGTATTTTTCAGAGGTTCCTTAACTCCATGACTATATCTTCTCCGATCTTTTTTATATCTGTTATTTTCAGATTCGGTAAGGTTTTTGGCAATATTGCCCGGAGTCCTTGTTGCCCGAGTTTTTTATCGGATATGAAAATGATGATTTTGTCCGCGAGTTTTTGTTGCAGAAATGAACTTGTTATTTTTTGACCGCCTTCGACTAATATGTTGGTGTGTCCGAGAGTTGCCAATTTTTTTAATATCGGTTTTAAATTCGAAAGCGTTGTGAAAGTCAGCACGTTTTTTTTTGAAGATTTTTTCTCCGTGCAAATTATGGTTTTTTTGTTTTTCAAAACGTTGCTTTTTGGTGGGATTTTGAGTGAGCCGTCCAGTATTATCGGCGTGGGGTTTTCGCCTTTAACAAGCCTTGTTGTTAAGAGGGGATCGTCTTTGAGTATTGTGTTTATGCCGGTTAATACGCTCGTTGATTTAGCGCGAAGTCGATGTGTGAATTTTTGAGATTCGAGGCCCGTGATTTTCGTGATTTTCGGTGACCAGATTTTGAAGTTGTAGCTTGAGGCTATTTTGAGAGTTAAGTAGGGGAGGCCTGTTTTTTGATATTTGAAAAATACTTTGTTCAGTTCCGTCGCTGTTTTCGCCAGTTGTCCATATGTTGTTTCTATGCCGATTTTTTTAAGTACTTCCAGCCCTTTTACTTTCGGGTTGGGATCTTTCACCGCGAATACGACTTTTTTTATGCCCTTTTCGATTATTAAATTCGTGCATGGCGGAGTTTTTCCATGATGTGAGCAAGGTTCAAGATTTACATATAACGTGCTGTTTTCCGGGTTGTTACCTTTTTTTACGCAGTTGTTTATCGCGACAACTTCCGCATGCGGGCTTCCGAATTTTTTATGGTATCCTTGGCCGATTATTTTCCCGTTTTTTACCAAAATCGCTCCCACCAAAGGGTTTGGATAGGCGAGTGGTTCGCCTTTTCTGGCAAGTATTAACGTTTTTTTGAGAAAATCAGACATTATTTAAAAGGTGTCCAAGTTTTATCTTCTTTGTTTGCAAATATTTTACGTTTGTCTTTTTCGGCTTGGTTTCCAGGCGAATTCGTTTGATTATTTTCAATCCGTGTCCTTCCAGCCCTACGATTTTTCGCGGATTGTTGGTCAGAATTTTTATTTCAGAAAGTCCCAAGTCCGTGAGTATTTGAGCTCCTATTCCGTAATCTCGCAAGTCGGGGTCGAATCCCAATGCTGTATTGGCAGATACGGTGTCGTAACCTTTTTTTTGCAGGTTATACGCTTTTAATTTATTTACGAGGCCTATGCCTCGTCCTTCTTGTCTCATATATAATAAAACTCCTGATTTTTCTTGCGATATTTTTTTTAAGCTTAAATCCAGTTGCTCGCCGCAATCGCATTGCGTGGATTTGAAAAGATCTCCCGTTATACATTCGGAATGGACTCTCACCAGTGTTCCTTTGCCGATTTTGCCTTTCGTTAAAACTATATGTTCTTTTGCGTCCGATTTACTTTTGTATACTATCATTTTGAATTTGCCGTATTTTGTGTCCAAGTATGTTTCGGCTGTTTTTTTGATGAGTTTTTCGTTTTGTCTGCGAAATTCGATGAGATCTTTTATTGTGATTATCGAAATATTATGTTTTTTGGCGAACTTGATGAGATCCGGCATTCTTGCCATTTCTCCATTTTCTTTGATTATTTCGCAAAGTACGCCCGCTTTTTTGAGTCCCGCCAGCTTTGCCAGATCGGAAGCCGCTTCAGTATGGCCGGCGCGCTGTAAAACCCCTCCTTCTTTGGCGATTATGGGGAATATGTGTCCGGGACGCCTTAAGTCTTCCGGTTTGGATCTCGGATTTATTATCGTAAGGATTGTTTGAGCTCTGTCTTTTGCCGATATGCCGGTGGTGATGTTCTTTTTTGCGTCAATCGATACTGTAAAGTTACATCCTGTGTTTTCGGTGTTTCTTTCCACCATCGGCTTGAGATCCAGTTTGTTTGCAATTTCTTGCGAGATTGAAACGCAAATAAGTCCTCGACATTCTTTCATCATGAAGTTTATTTTTTCCGGGGTTGTTTTTTCCGCGGCAAAAATAATATCCCCTTCGTTTTCTCTATCTTCGTCGTCAACTACAATCACCATTCTCCCTGATTTGAAGTCGGATATGGATTTCTGGATGTCCATTTATATGCTTAGCCTTACGAATTTGGCTATTTTGGCCGTACCAAGTAGTTTTTCCACCGTGATTTCGGGGTTTTTTACGAAAGCTTGTTTTGTGAGCGAGTTTTCTTCTCGGAATTTTCTTTCTTTGCCTTTCATGATGTTTTCCCAGATTTTTTCGGGTTTATTTTCTCTTTTTAATTGTTCAACCCAAATTTCTTTCTCTTTTTCCACCGTTGTGGTCGGTATCTCTTCCGGTGTTATGTATTTCGGGTTCATGGCGGTTACGTGCATTGCGATGTTGTTCGCTATTTCTTCGGTTCCGTCGTCAAGTGCTACGACTGTGCCGAATTTCTTGTTTGAGTGAACGTATATGCCGATAACTTTGCCTTCAATAAGTTTTTTATCTTTTACTTCGATTTTTTCTCCGAGTTTTAGGCTTAATTCGCTTACGGTGCCGGTTATGTCGAAAGATTCTCCTTCGGATAAGACTTTGTCGGCGGTTTCTTGCGCCGATTTGGCAAAATCTGCATTTTTGGCGACGAAATCAGTTTCGCAACACAATGAAATTATCGAAGCTTTATCGCTTTTTTTGGCGATTGCCACTACGCCTTGCGAAGTTGTTCTTTCGGCTCTGGCTTCGGATTTCGCTTCTCCTTTTTTTCTTAAAATTTCTATTGCTTTTGCGTGATCGCCATTGGCTTCTTCCAAAGCTTTTTTGCAAGCCATGGTTGATACTCCGGTTTCTTCGCGGAGTTTCTTGATCTGGTCGAGAGTTACAGGCATATTTGGAGTTTTAACGAATAAATTTATTTTGTTTCTTGTTGAGATTCGTCGGTTTTTTCTTTTTTTATTGTTGAGGTCATCGCTAAAGCATTTAAGTCTATTTTCATTGCCATATCTCCGATTACCGGTATTTTCCATTCCTTGCCCGAAAAGGCTTGGAACATCGCTATCGCTGTTAGCGCTACAAATCCCAAGAACAGTAATGATCCGAGCATCGGGATCGCGGCTAACAATATAAGAGTGAAGAAACTTACAATGAACATTGCCGCGCCTTGTTTGGCGTGGAATTGGCAGGTTTTGTTTCCCGGCTTAAGTATGAGGGGGAGTAAGAATCCTATGCTGGCATAAGCCAATATTGACAGGACTTTTTCATCCTGAGGGATGCTTGGTTCGGTATTCGGTGGAGTCTGTGTTTCCGGTGTGGCTTGAGGAGTTTCCTGAACTGGTTGCGTGTTTTTGTTTTCTCCTTCCATGTTTAAATTGTTTTATGGAATTATTTTTTGCCGGCTTTGATTGTATCCTTAAATTTATTGACCATATAAGTCAAAGATTTAATGGCATCGTCGTTTGCCGGAATTGGATAATCTATCAAACTCGGATTTGCGTTTGAATCCGCCAATCCTATGATTTTCACTCCAGTTCTCGAAGCTTCTTTCACGGCGATTTCATCTCTGTAAACATCTAGAATTATTACGATATCCGGAGGTTTCATGAGATCTTGCACGCCTCCCAATGAGATTTCAAGTTTATTGATGGTTTTTTTGAGTTCGGAAGCCTCTTTTTTCGTATATTTCGAGAATTCGCCGGTTGTCTCTTCGTCTTTCAGTTTTTTCAGATATCTGATTCGTTGTTTGATCGTTCTGAAATTGGTTAAAAGTCCGGGTACCCATTTCTGTGTTACATACGGAACGCCGCAATCTTTTGCCGCTTCTTTAACCAAGTCGGTAACTTGTTGTTTTGTACTGATGAACATTACCGTTTTACCTTCCTTGACCGATTTTGATAGGAAATCGAGAGCTTTCTCGAGGCACGCTTGTGTTTTTTCCAGATCGAAGACATGGATACCTTGTTTTTCTCCGTAGATGTATTTTTTCATCTTCGGGTTCCATTTGCTGGTTGCATGTCCGAAATGGACAGCGTTTTTGAGCATCTCTTTGAGCTCCTTTACATTTGCTTGTGGCATAAAGTCCTTGGGGTTAGCGCATGAAACTTTCGTTTTCCATTCACGATCCCTCTTTGATGGGGGACAGGACGAACGGAATCCAGCTTCGTGCTGATATAAAAGCGGTGATATGTTACTATATGAGTAACTTAGTGGCAAGCCAATCCGATGATAGGTAAATTTCGTTCAAAAATAGATAAAATCGATGAGAGAATACTTAAGCTTTTGGCCGAGAGGTTTGAAAATGTCATTAAAATAGGTGAAATTAAGCGCGGAAAAGGTTTGAAAATCCAGAATAAAAAAAGGGAGGATGAAATTATACGCAAGGTTAGGAAGTTATCTTCGAGATTTGCGCTTAACGAGAGGTTTGTTTCCGATTTTTACGAATTGATTATTGATGAATCTCGCAAGTTGCAGGGTTGACGTTTACTTGTAAATTTGGTACAATAATATGATTTATAAGTAAACTTTTATGTCTGATAGCACAGAAAAGATTCCCGTTAAGATTACAATTATCTTGCCGACTAACGCGTATTTTCTTTCCGGTATAAGAGATTTTACTTTGACGATGACAAAAAACATGACCGGTTTTTCGGAACAATGGGCGTACAGATTTCAATCCGTTGTTGATGAGCTTTGCAATAACGCGATAGAGCATGGGTCGGAAAAGGGTAAAAACGTTAAAATCACCTTTATCAGTGTTCCTGAAGAAAGCCTCGAAGTTGTGATTGAAGATACGGGAACGGGGTCTGCCAAATATACCGCCGCGCAAATGGGGAATTTGGTTAAAGAGAGAGTTTCAATGATGCATTCCCAATATTTGGGACTTAGAGGCAGGGGTCTTCCAAAGATCGTTGCCGAATGGACGGATGAACTGCTTTTTGAAGATATTGAAGGTGGAGGGCTCAGGGTTAGAGCAAAGAAATATTTGAGAGATAAAGAGAATAAGGTATTATCTTCTACGGTTCAGGTTCCCACTCATTTGCAATTAACAAATTAAAATTTAAAATTTCAATTTTATGGCTCAAGCAACAATTACATTCGAGGATCTGAAAACCGATTCCGAAAAGAAAGTAAAAATCATCAAAGTCGCCGGACAGCTCGACGAAAGCAATGTTGATGAAGAAGCGAAAAAAGTTTATGCGCAAATTGAGTCCGGTGGTGCGAATTTGAGCTTGATATTTGATTTTAGCGGGCTTGAGTACATGAACAGTAAATCCATCGGCTATTTGACTGACTGGTATAGCAAAGTATCCGCCGCGGGCGGGAAAGCGGTGATTGCGCAAGCGAAAAACAACATTATCGATATTTTACAGGTTGTCGGTTTGACGCAGTTGATTACGACATATCCATCAATTGAAGAGGCGAAGCTTGCGGTAATGTAAATATTCCTCAATTTGACATTCCTTTCAAGAAGATGTATGAATAATGCCTTTTTAATTGTATATTATGGCTGTGAATTCACTTCCTTTGCATGCAGAGGTTCAAACTTTGGAAGATTTGGAACGAATTGTCGGCAAGTTGCAACCTGAGTACATGGATGATGAGTTGCCGGGATTGGAGCATTGTCGTTTAAAAAACTATAGGGGGTTTGATAAAAATGTTGTCGGTCCTCATTATAATGCTTGGTTGTCCGGGGGTCATTCGGACGATAGGCGTGCGAATAAATGGGTCGGAAGGGATAACTCCTTCAGACATAGGCATATGAGACAGCTTCGTGATTCGGCGGATGTCGGTTTTGATAAGATAGGTTGCAGTAGTGTTGAAGAACTTGGGAGTATTTTGGATTTATTGAAGGATCATATTAAGGGGAGAAAAGTGCGTTTCGTATTGCTTTGTAAGGGTGATGGTTTTTGGGATATAGAGTTTAAACGGAAGGTTTTCGGAGTTTTGATGCCGGTTGAAAAGAAAAAGATCGAGAGTTGCGTCGATGTAATAAGTGGTCGTATTAGGGGATTGTTTGGGCTTGGTACTCGTAAGCAAGAGGCGAAACCCAAGAATACGGATATTTGTACGGCGTTTGACCCTATGAGTGGTGGATTTCTTTTGAAAGATCTTGTGCAGTGGATTGAAGATTTAAGAACGAATTCGCAAAATAACAAGTTTTTTATTCAGGGGTATTTTGTTGTGGATATGAGGGAAGGAGTTTGATTTTTTATTTTTTAATTTAAAATTATCATGGCAAATCTAAACAAAATGGCTATGGCGGGAGCGTTGGCTTTTTCTGTAGCGTGCGGGGGTGAAGAAGTGCAATTTCAGGATGACGGAGGACATTCGATAATTCCTGAAGAAGTTTGCGATTTGCCCAATATTATTCGTACCACTGCCACGATAAACGATCTTGCTGGCAGATATGAGTCACTGTGTGTTGGTGGTCGAGAGTCTCTTCAAGACTGTATTGTAATGAAAGAAGGAAATGGCCTTCTCGCGAGATCTATTATAAATATTGCGAGTGATTGTCCCGAAAATGTTCGTAAAGCCGTTTCGGAAGCTGTTGGGAAAACATTCGAATAATCCATTTCATTGTCAAACTTCCTCTTGTCCTGTTAATATGGGTGGGCAATTTTTCGACAAAAACAAATGGACGATCTGAAAATAGCTTTGGTTGCGGATTGGCTTACCGATCAGGGCGGGGCCGAGAAGGTTGTTTTGGCTTTGCATAAGATTTTCCCGTCCGCGCCGATTTATACGTCGATTTACAATGAAAAGAGTTTGCCGCAATTCAAGGATGCCGATGTTAGAACGTCTTTTATTCAAAATTGGCCATTTGCGAAAAAGAAGCATCAGTTGTTTTTGAAATGGATGCCGATGGCTTTTGAGCAGTTTGATTTGAGCGAATTCGATATTGTTATTTCAAGTTCTCATTCGTGCGCGAAAGGGGTGATTACGAAGCCTTCAGCCGTGCATTTTTGTTATTGTCATACGCCGATGCGTTATGTTTGGGACGATTGTCACAGGTATTTGAAAGATTATCCGTGGCCTTCGTCGGTTAAGAAACTGGCGCCGTATCTTTTACATCATTTGAGGCTTTGGGATCGGCTTGCGGCGGATAGGGTCGATCATTTTATTTCAAATTCGAATTATATAGGTGAAAGAATCAAAAAATATTATAAACGAGATTCTAAGACTATTTATCCTCCGATAGATTTGTCCGGGTTTAAGGTGGCGGAGGGTTCCGGCAGTTATTATTTGGCCGTTGGCAGATTGATACCTTATAAAAGATTTGATTTAATCATTGATGCTTTCAGTCATCTCGGATTTCCTTTGAAAGTTGTCGGGGATGGTCCGGAAATGAAGAGATTGAAACGTATGGCGGGAAGCAACGTCGAGTTCTTGGGGTTTGTGACGGATGAAAAACTGAAAGAGTTATATGCGGGATGTAAGGCTTTTATTTTTCCGCAAGTTGAAGATTTTGGGATTGCGCCTTTGGAAGCGATGGCTTGTGGTAGACCTGTTATCGCTTATGCCGAGGGTGGAGCTTTGGAAACAGTAAAAGAAGGTGTTAGCGGGATGTTTTTTAACACTCAAAGTGTTGATGCTCTCGTGAAAGCCGTTTTGAAATTTGAAAAGAAAAAATTCGATAAGGACGAGGTTGTGAAAAGCGTTGCGGATTTCGGGATGGAGAGGTTCGAGAAGGAAATCAGGGGATTTGTGGCGAGAAAAGTTGCGTAGATTTATCTTGATGCTGTATAAATTTATTTGTTTAGGTTTTTTAACTTAAGTTTTTATGGACGTCAGGAATTATTTTTATTTTTTGTGGAGAATTAAGTGGGCGATATTGGGGGTCGGATTGATTTTAGGTGTTTCGTCTTCGATTTATACGGTTGCGTTTTCTCAAACTTATTACGAGGGGATTGTGTTTTTGACGGTTGGGATGGAGCAGGCGAGTTATCCTGAAGATGCGCAAGCTTTTGGTGCGCGCGGGGTTGAGGAGGCGGATAGTTATTTTACTGAAACTGTGCAAGGGTGGACGATGGATCCGGCTTTTATAAATGATATTTATGATTATGTGGGATGGGTGAGGGATGACAGTTTGTCGGTAAGTGCCAGAAAGCAAGAGAGGCAGAATTTGATAATGAGTGTGACGACATATTCCATCGAAAATGTTGAAGAGGTGGCGTCCGGTGCGCTCGGTGTTCTCGAGGAAAGGATGGGTTCTTATAATGAGACGATGGATACCTCTTATAAAATTGCGAATCCGACGATAACGATTTTGACTCATGAGCCGAAGGTTTTGATGAATGGTGCGACCGGTTTTGTTTTCGGAGTACTTTTTGTTATAGGGTTTGTGTTGGTTTATGAGTTTTTGTCCGGTCGGGTTACTTTTCCGTTCCAGGCTGAAAATGTTTTTGGTAAGAAGTCATTGTATTCTATGTGTTGTATGGGGTCTCCGAGTGTTGTTAAGCACGGGTCTCATCTTTTGGCTGTCGGTTTTGATTTTAAAAATGAGGAGATTGAGAAAAGGTTCCATGGTTCTAAAATTGTTAAGTTCGAAGATTTCAAGAAGGGCGATTATCTTCTGTTTGTAAAAATGGGGGCTGCGAAGGAAAAGGATCTGGAGTTTATCAAGAGGTTTGCAGACAGTTTTGAATGGATTGAAGTTTTATAACATGAAAATCGGCGTAGATTTAAGGCCTTTGCTTCATGGGGACTTGTCGGGTGTTCCCACTTATACCAAATGTTTGGTTAAAGAGATGATTCGGCATAAGGAGCATGAGTTCGTTTTGTTTTTGAGCGGATGGGATGAAAAATACAAGAAGATTTTAGATCAATTCCAAGGTGAAAATGTAAGGAAGGTTTTTTGGAGAATTCCAAATAGAGTTTTCAATGTTTTTCCCAGGTTGGATTTTGATGTTGATGTTTTTTTATTTCCCGATATGCGTCCTGCGATTTTGCCAAAAAAGGTCAAGAAGGTTGTTATTTGCCACGATTTGTCTTTTATTAAATTTCCCGGTTTTTTTTCTTTTAAAAGTCGGCTTTGGTATTTTTTTAATAATCCGCGCAAATATTTTCGCGGTGCTGACAGGGTGATTTCCGTTTCGAAATTTACGCAAAAGGAGCTTGCGAATATCCTGGGAGTTCGGAGTGAGGTCGTTTACGAGGGTGCTTACGTGCCGAAATGTAAGGATTTTGCTTGCGTTAAGCGGAAATATGGTTTGCCGGACAAATATATTTTGTCTTTGTCGGCTTTGGAGCCCAGGAAAAATCTAAAGAAGGTTATAGAGGCTTATTTAATGGCCGATTTGGATTGTGAATTTGTTTTGGCCGGAAGTTTTGATGAGAAGATTTTTGCCAAATACAGTTTGCCGAAAAATACTAAAATCAGGTTTGTTGGACCGGTTGCGCATGAAGACAAGGAGGCTTTGTATAAATTATCGAGTGGGCTTGTTTATGTTTCTTTATACGAGGGATTTGGGTTGCCGGTTTTGGAGGCGATGAGTTGCGGCGTGAATGTTTTAACAAGTAAAGGAAGTTCGATGGAAGAGATAGGTGATGATGCGATTTTGTATGCCGATCCGTTATCTGTTGACGATATTGTTTCCGGTATGCGAAAACTTGTTGCCGGTGAGCCTGATAAAGGTAAATTAGCGGCAAGAGCGAAAGAGTTTTCGTGGGAGAAGGCGGCGGGGGAGGTGGTGAAGCAGAGCTCTATTTGTCTTTCCCGTCGATATAGTCAGATATGAATATTGAGGCTATTGCCGCTACCGGAACCGCCATTAAGATTCCGACAATCCCAAGAAGTTGATATCCCATTAAAACTGATAGAAGGACTATTACCGGTTTTAAGCCTACCGCTTTTCGCATTACGAGCGGGATCAAAATATTTCCTTCTATTTGTTGCGCCAAAACGATTATACCCAAGGCCCAAAGTACTAACCATGGGGATTCGTTAAACGCTATCAATGCGGCCGGTACTCCTGCGAGAATCGGACCTATTACGGGGAACAGTTCCGCGATTCCTCCCATCATCGCAAGCGTTACCGCGTATTCTATGCCGAGGATTGAGAAGCCTATGAAATATAACGTAAACATGAGTAACATCAGCGTGACTATGCCGCGTAACCATAAACCTACTTTGTTCTTAACTTTTTCCGATTTTTCAACGATGTAACTGCCGTATTTGGTGGGGAATATTGATTTGATGAAGTTATCCACGCTGTCGTCATCCGTTACCAAGAAGAATGTTATGATAAGAACCAAGAAAGCGTTAAATATTCCGTTGAAGATGACTTTTATTGCCGTAAAAGTGTTGCCGGCTATGTTTTCGAGTTGTTTGGCGATATTTTCGAGAGCGCCCTTGATATTGTCTATTACGGTTTGTTGGTCTATGCCTTGCAGTAATGATTGCAAATGAGGCAGGATTTTATCCGAAAAGGGCAAATTTTCCAACGATTTTCCTTCCGTTACGTTGGTTATCAAGGTGCCGATTTGTTTAGCTATTTCAAAGAGCTGATCCGCGACTATCGGTATAAGGCTTGATATGAAGAATACGACGATACCAAGTAATACGATATATATTCCAAGTACGCTGATCGCTCTCGGTATTTTTTTCTTTTGAAGGTTGTCTACAATCGGGTCAAGTGCCGCATAAAAAAGCAGGGAAATGAATAGAATGATCAATATGCTTTTAATTTCGATTACGAATTGCGCCAAAAGATAAAAAAGTATGATTACCAAAGTCGCTTTTGCGACACTTGCGGTTGAAAGATGTACGATGATTTTCTCGGGAGATTTTACTTTTGGTGGTTTGATCGGTTCTTCGATTTTGCTTTCTTCTTGAGGAGATTTTTTTAAAATCTCAAACTTTCGCTTGATTTTTTTAAGTTGTTTTTGCGAATCGGAAAATAATTCTTTAAGCATTTTTTTATGATGTTAATTGTACTTGAATTATGTTGACGATTATCCAGCCGAGGGTGGAAAGGGTGAGACCGATAAGTGCGTACATTACGGTTTTTTTGCCTTTCTCTTTATCTTCAGTGAGACCGCCCCATGCGTAGAGGTAACCACCGATGATTACGAAAAGTACGCTTATTAAGCCGGCGATGTTCATCAGAAATTCAATGATATAGGTGATGTAATAGGGGAGCATCCATAGGTGGATGTTGCCGGTTTGGATGGCGCAACCAAGGATGCCGTCTCTTACGTCTGTTTTCATAAGTTCTTTTTGGTCTTCGATTGTTAGTTTACTCAACTCTTCTTCTGTTTTGGTACAATCTTCGGTTCCTTCTGGCAATAACGTGCTTGCCGCAAAAGTCACCGCCGGCGTCAGCATCGTTATTAAAATCGCCAAGATTATTATTTTTTTCATTTTTGTTTCGTTTAATTGACCTGAATAAAAGTACCTTAATAGTACTATATTTTGCAAGTTTTAGGCAGTGTTCACATATATTTTTTGCAGATGGAAGCTACAGATTTTGTGCAGTTCAAGACACGACGACGAAGTGATACTGGAAAGTATTACAAGGAGGAGTAACGCAGAAATACACAAAATATGTAGCTTCCCGTTACTCGTCGTTTCTGTACCTTTTAGGTACAGCGCACTCCTCGTGTCGTGAATCCAGACATGTTATGCGCCAACCATCGTAAAAAATATATGTGAACACTGCCTAGTCTTATCGCAGAGGTACGAGGAGCGTTTTGCTTCCTTGCACTTTAGTAAACAAGATTCTTCCCAGTCTTACCTGCGTTGTGCCGAACTTGACGGCTTCTTCCCAGTCTTCGCTCATCCCCATCGAGAGTTCTTGCAACTTGTATTTATTTTTGAGTTTTCGCATTTTTGCGAATTGAGATCGTAGTTTGTCTTTATTGTCAGTATTTTCGGCTATGGTCATTAAGCCCGTTAGTGCAATGCTTGGTAAGGTTTTTATTGTTTTTATTAATTTTTCGAGGTCTTTTTCGGCGATTCCGCTTTTTTGAGGTTCGTCGCTTATGTTTACTTGTATATAAACCGGCATTTTCTTGCCGATTTTTGCGCACTCTTTATCTATTTCTTCCGCGATTTTTTCGGAGTCGACGCTTTCTATGCAATCGAATAATTCGACCGCCTTTTTAGTTTTGTTGGTTTGTAAATGGCCGATTAGGTGTTTTTCGATGCGTGTTTTTAAAAACGGGAATTTTTTTTCGGCTTCTTGTACGCGATTTTCTCCGATTATTTTAATTCCCAGTGCTATTACTTGTTCGATTTCGGCCAATGAGCGGTTTTTTGTAACCGCCATGATTTTAATGCTTACCGGTATTTTGTTTAGTATATCCATATTTTTATGATATCATTCTAAATGTTTTTAACCTAAATACTAAATAAAAAATTTATGTTGCCCATAGTGGCCATAGTGGGGAAGCCGAATACCGGGAAATCGACGATTTTCAATAAGTTGCTTGGGGTTAGAAGAGCGATTGAATCGAAAATTGCCGGTACGACCCGGGATAAACTTATGAGAAAATGTGAGTTTGGCAATTATAATGTTTATTTGGTGGATACCGGTGGTATCAGCGTTGGCAAGGTTGATAATCTTGAAGAAGATGTGCGCGGTCAGGCGAAATTGGCCATAGAAGGTGCCGATGTGATTTTATTTGTCGTTGATGGGCAGAAGCCTTTGAGTGCCGAAGATTTTCATGTCGCCGATATATTGAGGAAATCTTCCAAGTCGGCGATTTTGGTTGCGAATAAATGTGATAATTTGGACATAGAAAGCAGGATTTATAATCTGTATGAGCTCGGGTTTGGCGATGCTGTTCCTGTTTCCGCTTTGCATAAAATGGGATTGGAGCATTTGCAGGGTTGCGTTGAAAAGGATTTGAAAAAATTGGGGTTTGAAGAAGGAGAGAAGGATGATTTTGAAAAAGGTAGTGTCAGGGTCAGTATTTTGGGGAGACCGAATGTTGGCAAGTCGTCGCTTTTGAATGCGATTTTGGGCAGGAAAGAGGCGATAGTTTCCGATATCCCCGGGACGACGAGAGATTCCGTGGAGGTGTATTTTAAGCGAGGCGATGATAAATTTATTTTTATAGATACTGCCGGTTTACGGAAAAAAGGTAAGGTGGAGCAGGGTATTGAGAAATTCAGCGTTCTTAGGAGTTTGAGATCGATTGAGGAGTCGGATGTCAGCGTGTTGGTTTTGGATTATTTGGAAGATATTACGAGTCAAGATTTGCATGTTGCGTCTTATATTTTGGATAGAGGGAAAGGGTTGATTTTGGTTCTTAATAAAGTTGATTTGATGAATGATCCCGAGGAACAGAAACGTCATTTCATAGGGCGATTCAGATATGAATTCGATTTTCTTCCTTGGGCGCCTTTGGTTTTTGTTTCCGCCAAAAATAAAACCGGCGTGGAGCCGTTACTCGACGTTGTATTGGAAGCGCAGAAACAAAGATGCAGAGTGATTCCGGAGCACGAGTTGAAGATTTGGCTTGAGGAGGCTGTTTCCGCTCATGAATTGGCCGCCGGTGTTGGTAAAAAGAAGAATAAAATTATGAAAATAAAGCAGGATACGATTAAGCCGCCGTCTTTTACGCTCAAGGTGAGATATCCGGACAAGGTGCATTTCTCTTACAGGAGATTTCTTGAAAATAAACTCAGAGAGAAGTTTGGGTTTAACGGGACCGCGATAAGGCTAAGGTTGCATTAACGATTTCATCCATCTTTCTTTGTAATATCGCCTTCGGTCTATGTTGTGAAATTTGAGGATTTTTTCGTTGATGATTATGGAAGACTCTTTTTTGGGTTTTTCATCCATTGTTTCGAACTTTTGTCGGGCTCTTTTGAGTTGCCAGTTTTTAAGTTTTTCTTCGAGTTTGTCGCCATATTTGCCACTCAGCGTATTTTCCTGCCATTTTCTTATCATTTTGACTAGACCGCGGTTTGTGCGATATCTCCTTTTTTGATAATTGATTGGTGTTTTGAAAAATTGTTCGAGGAATTTGCGGTTGTGATCTATGAAATCTATGTATGTTTGGTAATCTCCGGAGACAGGTTGAAGTGTTTTTATCCAATATGCGAGGTAAATATCATCTTCGATTGCCAAATTTTCCATTTCAAGATTGTCTTCCGTGATGTAGAAGCTTAAGCAGAATCGTCCTTTGATTTTGTCTCCGAATCTTCTTGAGCCGAGTATGTGAGTTAAGATTGTTAAAAAGATTCTTGCCGTAAACATTCTGCCAGGTTTTGTCACGACAAGGAGGTCTATATCCGATTTTTTTGTCGGGTTGTCGTATGCGAGATTGTTTCCGATTGCTATCAGTCGTATGAATGGGACCAAATTGAATATTTTTCGAAATCTGTTAACTTTCCCCCAAAGTTTTTTGGCGATTTCGCGTCTTTCTTGATTTTTGAAAAAATTTTCTTCGTGACCTTTGAGGCAATATAACCCTTCGGAATAGCTCAGAAGGGCGCTGTTTTTCAGATATATATCTATTTGATGTTCGTCCAAAGGGAGTTTGTATAAATATTCTTCGACCTCTTCTCGACTTAATGGGAAATCAAACATGTCGAAAAAAGCAAAAGTGCTCAAGATCGCTTGTTTGAAATTTATCTTTGGATTGGTTACCATGGAGTTGGTCTTATTGGATTTAATGGTACCAGAAATCAATACGAAAATTCAAAGGATATTGAAAAAGCTTCCGGCAAAACCGGGGGTTTATAAGATGTTGGATAAGGAAGGAATGGTTTTATATGTTGGGAAGGCTAAAGATTTGAAAAAGAGGGTTTCTTCGTATTTTAGGGATGTTGCGAAGCTGACCGTGAGGATTTCCAAGATGATTTCAAAAGTCGAAGATATTTCGTATATTACCGTTGATTCCGAGTTGGAAGCTTTGATTCTCGAGTTGAATCTTATAAAAGAGTTACAGCCGAAATATAATGTTATGCTTAAAGATGATAAGGATTTTTGTTATGTGAAAGTTTTTGTTTCGGAAGATTTTCCAAGAGTGAAAGTCGTGAGACGGGTTGAGAAAGATGACGAAAGATATTTCGGGCCGAAAACTTCAACGAAAAAAGTTTATAAGACACTCGAGGTGTTAAAAAGCTTATTGCCTTTTCGCGATTGCGATTTGGGGATTAAGTATATTTCCGACAACGGACCCGGATCGAATATTGAAGTTTATAAAAAAACTATCAAGTATCCGTGTTTGCAGTATCACATAAATACTTGTATTGCTCCTTGTACCGGAGCTTGTACGAAGGATTCTTATAGATTTATTATAAATAAAGTTTGTAAATTCCTCGAAGGGGATTCATCCGAGATTTTGAGTATGTTGAAAAATGATATGGAGATTGCGGTTCGCGAAAGGAAGTTTGAAGATGCCGCGAAGATTCGTGACAAATTGAATGCTATAAACGGTATCTTGGAGAGGCAAAAAATTTCCGGAGTTAGTGAGGCGAATCAAGATATTGTCGGCTTTTATTTAGGGGTTGGGAAGGTGTTTTTGAATCTGTTTGTTGTTAGGGAGGGAAGACTTATAGACAGCGAGAATTTCACTTTGGAGGTGCCTGATGTTTCAGAGGGCGATGTGCCGGAAGTTATCGAATCTTTTTTGAGAGATTATTACGAAAAGTGTAGCTTTAAGCCCGATTCGGTTTTGTTGCCGTTTGAGCTTGAGGAGCAAACTTTTATTAAAGTTATTGCTCCGAAAAGAGGTGAGAAAAGCAAACTTGTCGAGATGTCGAATAAAAATGCCGAAAATTTTTATAAACAAATGCTTGTTAGGTGGGAGGCGGATAAGGCTTACGACCCTGCGAAATCACTTGTCGATCTCGGAGAGAGACTTTCCGTATCGAGAAAAATTAAAAGAATTGAAGGGTACGATATTTCTCACTTTTCGGGAGATTTTACCGTTGGAGCGATGGTGGTATTTTCTGCCGGTGAGCCTGCGAACGGTGATTACAGACATTTTAAGATGAAATCTGTAAAAGGTGTTGATGATTATGCTTCTTTACGAGAAGTTTTGGATAGAAGGCTTAAGTATATTTTTACGCCTACTATTGACGGCATGATTATCAGAAAAGGCCTTAAGAAAGACGAGCCGATTATTAAAGAAATGCTTGATCGCGAGGGGCTGAATGCGAGCGCGATGATGATGAAAGATTTTGTAATAATAGAAACGAAAAAAAAGATTGTCGGGTGTGGCAGATTGGTTCATTTCAAGGATAAAGACGTAATAGCTTCTTTATTTGTCGATGAAAGTATGCGCGGAAAAGGGCTTGGTCATACACTTTTGCAAGCGCTTACCGAAAAGTCGAAAGCCAAGAGGGTTTATATCGGATGTGATCCGAAAAATGCCGGGTTTTATGAGAAGTTCGGTTTCAGGAGTATCAGAGAGGTCCCGGTGTTTGTGACGGTAAGTTGTAAGTTTCTCGAATATTTTGTTTATGAGAAGAAGTTCGATAAATCTTTTTCGGCGGAGCCGGATTTGATAGTTATAGATGGTGGGAAAGGACAACTTGGCGCGCTTGTGCCGATTTTTAATAAGTTTAAAGTAAAAGTTCCGGTGGTTTCGGTCGACAAGAGTGGCATGAAAATTTTCCGTTTAAAAAATGGTAAAGTTGAGGATTTGGATATAAAATCAGATTCGCAAGTGTTTTATTTGCTTCAGAGAGTTACAGATGAGGCTCACAGATTTTCAAATAAGTTGCGTGAAGAACTTCAAATAAAATTTTTAACCAAATAATCCATGTTGAAAGAAAAAATCAATGCCGAATTGAAGGCGGCCATGTTGGCGAGAGACGAAGTGAAAGTATCCGCTTTGAGAATGTTGAAAGCGGCTGTTATGAAATTCGAGGTTTCGGGCGGGGAGAAAAAAGAGGCTACCGATGAAGATGTTATGGTTTTGATTAAGAAAGAATTGAAGTCTCGAAAAGATTCAATAGATCAGTTCAAAGCCGGCGGACGGGAAGATTTGGTTGTGAAGGAAGAGGCTGAAATTAAGGCGTTGGAAGGGTATTTGCCGAAACAAATGAGTGAAGATGAGGTTAGGGCTGTTGTTAAGCAGGTTGTTGCGGAGATGGGTGTCGGCGGGCCTGCGGCTATGGGGAAGGTGATGGGTGCGTGTATGGGTAAGTTGAAAGGGCAAGCGGATGGGACGATGGTGAATAAGTTGGTGAAGGAAATGTTGGGGAACCTCTGAAAAATGTGGTTCCGTTACGAAATCCTCATTCTTTCGAGGAGGTCTAAAAAGAGCCTCGCTTTTAAGCCGGGGCTCTTTCGAAGAGTTTCGTTTGAGATTATCTCGTAACAGAGATTGTTTCCGAAAGTTCCGCAGTCGGAGCGGCAACCGTCAATTTGCCATCTGCGTCTACTGAAATGTTGTAGCCTGTAGCGTATGATGTGCAGTCTGTATAAGTTGCATCAGCATCCGTCGGATCTGCCGGCATTTCCGTTAGATATGTTGGAACCAAATATGAGCAAATGTCTATCAACCCGGCGGCGCTTCCGATTTCGGTTGCGACTGCGGTGATTTCAGTTGGTAAAACACCTCTGTTGTCCAATGCGTATTCTTGTGTCGCATCCAGCAATGCGCGTACGTCATTGCTTCTTTGAGTGTTGTTCGCTTGAGAGATTTGTCTTGCGGGATTGACAGCGATGATCACTATTCCTGCAAGTATCGCGATAATTACGATAACGAGGAGCACCTCAATGAGGGTAAAGCCTTTTTTGTTCATGAGTTTTTGCGGGTAAAATTTTATTTTTGTATTTTAAAGCGTTTCTTTGAACGCGTTTGATTGCTTTTTAATACTAATGTGTTGGATTCACTTTGACAAGTTCAAATATTTATTCCAATCGATTACCGGCAAATTGATTTCGACTGCAACTTCGTCTCTATTAATTTCTTTATTCCAATTTATATAGATTATTCCGGAATATATTATGATAGCCAGAAACAGTATCAGGCTTGCCAAGAAATATGAGTAATTTTTAAATTGTTCTTTATTTAACATAAAGTCTTATGTTTATTTCTATATTTGGTAAAAGTTTTAAATTTTCGTTTTCGGTGTAATTCAAATCATAATATTCTATCGAATAAACTTTTATGTAATATGACAGACGTTCAAGTTCTTCGAGAAATGTCGTGATATCCGTTTCATCGCCGTAGAAGGTTAATTCGTAGTCAAGGGTGTTTCCTTTTGTTGAGTTTTCCGATTCTTCAAGCTCGGTTGATCTCAGATTTAAATCTGAGTTCAATGTTATACCGATATTTTCCACTTCGGATATGAAATTTATATATTCCGACTCTTCGGCGGGTCTTATCGAATTGGCATGTTCGATTGATACTTGAGTGCTTTCCGTATAAAGCTTGAGGCTTTCTTCGAAGTTGGATTGCAAATTCTCCGTTTTTTCCAGAAATACATTCAAAAATTTTATGTCATGATTGATCTTGCTTGACGAGTAGCCCATGATAATTACTATAAACGAGCTTATGAGTATGAGAACCGCGCTCATTTTAAATATATGTTTTGTTCGATTGGAAATTTCATTTGGGATCATATTCGGGTAATTCGCTAAAGATTAAAGTTAAGTTTATTTGGAACGGAACTTGTTCTTTTTTGTCATAGCTTGATAGCGGAATATCTATGTTGCTTATAAATGGCAAATCTTGAAATGCGTCCTGCATATCCAGTAAGACATCTCTGTTTTCGGCTATCCCGGATATTGCAAAAGTTAAATTCGTATCATCAAAACCGATGGATGTGATTGTTACGCTGGTTGGCATAGTTGCGAGAATGTCGGTTAAAACGGTTTGTATTGAAAACAAGCCGTTGTCTATATTGCTTAATATCGTTATTTCCTGATTGAAAGCTTTCAATTCGTCTTTTATTTCTTGGTATCTGGTTCCGTATAGAATAAGTTCGATTGATGACTTTGCGATTTCCAAATTTGTTCTTTCATAGCTTAATTGTTGATGCATGATCGAGACGAAACCCGCTATGATTAGGCTGATTATCGACATAAATATTGCTCCTATCGTGATGCCAATTTCGATTTTCTTACTGAGGAAATTGCGTTTAAGCCATGTCGGGATGAGGTTTATATTTCCCTCCTCTTTTGCTTTGAGCCTGCTTAATGCCGTGCCGATTACATCGGTGAAATATATCGAGTAATGCGGTTTGATCTCTTCTTTGGTCGATTGTTTTATGAAATTCGCATCTTTTACTTTTAAACTTTTCTTGGGGTCTCCGATTGAAATTTTGATGTTGGCAAATTGTTTTTGTGCCAGTTCGTAAAATCCGGGTAAGTTAGAATATTCTCCGGTTAAGAAGATGTTTTTTATGCCGTCGGTATTATCTTTGATTTGTCTCTTTGAAATTATGTCGGCTGCGGTCTTATATTTGTCTTTGATGAATTTACTGATTATTTCTTTGAATTTCGGGTCGTCTTTGTATTTTTCCCAATTTTCGAAAAGGGATTCCGATGAATATATCGGAAATTTTTTACTTATATTTTGTATCAGTTCCGATGTGCCTTCGTTTGAGCTCAAGTAATGTTTTATCGTTTTGCCCCTTATCGTCAAATAATTTGTCGAAAGCGCTCCCAAGTCTATGATTAAACTAAATTCTTCTTTGGGCAATTCTCGTTCCAGTGCGTATTTTAATGCTTCCACGTGGACTCCGAATAATACTGGTGTTATTCCGGCTTCTTCGAATGTTTGTGTGTATTTATCGGCTATTTTTTTCTGGATTGCGGCGAATAAAGCATATTGATACTGATCGCCATTTTTTTCCAAGATGATTGCATCCCAGTACAAATCGTAAATCGGGAAAGGGATGACCATTTCCGCTTCGTATTGGATAGCCTTTATCACTTCTTTTTCACTGAGTTTGCCGGGAAATGAGAAAATATGTGTAAACGTCACTTTTGACGGCAATAGAACCGTTACGTTTTTTGGTTCAACCGGTCTGGGATTTGCTTTCCTGAAAAGATCGCTGATTATTATCTTAAAACTTTCTTCTTTTTCTATGATTCCATCTTTAATAATTCCTTCTGGGATTGGCAATCTGTTATATGCTTCCAACCAGGTATCTCCGTTTGGCTCTTTTAATTCCACGAGCTGTATCATGTGATCGTGGAAATCTATTCCTATTACTTTTTTCGGCAAGATTTTCATTTTTGTTTCTTTTTAGAGTTTACTATGACTCTTCCCATTCTTCCAAATTGGAATTGAAAATTTCTCCGCTTTCCAAAAGTTCAGCGACTGCCTGAAAATTTTGCGTGTAGTTCAAATGACTTATTTCTATATCTATTATTTTTCGATTGTCGTCTTCGGTTATCGCGATTACACATTCCGTATCCGGATCTATATTTACGGTTTCACCGACGAATGTCGAATTGTTTTCCAGTCTGAGTATTGCTTCTTCAAGGCATCCTTCGGCGGAGTAATACATCATTTGATCCGAATTGTCGTTTACATATTCCTCGTAAGTGGAAACGCTGGATTCCGAAGCTATCAGAACGAGTACGAGTGTGAATGCCGATATTATCAGCAAGCTTACGAGGGCTACGGATCCTTGTTTCGAGTTCATCTTAGTGAAAGTGTTAAATGTATTTCGAGGTTTCTTTTCAGCATGGCAAGATCTTCGGAGATTGGAGATATTTCGATCTCGATGACAATTTGATCGGGTGTTTTTTCGGCCGTGGTTCGGTGGAAGTTCAATATATCCACCTTGATGTTATTCGTGTTCAGTTGGATAGGATCGGCGGGTCCTTCTTGTATGTAGATTTTGTTTTCCGACAAGTAAAATATTGTTGGGGAGTTTTCGGTTGTTCTCATTTCCAGATATAAAATTCCGTTGTCGTTGTCGAGGACGCTTTCTTCGATGTTGACGCTTCCCGCGCCTTTTATGCTTTGCGAAAGTTTTTCGGAGATGAATCCGCTATTTTCTTGCATTTCTTCCGTTATTTTCGAGATAGTGGTTAAATTTATAATTTGTAAGGCGAATGACATTGCCGCGAGCATAAATATGGAGAATATCGCGAAATACATTAATATCTCGATGAGTGTAGTTCCTTTTTTAGTTATTTTTAGGATCATGGTGTGTATTGAACGATTACGCTTTCTATACTTGGTGTTTCAACCATGTTTGAGGTTGCGATTATTTTGAATTGAAAATATCGAACGCCGGTTTTGGTGGCGCTGGTTGTTATTTCCGTCCTTGGTGTCTCGTAATATGTTGCCGATGTTCCGTCCGGTCCGATCCATGTTGCGGAAGTTATATTGTCCTCTGTAGAAGAGGTTCTGATTTGAAGCTTGACAATTCCCCCGACAACTTCGGAGCTTTCCCAATCCATAAAATCGTATCTTGTATCCGCGCTACCCGTGTCGAATATGTCGGATATATATTCTCCGTTGGGTCTGTATGTCGGATTCAAAGCTTCCATAATGACAAGACCTCTGTTGTTGACGTCAACTCCCATATAAACATATTCGTTATCCGTGTATGCGCCGGTGCCTTTACCCGTGATGTCGGCTGAATATGCGAGATATGGTGATAGTGGATTTGATATGTTGAATACGTCCACTCCCGGGTTATTGTTATTTACTGTTGCATATAAATAATTTTCGCTTATTGCCAAGTCTTGTATGGATCCGCTTGTGGATATTGAAGTTATAAGCGTGGGATTGGCGGGATCGGAAATATTTAATACTTTTAAAGTCGAGCTTGTTGTTCCGACGAATGCGAAAGTATTTCCGTATATTTCGATAGCTTTGACTTCGTTTCCAAGATTTAGTGAGCCGATTTGAGTTGGTGATGCCGGATTTGAGATATCTAACACCTTGAAAGGTTGAGTTGCGTGGTTTGTTCCGATATACGCGTAATCTTCGGAAATCTCTATTACGTTTGTAATTGCGTTAAAATCTATGGATGTAACCGCTGTTGGATTTGATTTATTTGTTATATCCAAGATCGCAAGACTGTTTGTGGTTTTGTTTATTCCCATGAAAAGATAATTTCCGGAGATTGCCGCTTGGTTGCCGTAAGCGCCCAAATTGTAATTTTTCAATAAGGATGGATTTTCCGGATCGGTTACATCTACGATTGCGAGACCTTTTGACGAATTTTCCACTCCTATGTATGCATAGTTGCCGTCTTTTGTTAAATATCTGCCTTTGCCGCCTATGTTTATTTGATCAACCAATTCTGGATTCGCGCGATCGGTTATGTCAGCGATCGCGAGCCCTTCTGCGTTTTTAGCTGTTGCCAAATATGCATAATTCTCATCCACCGCTATATCATTTCCGTGTTCGCCGACATCCACTGACGAGAAGAACAGGCTTAATTCTTCAACGAGCAGAAGTTGGATTGCGCAATTGTTGTCGGGCGGGGCGGGTGTTTCTTGCGTATCGGTATCGTTAAATGTGCCATTTTCGAATTCCGCGCATGTGGTTTGAAGCCATGCGTCGCTTCTCCAATTTGTTAAATAAGTTGTTAGCGATACGGACATCGGTAGGATATCTTTCCAAGTCCAGGAAACTTCGGATGTGATTTTTTTGATCTCTTCATCCAATGTGCCGATTTCCGCGATATCTCCGTTCTCATCTCTGTAAACGTTTTCTACCGTTATGGTTCTTGAATAGTAATCGTCTATATTTTCAGGGGCGGGTCCGAATGTCCAGACATCATCCGTGTACATAAGACCGTACTCTCCGGTGACCAAATCAAGATAATTTCGGTCTCTGATGTTTCTTCCGGCTTCGAGGCCTTCTTCCGCATATAAAAGAGCTTCATTGTTTACCTCTATCTTTACGGTTCTTTGCAGTGTGTTTAATCCCATGTAAAAGATACCGCTTGCGAAGATTGTGAATATAACCATCGCTATAAGAATTTCTATCATTGAGAATCCGGATTTTTTAATACGTGACGAGTCCAAGTTCATTGATATTTATTTGTATGATTTTATTTATTTGTTCGGAAAAAAGTTCGACCGAGCCGTAAGTGTTACATTCGCCTTTTGGTGTCTCAAATATGATATCGTTGCCGTTACCGTTCAAAAGTATGTTTTGGAATATGACCGTTTCCGGTAATTCAACCGTGAAATTTTCAGGATTTTCGGCGGCGTATGTGTCTCCACTAAAGATCGTGTAAGAATTTGTTTCCAAATGTATGCCGTGATTTACACCGTCTTTTCCCGATTCGGTGTCGCTTTGAGCAAGTCTTAAGTATCCTATAAAATTATCTCTTTGAGAATTCAAATCGGCTCTAAGTTGTGCGGTTTGAGCGTACAAAACGATTAATCCCAAACTTACACATAATATTGTGATAACCAATATGATTTCCGGAAATGTAAACCCGTGTTTTTTCATTTACTTAACATGTTAGGTAGTTGATATATTGGCATTATTACCGATACCGCTACGCTACCTACGAGTGCCCCCATAAATACAAGCAATATGGGTTCGAGAAGAACCGAAAGATTTTTCGTGATATTATCTACGCTTTGCTCGTACATTTTTGCCAGATGATCCGTTGTTGTTTCGATGCTTCCCGTTTTTTCTCCGATTGCAAGCATTTTCGTTACAAGTGATGGAAATAAATTTTCATCATTGGTAAAGGCTTCTCCCAACGTACCGCCTTTATCCACCATTTGCATTGCTTTCGTTACGGCGTCTTTGTAAGGCTTGCTCGTGAGCATTTTACCGGTTATTTCCAGCGCTTTCGTTATCGGTACGCCTGCTTGAAGAAGGGAGTTTAATATTCTTGAAAAACGGGCGAGATTTATATCTTTTGCCAATTTTCCGAATATTGGAATATGAAGGACAAAATTGTCTCTTATGGATTTTAAGTAAGTGGTTGTTATCAGAAAATATATCAATCCGATTATGCCGCCTGCCAGCAGTAAAGCTAACAATGGACTTCCCGTTATGAATTTGCTTGCGCCTATCATTATCCTTGTGGGCAAGGGGAGTTCCATGTTGAATGTTTCGAATATTTTTGTTATTTTCGGCAATATGAAAACCACTACTCCGATGGTTAGCATAAGGGTTAGGGATACTATGAAAGCCGGATATACGAATGCCGATACGACTCTTTTTCTAAGCTCGTAATCTTTTTCGAGTTGCAAGTTTATGTATCCGAATGTTTTTTCGAGTGTGCCGCTCTCTTCTCCGATTGCCACCATGTTTACAAATACATCCGAAAAAATGTAGTCATATTTGCTTAAAGCCTTTGAAAGACTTTGACCTGACTTGAGCATGTTTAAGATGCTGTCGAACATTTTTCTGTTTTTCGCGGTTGTCATTTGATTTTTGATGATGTCGATGGCTTCAGTAACTGTTATGCCGACCTGCATCATTGTTTCCATATGATTGGCGAACGTCATTTTTTCAACGAGACTTAAATGCGGTTTTTCCCAAAACCAATCTTTCTTTTTCGATTCTTCCATGAGTGAAATGACGACATTGCCTTCGTTCATGATTTTGGTTGCCGCTTCTTTTTCGTCTGGGGCGTAAATTATCCCTTTTTGGATGACTCCTTGTTGGGTGCTTATTACGTATTTGAATTTGATCATATTTTTTGTTTAATCGTGCATTACACGAAGAACTTCTTCTATCGTTGTGATTCCGCTTAAAACTTTGTTAATTCCGTCCGTGAACATATCTATCATGCCTTCTTTTTTTGCTACTTCTTCCAATTCTTCCGGTTTTGTGCGAGTCGAGATGTTTTTTCTTATTTCGTCCGTGACTTCTAGGACTTCGGCTATCGAAATTCTGCCTTTGAATCCGGTATTGTTGCAATGCTCGCAACCTTCTCCTCGCCAGAATGTGAGCGAGGTTGTCGCTTGTTCTTGGAATCTTTCCATTATTCTCGCCGCGTTTTTTTTGTCCAAAATTTTCCCAAGGTCTTCAAGTTGTTTTACCGACATTTGATATGGTTTTTTGCAATGATCGCAAATTGTTCTGATAAGTCTTTGAGCGATTACCATTTGAGCGGTTGCCGCGACCAAGAAGTTTTCTATTCCCATTTCCATAAGTCTTGGCAAACTTGAAACCGCGTCGTTGGTATGCAATGTTGCCAATACCAAGTGTCCCGTCAGGGCGGCGTTTATTGCTACCGATCCCGTTTCTTCATCGCGAATCTCTCCGACCATTATTATGTTGGGGTCTTGTCTTAAAAGTGCCCTGAGACCAGCCGCGAATGTGAGTCCCGTTTTTCTGTTTACTTGCGTTTGATTGACTCCTTCCAACCTGTATTCGATAGGATCTTCAATTGTCGAGATATTCACTTCGTTCGAGTTGAGCATTTTCAATATCGTGTACAGAGTGGTTGTTTTGCCGGATCCCGTTGGACCCGTCATCAGTATGATTCCGTAAGTTTTCTTAATGCATCTGTTGATTTTTTCCAGGTTTTCTTTTGAATATCCGAGCGATTCCAGTTTCAATTCTTGCTTGTCTGATGTAAGAAGACGTAGGACGATTTTTTCTCCGTCATAAGTCGGTAAAATCGAGACGCGAAGGGTTATTTCATTGCCTTCGAGGTCTATCTTAAAACGGCCGTCTTGAGCCATTCTGTGTTCGTCCGTTCTGAGCTTAGCCAGTACTTTTATTCTGGTTATCACCAAATCCACGATCTCTATCGGCAGTTCCGCAATTGTGTTCAATATCCCATCCACGCGATTTCTTACTATCAAGAAGTTTTTATGCGGTTCCAGGTGGATATCTGATGCACTGTTTTGAAATGCAAATAATATGATTGTGTCTACGATTTTCGAGGCATCTTCGAGCGATTCGATTTTCTTTGTGTCGCTCATGGCTCCTTTCAGAAGTCTGTTGAATTTCTCATTTACGTCTTTGTTATAAATCTTCAGTGCCAGCTTCAAATCTCGTTTTGTCGCATAATACGGTTCCACCTTTAGGCCCGTTTTGTTTTCTATGAAGTTAATTAACTCGGCATTACCCGGATCATTGATTGCCAATTTTAAAGTATTTCCGTCTTGTTCGAACGGAATCAAGTATTGGTGAGCCGCTAACATATAAGGAACTATCGGCAGGAGTTTATCTTGTATGGTTTGATCTTCGAGTCTTATGTAGGGTACTTCATAAAGTTCAGCCATAATCTCTCCCAATTCGTTACCGGAAAGCACGCCTTTTTCTTCTATAAGTTCTTCAAAAGGCATATCTTTGGTTTTGCTTATCTTCGTTAGGTTGGCTAGTGTTTTTTCATCTATTTTGCCGGTTTCGAGGAGCTTCTTTTTTAGATTTTCCAAATTTACAGGCATATTTTCGTTTTTTTAATCTTATTATTCTATCATATTTTCGTGGGTTTGGCAAATACCCGTGTATCTGTTATTCTTTTATTATGAAAAAGGTTTTGGTCATATACAATCCGGTTTCGGGAGCGAAGAAGTTAAGGAATATGGGACGGGTTATTCAGAAAGAGATTGATCGGCTCGGGTATTCTTACGATTGGCACGAGACCAAACCTAAGTTTGATGATTTTGGTGGATTCGAAAATTACGATCGCATTTTGGTTGTCGGAGGGGATGGAACTGTCGCAAAAGTTGCCGAATATATGGTTAAGAACAAGGTGCGTATTCCTTTGGGGATCATCGGTACCGGTTCGACCAATCTTTTGGCTTTGAGTTTGGGGATTCCCGTTTTGAATACAACCAAGGCTGTGGAATTTGCCTTAAAAAGGGAGGCAAAGCCTATGGATGTTGGATTGGTGAATGGTAAGAAAGTTTTTTTAATAGCGGTAGGAAAGGGATATGACAATGTTTTTATGAGGGGGGCGACACGTGAGCTCAAGAGGAAGGTCGGATTTTTTGCTTATGTTTGGAGCTTTCTGACGACTTATTTCGCACATCCTAAATGCGAGTATCGGATTTCTGTGGATGGAAAGATGTATAATGTTATTGCGAAGACCGTTTTGGTTTTTAATTTTTTCAGATTGAGTTCGAAAAGTTTTGGTGTCGGATTTAACTCTGATGATGGACTGTTCGAAGTAGTGGCGGTTAATCCAACGAGTTTTTGGGATTTATTGAAAGTTATGGTGTTTTTTGTAGTCGGCAGGAAGAGTGCGAAACATCCGAAGGTGAGTTTTTTTCAGGGTAAAAAAATCTCGATCAGCTCCGAGAAAGAACGTGGGTATCAGATTGATGGCGATGTGTATGAAGGAGGGGATTTGGAGGTTGAGATGGTAGAGGGAGGGGTGAGGGTGGTTAGACCGTAGTTAAGCTGTCAGGAGGTTGGGTCCCACATGCAGTTGTCTATGAAAGCCCTACGAATCTGAGTTCTATGCGTTTTCGAGGTAGTCTTTCAGTGTTTTCCATGCCAACTCGAATGTAAATTCGAACTTTTGTATTGCGTTATCTTGTTCCAGTTCCGTGAATTTGGTTTGATTTAAAGCCTTCTTGAGGCGTTTTGCGGCTTGCTCAAAATCTTCAAGTCTTTTGTAAATCAAAAAAAGTGTTTTCTTGCGAAAAAACGATTCGTCCGCCTACCGGCAGGCAGGCTTCCCGTGGCTTGTGGCGGAACGGACGGGATTCGAACCCGCGACCTCCACAGTGACAGTGTGGCGTTCTAACCAACTGAACTACCGCTCCGCGTCGTTTACGGTATATTGAACAACAATATGCCGATGGCGAAAATTTACATTACAAATTTGGACTTTGCAATAGAAAAAAAATGCGTAAAATAGGTTTGCTTGCTCTTTTAAAATGCCGAAGTGGCGGAACTGGTAGACGCGCACGACTCAAAATCGTGTTCTTTCGGGAGTGAGGGTTCGAGTCCCTCCTTCGGCACCACAGACCGGTAGTCCCGCTTAGCGGGACGAACGGTCCATATATTAAGCTGTTTCGCTAAGCTTGATTTGTGGATTCAATAAAAACAAAATTTCTACTTGTGTATTTCTGCAAGATCATCATACAATAAGGTCCTTTTAAAAAATTTTATAACCACTTCAAAAATGGAGAACCAAAACAAACAGGGAGGAGTCGTGTGGATGCTTAGCACATTTGCGCTTATCGGCGTACTTGTCGGGTTAGGCATAAGTTCTTTGGATGGTGGCTCATCCGGACAGACGAATATTACCGGTCCTTCTGCGGATACCCAAGATCAGAATTACGAATTACCTACGGTTGATGACGACCCTGTAATGGGGGATGAAAGCGCTCCGGTTACGATGATTGTGTTCAGCGAATACGAATGTCCTTATTGCCAGAGGTTTGAAACAGAAACTTTCTCTTCAATCAAGGCTGATTTTATAGATACGGGAAAGGTTAAATTGGTTTACAGAGATTATCCTCTTCCGATTCATGATAAAGCTCATTTGGCCGCAGAAGCCGGCGAGTGTGCAAGTGACAGCGTTTCATATTGGGATTATCAGGCCAAGTTGATTGAAAAATATACCGAGTGGAGTGAGTATACCGGAGAGATAAAAGAGCTTTTTTCCGATTATGCTAAAGAGTTGGGTGTGGATTACGATACTTTTTATGCTTGCTTGGAGGATGGTACATATTATGACGAGGTGGAGAGCGATATGACGGATGCCAGGGCCGCCGGTGTTATGGGTACTCCCTCATTCTTTATAAATGATGAGAAGGTTATGGGAGCTTTGCCTTATGAAGATTATGCGGATCAAAATGGTGAAATGCAGGAAGGTTTCAAGAGTATCCTGACCAGAATTTACGAAGAGGCGACAAAATAGGTAGTTATGCCTTTATCTGAGAGCGCGGACCTGTTAATATGGTTCGCGCTTTTTTATAAATAAGATTTTTATATGTTTTGCGATGAAGTAAAAGTGAAATTCGAGGCTGGTAAAGGTGGGGATGGTGCCGTTAATTTTCATAGAGAAAAATTTGTTCAGAAGGGTGGACCGGATGGCGGAGACGGTGGAGATGGCGGGGATATAATTTTGGTTGCGGATGAGAATATAAATACTTTGGTTGAGTTTTTAACCAGAAAATCTTTCAAGGCGACTCGTGGCGAGAGGGGTGGAAGAAACAATATGACCGGTGCCAGAGGAGAAGATATGTCGCTAAAAGTTCCTGTCGGGACGGTCGCTTATAATGAAGAGAACGAAGTTGTTGTGGATCTTGTTCAGCATGGGGAGCGTTTTGTTATCGCGAAAGGTGGTAGGGGAGGGCATGGGAACGCCCATTTTGCTTCGTCTGTAAGGCAAACTCCGGATTTTTCCGAAATGGGTGAGGATGGTGAAAAAGTAGAAGTCAGACTTGAACTCAGGATGGTTGCCGATGTTGGAATTATCGGGCTGCCTTCGTGTGGGAAATCAACCTTGATTTCTGTTGTTTCAAATGCGAGACCCAAGATTGCAGATTATCCTTTTACGACCCTGATTCCCAATCTTGGAGTTGTGGATTTGTCTCAATTTGGTGGAGATCGAGGGCAATCTTTTTTGATGGCGGATATTCCGGGTTTGATAGAAGGTGCATCTGAAGGGAAAGGGCTTGGCGATGATTTTTTGAAGCATATTTCCAGAAGTGGAATTTTGATACATATGCTCGATTGCAGCTCTAATGATATTTTGAAAGATTACGTGATTTTAAGGAGGGAACTTGAGCTTTATGATTCTAAGCTTGTTTCCAAGGTGCATATAGTTGTTATCAACAAAATAGATTTGATAGGCAAAGAGCTTTCGGACATGCTGGTTTCCGATTTGGTGAAGAAGCATCCTGAGTTGAAGGGTAAAATTTTGGCGATTTCGGCAGTTACGGGTAAAGGCGTAAAAGAGTTGGTTTTCAAGATATGGAAAGGGATTTCCAAGAGGTCGAAGAAGTCGGAAATTTTGAAGACGGATACGGTTAAGATTTATAGACCTCATCTTCAGGTTGATCCTAAAAGTGTCGAAGTTTCTTTTATGTATGAAATTGATGCCAGGAAATTGACTGTTCCTGTTGCAGGGTCGGTTGTGTCGCCGGCGGTTATGCCAAAAAGAAAGTTGTTTAAGGCTAAAGGCAAAAGGCTTGAACAGATAGTCAATATGACGGATTTTGATAAAGAGGCTGGTATCAGGCGTGTTTATGATGTTATGAAGAAGATGTTTGTTATAAAAAAACTTAAGGGGCTTGGTGCTATGGTGGGGGATTATGTTAAGATAGGCGAAGTAATTTTTGAATTTAAAGGATGAAAGTTATAATCGGTTTGGGCAATCCCGGTGAAGAGTATGAAAGAACTCGGCATAATGTCGGGTTTATGTTTGTCGAGAAGGTTGCGAAAGAGTTGGAGTTCCCCGAGTTTTTATTGAAGAAAAAACTGAGTGCGTATCTGTCGGAGACTGTTTTGAACGGCGATAAGGTTATTTTGGTAAAATCGGATACCTATATGAATAAATCCGGGGAGGCTGTTCTTGCGGTCAAGAATTTTTATAAAATTAATGATGAGGATATCATTATGGTTTACGATGATTACGATCTGCCGATTGGAACTGTCAGGTATCGTGAGAACGGGAGTGCCGGCACCCATAATGGCATGAAATCTTGTGTTGAAAGTCTTGGAACGGAGAATTTCAAGAGACTTCGAATAGGTATAAACGCAGGTTTGCCGGTGGAAGATTTGAGCGGATATGTTTTGGGCAGGGTTACGCCTGAAGAAATGGCGAAATTGAGAGCTTCGTTCGATGAGGCTTTTCTGAAGTTGAAAGATTTGCTTGCAATTTAAGGTGAAAATCAGTAATTTAACCGTGTTTTGCTTATCTATTAACTATTAAATACGATGTTTGCAGTAATCGAATTGGCCGGAAGGCAATATTTGGTCTCTGAAAAGGACGAATTCCAGATAGAAAAAATTCCCGGAGAGCCGGGTAAAAACCTTACTTGTAAGACCGTTATTCTTTTGGGTAAGAGCGAATCCGATGTTGAATTGGGCATGCCTTATATCAGTGGAGCTACTGTTGAACTCAAAATCTTGAATGAGGTTAGAGGAGATAAACTCAGGATTTATAAGAAAAAGGCCAAGAAGAGGTACGAAAGAACACAGGGTCATGTACAAAAATATTGGTTGATTAAGGTTTTGAAGATTACGAAGGTTAATGGCAAAGTTAAGGCTACCGAAGAAGAAAAGGTGGTGGTTGAAGCTAAGCCGAAGAGGGTTGCCACTAAGAAGAAGAAAGTGTAGTTAGCATTTCGTCCAATTCTTTAGTTAGAGGTGCTTTGTAGCATACCTTCTTGTTTTTTGTGTTTACGAATGTAATTTGTGATGCGTGTAAGAATTGTCTTTGTAAACCAAGTAATTCAAAAGATTGGTTGGTCTTTTTGTCACCGTATTTGGTGTCTCCTATTACCGGATAACCTATTGATGCCAAGTGGACTCTTATCTGGTGGGTTCTGCCTGTTCTCATTGTTATCTCGAGAAGGGTACAGTTTTTGTTTGCGAATACTTTTAATGGTGAAAATTCGGTGATCGCGTCTTTGCCTTCTTTGTTTACTGACATATCTTGTCTGCGTATGGGATTTCTGCCTATCGGCGCTTCTATAATGCCTTTGTGATCGATGATTCCTTTTACCAGTACCGTGTATTTCTTTTCCGTTGTGCGTGCTTCCATTTGTTTCGCGAGATGTAGGTGGGCTTTGTCGTTTTTAGCTATGACTAAAATTCCCGATGTGTCTTGGTCAAGTCTGTGAACGATCCCGGGCCTTATCAGGTCTTTTTCATGGCTCAATTTGTTGCCTTTCAAGTAATAAAGAATTGCATTTACCAAGGTTTGATCAGGGTGTCCCGGCGATGGATGTACCACTAATCCGGCTTGCTTGTTGATTATTAAATAATCTTTGTCTTCATGGATTATATCAAGTGGAATGTCTTGAGGTTGCAATGTGGACTCTTTTTCCGGAGAAATGGTTATAGTGATTTTCGCACCTTCGTTTGCCGTTTTGTTGGATTTTATTGTCGTTACGCCATTGATTTTGACCAAACCCTCTTCAATGGCTCTTTGGGCTTTTTGTCTGGTTAGATCCGGACATTGAGCTGCAAGAATTTTGTCTACCCTGGATGTTGTTTCTGCGATTATTGTTGTTTTTTTCATAATGTGATTCTATCACACCTATACTCGCTAGTGACAGGACTCTTCGGATAGTGTATTTTTTTAACGATAATTTATATATTTATTATGAATGACGATAAAATTTTCAGTTTCTTAAATAAAGGTACGGTTGAAGTTATAGTTAAAGAAGAGTTTGAAAAGAAACTTAAGTCCGGGAAGAAGTTACGTGTTAAGTTGGGAATAGATCCTTCGGGATCGGATTTGCATTTGGGTCATATGGTCGTGATTAAAAAACTTAAAGAGTTGCAAGAACTTGGGCATCATATAATCCTTTTGTTTGGCAATTTTACGGGTCAAATAGGCGATCCTACAGGCAAAATGGAGGCTAGGAAGCCGAAGACGCAAAAGGAGCTTGAAAAGAATGCCGAACATTATTTGGAACAGGTTGGGAAATTAATTAATGTTAAAGACGTGGAGGTTGTGTGGAATGCAGATTGGCTTTCGCCTTTATCTTTTAAAGATGTGGTGCAGTTGGCTTCGAATTTTACCGTCGCGCAAATGCTCGAAAGGGATATGTTCCAGGATAGAATCAAGGCGGGATTGCCTATTTCGATGCATGAGTTTTTGTATCCTTTGATGCAAGGGTATGATTCCGTGGTTTTGAGAGCCGATGTTGAGCTTGGAGGAACCGATCAAACGTTCAATTTGCTTGCCGGGAGGGTTTTGCAGAGGGCTTACGGGCAAGAACCGCAAAACATTTTGACGGTACCGATTTTGGAAGGGCTTGATGGTAAGAAAAAAATGGGGAAGTCGGAAGATAATTATATTGGAATTAACGAGGAGCCTAAGTCCATGTATGGTAAAGTTATGTCTATCCCTGACGGGTTGATTTTGAGATATTTTGAGCTGACTACAAATGCAACTCTCGGTGATCTTAAGGGTCTTAAAGAACAGTTTGATTCAGGCGCGAATCCGAGAGATTTGAAAATGAAATTGGCGAGAGAAATTGTTGCTTTGTATCATGATGAAAAGGCCGCCAAAGGTGCCGAAGAAGAGTTCGTGAATGTTTTCAGGAATAAACAGTTGCCCGACGAAATCCCGGAGATGATTTTTGATAAAAATTCTTGGAATATCATAGATCTTTTGGTTGAAGGGAAGCTGGTATCTTCAAAGAGCGATGGGCGTAGAATGATAGATGGAGGGGGGGTGAAGGTTGATTCTGAGAAAGTTGCCTCTATCGAGAAGAATGTAGATTTGAATAAAAAAGGCGTACTTTTGCAAGTCGGGAAACGCAGATACCTTATTGCCAAATCTAAATAATGGCGTAATAATTCGGAGTGCCATTGACCTTAAATTTTATGCACAAAGATAATAAAAAGTTTATCCTTACGGATTTTGTGTCTTTGCGTACACTTCAAAGGTTGCAGGACAATCTCGCGAATGCTCTCGGTATATCTTTGGTGATCGTGGATGTTCATAGCAGAGAATATATTACCAAGAGAAGTAACGAGACCATGTTTTGTTCGAAAATGAAGAAATTCGTACCGTTCTTGAACGGTTGCGATACTGATGGGATTAAGTGTGTTGATAAATGCGTAAGTTTCAATAAGCCTTTTATTTACAAATGTCATGCCGATCTATATGGATTTGGCGTGCCGATAATGGTGAGCGGTCAGCTTTCGGCTTATTTTAAAGGTGGGCAAGTCAGGCTTTCAAACCCCGATATTGCCAGGTGTAAAGAACTTGCCGATAAATACAAAGTGGATTTCGACGAACTTCTTGAGATGTATCTTTCGGTGCCTCTTTTCACGGAAGACAAATTGAATGCGACTACCGAACTTTTAAGTGTTATTGCGAATACGGTTTCCAATCTTGCGTTTTCCGGACAACTTGTAAAAACGCAATCTACCGAAGTGGTGCATTTGAACGATCTGCTCGAGAAGGAAGTTATGCGTAAGACTGAAGAATTGAGACTTTCGGAACAGAAATATAGAAATATTTTCGAGAACGCGTTGGATATTATTTATACGATTGATAAAAACGGGGTGTTCACCCATATAAACGAGATTATTCACGACGTGCTCGGATATGAGAAAAATGAAGTTTTGGGCAAACATTTCTCGGAGTTTGTATCTCCCGAAGATCTTAAGACGGTTTCAGACTCTTTTATCGAATTGAAGCGGCATAAGAGAACTTCAACCAAGGGTTTAAAGTTTCGTATCAAATCGAAATCCGGAGAATCCACTTATTTCGAGTTAAACAGTACTGCGTCTTATGATGCCGATTTGGATTTGGAAAGCATTACGGGATTTTTGCATAATGTTGATCAAAGTTTGAAGGCCGAAGCCAAGCTGGAGGCCGTTAAGGAAAAATACAAGGAGTTGTTTGATTCGATGAAGATGGGAGTTTATATGACAGATGAGAATGGCAGAATAAAAGCTTTTAATAAAGCGGCTCTGAATATGCTTGGGTATTTCGATTTCGAAGAGGTTTCAGATATGAGTATATTGTCTTTGTATGTAAATCCTCTCGATAGAAAAAGTTTCCTTTCCGAATTGCCGGAAAAAGGTTTTCTGGAGGATTATATCGTTAACTTAAAAAAGAAAGATGGTACGCCGGTATATGTATCTGTTACCGCGAATGAACTTAAGGACCGGAGCGGCAAAGTTAAAGGCGTTGAAGGGGTATTTCGCGATGTTACCAAGAGAGTAAATTTGGAAAGAGAGATCGAGTTGATGAAGCAATATTTGGAAAACCTGATAGCCTCTGCTGGTTGTGGGATCGCCGGCATTGATAAAGATCGAAAAATATTTCTGTGGAATAAAGGTGCGGAAGAGTTGTTCGGATATAAGTCGTCGGATGTTATCGGTAGGGATCTTTTCGCCATTATTCCGCGTGATTTACGAACTCATAGACCGGATTTGTTCAGAAGAGTGTCTCGCGGTGAAGTTGTAAGCGGTATTGAAATACAAAGCAACAATACTCCGGATGGAAAAGCGATAAATATCAATGTGACTATCTCGCCAATTAAAGATGCAAATGGTAATGTTATCGGTGCTTCCGCGATAGCGGGCAAGAATGAAAACGTGTAATTTTTATGCTCGATACCAAGCTTGATAAAGTTTTAAGGACCACTAAAAAGCATATTTCCCTTTTGTCTTCTTTGGGGGTTAAGACGATTTTTGATTTGCTTTCTTATTATCCTCGTACTTATACGGATGAGCGGAATACCGTTCTTATTGTGGATATGAAATTGGATCAGTTGAATGTTATCAAAGGCAGAGTGAAATCTCTGCATGGCAGGAAGAGTAAAAACGGTATGCACGTTATGGAGGGAATCATTTCGGACTGTACCGGCAGTGTTGCCGTGATTTGGTTTAACCAAGGATATCTTGAGAGAATTTTGAAAGTTGGCGGGTTGTATTATTTTTCCGGCAAACTCAAATACGATAAAGGGCGTAGTGTTTTTGCCAGTCCGAAAGTTGAGGCGGTTTCAGAAAACGTGCTGCATACCGCTCGAATTGTACCTGTTTATCATGAAACGGAGGGGCTGATTTCGAAATGGATTCGAGATAAAATTTATCCATTGTTGAAATATGCCGATTCGGTTCCCGATACTTTGCCCGATTGGGTTAAAAAAGAGATGGATTTGTGCGAGCTTGGATTTGCGATAAAAAATGTGCATTTTCCTTCTTCCCAAAAAGATCTCGTAAGGGCTAGAAAAAGGTTGGCGTTTAACGAGGTTTTTTCTTTGCAGTTGAAAGCTTTGAAAATCAGACGCGCTTTCAAGAAGTTCTCTTCCGGTTTTGTAATTGAAAGGGCTGACGAGGCGATGAAAAAATTTGTTGAGGATCTTGGTTTTTCTCTTACAAAAGCGCAACGACGAAGTTTGATAGAGATGCTTAACGATATGGGTGGGGGAGTGCCAATGTTGAGATTACTTCAAGGGGATGTCGGCTCCGGAAAGACCATCGTTGCGGCTTTGGCGGCTTTGAATGTTGTTAAATCGGGTTATCAAGTGGCTTTCATGGTTCCAACCGAGGTTTTGGCAAAACAACATTTCTCGAAATTACGCGAGTTGTTTGACAAAGTCTCCATTAGTACCGAAATTTTAACCGGATCGGTAGGGGAGAAGGATGAAATTTATTCCAAAATATTCGGGGGAAAGGTTGATGTGGTAATAGGGACTCACGCTTTGATACAAGACAAAGTGAAATTTAAAAAACTGGGGCTTGCGATAGTTGACGAACAACATAGATTCGGTGTTGAACAGAGGCGGAAATTGGCGAATCATGGATTCCCACACCTGTTGTCTATGACTGCGACACCGATTCCTAGGACGTTGGCTATGATTTTCTATGGCGATCTCGATGTTTCGATTATTGACGAATTGCCTCCTTCCAGGAAAAAAATTATTACAAAAGTTGTCGCCGAGGATAAACGAACCGATTGTTATAAATGGATTTACGATCGTGTTAAAAACGGTGGCGATCAGGTTTACGTTATTTGTCCGTTGGTTGAGGAGTCCGATTATCTCGAAGAGGTTAAGTCCGCAAAGGTTGAATTCGAAAAATTATCGGAAGGACCTTTTAAAAACTTGAAGGTTGGTCTTTTGCATGGGCGTATGTCTTCTGCTGAAAAAGATGATGCCATGTTTCAATTTAAGTCCGGAAAAACCGACGTGCTGGTTTCAACTTCGGTTATCGAAGTTGGAGTGGATGTTTCGAATGCCACGATTATGATGATAGAAGGTGCCGAAAGGTTTGGTTTATCGCAATTGCATCAATTCAGAGGGCGAGTCGGTAGAGGCGAAAAACAGTCTTATTGCTTCTTATTGGCGTCGAAATATACCCCGGATGGGATGGCCAGGTTGAGTGCCTTGGAAGGTACTCATAACGGGTTTGATTTGGCTGAAATAGACCTTAAATTAAGAGGACCCGGCGAGGTTTACGGAATAAGGCAAAGCGGGATTCCGGATTTGAAGATCGCATCGTTTTCAGATAGCGAACTTATTAAAAATGCCAGAAAAATGGCGGATAAGTTTTTAACGAATCAGGAGGCGTCTAAAAAGCGTTCTTAAAAATCCAATTTGTTGGGCTTTTCGGCTTTCTTTCACGGTATGTTTAATTGTTTTTTTGTTTTTCAAAAAGTTGGTTATCGATCTTAAATCAGCTTCTGTTTGTATAGCCCTGCTTAGATATTTTCGAGCTTGTTCCGGTGTTAATCGATGCGATGTATTCCGTGTTCCCTTTACATTTGTAATGATTTCCGCCAGATACAGTGCATCTTGATCGTTTAAATTCCTGAAAGGTCTTTTCTCAATCAAACTGGTGACGAATTGACGACTAGTCAAAATACTTTCTGCCATAATTAGGAATTCGTCGGTCGTTGTCATGTTTCCAAGTTCCGCAATATTTCGCGTAATCGTTTCCATGATTTAATTATAAAACTTTGATTTGGCGCGTCAAAAATAAATATTTGCAAATGTGAATTTCAATGCGGGGCCGAAGTAAGTTTTCTTGAAAAAGTTGTTCCAAAACGTCTGCCGGACGATGTTTTGGTCGTCTTGATTGCTAAAACCTCTTAAAACGCGTGTTTTAAGATTAACGGCTTGAGCAAGCCCTTAATAGGGCGGTGCTTTCGTAGGTTTTCGGATAAAGATGTGCCGAGAGGGGTCGAGAGAGAGGCGTTTTGAACTTTGACCTATAGCATGCTCCGCACAAGATATATTGTGCGGGATTGGATGTGCCGCCCTACTTTGGGGCGTTTGTTTTAAAAATCCGGACGTTTTGAAGGACCCCTTTTTTGTTTGTTAAATCGAATTTAATTTATACGAAAAAACGACTGCATAAAAAAATCGCACTCCGATTCGAATTACGCAACAAACTGTTCGGAGTCAACTCCGCCTTCGGTTGGAGTTTCGGGCTTCCCTTTCTGTTCTACGTGCGACAGATATTTGCCAACGAATGCAGTTTGTTCTTTTGTAAGCTTCTTGCTTAATATGAAATCCCTGAATGATATTTCGGCATCGTTGATTTTAGCCGACTCCCCTACCAAGTATTTCCATACTTGATTGGCGCCTTCATCTGTTGTTTTTTCCTGTCCTTGTTCAAGCGCGGTCATGATTTGGTCGAATTTTTCGCCTCCTCCTTTGAATTTGGTGTCGGCAATTCTTCGGAATTCCGCTTGTGCGGGAGTTAGGAACAGCTCCTCGTTTAAGGCAAGTCTTGCCATGGTTTCTTTTACCCATTGACCTGTTGCCAAAGATGTTAATTTCTCAAGCGTTTCCTCTTTTTTTGCAATTTTCTCTTCGAGTTCCGCAATTTCGTCTTCGTTGTTATCTTTGCGGGCTTCTTCGAGATCTTTTTGTAAGTCGACGAGGTCTTCTTTTACGTCTTCCATGGTTTTTTGCGCTTCTTCTTCAAGTTGGCCGATTGTATGTGTAGGCATGTCTTTAAATATGCTTTCACTCCATCCCGATTGACCGAAAGGTCTCATCATTCTTACTTTGTCTTGGAGATACGCTATTGGATCTGTGTCTTCGTCAACTCCTCCTTGCAAACCAACTTGTTCTAAAATCCACTCTCCCGGATCTGTTAAGACTGCCCACCCAAGCACTGTTGTTGCTCCATCCAAGCCTTGCCCAAATGTACTTTCGGCAAATTTCACATCTCTATCCGGACAATATTTGTCCAGCATATATCCGCCTGTGGAATTCCATACCATTCCCATACCGAGCGCCCCCGCCATTCCTCCTGCCAAATCTACCAAGAATCTTGCAATCGGATGAGTGACGGCTTTGCCGAATGTCATTTCGGTAGCTTTTGCCCCCGCCCAAAATGCTCCGAATTCGGCTCCGGTTTTGATAAGATATCCTGCTTTGTCCGTGGTGTTTTCATAACCATGCGTGATCATGATAGCCGCTAAGAATCCGAGTCCTCCAACAAGCGCTTTTTTGATTACCGGAGTATATTTTGCGTATTTCGGGTCTTTTAATACTTCGGTAAGTTTGCTTATTTTCAATTTTGAATCGGCCTTTTCTCCAAGATCCTTGATGAGTTGCCTGACTTGAGTTTCTGTCAGTCTGAATTTTTCCTGCATCTTGGCTATGAGTTCGTCGGAAACACCAAGTTTCCTAAGTTTCTCCGCCAGTTTTGCGCTTAGTTTTGGTGCCGGTGTGGTTTCGGCGGGTGTAGCGGTACCTTCTGTTGGAGATGGGTTTGCGGCGGATTCCAGAGCCGAATCCATCTTGGCCACATCTTCTTCAAGAGCGGTTCTCGCTTGTGCTTCGAACTCTTGCCATGCGTCTTTACTCTTACCGGCTTCTTTTGCCATTCTTTCGGCGCGTGATTTGATTGTGCCTGCGGTGATGTATTCAGGTACTGTTTGCTTACCCATGAAATCGTTGACACAATTTTCGACAGATACTTTTTGAGTAAATTGCGTCAAATCATCAACGGGCGGTAATTGTTTGATTGCTTCGGGGTTAGTCAAATAATAGTAATCTTTCAAGGAACTTATGAATTTCATCGCGTGTCTTTGCAAAACCGCTTGTAATCTGGTTTCATAAAATTTCCCATATACTCGTTGGAAATATTCTTGTAAAGCTTTACCCTGAAAATTTTTCGGATGTAATGCCGTTAGATATCTTCTGAATATTTCCGCATGAAATTTCGCTCTTGCATGTGCCCATTTAATTTTCACTACTTCTGATGAGGTTGTTAATTTTCTACCTTTATAATAGAAATCAACGCCTTGGCGATATATGTCTAAACCGGTATGCGCAGTTATTCTCAACACTTCTGCCGGTCCGGCTATACCTCTGACTACGACTCTTCCGCCAGCTCGTACGGATCCCAAGACATTGTGGGTTTTCATATAATATGTGACGCCTTTAGCGCCTCCGCCGGCCAATCCCGCGTAAACGAAATATTTTCCGCCGCTGTCCCAATATGTTTCGACGACGTCGCTCTCTTCGTCGGTAAATATCGCTTTTGCGATTTCTTGAAACGTTTCAACCACTACTGCAACCGATGTGAGTACAACTGCGGCGCCCGCTTTGAATAATAAAACCACTCCGTCATGGATGATAACCGCTCCGCCGTCTTCTATTGTCCCTTGCATTATTTCCGCCGCCAACTCCGGTGTTTCGGATATTTCACCACCGTTTGATTGCCATCTTTCTATGGCTGCGGATGCGCTTGGGAAAATTCTTTCATCGAGTTTGCCGTCCTCGAGTTGTCCTGCGGGTTCTTCTTGTTGCGGTTGTGTTTGCTCGGCAGGTGTGCCCAGTTTGCCCATTCTTTTAAGTCCGGTGAGGACGTCTTCGACCGTTTCGGGCGGCGGTTTGATCTCCGCAATGTCTTTTTTGTGCTCGTCGAGAAATTCGGCAAGTTTTTTTGTGTCTTCGAGGCATTTGGCTTTTTGCTCTCCGGAAAATACCATCGGGATCTCATAATCTTCCAGTAATCCCGTAACTACCGTTTCCAATCCGCGTTGAAGATCGCCCATAATTCCAGCCAGTCTTTTGTATTTTTTATCTTTAAAAATCAATAATGTTTTGGGATCCATGCCGATTACCGCGGCACTTTCCGCTATGAGCGGATTGGTTACCTCAATTGACGATGAAAGCGCTTTAAAAGCTTCTTCCCATTCACCTTTCACAAGGTGTGAGAAGAATTCCATAAATGATTCTTTCGTGAGGCTGACACCGAGATTGTCCGATACCCATTCGCCTATGTGTTTCGGATCTATAAGGCATGCTCCGATCATTACGGCGCTAAGTGCACCACTTATGCCAAGTGTTTTGGCTAAAGTTTTCCAAAATCCTCCTTTTTTTTCTTCTTGCGGTTCTGTTTCGGGTGTTGTTTGATCTTTGTCTTTCGAGAATTTTTTTGTAATCCAATCTACCAGCTTGTAACCGGCATAAGCTCCTCCGGCTACCAAGGCGGCAGTCATTATTATTTTGCCGGTTGACCATTTTTTGCCGTCGCCTTGTTCCAATTTATCTTTATCGTTTTGCGCTCTTTTTAATGCTTCATCTCCTCTTTCAACCAACGATCCCCATTTTTCCAACCATTTAAATATCGGCTTGTTCGGCGAGCTCAATATTTCTTTTATTTTTATGATCGCCATCCTTTCGATATCGTTCGGATTGGGCAGTTCTTCAATCAAACGGATTTCCGTTTTAAGTCTTGCTTTGTCATATTTCCCGAGGAGTTTCCCTATTATTAAAAACGATACGCTTTCTAAAATTCGTATATTTTCTTTTTGGGCTTCCGGGCTTTTATTAACATCTATCGCGTCGATTTTATCTATATCCGACTGTAATCTTTCCAAGCCCAAATCGGCTCTCTCCCTTTGGCTTTCTTGTATAGCGGTTTCCCTAGGCGATTCTTGAGCTATTTCTTTTGATTGTGGAGTTTCAGGGGACGGATCTTGTCCAGCAGGAAGTGTCATTTTTGTTTTTTTTATATCTATTTATTATACCAGAATTACGAAATCGTAGAAAGCAGAAATTACAGAGCGGTAATTTAAAGCTTCACAGGGTTTTCTCCATATATGTTCCTACCAATTTGTACCCCAATTTCTTGTAATATTCACGAGTGCCGATACTGCTGATAACTGCGAGTTGTTTATAGCCGGCTTTTTTTGAGATTTCTTCCACTTTTTTTATCAGTTTTCTTCCTAATCCCATGTGTTGGGCTTCGCCACTGTTTTTACCCGATATTTTGAGCTGTTGTCCGTAGGTGTGAACTTCTCTAATGATGGCGGTGCCTTTTGGAAGTTCTTTTATTATATCGTGTGATCCAGGGAATCTTAATCTTAGCATTGAACATAATTTGTCGTCTTGATTATATGTTAGAAAGAACTCTTTACCTTTCGATGCGTCAAATTCAATCATGTTAAACTTTATTTTTGATGGGTCGATCTCTTCGTTTTTGATCTCTCGGCATCTGATACAGTCGCATTTTAGGTTCGGATATGCTTTTAAAAGTTCTTGTCTTAAATTTGTTACGCGACTTCCTTCCAATATGCTTTCTCCCGGGATATCTCTTACAAGTCGTTCGATTCTGACGTATTTTGGTATTAAAGATTTTATTTTAACCAAAGTTTCAGTCAGCGTTTTATCGGAGTAACTCTTATATTTTCCTTGTTTGAACCATGTCTCAAGTTCGCTCCACGGCGTAACCGTGCAAGGATATATTTTCAAGTAATCGGGTCGGAAATCGGGATTTGCGAATAGTTCCTGGAACATTTCCACGTCTTTCTCCGGAGTACTTCCCGGAAGATTTGGCATCATGTGTAGGCAAACTTTGAGTCCGGCATCTTTTGCGAGCGCGATTGCGCGAATAGAGTCTTCTTTGAAATGACCTCTTTTTACATATTTCAAGATTTCGTTATCCAAATGTTGAACGCCGAGTTGTACTTTCGTGCATCCGAGTTTGCGGAACCATCTAACTTCGTTTTTCGTGATGTAATCGGGGCGTGTTTCAAGGCTCAAGCCGACTACTCTGTGTTCGGCGATTTCGTTCTTTTTTTGGGCTTTTTCGAGAGAAAGTTCTTTCTTTCCGCCGTTAAGTGCGTTGAAACATTGGCGTATAAAATCCATTTGATATCTTCTTGGATAAAATGAAAATGTTCCGCCAAGCACGATCAATTCTATTTTGTCTGTCGGGTGTCCTTGGTTTTTTAGGCTTATCAAGCGTTTTTCAATTTGTTTGTATGGGTTGAAATCGTTCAGGAGGGCCCTCATGGCGGCCGGTTCGTTCGAGAGGTAGCTTTTTGGCATACCCTTCTCGCTTGGGCAGTAAACACATTTCCCGGGGCAAGGGTAAGGCTTGGTTAAGACTGTTATGATCGCTACTCCGGAAATTGATCGGACTTCGCGTTTTTGAAGTGTTTTGTTTAAAGCGGCGTTTCTTGGAAGATTGCTTTTGAAATAATATCTGTTAAGTTCGTAATTTGACACCGAGTAGGCTTTGAATTTTTTTGCAAATTCGTTTTTGATTTTTTGCAAATCACCGGCTGTATGGCACTTGCTTTCAATGGCTTTTTCTAATATCGCGTGAAGTAATTTTTCGTTTTGCATTTAATCAGGTATAATTTGCGAGCCTTGATAGGTTATAACTTATGAAAGATTCAACCGCAAGAGAGCTTCTAAATAAGGTCAAATATGATTATTCGAATATAGCGGTCGATTTTGATGCGACAAGAAGGTGCGGATGGCAAGATTTTGAGATTTTCGATAAATATTTAATCGAAAACATATCGGTTTTGGATATAGGGTGTGGGAATGGAAGATTGAAGGAATATTTGGATAAAAAAACTTTTGTTAAATACAGAGGTGCGGATAATAATCAGAAATTTATAGATATAGCGAAGCGGAAAGGGGATTTCTTCGATATTGGAGATTTCTTGTCACTTCCCTATCCCGATTCGAGTTTTGATTTGGCGCTTAGTATTGCGGCTTTTCATCATATTCCTTCGAGAAAATTGCGATTGGATGCTTTACATGAAGTAAAAAGAATTATGAAAGATGGTGGGCGTGGAGTTTTTTTGGTTTGGAATCTTTGGCAGGTTAGATATTTTGGCTTATTTATGCGAGTTTTGTTGCGTTTTATCTTCAGATTTGGTAAATATGGTTTCTGTGACTTTTTTGTTCCTTGGAAAGCAACTTCAGGTATCGTTATAAACAGATACTATTATGCTTTTTCTCGGAGAGAGCTTGAAAAATTGTTTACGGATGCCGGATTCAAAGTTGAAAAGGTCGGATTGACTCCGAGTGGTAATAATTATTTCGTTTCTTTCATTAAATGATTATGGATATAAAAGTATTGGGTGTCAGGTTTGATCCCGTGACCAGAAAAGAAGCTTTGGACAAATTTTTCTTCTTGCTTAAGGATGGGAAACAACATCAAGTCGTAACGCCAAACCCCGAAATACTTTTGAAGGCGAAAAAAGATGAAAAATACAGGCAAATTTTGAATAGAGCCGATTTAAGTGTTGCCGATGGGACGGGTGTTCTTTGGGCCTCGGGTTTGGGAGATCGCAGTGGTATTCTGAAAGGCATATTTCATGCCGTGTGGGATAGATTTGACAAGGTTCTACCTGAAAGAGTTGCCGGTGCCGATTTGATGAAAGATTTTCTGGATAAAGTTTACAATAATGACGAGAATGTGAAGGTATTCTTACTTGGTGGTACCGATGGTGTGGCAAATACGGTTAAAGATATTTATACCAAGGATAATAATTCATTCATCGCAGGTGTTTACGAGGGTAGTTCCGATGTTTCCGAAGATGACAAAATCGTTTCGTTGATTAACACAGCCAGGCCTGACGTGTTGTTTGTGGCTTACGGATCCCCGCCTCAAGAAAAATGGATTTATAGAAATTTAAAGAAAATGCCTTCCGTTAAGGTGGCTATGGGTGTTGGCGGCGCTTTTGATTTTATATCGGGAAAAATTAAACGAGCACCGATTTTCGTGAGAAAAGCTGGGCTTGAGTGGTTATGGAGACTTTTTAAACAACCTTCCAGAGTTAAGAGGATTTGGAATGCGGTTTTTGTTTTCCCTTATATGGTTATGGTTGGGAAAATAAACGTAAATATCCGATAGGGTCTGTGTACACTATTATTTCTTTTTTCTCGGGGTTTCTTTTACGCTCTCCGCTCTTTCGGCAAGTTTCCTTTCGATTATTTCCATGATGGGACCGATGTGTTGTCCGAGGCTTCGTAGTGCGTTGATCGGTTTCATCACGTATAAATTCACTTTTTCGGCCGTATCTTTGGCGGCGGAGATTGCCTTGTTTGTATCTCTCAAAATGAGGATCAAGTAAACCAAAGTAATACATAAGAAAATTGCAACCAATGCGATTGCGATTGCCAGAGTAATGTATAGCAGATCCAATGGTGTTAACATGTTTGTTTTTGTTTAATTTTGTTTGGTATTTTTAAAATTACCCTTTTTATCGTATTTTGCAAGCTTTTATGACAGCAATTTTTTAATTGTTTGCGATACAAGTCCTGGATTTGCTTTGCCTTTTGAAAGTTGCATAACTTTGCCTATTAAGAAGCCGTCCGCTTTGTCTTTGCCGTTTTTTATATCGGTTACCACGTTGGGGTTTTCAGCTATTACTTTCTTACACATTTCTTCGATGGTGCCCATGTCGGAAACTTGTTTAAGTCCTTTTTTTTCTACTATTTTCGTTGGGGTGTCACCGGTTTTGTACATTTCTTCAAAAACTTCGACTTTAGCCGCGTTATTGGATATTTCTCCTTTATTTACGAGAGTTATAAGTTCGGCCAATGATTCCGGAGTGACTTTGCATTCATTGAACTCTTTTTGATCTTCGTTTAAATGTTTGAGAAGAACCGTAGTTATAAATGCGTTTGATGATCTTGGATCGCTCGAAAGTTTCGCGGTTTTCTCGAAAAAAGTGGAAAGTTCGGGAGTTTCAATTAATGTTTCCGCGTCATTATTTTTTAAACCGAATTCTTTGATGAATCTATGTTTTCTTTTCAACGGTAATTCAGGAATGTCTTTCGATATCGCTGTGATCTCCTTTTTTGTTATAATCATTGGAGGCAGGTCGGGTTCCGGGAAATATCTGTAATCGTGCGCGTCTTCTTTCGAGCGCTGCGGAACGGTAATTTCCTCTTCGGTATCCCACCCCCTTGTTTCTTGTATGATTTTTTCGCCTTTTTCGAGCAATTCAACTTGTCTTTTGAATTCATAATCAAGAGCTTTTTCCAGAAATTTGAATGAGTTCAGGTTTTTGACTTCCACTTTTGTACCGAATTTTTTCTCGCCTTTTTTCCTGATGGAAATGTTTATGTCGAATCTCATCATTCCTTTCTCCATGTCGCAATCCGAAGAGCCGATATATCTGAGTATTTTCCGCATTTCTCGAGCGTATGCTGATGCTGAGCGAGTTGAATACAACTCCGGTTCGGAAACGATTTCCAAAAGTGGTGTTCCCGCTCGGTTGTAATCGCAAAGAGTGCTATCGCGCGAATGTTCCAGTTTCCCCGCATCATCTTCAAGATGCAATCTTGTGATTCCAACCTTTTTGATCTCTCCATCGACTTCGAATTCGATGTATCCGTTTTCGGAGATCGGCTGGTCGTATTCGGATATTTGATATCCTTTTGGCAGATCGGGGTAAAAATAATTTTTCCTGTCGAATTTGGCGAAGTTCGGGATTTTACAGTTTAATGCGAGTGCCGACTTGATACCTTTTAAATACACTTCTTTATTTATTATCGGCAGGATACCCGGAAATCCCATGCAAACGGGACACACGTTGATATTCGGAGCTTTCTTGAAAGAATCATTGTCGCAACCGCAAAACATTTTCGTTTTTGTGTTTACTTGAGCGTGTATTTCTAGCCCTATTATCGGTTCGTACATTTGGAATTGTTATGTTCGATTAAGATTTTATAGATTTTGCCGATTTTAAGCAAAAAATCCTTTTCGTTGTAAGTGTTTTTTATTTTAAAGTCGGGTTTTCGAAGCGAAAGTTTTTTGAATGCGTCTATTTTTCTTTTATATTCGACTTTTATCTTTGATGTGCGTTTTTTCTCATCGCCTTCTATGAGAATTATTTTCGAGCACATATTTAAAATTTTTTCCGATGGTGCGTTGATTTCAATAAAAATGATTTCCTTGTCGGATTTGTCTGCTGTTTTGCCAATTATGTCCAAAACCAATGGATGTATGATTTTCTCCAGTATCCTGAGTTTTTTTTCGTCTTTCGATATGAATATGCCGAGTTTCGTTGTGTTCACGTCACCTTTCTTATTGATGAATTCGTTGCCGAAAAACGTTTCTATTTTGCGTGAGCCTGTCGCATTCGTTTTGTATAATTCAGAGACGACCCGATCGCAATTTATGAAATCTGCGCCGAGTTTTTTAAAATAATTTCCGGCAAGAGTTTTGCCGGAAGATGATTTCCCAATTATACCTATTATTTTCTTCACTTTCCCCTCCTGCTTTCTTGCGCCATTGTGACCAGTATGTCACGTAACGCAGTTTGGTCCTTTAAATTTTTATAATGTATAAATTGTTTTTGATAATGTAAAACTTCTTGTTCCACTCTTTTTGGCGATGCCACGTTTTCCAGTGTCATCACGGTGCCCGTCCCCATTTTTTCTATTGTTATATTCCCGTAATTCATAATCGTTCCCCAAAATCCTTTTATCTCATATGCGATGCCTTCTATCATGTGATACTCAATTCTTGTGGATGATTTGTCGAAAAAGCTGTCCCATTGAATATCCAGGACCCCTTGGTTTGTAACAAGCCATGCGTCCAAATACCAATTCATTATTTCATACAAAAATACGACCGATCCCATGCCTATCCATGTAAGCCATATTATTTGAAACGGTGGCATGATTATGTTAAATCCGAGCGGAACCAGTATCCCTATGAATATAACTCTGAAGAAAACCGGGTACATTAAAAATGGATGCGTATGGGCGACAAAATATATATTTTCCCCCTCGTTTAGATAATTTCTAAATAATATATTTGCTAACATTTTTGTTTTCAAAGGTTGTCGTTTGTTATTTTATAGTGCTATCGGTAAAGTGCCAAGGTGGTTTTTGTTGCCTTCCGATTTAAATCGTGTATCTTTATTTTACGAAACTAAAATAAATTGATGTCTTTTTCAGATAACGACGAAATTAAAATCAGCGACAATTCAGAGGACGAGGTTTATTATGACGGGTCTTCGAATGTTGGCTATGTGTTGAAAAGCATATTTTGGTTCATAACCGATGTTGCCATTAACGCTTTGATAATTATCGCGTTGGTATTTTTGATGAGGCATCTTATTTTCTCTCCTTTTCAGGTTAGCGGTCCGTCAATGTGTGATACTTTGAACAATTTTGACGGGAATTGCGTGCATGGTAACGGGGAATATATCATTGTCAATAAAGCTTCTTATATTGATGTTTTCGGGTGGTCTTTCGCCGAATATGAGAGGGGCGATATTGTCGTTTTCGAACCTCCCGGAGGAGATGATGGAGAGTTTTATATTAAACGAATTATAGGGCTTCCCGGTGAGACGGTTAAATTAAGTGATGGAAATGTTTATATAGACGATGTAATGTTGGACGAGAAATATTTGAACGAATCGAATTACGGTAAAACTTATGCTTTCGATGTTGGGTTGGATACTTTCGAAGTGCCCGAAGGAATGTACTTTGTTATGGGTGACAATAGGAGGGCAAGCAGTGATTCTAGGCGATGTTTTGGGCAATCCGACTGTACAAGTGAAGATGCCTTTGTTTCCGAAGATGCTATTCAAGGAAAGGGTTGGCTGGTTTTATGGCCGTTTGATAGATTAAGAATACTTGGCGGGTACGATTATTAATGTGTTTTGCTCCTCGCTAATAATTTTTACTGGTAACGTAGAATTCCAGCAATATGATTATTGCCACTACGAGCAGGCCGTTCCACCATGTGAGTACGCCGAGAAGCAGGAATGCGACACAAATCAAAGTACATAACGATAAAAGCAGTCCTTGTCTTATCGAAGTGTTTATATAGTTTATGCTGATTTCGTTTTTCGTGATCCATTTTCGCAAATAAAACCCAAGTACGCTGAATGTGCATGTCAGCGCCATTAGCATGCTTAAGAAAAACAGTCCCAACGCGAGTCCGGTTGATTCATATGGATCCAATTTGAATATGACAGTCAGCCATCCGGTCCAGCTTATAACGGCGGCTCCCAGCAAAGGTTGAATGTATCTTTTCTCGGGGTTAAAAGGGTTATTTTGCGTTTCGTTCATTTAGTTTTTCTTTTTTAATTTTTTCCAGAAGTTTTGGGATGCGACGCGCGTCTTCGATAAGTATCTCACGATATGAACCGTTATACAAAGCTACTGCCGGATGATACATTGGATAATATACTTGTTTTCCACCGTCTATACCTTTGTACCTTTTTGCCTTGCCATGAGCTTCCGATATTTTCAAGCCGGGCAAAAGTCTGCCCATAGAATGTCTGCCCAAGGTGACTATCAATTCGGGTTTTATTAATTCGATCTGCGCTTCCAAATATGGCCAACATGCTTCTATTTCTTCGGGTAAAGGATCGCGATTGTTCGGAGGTCTGCATTTGACCACGTTTGCGATATAAACATCTTCTCTTTTCAAGCAGGCGGTTTCCAAAAGTTGATTTAAAAATTTACCGGCGGCGCCGACAAACGGTTTGCCTTGGATATCCTCGTCTTTGCCGGGACCTTCTCCGATAAACATTATTTCAGCCTTTGCGCTTCCCTCTCCGGGTACCGTATTGGTTCTGCCTTTGCACAGATCGCAGTTAGTACATTTTTTGCAAGCTTCTTCGAGTTCTTTTAAGGTTTTAAACATTTTTTTTCTTTAAAAGAAGACCTGTTATAAATAATGCCAACCCCACTCCGGATAATATTGTTCCGTGTACGACCATTTTGTCGGTCATGAATTTCATAAATACGATTATAAAATCCATCGTATCTTGTACTGCGGTTATATCAACGCCTTGAGATTCCGTGATTTTCGGCAATACAACCGTTATGGTTTGATCAATCGTAAGGTTAATGAAAGCCAACGGCAATCCTCCCCAGAACATTGCGTTTGCCAGCCACATGAATATCGCCTTTAAAGGTTTAAAGACTGTAAGGGTCAACAAGGCGAGCATTACAAAATAAATTCCGATAATCACGCCTTTTATAAGGTTGTTTTTTTGAATTACGAATCCAATTATATATTTCCCTTCTTGGGGTATGGCATTTAAATTTGCGGTAAATTCGTTGGGAAGTTGTTCAAATGCGGATTCATCCATACTGAATGCGTTTACTATCTCTTCTTTTGAAGTTCCCTCGGGGATACAGGTCGGGATGCTTCCGTCTGTCATATTCGCCAATTGATCGGCGGTACATGTCGAAAGTTTGTTGACGTACGTTTCTACCGTTTCGCGTAACGCTTTCGGAAGATTTTCTTTTATTTCCGAGATGTCAATGTTTATCGTTTCCGGAAGTGGAGAAGTACTGATTTGATTTATAATCGAGCCGCTTAAATCGGTAAAAATATCTTGCGGCATAATATTTTTTATTTGTGTTTTAATTTCATCTTTCGTGAAAGGCAGATCTGTGAACTCTTGTTCGAATAATGTTACAATTCTTTGCGATGCCAGTTCGATTGTTGCCGTATAAGCTTCGTTTACGACAGCTTCTTTCAGATAGAAATTGACATTTAAATATGTTTCGAAGGTTGCCAACAGCATGCTTAACAGTGGCGTCAGAATTAAAATTATCAGCACCAACAAGGATGCTAAAAAGTTTTTTATGAATTTGAACATGAGAGTGTTATTTTTATTTTGTTTAAATTTAGCAAATCCGGTGTTAAAATCAAATATGTAATTAGGGCCTGTGTACACTATTGGTTCCGATTTGCGGTGGCGTACCTGGTCACTCCTCCTCGCCCCGCTAAGCGGGGCTTTCCAGTATCACTTTGTCGTCGTTCCTTGAACTGCTATAATATCAGTGTACACATATCCTAAGAGTTTTATGATTAAAGTTGTTTTTCTCGGCACTCCCCAATTTGCGGTTCCTTCGCTTGAAGCTTTGGCGAAAGATGTGAAAGTCGAGCTTGTCATTACTCAGCCGGACAAACCTGTCGGGAGAGGGTACGATGTTGCGCCGACACCTGTTAAAGTTGCGGCAGGAAAATTGAGAATTTCGATAGTCCAGCCTGATAATGTTAATGGTGAAGATGTTTTAAATATGGTGAAAGCGATTGAGCCGGATTTTATAGTTGTTGTCGCATATGGGCAGATTTTGAAGAGATCGTGGTTTTCAATTGCGAAAAATGAAATTGTTAATTTGCATGCATCTTTATTGCCGAAATATCGGGGGGCCTCCCCTATTCAATCCGCAATATTGGCCGGTGATGAAGAAACGGGAATTTCAATAATGGGGATTCGTTCCAAGATGGATGCGGGACCGGTATATTTGGAAAGAAGAGTTTGCATTGATGATAAAAATTGCGACGAGCTTGCTTTGGAATTGGCAAACGTGGGGGCCGAGGCTTTATGCGAAGCGATATCGCATTTTAATGCGTATAAGCCTATGGAACAGGTTAAAAAGAGCGCCACGTATTGCGGAAAAATAACTCGCGAGGATGGGCATGTGGATTTTCATAAGATGGATTCCGCCAATATTTATCGGATGTATAAAGCTTTTTATGGTTGGCCTTCGATTTACGGGTATTTTGGTGGGAAAAGAATAATTTTTACGAAAATTAAGATGAGTGATGTGAAGTTGTCTTGCAAACCCGGGGAAATGGTAAAAGAAGCCGACAAGATTTATGTGCGAGCAAAAGACGGATATATAGAGGTCGTCAAGGTTAAGCCCGAAGGGAAGCGGGAGATGTCCGTTTTAGAGTTTTTGCGCGGTGTGAAGGGTATGCCACAGCCAGACTAAGTATGATTACGGACATCATTTCTCCCTGGTAGAGCGTGTATTGATAATGATCGAAAAGTCCGATTATTGCGAATGCGATTATTGTGTATTTGATTTTTTTATCTTCAATTGCAAATAGAGAATAAATGATGAGGAATAGTAGTAATCCCGCTCCGAAAATACTTATTTCCGCTGTTGCCGATAAATAAATGTTATGTACCGGTTGGTACTCCCACGGTGCAAGTTTTTCTTCAGTGTATTTTTGTATTTCGTTTGTGAAATTTTCCCATCCAACCCCGAGTGGATTTTCTTTTATCATCTCGATTGTTGGAGCCAAAATCATCAGCCTTTCCTCAATTTCGGTTGTGCTTAAAAGTCTGGATTTTATTTGCGGATATGCCAGTATCGATAGTGCGATTATTACCAAAATCATCCCCGCCAAAAATATTTTTTTACTCTTTATGTACGAAATCGTATTTTTGAAATTACAGATTAAATACACAAGTCCGCACATGGTTGCCGCCAAAATCGCCGATCTTGAAAATGTCAAAACAAGTCCGATTACGCATATCGTCTTCAGTATTTTGTTTTTGCCGAGAAAGAGTGCCATTAATAAGAATCCGGCAAGTATGTTGGGGTGAGGCATGGTTCCGTAACTTCTTATGAATTTTTCCGTTCCGATGTCTATTTTTGCGATGCCGTTGGCAAGTAGATCTGGTTCGCCGAGGAAACTCAGTCCGATACTTTTCTGGATGAGAAATTGTGTTATTGCCAGAAGGGATTGTATTGCGGCCGATATCAATAACATCTTTCCCGCAGACTCTTTGTCTATGATTTTATTTATTATGAGAATGTAAGCGATCCAAAAAATCGCCAGCTTCCATATAAGCCATGTTATCGGGAATACATTATTTGATGCGATAATCAATCCGGTCAGCAGGATTAGAGATATCAATATCGGCTTTTTGCCGAGCGATATTTTTTTATGAAACTTGTAAGGAAAAAACAGTATGGCGCTAAGCACCATCAGCAGATCCGTCAGATAAATCGATGCGTTGTTAAATTGGTTTACGTGTCCGCTGAAATTGATTTCGGGTTGCCATACTATCGTGAAAATCTGAAAAGGCAGTATAAATACAGCTATTTGAAACAGCAGTTTCGCTATTTTGGTCGGGTTAAAGCCCATCTTCAGGCATTATTGCGTTGATTTGTTCCTCCGCGGTTTTGATTGCCGTGCTTGCTTTTATGGTTGCCAATACGGAATCTATCGCTTCCGAAAAGATTTCGGCATATTTAAATGAGTCGGCCATCGGAATGGTTTCCGCATACCCGGCTTCTTCGGCAAAAACTCCGTAAATCGGGTCTTGCATTTGGTCTTCCAGAAGATCGCGGCGCGATGACGGTTTGTGAGTTTCTTCAAAATAATATTCTTCTACTTCTTTCGACGTCAGGTAGTCGAGAAATTCCCAAGCTTCTTCCGGATATTCCGATGTTCTCGACACCGTATAGGCGAAATAACTTGCATAGACATTTCTTTTGTCCGTGCTGGTTTCGGGGTCGTAAAGTTGAGGGATTTCGGCGACTTTGATGACGTCTTGGTCAATCGTATCCGTACCTTTTTTCGATTCGGTTTCGATGAGATCAAGCAAATCTTCGTATACGTACGAATATCCGAATATCATCGATACTTTGCCTTCTATAAACGCTTTCATTTCTTTTTCCGCGCTTTCGGCATCGGAAATATATTCGTTCCAGCAATAATTTTTGCTACTCGGTACCGCAAATGATGTATATAACTCGAGAGCTTCTTCGGCCGGCTTGGTTATCAAACTCGTGCTTGTACTTACTTCCGTTGAAGTGATCGTAGATTCCGTGTAGTCGTCATTATAAAAATCCACTTCGTATTGTAAAAACAATGTGTAAAGTATGTCCATCGTTCTTAATATGTTATCCGACCTGCCCATCGATATGCCGGCAAGTTCGAATCTTTCAAAGCTGTTGTCCGATTTTGTCAGTTTGTATACGTCTTCGATTATTTCGGTCCATGTATTGGACGGTTTGCCTTGAGACGGGATTGCGTCTTCGAATTGATCCTCGTTGTAATAAAGAGCTATCGAATCCACATACATTGGCAATCCCAGCATTTTGTAAGAAACGATTTTGCCATCTTCACCTGTATTCGATCTCAGAAAATCATCCGTTACGACGCTTACAAATGTTTCTTCGAACTCTTTTGCTTTTTCTATTGAAATTTCATACGGGCTGACTTTTTTCTCGTGTTTATAAATCCAACTGTTATGCATCGCGAATATATCCGGTCCTTCCCCTTCCGCAAGTTCGTTAACTACAAGATCAATGTAAGTTTCCGGATCCGTAAATTGTTTATAAGTTATATTTACGTTTGTGTGCGAACTTTCGTATTCTTGAATTAACGGTTCGTAGATATCCGAATCGTCAAACAGTCCATACATTACCAACTCAACATCTTGTGTTTTTGAAGATGAGGGTTGCGACTTTTTGCATCCGGAAAGTGTCGGTATTAAAAACGAAATTATTAAAATTACGGAGAGCGTTTTTTTCATATTTTATTTTTATTTTAGAATGCGTACTGTTGATAATTTTATATCTATTTCCGAGAACTTCCAAATCCTTTTAGAAAATATCTTTTGGATAATGAATAGTAATAAAAATCCTTATTGGCAATACGCGAAATTAACAGTGTTGGTTTTCGTGAGATCAACCATAGGATTGCGTGTTTCCAAAATGGCGGATTGATTTTGAGTTTCGGATGTTTTTTGTGAAAAATTTTTGCCGATTTGCCTATGGATATCATACGATTTTTCAAAGATCGCTCGTCGATTTCATGATCGTGGTACCCTACTGCGGATTTTTGATAATAAATTTTCAAATTTTCCTCCTTGAAAAGTCTGTAACCGAGTTCTATATCTTCCCATCCGTAAGATTCGAATTCCGGATCGAAGCGATGTTTTTTCAGGATATCGTGTTTCAAAGAGATATTCGAGGTGTAAAAAAATCTGTAATCGGCCGTCTCTTTGTTTCCCAGAAGATCGAAAGCGAATTGAGTACCGCCTTTTTTGCCTTTGGTAAGCCACGTCATGAACTTTGTGACTTTCATGTCCGGATGCCATAATATCAGACCGAGTACGGCGGAATTTTTCTCGGAGTGTTTTTTGTGTGCCAATAAATGTTCTTCGAGTGCGGTTTTTTCAAGCAATATATCATCGCCGATGAATAAAATAATTTCACCTTCTGCGTATTTTAGCGCGTGATTTCTGGCATTGCCTTGGCCGGAATTATCTTGATGAAAATATATTAAGTTTGGCAAGGTTTTTTGCCATTCGCATATGATGTCTTTTGTGTGATCGGTACCGCCGTCGTCAATTACGATTATTTCGAAATTTTGATGAGGAAGCGTTTGCTCGTTTATATGTTTTAGGCAGAGCGAAAGTATATCTGCGCGATTGTGGGTTGGGATGATTATGGAAAGTTCCAATTTGCGTGCGTTATTACAAACTGGATTGTACTACCGTTGTAATGCGTAAGTGAAGGGGCTTTTTCAGCCCCTTCACTCGTGCCCCTTGCCTTATTTGTAAACGGACATGAAGATTATTTATCTTCAGCCGGATTTACTTCGATTTCATTCTTTTTGATTTTAAGGAAAATAACTCTTTCAGCTTTAACTTCTGAAATTGTTCGATTTTCCCCTTCTTTGCTCTCGTACTTTCTATGATCGAGTTCACCTTCGACCAATACGAGACTGCCTTTTGTAAGATGAGTTTTGCACACATCCGCGAGCCCTCTCCACGCGACTATTCTGTGGAATTGAGTTTCTTTTTCGATTTCGCCGGTTTTCCTGACAATCGGCTTGTTTGTAGCCAAATGGAAAATCGTAAGACTGTAGTCGTTTTCAGTCTTCTTTTTTTCCGGATCTTTCACGAGATGCCCCAGTAGCATCACTTTGTTCAAGTACCGCATGTTTTTATATGTTAAATGGTAGAACGACCCTTTATTTAACATGGAAATGTTAAATTTAGGTTAAATCGTACAGAGATTCGGTAAACTCGCTCGAGACACGACGGTCCGCGGTGTTTCTTACGGATTCCTTTTCCCACACTCATCTAATGATTTTCTGGCTTCGGTAATTAAATTTTCTGGAGTTACTATTTCGTCGGTTGATTTTATGTCCTCCGTAACTGAAAGATTGACTAATCCTGCCCTGAGCCACCCTTCAATTGCCCTATCTCTTAAGCATGTATCCTGTGCAGGACTGTTTGTTTTTGGAAACTCTTTTTGTACGCAAACTTGGAGTTGTCCCATCAATTTACTTTGATAATAAGTTAATTTGGCACTCAACATACAGCCTGATCCAAAGGAGTCGGATGCCCATAATTCGCAAGGATCCGCCAGCATGCATTGTTGGGTATGCAAAGGTGACACGTACAACTTTTCAGTTGATACTCTTCCGCATGCTGATAGCACGAATGTACTTGCAACTAAGAGTTCTTGTGTTTTCATATATGATTTAAATAAGGATTTATTATGAACTTATCATTATATTGCGTCAATGCTATTGACCAAAGCAGTATTTGGGCTATAATTTGATACTTAAATTTTAAATTCAAAAACATGAATCGCAATTCAAGTGTTAGAGATGCCTGGGATATCGAACATCGATGTTATATTCCCGGCAGTGGCAAAATGGAGATTGAAGGAACTCCTTATGATTGGGAAGCTTCCAAGATAAATGTCAGATATCATCCCAATATGTCTACTACGGACAGAGTTGTCGTAAGAGTTGCTCCCTCCTTATCAAGATTACACGATGGACAGGTTGTCGTTAATATGGGGTGGGATGAGTCCACCGCTATGGCCGAAGGAGATTTCCTTGCCGCCGTTATGGCTCAACTTCGAAGAGTCGGCGCCGAAAATCCAATGTATGTCGGCGTAAATCCTTCCGGTAAAGGTACCGAACGTTATGCTGGTGGCAAAGATGTTGGAAGAATTAAAATTGCCGATGAGCTTGGTGATATAAGGACGATTGTTCGGCGTTTACTGAAAGATGGTGCGTTATCGGCAAAAGCGAAGACCTATATCATTGGACATTCCATGGGTGCGTTGAGTTCTATGGCCATGGCCGGGCAAATGAAAACCGAGGGGGCTCAAGTGGCAGGTATTTTGAATTTTGCGCCTATCACGGATGAACCTCTCGGATTGGTCAGAGGCAGATTCTTGTGGGCTTGCAGGAAACATGTGCTTCCTGCCGTTATCAGACTTGTTACAGGTGAAGGGATGCCCTTAAATCACGCTGATTACAATAGAATGATGTTTGGTGGTCCCGCCGATCTTGAATCATCGTTACCGAATTTCCAAAGAGGATTTCCGACCGATTCCGGCAAGAGATTTCTCGAAGCTACTTTGACTATAAGAAGAATGTTTGATGAAATTTTGGCCGATTTTGCACGCGACGGCACTCCCGTTACTGTTATTAAACACGGTAAAGAAAGTATTATCCCTGCCAAAATGCCGGGTAATCATGTCGATTATATGAATTCGCGAGGCGTGGATGCAAAGTTGCTAACATGGGTTTCCGCTCCGCATGCGATACCTTTTGAAATGACTGCCGTACAAAGGGCCGAACTCGATAGTCTGCTATGTCTTACGTTAACACTGGCGTCCAAAGAAAGTTTCAGAATAAAACAAAATGAGAAAGCTCTCTTGATTTGAGACGGACAAGCGTTTTCGGGGTCAAATGGAGCAGTTCTATAAATAAAGATTCGAAATAATACTTTCCAGTATTACTGCGTCGTCGTGCTAGCGAACTTGCCTTGAGCTTGGTTTTACGATAGTTTTTCCTTGCTATGTTCACAGGAATAATTAAATCTATAGGCAAGGTTAAGAAAGTTAGTCCGAAATCTCTAAAAATCGAGCTCGGGATATCCGCCGAGCCCGGAGATAGCATATCTATAAACGGTGTATGTTTAACTTTGAACGAAAAAGGAGAGTTTGATGTCATGGATGAGACTTTTAAAAAAAGCATGTTTAGATCGTTGGAAGTTGGAGATAAAGTGAATATTGAGCCTGCTCTTTCGCTTGCCGGTAAGATTGGGGGGCATTTTGTCACGGGTCATGTTGATTTTGCTCCCGAGGTTGTGTCTTTTAAAGACAATATTTTAAAAATTTCTTTGCCACCCGAATATTCGAGATTTTTTGCCATAAAAGGTTCTGTTGCGATAAATGGTGTTAGTTTGACGATTTGCGATCTGGATTCTGGTTCTTTCTCGGTGTCCTTGGTGGATTTTACTTTAAAAAATACAAATCTTGGATCTCTCAAAAAAGGGTCATTGGTTAATATCGAAGTGGACTTGATTGCGAGATATATGGAACGTATGCTTAAAGAAAGAAATTTTATATGATCGGAGTAATCGTTTCAGAATTCAATTCGAAATTTACCGACAAGCTCTTGGAGAGCTGTGAAAAAGGGTTGAAAGAGTTTCAGCTTGAATACGAAGTGGTGAAAGTTCCCGGGGCTTTTGAAATACCTTTAACTGCTAAGAAAATGTCACAGTGGTGCGATGTTATAATTGCGCTTGGATGTGTTATTAAAGGCGAAACCGACCATTATGAGATGGTTTGTAGGGCGTGTACCGATGGTATTATGCAAGTTCAGCTTGAGACCGGCGTACCTATCGTTTTCGGGGTTTTGACGGCGCGAGAAGTGGATTATATTCATTCCAGAGTATCAAGAGGTTATGAATATGCCAAAACCGCATTGAAAATTTTTAATTTAAATAAAAATGAATCTAAGGACTCTTCACGATTTGAATCCTAAAGGTAAGCGTGTTCTTCTTAGGGTTGATTTTAATGTACCGACCGACGAGCAAAGAAATATTACCGACGACACTCGGATAAAAGAGGCTGTCCCGACCATTAAACATCTCGTGACCAAAGGAGCTAGGGTTATCGTCATGTCTCATATGGGGAGACCGAAGGGTAAAATTGTTGACGATTTAAGATTGGATAAAGTCGCGGAGAGGCTTTCTTCATTGATTGCGATGCCTGTTAAAAAGGTTCACGAGTGTATCGGTAAATCTGTTGAAAAAGAGATATCTAAGATGGCGGATGGTGAGATTGTGGTTCTTGAAAATACTCGCTTTTATCATGGCGAAGAGATGAATGCGAAAGAGTTTACGGAGCAAGTTGCTCAGCTTGGGGATGTTTTTGTGAGTGATGCTTTCGGTGCCGTGCATCGCGCGCACTCCACTACCGCCGGATTGGCGGATTTCTTGCCTTCGTATGCCGGGTTATTGCTTGAAAAGGAGATAAAAGTTTTGTCTTCGATTTTGGAAAATCCGAAGAAGCCAGTTGTACTGGTTATGGGTGGTGCAAAAATAGATACAAAAATTGGCGTACTGAAGAATTTTCTCGATAAGGGAGATGTGTTTTTGATTGGTGGCGGATTGGCGAACACTTTTTTGTACGCTGAGGGATATGATATCGGAGATTCTTTGCATCAGGCAGACAAAAAAGAGGTTGCTCGGGAGATTATGCTCGAGACCGAAAAAGATGGTGATAAATTCGTTCTTCCTTGTGATGTTATTGTTGCGAGTGAGGCTTCGGAAGTCGTCGAGACCGTTTGTGTACCTGTAATGGATATCGAAGGTGATATGAAAATTTTTGATATCGGACATAAAACTGTCGAAATTTTCTGCGAACATATAAGAAAAGCCGGGACGGTGATATGGAACGGACCTGTCGGGTTGTATGAATATGCTCCTTTCGAAAAAGGAACGAGGATGATTGCCGAAGCTGTTGCGGATTGTAAAGGCATAACCATCCTGGGCGGAGGTGACACGATAGACGCGATAAACAAATTCGGCATAGATCCCGCCAGATTTACTCATGTGTCTACAGGCGGAGGAGCAATGTTGGAGTTTTTGGAAGGGAAAGAACTACCCGGAGTTAAGGTGTTGCGGACTATGGACTGAGATCTCTGCAAAGCTCCTCATCGTATCTTTTATTGTACTTTTGCAGAGGTTCTCGACTGTTTATCCAACCATGCCTGCAAAATTATTTGAGCCGCTATTTCATCTATTTCGGAAAATTTCTTAAGATTTTTATCTATCAAAGCCCTTTCCGCTTGAATGGTACTGAGGCGCTCGTCAAAAAGCTCGATTTCAATATTACCAAGCTCTTTCTTTAAGTTTTCTGAGAACGCGACCACCGAGTCCGTTTGAGCCGTGTACTCCCCTTTCATGTTACATGGAAGCCCTACCACCACCGTACTGATTCCTTCTTCGTCACAGATTTTTTTAATATCCGAAATGAGGTTTTTCTCGTTTTTCGGTTTGAGAGTTTTTTTGGGGAATGCAATTGCGCAAAAAGAGTCGCTGATTGCAACGCCCGTGCGTCTTTTCCCATAATCTAGACCTAAAATCTTCATTATTGGGCTTCGATCATGACTATCAACTTGGCTGTAACATCGCCCGGAAGATGTATTCCGATCTCTTCTTCTCCAACTTTCTTGATCGGTTTCATCTTTAGATTGTCTTTTGCAAGTTCGACTTTAAGATCTTTCTTGATAGCTTCGAGGATTTCTTTCTCCGTAACGGCGGCATAAAGTTTGCCTTTGCTTGTAACTTTATGTTTCAAAATCAATTTGGCTCCTTCGAGTTTTTTCGCTATTTCGGCGGCGTTCTTCGCCAACTCTTCGAGTCTCAAACCTTCGGCGGCTCTTTTGGCTTCCGTAGCCGTTATCAGCTTATCAGTAGCCGATACCGCCATGCCTCTTGGCAAAAGGTAGTTGTGGTAATAACCGGGTTTAACGTTTTTAATGTCGTTTTTTCGGGCTATTCCCGGAATGTCTTTTACGAATATGACTTTCATATTTTTTAAATTAATTTAAGTACCAATCTGATATTTGAGCGAATCTGTCTGACGGGAATCTTAAGTCTTCGAGTTCTATACCTTGCACCTTCTCATCAACCAAGAAGTAATAACTTGGAGTGTAGAGGAATATCGCGGGTATATCTTCTTCTATGATTTCAGCGAGTTCGTTTAGCAGTTCATCTTTTGTATCTTGATCAAACGTACTCCTGATCCTCTCTATCAATGCGTCGGCGTTTGGATTCCTGTAATTTGAAAGATTCAATCCGTATTCCGTGGCTTGACTTGAATGCCAGTAAGAATAAGTGTCGAGATTATACCCTAAGTTCTGTCCATACAAAAGCAAATCGTAATCTCTGGTCTCGATTTTACTTTGTATTGCTTGACTATCGTAAGCTTCCACGATCACTTCGATGCCTATTGTTTCGAGTTGAGTTTTAATCACTTCCGCTGTAGTTGCCGCTATTTTTTCTTGTTTTTCGTTGTCGAAAGTTCTTCTTATCAATCTTAAAGTTAAAGTTTCACCGTCTTCATTTTCTCTTATTCCATCGGCGTTAAGTTCCCATCCTTCATCATATAATGCACCCATGGCTTGTTCCTGGCTCGATTGATGGATCCAGTCATCCTGATTCAATTCGAGAAGCGGTGTATCTATCGTTGTTTTATATCCAGTCTGCTCTATCAGATACCCTTTATCTATCGCTTTTGATATAGCCAATCTGACGTTTTTTTTGCTTAAAAAGCTTGCATCGGTATTGATAAAAAGGGCCGTATATTGAGGCAACTCATATTGATACGCCGACAATCGGTCGGTTTGAGCTTCCATAAGCATGTATTCCGGTATTCTTGCGATTCCGTGCCATTGTCCTTCGTTTGCGAGTAATGTTTCCATATCCGGGAAAGTATGGAATCTTATACTGGTTATGGATGATTTTTTGCCGTAATAATCGGGGAAAAGTTCCAGTTCCACGACTTGTTCGTTATCCGCAACTTCTTCATAAGGACCACTGACTTTATATGGACCCGTGCCAATGGGGTTTTTATTGAATTCGTGCGTATCCAATTCGGAAATCGGTACATCGCCAAGTATGTGTTTCGGCAGAAGTCCGACTGTCGTATACGTGAAGAAGAATGAGTTTGTTCTCTCGAGTGTAAAAGTTACGGTTCGGGAATCCACCATTTCTACCTGTACGCTTTCGAAATTGGCTCTCAAAATCGGGTTTTGAAAATCCGTGCTTTGGATAACATCGTGGTATGTGAAATAAACATCTTCCGCAGTTACTTCAACGCCATCGTGCCAATAAATATTGTTTTTTAAAGTGAATGTATATGTTTTGTAATCTTCGGAAAGCGTATGAGTGGCGATGTCTTCGACCACTTTCCCTTCGTCCGGGTCGTATTTGCTCAAACCCGAGAAAATAAGACTGCTTATATCTTGATCAACTTCGTTAAATTCCGTAAATACGGGGTTTAAATGTGTTATTTCGCCCACCAATCCTTCGGCATAGAGCATTTCATTTCCCGTGTCCGTTTCGTTTGTTACACTGGTAAGTCTTTCATCTCTTAAAATCGGCGGAAGAACGATGATCGCAATAAGTATCACTACTATCAGCGAAGATATCTTCTCTTTCGTCGAATAAGATCCTATGGTTTTGCCCATTAGGATAAATACCTCTTTAATGCCTGAAAGTAATTTGAAGAGTTTTTTCATTTTTTATGAGAGCTCCTAGACAAAGAGCATTGCCACCGACAATGCGACGAACAAAAATATCATTACAACCGTTGCGGTTATCAGAACTTTTTCCGCGCCTCTTCTAGTGGCATAAAAATTACCTGTACCTCCGAATGTTGATGATAGTCCGGCTCCCCTCTGTTGAATCAGTATGGAAAAGACCAATAGGATAGAGACTATGACGTGTAACGTGAGCAGTATTGTTTTCATATTTATTTCTTTAAAATCCAGTTTTCCAGCCAATTTACGAGCCCAAAGATAATGGCGGCCCACAAATAAGTCAAGGTTCCTTCAACCTGCAAATCTATGCCGGTAAAATCCATTACTTCCAATACGTAATCCAAAATCGCGAGCATCGCCGCATTTATGATTATCAAAAACAGTCCCGCGCTGAAGAATACCAATGGGAAGGAAAGCAGTTTTATTATCGGTTTTACAAGAGTATTTAATGCACCTATCAATATGCCCGCTATCACGAGGAAAACCCATCCGCCCGCGTATTGGAATCCGTCGAGTATTAATGAAATCGCCCATAAGGCACCCATATTGACGAGAATTCCGAATGCAAGTTTTTTGAGTTGGCGAATCATACTGGGTAGTCCGATAGACTTATGGGCTAATAGTCACATAGTAATTATCTCCTGATTGCTATTTTAACTTTAAATCCTTCAATATCAACTTCTTTTTCAAGGTCCCAGGCGGAGCCGGCTATTTGAGTTGTGATTTTGTTGGTCAATGTTTCGCCGGCGATATATTTGTTGAACTTGAGAATTGCATTTTCGATCTCTCCGGTTGCCGAAAGTCCGACCAATATTCTGTCCGAAACCTCGAATTCCGCCTCTTTCCGCATATCTTGTATCGTTCTGACCAAGTCTCTCGCGTATCCCTCGAGTCTCAACTCTTCGTTGATAGAGGTATCCAAGGCGACGACGAGTCCGTGTTCGCTTGCGACATCGAAACCTTCTTTGCCAACGTAGCCGATGCTCGCTTCTTCACCGGAGAGTTTTACTCCGGCAATTTCCACTTCACCATTTTCAACTGTGAATTTCCCTTCTCGCGAGGCTTTTATTATTTCTTGTACTTTGGCGCCGTATTTCGGGCCGAGGATTTTTGCGTTTGGCATGACTTTGAGTTCGGCGACTTCGGACGAGTCTTTTAGGAGTTCAAGTTCTTTCACATTGAGTTCTTCTTTGATCACGTCTTTTTCAAAATCATGTTTGAGGTGCTTCGGCAAAGCGACTTTTACTTTTGAAAGAGGTTGTCTGACTTTTATCTGTTTTTGAGATCTTATCGAATGACCGAGAGTAACTATCAAACGTGTTACGGCGATTTCTTTGCTCAAATTTTTATCTATAAATTTCTTGTTTGATTTTGGCCAATCTTCAAGATGAACAGACTCTTTGCCAGTAAGGTTCCTGAAAATTTCCTCACTTATGAATGGGCAAAATGGGGCCATTATAAGCGATAAAGTCGTAAGGACCTTGTGGAGAGTCGTATAGGCAGATTTCTTGTCCGTATCGTTTTCGTTTTTCCAGAATCTTCGGCGTGAACGTCTGATATACCAATTTGTAAGGTTGTCGACGAATTTCGGGATGACTTCGGTGGCTCTTTGCAGATCGTAGGTATCCATTTGTTTCGTAATATCTGCTATTAAAAGTTCGAGCTCCGAAAGGATCCATTTATCTAACTTGTGAGTCGGTTTGCCGGCTTTTTTAGGTGTCCATTTGTCTATGTTCGCGTATGTCACGAAGAAACTGTAAGAGTTCCATATCGGGAGAAGAACGCTTTTTACCACCTCTTCCACTCCCCTTTCGGAGAATCTGAGAGTTTCGGCTTTTACAACCGGTGAATTCATCAAGTAGAAACGAAGCGCGTCTGCACCGTATTTGTCAAAAATCAATCCCGGTTCGGGATAATTTTTTAGACGTTTGGACATTTTCTTGCCGTCTTGCGCGAGTACGAGACCGTTGACTATGACGTTTTTGAAAGGACTTTTGCCGAATAGCGCTGTACCGAGAACTACTAATGTATAAAACCAACCTCTTGTTTGGTCGAGACCTTCGGCTATGAATTCCGCCGGGAAGTTTTTTTCGAAGCGCGCTTTGTTTTGAAACGGGTAATGTTCTTGAGCGTAAGGCATTGAGCCCGATTCGAACCAGCAGTCGAGAACTTCAGGGATTCTTTTGAATGTTTTGCCGTTTTTTTTGATCTCGATTTTGTCGACGTAATGTTTGTGAAGGTCGGTCACTTTTTTGCCTGAAAGTTTTTCAAGCTCTTTTATGGAACCTATGCATAAACATTCACCGTCCTCGGCTCTCCAGATAGGCAAAGGAGCACCCCAGTAACGGTTTCGACTGACGCACCAATCTCGTGCATTTTCCAGCCAATCGCCGAAACGACCATCTTTTAAATGTTCCGGTACCCAGTTGATTTTTCGGTTCGCTTTTAACATTTTTTCTTTTATATCCAGGACTTTTACAAACCAAGATGTTGTAGAGAAGTTAAGAAGCGGTGAATCGCATCTCCAGCAATGCGGATATGAGTGCCTGTATGTTTCTGCTTTGAAGACTTTGTTCTTGGACTTGAGGAATTCGACCATTTTTCGATCTGTTTTCATCGGGTCATCGGTCGGCTTCACCTCTTCCCCGGCGAACTCTTTTACTTCCGGTTTGAATCTTCCGTCCATTCCAACATGCTGAATGATTGGGAACTTTAATGATTGAGTAAGGAGCATGTCATCTTCGCCGAATCCACCGGCGACGTGGACAACTCCGGTTCCTTCTTCGGTAGATACGAAATTTGCCGTTACGACTTTATATCCACCCTCTTTTTTTGCATTAGGGTAGTATGGGAATAAAGGTTCGTAAGTTTTGCCGACAAGAGATGAGCCTTTGAAGGTTTCGATAATTTTATACTCTTCGTTGCCTAAGATTTTGCCAACAAGTTCTTTTGCGAAAATCAGTTTTTCACCTTTAAATTCGACTTTTGCGTACTCCACGTTTTTCCCGACTGCCAAGAAGAAGTTGCCGGGCAATGTCCAAGGGGTTGTTGTCCATGCAAGGATGTAGGTGTTTTCTTCGCCGTCGAGTTTGAATTTCGCCGTAACGGATTGATCCGTTATATCCTTATAACCTTGAGTAACTTCGAAGTTTGAAAGCGGAGTGACACAACGCGGGCAGATATGCATTGATTTGTGACCTTCGTAAATGAGTTTTTTGTCCCACAGTTGTCTGAAAACCCACCAGATCGTTTCCATGTACTCCGGACTCATTGTTTTGTAATCGTTTTTGAAATCAACCCATCTACCCATCCTATCCACCGTTTCTTCCCATTCCTTTGTGTAACGAAGAACTATCGAGCGACATTTTTCACAAAATTTATGAACTCCGTATCTTTCCTCGATATCTTTTTTACCCGAAAGTCCCAACTCTTTTTCCACTTCGTATTCGACCGGAAGACCGTGACAATCCCATCCGAATTTTCTTTCTATTCGATACCCCTTCATTGTCCAATATCTCGGGGTTACATCTTTCAGCGCGCCAGCCAAAATATGTCCGTAATGAGGCAAACCTGTCGCAAATGGAGGACCATCGTAAAAAACATACTCTTTCGTCTTCGAGCGTTTGTTAATCGATTTCTGGAAAGTTCCTTCTTTTTTCCAATGCTTGATTAAGTTTTCTTCGAGCTTCGGGAAAGATTGTTTTGGGTTTACGGGTTTGAACATAGAGGAATAAAGTTAATAGTTGATAGACATATAGACTTATAGTCAAAAAGCGATACTTTTCTAGGGGCCCCGCAGAGCGGGACAGGTACCACCTTAGATAATACTTGATTGAATTTGTTAACGGTGTTTTGTGTCACCGAGGAGGTCTACCGGGGTAGCTTTAGGCTATCTTTTCTTCTCCCTGCCAAACGGTGATGGCCGTTTGAGTGCGCATTTAAAACGTGTTTTGAAAAAACCTAAAAGATTTTAGTACTTATCTCGTGTGTTTTCAAGATCTGTCGTAAGCGCCTTTAAAATTAGGCCTCCAGTTTTCGGGGAAATATCGCAATATTTTTTGCGCGAATTGTTGTTCATGTAATCCTTTATTATACCAGTGACTACAGAAGCTTTTACCCCACAATTCGCCATTTGGTCCCGTCCAAAATTCTATTGAGGCGAATCCCCACGAGTGCGTTGCCGGGTCTTTCGCTTTCGTAAGTCCGATTAAAATTCGCGCCGTCTCTATAGTTGTCATCTTCCTCCATTCATAAGGACATCTTGTCGGTTCGTTATGCTCAAATGTTTCTCTCAAATCCGGTAATATATGCGGAAGTATCGTTTCTTCGAATATAGTTGATGCGTTAGATCCATAAGTTCTTATGAGGAAATTATAAAAACTCATTCCCACTCTTTCACCTTTTTCATTAATCCAATTTTCAACCGTACCAAGCCCCCATCTTCCTCCTTTTAAGGTGCGGCGTTTTCGTAATCCGTTCAGTATGTTTGCGATTTCCACATGTTTAAGCGTTCCCCAATCGTGTTCACAGAAAATTTTCGGTTTGAATTTTTCTTGCCAATTTGTCGGCAATTTGGGAAGTATATGTGTTCTGAAGGCTTCTTCCGGATCTGTTTTAGCTATTCCATCTCTCCATTTATGATAAAAATCGTTTCCCCAATCTTCCATATGTGCAAGATATCCCAGCCCCCATGTTTCCGGCGGTTCGTTTTTACTCATATATACATTCATTTTCTTCGTCATATCTCTTATAAATTCTTCGTAAAGCCTCATCCTTAACGCCAAGCAAATCGCATTTCTTATTTGTTCAAGGTCGTTTAGAGCTATTCCTTCTTCCGAATTCAGCATCTCGATTGCCATGTTGGTCGGCTCCGCACATTTCCTGGTTAAAGTGCGCGCTTCTTTTATCGAAGGTGGCAGTTGGTCGATTATTTGTTCTATAATTCTTTCAATTCTACCACGTTTTTTCTGTTGCCTTCTGTCTATACCTATCTCTTGCAATGCCGTATCAGCCGAAGATAACGCTATCCCCAATAAATCTTGCCTTGATATTTCCGTACAATGATTCGTCATTTTTTACTATAAATTGAATTTGATCATGACATGCATGACTACATCTGTCAACCCTGTGTTTTTTCAACTTACATCTTGTTTGCCAAGCCTATATAGGTATGAGGTGTGAGCTTTTTTAGGCTCTCCTTATCCTTTTTTGGTATATCAAGAGTTTCTATAAATTTACTGAAAGCTTTCTGGTCCAATTTTTTACCTCTTGTTATATCCTTGAGTTTTTCGTAAGCCCCTTCGATTTTATATTTTCGCATTACTGTTTGGATTGGTTCGGCGAGAACTTCCCAATTATCGTTCAAATCGTTATCTATTGCCCGGAGGTTGATTTCGAGCTTGCTCAAGCCTTTCAGAGTGCTTTCATAAGCCAAATAGCTGTGCCCGAACCCGGCTCCCATGTTCCTTAGGACCGTTGAGTCCGTGAGATCTCTTTGCATTCTGGATGTTGGCAGTTTTTCTGCCATGTGGCTCAAAATCGCGTTTGCCATGCCTAGATTTCCTTCGCTGTTCTCGAAATCGATTGGGTTGACCTTGTGCGGCATTGTGGATGAGCCGATTTCGCCGGCTATAACTTTTTGTTTAAAGTAATGCTTGGAGATATAGCTCCAAATGTCACGATCAAGATCAATTAAAATCGTGTTGATGCGAATCACATTGTGGAAGATTTCCGCAAGATAATCGTGTGATTCTATTTGAGTCGTGTACAGGTTTGCGACGAGACCAAAACGTTTTGCGAATCCCGTACTTGCTTTTACCCAATCAACCTCAGGATATGCGATTACGTGAGCGTTGTAATTGCCGGTTGCGCCGTTGATTTTGCCAAAATGGGTTTGTTTTGTTAGTTGTGAAATTTGTCGCTCAAGACGTTTAACGAAGATCTTAAACTCCTTCCCTACAGTTGTCGGACTTGCAGGTTGACCGTGTGTGTGCGCGAGCATCGGGGTTTTCTTGTATTTGGTGGCCAATGTGTTGAGATTCTTATTTAGCTCTTCGAGTTTCGGTATGAAAATATTCCATGTGAATTTTTTCAAAAGTGCGGCGTAAGCCAGGTTTGTTATATCTTCGGAAGTACAGGAGAAATGCACGAATTCCATCAAGTCTTTAAGCGATGTTTTCTTCATCTCCTCTTTTATCAAATATTCGACCGCTTTGACGTCATGGTTCGTCGTTTTTTCAATCTCTTTCGTTCTGCCATAAAATTTTATCGCCGAGTCATCCCAGTTCTTATAAAGAGATTCGAGTTTCTTCTCTTCTTCTTTTGTTATTTTTCTTGTGCCTTTTAATTTAATTTCGTTACACAAAAATACCAGCCACATACATTCGACAGCAACCCTGCCTCGAATCAGCGCCCCTTCGGAAAAAAATTCACGGACCGGGGCTACTTTTGATGCGTATCTGCCGTCGAGAGGAGAAATTGCCGTGAGCATGAAGTTAGTGGTTAAAAGTTGGATTTCAGGTTTTTTATATATTTGCGATTACTCGACAGTAATTTTTCCTCGGTAAGCCCGAGGATCCTTGCGGCCGCAAGGGCGGCGTTGCCTGCGTCCAATACCGTTAATGCAGGGGTGTCCGATGGCATTTGGAGGGTTGAATTGATGTTTAGCATCATGTCGGTTTTATCCGCGAATGGGGGGCAAGCTATAACCGGATAAGCGGTGTTTGCCGCCACAAATCCGGAAAGCGCATTCGATCGTCCTGCAATCGTGATGTAGCAAATCGCTTCGTTTTTCTTTTCGTTTTTCGCGAGGATGTCGAGAACTTTTTCCGGGACTTTATGAGCGGAAGCGACATGTTTTTCGCATTTTATGCCGAAATTTTTCAGTTTTTGGTCGATTTTATCGGCGTGAGCGGAGTCGCTTTTGGAACCCATTATGATTGAGACGAACATGGATTAGAGATTAGGATATGTATTTTTTCAAATTCGCTTCTATACGTGGCAAAGGATCGCCTTCCGTCCCTTCGAATGTTTGACCTGTAATCAGTTCATAAGCTTCGATGTATCTTCGTGCGGTTTCGACTTTTACATCATCCGGAATTGCCGGAATTTCGCCGTCTCCCAAAAATCCTTTTTCGGAAAGCCAGAGGCGTAAATATTCTTTATTGATATTGTCCTGATCTTCGCCTTTTTCGAATTTTTCTTGATATGTCGCGGTTTTCCAGAATCTCGAAGAGTCCGGAGTGTGAATTTCATCTATCAATACGATTTCGCCTTTTTTGTTTTTGCCGAATTCATATTTCGTGTCGACAAGGATTATCCCCTGTTTTGCCGCCACTTCTTGCCCTCTCGCAAAAAGTTTCAGAGAGATTTCGGCCAACTTGTCCCAATCTTCTTTTGTAATATGTCCTCTTTTTATAAGCTCTTCGGGCGCCAAAGATTCATCGTGACCGCCATGCCCCGCTTTTGTTGTCGGAGTTAAAATCGGATGGTCGAATTTTTGATCTTTTTTTAGCCCTTCGGGTAAAAAATTGCCGCAGAAACTTCTGACTCCTTTTTGATAATTATACCAAGCGGATGTCGTTGTACTTCCCGTAATGTACCCTCTTACCACCATTTCTACCGCCAACGGCGCGCACTCCTCGCCCACCACCACATTTGGATCCGGATATTCAAGAACGTGATTGCCGACGATGTCTTTTGTGTTTTCGAACCAGAATCTCGAGAGAGCGTTAAGCACCTGTCCTTTGAAGGGTATCAATGCGATAACTCTGTCGAAAGCGCTAAGCCTATCCGTTGTAATCAAGATCCTCCTGCCTTCTTGTATGTAGTTGTCGCGAACTTTTCCTTCGTATCTTTTGCCGAGGTTCGTAAAATTCGTGCCGGTCAAACAGTGTTTGATTTGACCTGCAATTTGTTCTTTCGTGAGCATAATTGAATGTTTATGATATCTCTGTAATTCATTGTATTTAAATATTTGATTGTTAGCAAAATTATTTTCGTGTTATTTTTAGGATGTCATATCAATAATTTTAAAAATATGGTTCCAGTAAAAGATCGTCTTGGCAAAGTTTCCGCAGTTCTTGGCGCCCAATGGGGCGACGAGGGTAAAGGCAAGCTTGTTGATATTATGGCTGAAGAGTACGACATTATCGCTCGTGCAACAGGAGGGGCAAATGCCGGACATACTGTTTACGTACAAGACAAAAAATATGTATTTCATCTTCTGCCGTCCGGGGCTTTGCACAAACATGCCGTTTGTGTCATAGGAAACGGATGCGTGGTGCATTTGCCAACTTTGCTTGAAGAGCTCGATATATTGGAGAAAGGCGGAATACCGATTGATAAAAGAATTTTCATTTCGAATAGAGTGCATCTTGTTTTCGATTACCACATTGCGATTGATGGGGCGCAAGAAGCGCAAAAAGGAGATTCCAAAATCGGTACCACCAAGCGAGGTATCGGTCCTTGTTATAATGATAAAATTTCAAGAAAAGGTATCAGGGGATGTGACTTTTTGAATCGAGAAATTTTTGAGAAAAAATTAAAAGAGAACTCCGAGCAAGCACGTAAACAATATGGCTTCGAGTACGATGTCGAGAAGGAGATCGCTTATTATCGCGGTATCCGAAGCAGAATCGAGCCGATGATAATTGATACGTTCGAATACCTGCATAACGCTTTGGAAAACGGAAAAACAATATTATTCGAAGGTGCGAACGGCGTGATGCTCGACGTGGATCACGGGACGTATCCGTTTGTCACATCATCGAATCCGATGGTCGGAGGACTCGGTACCGGAACCGGCATCCCGAATAGACATATGAACAGCGTCATCGGCATTATGAAAGCTTACTTGACCCGTGTCGGAGCGGGTCCCTTCCCTACCGAATTAACCGATGAAGTTGGGAACTCTTTGAGAGAAAAAGGTGGTGAATATGGAGCCACAACCGGTAGGCCGAGACGATGCGGATGGTTTGACGCAGTTGTTGCCAGATATTCCGCGCGTTTGAACGGCTATACGGATATAAATTTGACCAAGCTTGATGTTTTGACCGGATTTCCGAAGCTGAAAATCGGCATCAAGTACAAATATGATGGCAAAGAGTTAAGCTCATTCCCCGCCGATTTGGACGTTGTTTCAAAATGCGAAGTCGAATATATCGAAATGCCCGGATGGACAGCCGATATATCGAACGCAAAAAAGCTTGACGATTTGCCAAAAGAGGCTCGCGATTACGTTAAAAAACTCGAGGAGTTAATCGGTGTTAAGATTACGTTTATCGGGGTTGGGCAAAGAAGGGACCAAATGATATCAAATTGATATCTGTACGATAATTATAGCTTCACAAATCCTTTCGGATTTTTTGCGAATTCTTTTTTCAAGTCGGAAATGGTTTGAGCAAGTTTGATCGACAGTTTTCGATCTGTATCTTTATCATTTTCTTTATCGGCTTCCATCATGATTTTTTTCGCCCTGTTGTTTCCGCCGTTCGTAAAAAGAACAAGTTCTTTCGCCGCTTTGAGCGCTTTTTCAAGCTCTTTGTTTTTTATCAGTCGGCCTATGTTGGTTTCGTTGTTTTTTATAAAATTCGCGTTTTCGATTTCTCTTTGTTCGATAATTAATTTTTCCGTTTTTCTAATCTCCTTTTTGAGTTTTTTGTGTTCGGGAAACAGAAAGTATAATTTTTGATAAAACTTGTAGAGCTTGGCGAATTCTCCATTTTTTATAAGCTCTTTTTTCAGGTTGGAATGTAGTTCGGAATCTATGTATTTGATTTTATCCGAAAGGATCATTGATTTTATTTTCTCGTTTCGCGGATTAACTTTTTGCATTTCGGAAAGTATGTCTATGGCTTCGAGCCATTTGCCGATTTTTACGAAGTTTTTATGGGCTTCAAACCCTTTTTCGAGATAATTTTCAAGTTCTTTCCTCTCCGATTTTGAGATCAAAGAGAACAGTTCCTGATTCCCGCCGGCTTCCGCCAGTTTTCTTGCCATTTCAAGCGCTTCTTTGTATTTTTTTTGTTTATATAAAATCTTTATATTCGAGATATTTCTTTTCAATATTTCTTCGCGTTCTTTTTCGATGTGTTTCTTGGCTTTCTCGAACAGTTTCATGGTTTTTCCATCCCTTGGATTTCGAGAGAGTATTGCACGACATTGATTGGCCGCCTCCAAATATTTTTTTTCGGAAATCAAATTTTCTATCGAACCGGGTGCCATTTTACAATTTGTCTATAAGTTTTTTCTCCGCTTTTCTGATGCGCGACGACTTTTTGTATGCAAGATATCCTCCTGCAATAACCAATAATGTCAGTACGACAATTGGCAGGTACGGGGTTCTATTTTCAGTTTCTTGTCGCGTTGTTATTATCTCGGATTCGTCCGATAAACCTTCGCCCACTACCGTGAAATTCACCATCATTGTTTCACCTTGTACTCCTGTTGTCGGATCCACGGGATAGAAATAAACCGTGTGATCGCCTCCTTCCAACTCTTCAGGAGCTTCGACGGTAAATTCACCCGTAATGCTGTCGGATATCAATACCGATGTGAACACAAAACTTCTCCACGTAACGTTAACCTTTGTTCCGGGTTTCGTGGTTTTGCCGGTTATTTTCGGTCTTGTAATTTGCGATTCGACCTTTTCTCCGATATCCGAATCGTTGAATTTCAATGGTGTTACTTCTCCTGTATCCGCAGTATCGTCAACGTTGAATTCCGTGACGGCGGATACCGTTTTTGCGTTCTCTTTTTCATCCAAACCCACAACGAAGATTTTGTATGAGCCGTTTACCAATTTTTTATCCGCATAGACGGCGAATATCCCGTTCCCATCGGTTGTACCTTCCAATACCAATACGGGTTGATTATCCAAGTCTATTATTGTTACCAACACGTTGGAGTTCGGTGTCGAGGTTCCCGTCAATACCGTTTTTGTCGACTTCATCGTTTTGCCGTATGCGACATTCGATAATTGCGTCTCGATATTGTCGCTTGAAATTTGATTTACGCTATTTGGGTTTGTGTCATACAGTATTTCTTCCGAATCCGTTAATCCGTCACCATCTGTGTCTTCCGCGTAAGGATCCGTACTGTTTTGCGCTTCAACGTAATCGCTTATGCCGTCGCTATCGCTATCGTCATATTCACCATGGATGGATATATCCACATTCTCATTAACCGTAAATTCCGTCGGCGAAGTTTCTTCGAAAGTTTCTTTTACATCACTCACACCGTCTCCGTCACTGTCCCAACTGTTCGGATCGGTTCCAAGTCCGTAAATTTCAATCATATCGCCCAAACCGTCGAAATCGGAATCGCCATTTGTAGGATCCAGTGCATATGTGAACTCTTCCGCATTTGTCATGCCGTCTCCATCGGTATCGTTTTCGCTGTTCATATCCACATCTCCAACATAATACTCTTCCCATATGTCCGAAATATTATCACCATCATCATCTTCAAATATTTGTTCGAATAACCCAGCTGTATCCGTTTGTATTTCGGCTGCTTCAGCTATCTCTTCAACTGCGGTTATAAACTCATCCTGTTTTACCGCCGGTTGTTGCGTACCACTTAAAGTTCCGATAATGGAGCTTTTCGGCGTTTTTTTATCCTTATTTATTGTAACCTCTATTATTGACACTTTTGGAGGTTTATCTCCGGTTTTATCGTTTATCGGTTCTTGATATGTGATTAACGCCGTGTTGTCGTAGATTTCTGTGGTTACGGTTGGATTTTGGTACGCTGGCTCGTTTGAAGATTGGTTTGCGGTGTTGTTTGTCGCCGGTGTTTCTCCCGACGTGTTGTCGGTCATATTATCAGCTGTACTCTCAGCCGTGTTATCCGGCGATTCTATTTGTTCGTCATAATTTTCTTCCGTAATCTCTTCTTCTCCGGCCGGTATGTTCGCATCTGTCGTCGTATCTGTGATTACGGTTGTATCGTCTACTGTTTGAGTCTCCGTGGTAACGACGTTCTCCTTTTTGTTTTTGTTCCCACCGCCGCCTCCTCCATATACGATCGGATCGCCGCCGATTATTGTTGCCGTTGTCGTGAGAGACGGATTGTCTGCCGAATCTCTCAGTTCCACTATAAATGTATTGGTTGCATTGGCTGTCAGGGATACCGTAACGTTTTTTGTTCCGCCCAGACCGATATTTTCTCCCGAGTTAACATTGTTGACGAAAATTCTTGCTCCCGCTTCACCTGTTATATGTATTATCGTTGTTGCACCTGAAACCGGCGTTGTATATTCCAATGTCGGAACCGCCGGAGCTATCGTATCCAATGTTATCGTATATATCCCGGTACCGGATCTGTTTCCGCTGTAGTCTTCGGAGCATAAGTTGAAAGTGTTCGTACCTTCTGTTAATACAACCGGGTAAGTCCAAACCGAGGCGCTGTCGCCTTTTGCCACCCATACGGTACCGTCGTTTTCAATACTTGCGTTCGATTCTTTTCCACCGACAAATGAGTAATTCGCATCACTTGTTGCCGATGTCGAACTTGTTACCGTTGGATCTGTCGGTGCGGTTGAATCTTGGGTTATCGCCGCGGATGGTGTGCTCGCTTCGGTTGTTTTAGGAGATGACGTATCTACCGCAATCACATAGAAATAATTTCCGGCTACCGCCGTAAAATCTTTTTCCAATGAAAAGTTTCCGCCCGTGAGAGTTGTACTTCCTTCGTAAGTCATCATTGCCGGGTTTGTTCCGTCGGTTCCGCTATAGATATCGACTGCCGTCCCGTTTGTTATACCGGATATCGTTCCTTCGACTTTGCTTGTCGTTGCGGTTGTAAATGTTAGACCAGAGAGATTCCATACGCCCGGATCGTCAATTTGTATCGGATCAGAAGGAGTACCGTTTGAATAAATTAAATTTCCTCTTATTAATTCGTGAGGAGTTGTTGCCACCGTAATACCGTAAGAGTCGCTGTGCGTTATGATATTTCCTTCGCCCGTATTTGTACCTCCTATTGTTGTCCCGGTTATTCCAATGCCGATTGCGATTCCCACTCCCCCATTTCCAAGGTCGTGGGTTACAGTTTGATCTGTAGATATAAAATTTCCTTGGATTGTCGAGTTGTTGCCACTTTGTATAAGTATACCTTGCTCCCCGTTGTTGGCTATTACGTTCCATCCGGCTGTTCTTGTATTCCCGATTATGAGAGAATCTGAACTTGTTACTTTTATACCCGTGGTTGTATTCCCTATGTTGGTTGCGGATGTTTGCGTTTTATTTGCGCCTATTATTGAAGAATACACCTGGACACTGTCTGTATCGTTGATCGCAATACCTTGTTTCGTATTGCCGGAAATGACGTTGGTTGCGGTTGCGGATGTTGAGTCACCGATCGTTATACTTGTCGAGCCCTGGTATATTTCAATACCCGCTTTCGTATTGGCTATTTTTGCGGATCCGTTTACGTCTAATCCTACGATATTGCCGCTTATTGTGCCGGTTGCGCTTGAGCCCGTTACATATATTCCCGTACCGGTATTGCCGGAAATGACATTAAACCCTGTTGTCAGACTGTTTGCGCCGATTGTGAAGCCGACATTTTGAACATTTATGCCATAAGAATCGTTTGCAACCGCAGCTCCTCCGCTTACATTCGTCCCTATTTGCGAGCTGTATATTGAACATTTTGTACCGGCATAAATCCCCATTTGGTTATTCCCCGAAATTACGTTTGTTATTGCGGCCGAAGTCGAATCTCCTATTGTGATTGTCGAAGTTACATTTGTGGCATCCATTCTTATGCCGCTTTGTCCATTGCCCAAATCCAGCGTTCCTCCTACATCGGTTCCGATGTAGTTTCCGGATATTGTGATGCTTGGAGCTACCGCTACGCCGCCTGTTATTTCAATACCGTTGGTTGTGTTGCCGGATATTATATTCGGGGCGCTTGCGCTACCGACCGTTGCTGTCGCATTGAAGTTTTGAAAAAGAATGCCTTTCGAGTTTGCAATCGCTCCGGTTCCTGCAGCGTTTGTACCTATTTTGTTGCCTTGGAGTGTTGCGTTCCCACGGATTTCAATTCCTCTATCGTTATTACCCGATATGATATTGCCATCTCCCGCCGCAGTTCCTCCTATCGTGGTGGAAACGGATGAGCTACCCACCAATATGCCTGTCGACGTGTTTCCCAGGTCCGTAAGCCCGTCAGCCGCTATTCCTATATAGTTGCCTTTTATTGTGACGGTTGGAGCATTCCCACTTCCGCTATCGCTAATGCCGATTCCACTATTCCCAGAGATTATATTTTTTTGATATGATTGATTTCCTCCGACAGTCGCCGTTATGGTTCCCGTGTTAAAATTTATCCCATATACGTTTGCGATAGCGCTCATACCTGTTGCATCTGTGCCTATATAATTTCCGTAAATTTGTGTATTGGTGCCGCCGTTTATGATAATCCCGCTCGCATCACCCGATGCCATATGTCCGCTTATAATATTACCCGATTCCGTGCCGTTTTCCGGTCCGATTACGATATTTGAAGCGTTTTCTATCCTTATGCCATATTTGTTTGTTCCCAAAGCCGCGTTTCCCGCACTGTTAGTTCCTATTCTGGTGTTTTTTATTTCCGTACCCGTTGCCCCGCTATCAAGATAGATATTGGCCAATTCGTTATCAGCGATGAAGTTCCCTTGGTCGCTTAAACTTCCTCCAATGATATTGGAAGCTCCGTTTACATATATTCCATATTGGCTCGCTCCCGCGGCCGCATCGGCTTTTGTTATACCTATGTAATTATTATAAAAAGTATTCGAGGAGCCGCTTACGTTTATAAGAGTTGTTACAGCGCTATTGTTGTAAATGTAGTTCTGCTCACCTACTCCGTTCCCACCGAGATTGTTCGAGTTTCCCGTTACTGCCAGAACCGTTCCGCCGGCTCCATAGATTTCGAGTCCCGTGATCGTACAACTGTTGGCGTTAATCGTCATTACCGTTGTAATTGCTCCGTTGGTTCCATTGATTATAATGTCGTTTCCTCCGGTGATGGTTACCGTATCTGATATTGTCGGCAAATTTGAAGTCAGGACTATCGGTCCCAGAGCATCCGAGAACGTTATAGCGTCTGTTCCTACCGTATTGTTTGATACGCAAATGGCTTCTCTCAACGAGATGACTCCATCAACTCCCGGCAAGTTTGCCGAAACTACGGTTTCGCAGGCGGCGGCATCAATGGCGTCGGTTGTTGTATCCACTCCGATTGCCAATGCTTTGGCAATCGGTATGTTCGACAAATAGTTTGTCGGTACAATTGATGTGATAATAAGCCATGCCAAAAAGAGAGATGGCAATATTTTCCGAAACTTCGTAATCATGTGTATCTTTTTGTTATTTTTAATCTGTTTATTTTATCACAAAACAGTTCGATAGTCCAACGAAACTATGGAGGGCTCTATGGAACCAGGGTCTGTGCACACTATACGAGACTATTTAACCGATTCTCGAGTTTCTCAAGTTTGCCAATGAACTCTTCTTTTCTCGCTTTTTCTCTTTCGACAACTTCTTTCGGAGCGTTTTTCAAGAAGCCTGTATTTTTTAATTTCCCTTCTATTGAAACAACCAATCCGCGGGCGTTTTCTATCTCCTTCTTTAATTTGGTCTTTTCTTTGTCCATGTCGATCAGCCCTTTTAACGGCAGGTAAATCTCAATATCTTTTACAACCGCGGACAGTGCGTTTTCGACTTTAAAACCGGATTTTCGGATATCAAGTTTTTCGAGGTGAGCGAGCTTTTTTATAATTTCAGATTTCTCGTGTATGAGAGCTTCATGTTTACCGGCATAAATTATCGCGTCTACCTTTTTGGTTATATCCACATTGCTACCGGCACGCAGCGTCCTTATTTCGGCGATTATCGATTTTATTATATTTATTTCCGCTTTTTCTTTTGGAAATTTGAGTTTTTTCTCCGGTATCGGCCACTCTTTTTTGATTAGCATGCTTGGATCCACATGTGCCCAAATTGCTTCCGTTACAAATGGTACGAACGGATGCAAAATCACAATGATTTGCTTGAACACATATGCCAAAACTTTTTTGTTCTTATTTACCTTGCTCATCTCGAGGTACCAATCGCAAAACTCGCCCCATAAGAAGTCGTATATCTCCGTACCTGCATCCGATAACGCATGTTTTTCAAGCTTTTTTGTTACGCTTTCCGTTACTTCGTTAAGCCTTGTCAGTATCCATTTATCCACTCTCGACAGTTTTGAGTTGAGAACATCTTCAATCGTTGCTTTGATGTCTTCTTTGTCTATATTCATGAAAACATATCTCGCGCTGTTCCAAATTTTATTTATAAAATTTCTGTATCCCGCAATCTTCTCCTCGTAAAGCCTTATGTCGTTACCCGGGCTTGAACCGACTATCAAGCTCAGCCTGAGCGCGTCAGCTCCGTACTTCTCGATCATGTCGAGCGGATCTATGCATGTTTCAGGCTTTGACTTGCTCATTTTTTCTCCTGTTTTTGTACGAACAAGACCATGCAGATAGACTGTCTTAAAAGGGATATCTTTAAGAACGTATGTTGTCATCAAAATCATTCTCGCAATCCAGAAGAAAAGTATGTCGTAGCCGGTTTCCATAACTGAAGTCGGGTGGAATTTTTTCAAATCTTCCGTGTCTTTTGGCCATCCGAGAGTTGAGAATGTCCACAATCCCGATGAAAACCATGTATCCAACGTATCTTCATCTTGTTTGAGCTTTTTGCCTTTGCATTTCGGACATTTTTCGGGTTTGTCAGCCGAAACGAAAATCTTTTCACAACCTTGGCAATACCAAACCGGGATTCTGTGTCCCCACCATATTTGTCTTGAGATACACCAATCTTTCAAGTTCTCCATCCAATGGTAATATGTTTTGTTAAATCTGCTTGGAAGTATTTTTATCGAGCCGTTTTTTACCACTTCTATAGATTTCTCTTTGAGAGATTTCTTCTTGCCGTCCTCCTTGATAATTGGCTTGTTTACATCTATAAACCACTGTTTGGACGGGATTGGTTCTATAACCGTGCCGCATCTGTAACAAACCGAAAGATTGTGCAAATAATTCTGCTCGATGTGGTCAATAAGTCCCATTTTTTCCATGTCCGCGACTATTGCCGATCTTGCTTCGAGCGTTGTCATGCCGGCATATTTGCCGCAATTTTTCATCATCCTGCCCGATTCGTCTATGATTTGTTTTAGTGGCAGTTTGTGTTTTTGTGCGATTTCGTAATCCGTGAAACTGTGGGCCGGAGTAACTTTTACTGCGCCGCTTCCAAATTTCGGGTCGACGGATTCATCAGCTACAACTTTAATCTCAAATTCGCCTAAAACCCCCGGAATCATAAACTTTTTCCCAATGAATTCTTTATATCTCTTGTCTTTCGGATTTACCGCAACCGCCGTATCGCCAAGTTTTGTTTCCGGTCTCGATGTTGCCAACACGAATGGTCCGTATTTTATCCAGTAAAATTTCCCTCTTTCTTCTTTGTGTGAAACCTCATCGTCAGCCAATGTCGAGCCGCATCTCGGACACCAATTTACCAACCTATGTCCTCTGTAAATTATTCCATCGTTGTACATTCTTTCGAATACCTCCATTACGGCTTGTGAAAGTCCTTTGTCAAGCGTGTAGCGTTCGCGGCTCCAGTCGCAACTCGAGCCCATTTTTCTGATTTGGTTTCTGATTGTGGATTGAGAGTCGGCAACAAACGCTTTTACTTCTTTTATAAATTTTTCTCTGCCAAGCGTATGCCTATCCAGTCCTTTTTCGCTTAAAACTTTTTCGACTTTGTTTTGAGTCGCTATAGCCGCGTGATCCGTACCCGGCAACCATAACGTCGGGTGGCCCTGCATCCTTTTGAACCTTGTCATTATATCTTGTATCGCAAGCATTATCGCGTGACCCAAATGCAAAGTACCCGTCGCGTTTGGCGGCGGCATAGATATCGTAAAAGATGACTTTTTCGACTTCATGTCGGGTTCAAAGCTCTTAGCTTTTTCCCATTTTTTATAAATTTCGTCTTCGTATTGCTGGGCCGTATATGTTTTTGCGAGTTCAATCATGGCATGAAAGTACCCTTTTTGTTGTATTTTGTAAATTCTGGACATTTAAGCCATATAGGCGTATAGTTTATAAGAGTAAAATTGACTTTGATGGCAGACGACAAGCAAAAACAAAAAGTAGATTCCAAGGATGAATCTGATCATGTGGATGCTTCCGCAGCTTCCACTTATGACACTGTCGATACTTCTTCGGACGCTTCAGAGTTTGCCGACAATTTGCCGGCTGAAGCCGGAGAAAAATCCAAAGAAGATAAGGTTGTCGCTTCTTCGGGTAAATCGGGCGCGAAAGATGATGTCACCAAAGTGCCCGAATTGAAACCAATCCAATTTCCCTCTCCGAGGATTATGAAGATGAATGTTGAAAATGCTTTGTCGCACGAAAAGGCTCATTTAATTAGCGACGTTGAAAAATATGATCGCAAAGGGGATTTTTTTGAGTTAAATAAAGCTGTCGCAAAGGTTAGGGAGATAAGTCAGACAATTGTGGATCTTGCACTCATGACTTATGATGCATTGAAAGGGTTGTGGATGAAGTATGTGTACAAAGAATAGTCGGATAAACAAATAGTGGCATAGACTCATAGCTATTGATCTATGTGTTTATTATAGTCTAGTAGTTGTGTATACTTTCGCCGTGAAGGAACTTTTAAAGAAAATTCAGCAACTTAAGAAGGCCAAAAATGCGGTTATATTTGCGCATAATTATCAAAGACCCGAAGTGCAAGATGTTGCCGATTTTGTGGGCGACTCTTTCAATCTGGCTCAAAAAGGGATTGAGACATCCGCCGATATTATCGTTTTTTGCGGAGTGAATTTTATGGCCGAAACGGCCAAGATTTTGGCTCCGAATAAAAAGATTCTAATGCCTGCGCTCGCCGCAATGTGTCCGATGGCGGGGATGGTAAATGTTGCGAAGGTTAGAGAGCTTAAAGAGGCTCACCCGGACGCGGCAGTTGTCTGCTATGTGAACACCACCGCGGATGTGAAAGCCGAGTGCGATATCTGTTGTACTTCGGCCAACGCGGTCAAAATCGTAAACTCTTTGCCAAATCACGAAGTTATCTTTGTGCCTGATTCGAATCTTGCCGCATATGTCGCGAAAAACACCGATAAAAAGATTATTTATCCGGAAGGTTTTTGTTATGTTCACAGTAAGATTCTTTCGGAAAAGGTTTTTGCCGTGAAGTCGGCTCATCCAAGTGCGATAACGCTTCTTCACCCTGAATGCCCTCCTGCTACGCTTGAGTATGCGGATAAGGTTTTGAGTACTACGGGCATGGTAAATTTTGTTAAAAATTCAAAAGAGAAAGAGTTCATTATCGGGACCGAGGAAGGGATGATTTATGTTTTGCAAAAACATGCGCCGGACAAGACGTTTTATTGTGTCGGCGGGCAGTGTATCCAACAGAAGAAAATCACTTTGCAAAACACTTACGAATGTTTGAGAGATGAGAAGAATGAGGTTACGGTTGATCCCGAGGTTGCCAAGAAGGCACTTTCGGCGATAGAAAAAATGCTTAAATTCGGAAGAAATGATTAGATTGTTAGACCAAAGTTCTAAGTTAAGAGTCCATAGTGAGTGGTATCGAAAATACCTTAGCGGGCTCGCGGATCTTTGGTTTTTGTCAGATTTGAATAATGGGACGGATGTCACGACCAAGATTGTTAAGGGCAAAAAAGATGCCAAGGCAAATATTATCGTTAAATCGAATGCCGTTTTGGCAGGGGTTCCCGAGATCGAGTGGTTGTTTAAAAATCATCCTCGTTTTAAAGGTTGCAAGATCAAGTTTCACATTTCCGATGGCAATAAAGTTAAGCGCGGAAAAATTATTGCGGAAGTTTCCGGCAAATATGCGGTTTTGATGCGAGTTGAGAGAATTGTTTTAAATATTTTGCAAAGAATGAGCGGGATCGCGACTGAAACCAAGCGATTGTCGGATAAGGTTCGTGAATACGGAGTGAAGCTCGCTTGCACGAGGAAAACGTATTTCGGACCTTTGGATAAAAAGGCTTGCAGTGTAGGAGGTGGGCTCACCCATCGATTAGGGCTTTGGGATGCAGTTATGATTAAGGATAATCATTTCGATATGGGATTTGATTTGAGTCATGCGAAAGGAGTGAGATTTGTTGAGATTGAAGTTGAAAATTTACGTCAATTAGATAGGGCGATTCTTGAGCTAAAAGTGCTTCGTCCCGCGATGCGTGACTGCGCATTGATTGTGATGCTAGATAATTTTGATATTAAAAAAATCCCCGAGGCTATTAATCGATTGCACGCAGAGGAGATTGCGGTTGAGATTTCAGGAGGAATAAATAAGTCGAATCTGGTGAAATATGCGAAACTAAGACCCGATGTGATTTCGATGGGATGTTTGACGCAGGGAGCCAAGGCGAGCGATATCGGAATGGAATTGTGATATTATTTTCCTTTTGCCAATCTTGGGTGTTCCCTTTCCAGCCTGTCCATACCTGCTTCCGGCAAATTTGTTGCCGCCCATTCTCTGACCCTTCGCAATCTGGAGTCACCTAATCTCGTGTTCGGCTGATTGTCTATTAATCTTCCAAGTTTTCTGCCCGGATATTCCGGTGTTTCCATGTCGCCCATAGATTTGAGTTATTACCACCCCATCAAGTGCATATGTACATGCATAACCTCTTGCCCCGCTTTTTCTCCGACGTTGAATTGTAGTTTATACCCTTCGACACCTTCTTTTTTTGCCAATTTGTTTGCCACGTTTACCAGATGTCCGATCAGATGATCGTGTTTTCCTTCTTCGAGCTCGGAAACTTTCGCTATGTGCTCTTTCGGGACTATGAGCAGGTGAAATGGAGCTTTTGGATGGATGTCTTTAAAAGCGATACAAATATCGTCGTCGTGAACTTTTTCGGAGGGTATTTCACCCTTAATGATTTTACAGAAGATACACATATTTATTTTCTTGTTAGATCAAGCGCGTAAAGCGCACGCCCAACTCTAGCAAAACATGCCTTCTTTTGTAAATTCAAAGATATTGTGCCTCTTTTAACTTGTCTTTGTTTCAAAACCCCTTCTATGATTTCTTTCTTTGTCATCTTGCCCTTCTTTGCCAAAAGCGATTCGATTATGTCGGCAACCGTTCCTTCGAAATAACCCCACTCTTTCAGAGCGTAGAGTCCCCTACCGACAAGTACGAATTTCTCACATCTGATAAGTTCGTTATGAACAGCCTGGATTGTGACAATTTTTTTATCAAAAGCGGCTTCCGTGATTTTGTTGGCGATTTCGATAAAATGCAGAGGTCTGCCACATTTTTTAAGGACAATATAAGACTTATCCCTGATACTTTTCGGGTTTACATGCCTCCAAACCATCAAACCGTATTCCGATTCGACTTTTTTAATTTCTTTGTCGATTTTCAAACAAGCTGTTGCAAACTCTTCGGTTACGTCGGTTCCTTGCGTCTTAAGCAACGCTTGGATATCTCTGGCAAGTTTCATTTCGGCTATTGTGTCGCCCTTCTCTTTGAGCTGTTTTTTGGCGGCGTCTGCAACTTTTTCGATATTCGAGAAATCCACAATCTTCAGATACCAGAAATTCCTATAAAGATGAAACTTCTCGTTCGCGTCGAGATCGTCGTTTACCGAAAGACTCAATATGATGATATGTCTATCAACTTCGGTGGGTTTCTTGATTTTGTTGAAAATTCCGCTGATAACATCATCTTCCAACATGACTCCCCCGTTGGTTCGGATGAGAGCCGTTGCGATTTCGTTTACGAGTCGCAATTTCGTGTTTTTCGAAGTTCTTCGCAGTTTTGTCAGCGCGATCTTCTCGATCTGTCTTACCCTTTCTCTTGTTACTGAAAATCTTTTCCCGATGCTTTCCAAAGTTTCTCTCGGACTGTTGTCGAGAGAAAATCTTTTTACAATTACTTCCCTTTCTTTCTCGGAAAGAACCATAAAAAGTTCTTCCAGTATTTCCGCGAGGTTCGTTTCCTCAATGAGTTGATGGTCCGCCATAAGGTTAAAATTAGATATTTGAATGTTATGGGACGGAATTTTATACCCTATGTCAAATCTTGTCAATAAGAAAATGATATGAAGTTAAGTCAACCAGGGGGGTAATGTGATTAGGCTGGGAGCATCAAATGTAATTCCTTATCCGTAACACCAAGGCTTCTTAAACCGCTTATTACTTGGCGACCCGCTTGTTGCTGAGCTTGCAAGAAAGTGCATGTATCTTCTCTGTTATCACGTTGGAGTTGCGCCGTTTCCGGTCTGAGTATTATAAAGTCTCCGTTTTTTAAACTTGCGTATGGTCCGGACTCTTCAACCTTCATTTTTAACGGATCGGATTGCGTAACTTGGGCAATATACATATCCGGTTCTCCTGTTATCCATATGACCAGGTAATCTCCGACATTGGTTGTAAAACTTTCGGCTGTTTCAGTTATGGGAGCTTGCGTTTCGTCTGTATCTCCTTGCGGCATTGTGATGCTCATTTTTTATGAATTAAAATTAACAATGTTGGACTGGGTATGTAACCCTCTTTTCTCCCCTATAGCTCCTCTCCACCAAGTACTCTCAATGCGCTCCTTGGGTCTGTATCTTGGAATGCGGCTTGTGCTAATGCTCGGCCTTCTGGAGAGCTCCATGTAACGGAATGGATTGGACGTCTTTGTGCGGCAAGAGCCGAGAGTGCACACGCTGAATTTAAGTTTGCTTGTGTGAAGACTGATCCTCCGGATTGTTCGGTGGCGGCTCTTGATAGTTCTTCAAGGGGGCGTGGTTGCCGTCTTTTTGATTCTGGTGTCATGGGATGGAGGGGTGAAATTATGAGACTGCTATCGCAATCATTCTTAATATATAGGGCCGTACGTCCCGCGTTGCGGGACTCCCGGCCTGTGGTGCTGCGGGAGAGACTCGAACTCTCACGGGTTTCCCCACTGGTTCCTAAGACCAGCGTGTATACCATTTCACCACCGCAGCAGGTTGTTACTGATTTTTAAGGATACTTTTCTTTATATATTCTTTACCACATCCTGATTTTAAATACTTTTCTCTTATTCTTGCCTCCACCCGGCTATTATACCGTTCGCTTAGTACTAAGTTGAATGGTTTATAAGGCTTTGTCGTCCTGCTTTTCCCCTTCTGGTGCTCGTCCAACCGTCTTTCTAAGTTATTGGTCAATCCAACGTATATATAATTCCTGGAGAGACTTCTTAGAGCATAGACTGTATACATGGCTTCTACCTTTTTATGAAGACCAGCGTGCCTGCCTGCCGGCAGGCAGGTATACCATTTCACCACCGCAGCAGGTTGTCAATAAAACAGGTTAAGAGCGTCAATTCGAGATAAGTATTTTTAATCCAGTGCCTTTTCGGATCCGTCCTGCCGTGCAATTATTAAGTCCCTCGAGATGCAAGTCAACAAGAATATCTTGCAGATAGGTGTTTCGTATTCGCGAAACAACTTTGAATGTATTGCGCTTCCTTGCGCCGAGTCTGTGGAGATGTTATTTTTCACTCGCAATTATTTTTCCACCAAAAAAAATGGACAAAAAAACAAAAAAATCGGAGCCGACCAAAATCGAGGTTTGTTTCGGCAAAGAGCAGACGGCAAAAGATTTTATCAAATATATTTCTTCGCCGTGGAGGATCATGCTTTACAACTTTGTTGCGGGTACGTTTAGCGGGCTTGGATTCGTTGTCGGGGTTGCGTTGATTTTGACTGTTGTCGGTTACGTTCTTGGCCACTTCTTGGTTAATATGCCGATAGTCGGAGAAATTTTTGCCAGAATGGACGAATGGCTCAAGCTAAATTTGGATAACTATTAAAAATGTCTTTTGTTCACCTCCATAATCATACCCATTACAGTTTGCTCGATGGCTTGGCCAAGGTTGACGAGTATTTGGGTCTTTGCAAAGAGTATGGGCTCCCGGCGATGGCTATCACCGATCACGGAGTGATGTATGGCGCGATAGAGTTTTATCAGAAATTTAAGGCGGCGAGCGTTAAGCCGATTATCGGATGTGAGGCTTATATAACCGATGATCGGAAGGTTAAAGATCCTTCGGCGAGATATAACCATATCGTTCTTTTGGCGAAAAACGAAAAGGGGTACAAAAACTTGATGAAAATTACGACTTTGGCGCATTTGGAAGGATTTTATTACAAACCGAGATTGGATTTTGAAATTTTGGAAAAATATGGAGACGGGATTATCGCAACGAGCGCTTGTCTTGCCGGCGATATCCCGAAAGCGTTACTTTCCGGCGATCAAATAAAAGCTCGCGAACTTGTCACGAGATATCAGAAGATTTTGGGTAAAGATTCGTTCTTCTTGGAGCTGCAACATCATCCCGAAATCGAAGATTGGACGATTGTAAACGATATGATCGTACAGCTGTCGAAAGTTACCGGCGCTCCGATGGTCGCAACCAACGATTGTCACTATGCTCGCAAGGAAGATTCCGTCCCCCACGACGTGCTTCTTTGCATACAACTTCAAAGGACGGTTCACGAAGAGGACAGAATGAAATATATCGGTGATTTTTCAATGAGAGATCCGAAAGAGCTTGCCAAGTATTTTGATAAAATCTCCGAAGATTGTATGAAAAACACCCTCGCGATAGCCGATCAATGTAACCTTGAAATCAAGTTTGGTGAAAACAAAATCCCCTCTTTTAAAACACCGGAAAATAAAAATCCCAACGATTACTTGAAAGAGCTTTGCGAAATCGGATTAAAAGAGCGATATGGCGACAATCCCAAGGCGGCGGAGAGACTCACTTACGAACTTTCAATTATCAACAGACTCGGATTTTCAACATATTTCCTGATCGTGCACGATTTTGTTAAGTACGCGAAGTCGCAAGGGATAGTTGTCGGGCCCGGCAGAGGTTCGGCCGCGGGATCGATTATTTCGTACTCATTGGGGATAACCGAGTTGGATCCTCTGAGTTACAACCTTCTTTTTGAAAGATTTTTGAATCCGGCTCGCGTAAGTATGCCGGATATAGATATAGATTTTGCCGATAACAGACGTGATGACGTGCTTGAATATGTCGTGAATAAATATGGAGATCAGAATGTCGCGCAAATTGTAACTTTTGGCACAATGACTGCGAAAGCGGCGGTAAGAGATGCCGGGCGCGCTCTCGGTCACAGTTACGGAGATGTTGATAAAATCTCGAAAATGATTCCGCCAATGGTACTTGGAAAACATGCACCATTGAAAATTTCGGTTAAAAACGATCCCGAACTCAAACAAGCTTATGAAAAAGATGAGACCGCCAAACAAATTCTCGATATGGCGATTAAACTCGAAGGAACCATAAGGCATGCCGGCACGCACGCGTGCGCCGTTGTTATCTCAGATGAGCCTTTGACCGAATATACTCCGCTACAGAAACCCACGGGCGATAAAGTGGGCATCGTCACTCAATATTCGATGAAGCCGATTGCCGATTTGGGTCTTCTAAAGATGGATTTCTTGGGACTGAAAAACTTGACCATCTTGCAAACCGCTCTCGGGATAGTGAAAAGAACGAAAGGTGTTGAGGTAGATTTGAAAGCGTTGCCGATGGAGGATGCGAAAACTTTCGAGCTTATGGCTCAAGGACGGACTACGGGCGTATTTCAGTTCGAGTCGGGCGGCATGAAAAGATATTTGAAAGAGCTCAAACCTTCGCACATAAACGACTTGATCGCGATGAATGCGCTCTATAGGCCGGGACCGATGGAGTGGATTCCGAATTATATTAAGGGCAAACACAATGCGCAAAAGATCAAATATTTGCACGAATCTTTGGAGCCGATTTTGAAAGATACATACGGCGTCGTCGTTTTTCAGGAGCAAATCATGACTTTGGCTCAAGTGTTCTCGGGGCTGGAATTGGGCGAGGCTTATTTGCTTCTAAAAGGTATCGCGAAAAAAGATCCGAAAATCGTTAAGGAAATGCGAGAGAAATTTATTAACGGAGCTGTCGCGAACAGAGGGCATACCAAAAAGCTTGCGGAAGATATGTTTGAAAAGGTTGTCGAACCTTTTGCCGGATACGGCTTCAATAAATCACACTCCGCTTGTTACGCCCTGATCGCATATCAGACCGCATACATGAAGGCACATTACTCGGTTGCGTTCATGGCGGCTTTGTTGACAAGCGATTCTGGAGATACCGACCGCGTTGTAATTGAGATAAACGAATGCGAGGAAATTGGGATAAAAGTTTTGCCTCCGGATATAAACGAATCGCGCGCCAATTTCACGGCTGTTGATGACAGTACGATAAGGTTCGGACTTTGCGCGATAAAAGGTATCGGAGAGAATGCCGTTAAAGAGATTATCGACGTGAGAACCGCGGGAGGGGCTTTCAAGTCTATGGAAGATTTCGCGGAAAGGGTACCGATCAAGATTTTAAATAAAAAAACGATCGAGGCACTCGCCTATTCCGGAGCGTTCAATTGTATCGGCGATGGCAAGCAGATAGCCGAGAATACTGAAGACATTTCAACTTTTGCCAAAAGCATTCAAGCATCGAAAGTCGAGGGACAAATAGATATGTTTGGTGAGCTTGCAACCGCATCTTTGAAATTGAAAGAGTCGGTTGTGCCGACTTTTTATCAGAAACTTCTTTGGGAGAAAAAATATCTCGGTCTTTATGTCTCGGGACATCCGCTACAGGGTTTGAGCAAGTATATAAAAAAGAAAGCTTTGCTCGTTAATCAAATTACCAAACGCGATATCGGCAAGAGGGTTCATATGGTCGGGATTGTTGCGAATTATAAAAAATCCATGACTAAGAGCGGCGGATATATGGCTTCTTTTACGCTTGAAGATCCTACCGGCAAAATCAATGCTGTGGTTTTTCCGAAAGTTTTCCAAAAGTATCAGCATATTTTTGTCGAAGACGCGCTGGTTGTCATGAGCGGGAAACTGGATAACAGGCGCGGCGATCTGCAGTTCATGTGCGAAGAGGCGAAGATTGTTTCTTTGGATAAAATGATTGAAAATGCGAAGACCGATAATTTATTCGTTCCCGATGAAAAAGTTTTAAGACATGTCGTAAAATTGGAAACCGAGGAGACGGAGATTGAGGATATAAGTTTGGAAGAGCCGATAACCGAACCTGTCGAGGTAATGCCTTATATTATAGAGATTCCCGAAAAATGTCTCGGCTGTTTGCCGAAAATCAAAGAGTTGCTCGTTAAAAACAGCGGCGATACTCACGTCGAAATTCACATCGTCGGCGAGGGAGAGATGAAAAAGATCAAGGTGCCCGTGACGGTGAATATTGGAGAGGAGGTGAAAGAAGAGATAAATAAACTGATAGTCCGATAGGCACATAGTAGTGATTTTTTTGCGTGCAAAAAAATCACCTGGTATATAACCCTTTTACATGCGAAAATTAATTTCGCAGTTTTTTAAACTATATAAAATCATGTACAGAACACACACCTGCGGCCAACTCAACATCGAAAACAAAGGACAAAAAGTCATTCTTTCGGGTTGGGTCAATCGCAGAAGAGATCATGGCGGACTTATTTTTATGGATTTGAGAGACAGATACGGATTCACACAGGTTGTTTTTGATCCTTCAAACGATAAAGACTCGCATACTTCGGTCGAAGCCGTAAGGCCCGAATTCGTAATTAAGATCGAAGGCGTAGTCAGGTCCAGGCCGAAAGGTCAAGAGAATGCCGATTTGGCTACGGGTGAAATCGAGGTTTTGGCGGATAAAATAGAGATCATTTCTCGCGCCAAGACTCCCCCATTCGAGATCGATCAGGATAAGCCGGTCAACGAAGAGCTGAGATTGAAATACAGGTATTTGGATTTGAGAAGAGCGCGTATGCAAAGAAATATCATCACGAGACACAAGATGATTAAGTTGGTACGCGACTTGATGGATCGCGAGGGTTTTATCGAAGTTGAAACACCTATGCTCATGAAGGGTACCCCTGAAGGAAGCCGAGAGTATATTGTTCCTTCGCGCATTTATCCCGGAACTTTTTTCGTTCTACCACAGTCACCACAACAGTTGAAACAACTACTCATGGTTGCCGGCATGGATAAGTATTTTCAGGTCGCAAGATGTTTCCGCGACGAAGATCAGCGCGGAGATCGCCAGCCGGAATTTACGCAGTTGGATATTGAAATGTCTTTTGTTGAAGAGAATGAGGTGATGGCCGTGAATGAGAAGGTTGTGATACAGGTTTTGAAAGAAATCGCTCCGCAAAAAGAGGTTACAACCAAGCCGTTTAAAAAAATCACTTGGCACGAAGCGATGAGTGTTTACGGAAGCGATAAGCCGGATTTGAGGTTCGAGTTGCCTTTATTTGATGTTTCGGATTTGGTTTCTCAGTCCGAGTTTAAAGTTTTTGCCAATGCGGTTAAAGTCGGCGGCGTTGTGAAGGCGTTCAAGGTCCCGAAAGGCGCCGAAATGCCGAGAAGCGAAGTTGACTCTTTTGAAGAGTTGGCAAAACAACACGGAGCGAAAGGGCTCGCAAATTTGATCTGGAAAAACGGCGAAGTTAAGGGATCTATTGCGAAATTCATGTCTTCGGAAATCGTTGAAAAAATTAAAGAAAGGGGCGATGTTGAAGACGGAGATTTGGTGTTTTTCGCCGCAGATAAATTCGAAGTCGCCTGCAATGTTCTCGGCGTAGCCAGACTCGTAATCGCCGAGAAAATGGGACTTCGCGATAGTAATAAATTGGCTTTGGCTTGGATTATAGATTTCCCGCTTTTCGAATACAGCGCCGAAGAAAAGAAACTTGTTTCGGCTCATCACCCGTTTACCTGCCCGAAAGACGAAGACGTTGAACTTCTTGATAAAGAACCTGCGAAAGTTCGCGCGAAAGCTTACGACCTCGCGATGAACGGATGTGAAATAGCCGGAGGTAGTATCAGAATTCACAAACCGGAATTGCAAAGCAAAATATTCGATTGTTTGGGGATTTCAAAAGAGGATGCCGGGTCAAGATTCGGACATTTGCTTGAGGCTTTCTCTTATGGAGCACCTCCACATGGCGGAATCGCTTGGGGTCTCGATAGATTCATAATGCTACTTTTGGACGAACCAAATATCAGAGAGGTTATCGCTTTTCCGAAAGATCAAAAAGCCAAAGATCTTATGACCGGAGCTCCGACACCGTTGCCGGAGAAGCAGGTTGCCGAGATGAATGTGAGGATAGTAGAGAAACTTTGAACTTAAAGATTTGAGTTTAGGCAGTGTTGGCTGGGCTTCTTTGCGCTATTGCCCTATGTAACTATCCTATGCTATAATTAACAGGAAAGAAAAATAAAAACATGAATCCTGTTTGGGCGACAATTCTGGCAATATTGGGACTTATGGGTCTTTCAATTGCGACAATCTATATCATTAGATGGAGGTTTAATATTGGGCGTCGCTACAACATGGTTTTCTTAATGATAAGGGTGCCGAAGAAGGAATCGAAGGAGGATCGCGAAAAGGAGAGGGATCAGTTTTCGAGCGGGAAAAATTTCAAAGAGGTTACGGCCATAATGAAGCAGTTTTATGAAGCTTTGTATTCGATGTATAATTCCAGATTTTCGCGCATTTTCAAGGCGCAAGACTTTTTGTCTTTCGAATATGTCGTACAAAAAGGGATGGTTGATTTTTATTGTGTGGTGCCGGCCAAATTGGCATCTTTTGTTGAGAAGCATTTGACCTCTTTTTATGCGGATTCTTATGTTGAAAGAGTGCCGGATTACAATATTTTCAAAAGTGGCGACAAGGCGACCGCTTTGTATATGGTGATGGGTAAAGAGCATCCCTACCCTATTCGAACCTGCCAACAGATGACTTCCGATCCCCTGAACAATATGACGAATGTTATGTCAAAGTTCGGTAAGGATGAGTCCGCCGCGATTCAAATAATGTTAAGGCCGAAGAAAGACGGGTGGCAAAAGAAGGGTCGCAAAATCGCTAAAGAAATGATGGATAATAAGCAGGCGGGATTTTGGCATAAAATAAATCCGTTCGTTTGGGTTGGAGCTTTGATAAACCTTCTTTTCCGCGGACCTGCGGATGAATATATGGGAATCAAGCCGGATCAACCTTCCGGCAGAAATACTCCTCTCACAGAAGAACAGATAAAAGAAATCGAAGGGAAAAATACGCAAATAGGATATGAAACCATCATCAGACTTGTCTCTTCCGCCCCCACCATGAGCGGAGCCGAAGGGCTTTGCAATACTTTGAAAGGCGCATTCGCGCAGTTCAACAGTCCCGATAATAATGGTTTTAAATACACAAAATATCACAGCACGAAAGCCGCCCTTAAAAAGTTCATTTACAGAGACTTTTCAAGAAGTTGGACCCAGAAACTTTTTGGACATAAGATGATTCTAAGCGCGGAAGAACTGGTTGGTTTATTCCATATCCCGGACATCAAATACAACATGTCCCCCGCCATAAATTGGCAGAATTATAAAATAGCGCCGCCGCCGCAGAACTTGCCCAAGGAAGGAATTTTGATCGGGCATAATATGTATCGAGGCGTGAAAACTCCGGTTTTTATCAAGAATGATGACCGCTTCAGACACTTCTACGTGATAGGACAAACGGGTACCGGTAAATCTTCGGTTTTGCAAGTCATGATCAGGCAAGATCTTCAACTCGGACATGGCATTTGCGTCATAGATCCGCACGGTCAACTTGTCGAAGATATTTTGCCTTTTATACCGCGAGAAAGGGCTGATGATGTCGTCTATTTCAATCCGGGTGATCTTGAGAGGCCTATAGGTATAAATCTGCTTGAAGCGGATACCGATGAAGAGAAAGATTATGTCGCGCTCGAGGCCATGAATATCATGATAAAACTTTTTGATGAAGAGATATTCGGACCGAGAATTCAGGACTATTTTAGAAACGGTTGTTTGACTCTGATGGCGGATCCGGAAGGTGGAGCCTTAACCGATATCGTCAGACTCTTTACGGATGATACTTTTCAAAAACTTAAAACCGAACACGTAAAGAACCCGATCGTAAAATCTTTCTGGTTGCATCAAATGGCAAAAACCGGCGCAAGGGAAAAACAGGAAATGATTCCGTATTTCGCCGCAAAATTCGGCGCGTTCGTCACCAACGGCATGATGAGAAATATCATCGGTCAACCGAAATCCGCTTTCGATTTCAGCAAAGCGATGAATGAAGGGAAAATCCTGCTCATGAATTTATCAAAAGGCGAAACCGGCGAACTTAACTCGAAACTGCTTGGTATGATTATGGTTTCAAAACTTCAAATGGCCGCCATGCGAAGGCAGAAGATGTCCAAAGATGAAAGGAAAGATTTTTATCTATATATAGATGAGTTCCAGAACTACGTTACCGACAGTATCGAATCGATTTTGTCAGAAGCAAGAAAATATCGCTTGGGATTAAACATAGCCCATCAATATTTGGCACAGTTGGAAGGCGGTGGCGCCAAGAAGGGTCAGAAGCAAGTTTCCCTCAAGGATGCCGTGTTCGGCAACGTGGGAACAATCATGGCTTATAAAATCGGCGCTCAAGACGCGGAGTTCATGGGTAAAGAGATGGCTCCGGTATTTTCCGATCAAGATTTGATCAATATAGATAAATATAAGGCTGTAATGAAGCTCTCTATAGATACGCAACCAAGCAGGCCTTTCAGCGTTATACCCGTGAATCCTTATACCGAAGCCGGTGACAAAGAGGTTGGCGAAGCCATCAAGCAACTTTCCAGATTAAAATATGGTAGAGACAGAGAGTTCGTTGAGAGAGAGATCTTCAGGAGATTGGGAGCGGTGTTTAATTAGGGGGATTGATTTTCCGTCGCATTTTTGGTATAATTATAGGATTTAAAAACCAAAAATGTTTTTGCGAGAAAATAGATTGGTGTATCTCGAAGACGTTGTTCCGGATAGAAGTCTTTCCGATGGAAGTTTTGATTTGGAAGGAGAAGGCGCACAAGGCAGAAGACAAGTCGAGATAAAATCTTTGCGAAGCGTTGATGAGGCCGAATCTTACTTGGGCAGACAAGAGACTTCGGCTTTGAATACCATAGATAGGTTGAATCGTGCTGCCGAAGGAAGGATTATGAAATTCATTCCGGGTATGAGTGGTAGGGCTTTGAAAGAAGCTGTTCATCAACATCATGAGAAAATTGCTTTAAGTAAAATTCGAAAAGAGTCAGGTTTATCAACCGACAGGATCACGAGAGTAAGGCAAGGATGGGTAAGTATGTGGAAAGCACCCGAAGTAGCTTTAGCCACAAGTAAAGTACATGAACTGGGAAACACACGAGCGACTTTGGAAGCCGCTATCAGAGATAATAAAGCAAAAGCGGAGCAATATACTAAAATGTTAGAAGAGTGGCGCGGTTCGGGAAGAATCGGGAGGAAAGCTCATAAGAGTTTGTTGAAGAAAGATACAACCCGCGTTGCCGAAATGGAAAAAGTTGTTTCAGCGGTTTCTGAAGTTGAAGCTTCGGCGAATGAAAATCTCGCCGCCTACGACGCTTTGGCGCAAGAGAGATATGCGAGTTATCTGAACGACGAAAAAAGTTTCCGCGATCATGTTTTTTCTTTTCAGGCTTTGGCTACCGATGACGAACTTCGAACTCATTTTGATGAATACCTTGCGGCCGATCAAAGAGCAGAATCTACTCCTTATAAGGGAAGATTTTTAGAAAAGGTTGACGCTTCTCCCCTATCCGCTGAGGAAAAAGCTTTGCTTAAAGAGATTTATGGCAGGTTTATGTCAACCAAGAAAGATAAGAAAATGAGAGCCATGATAGACGCTAGAAATATCAGAGAAAAAGTTCCCGCGTTGACTTTGGCACAAATGAAAAATCTACCTGTCGGGCAAGATCTGACTATTGAATATCCGAAGCCATCAAAAATAGACGAGGCTTCCGGGAAATTAATCGGATCGGGCCGTGTAAGACAAACCGTTTATATATCTTCAACGGATGGAAATAAAATCATGATGAGGGTCCGAAGAGGCGATACCGCACGTGAAGGGACTATCACAAGAACCGGCAAGAGCGAACAATCTTCCGAAGCTAAATATACTCCCAAGGAGAGAACTATAACTTTGGATTTATCTGCAGGCACTATAACTCATGAACTGCTCACGACCGATCAAAAAGGCACCCCTGTAAAGATTACAGATGCCGGTGCATTTGCCAATAATAACGATCACTTCGAAGGGTTAACCATATCCGGTGAAGTGGCGGGAAAATTTCTACTAACGGCTTAAAAAATGATCACACTTATCGACATTCGAGACGCAATCGCACAAGCGAAATACATAAATAAAAAGGATCAAAAATCCACGCTAACTCAAATAGATAATTTGAAAGACGAAGATGTATCCGAAGAACTTTCAACCATCATACAAAAACTGCTCGAACAGGAGGTCGTAAGGGCAACCGAAGAGGCCGCAAAAGCCGAATATGAACTGCATTCGTCAGTTGAAAAAGCTGTTGCCGAGATGAACAAAGTTGTCTCGGATCACGAACAAGCTTTGTCGAAAATTGAAGCTGACTTTGAAGGAGCTTTGGAAAAAGAGACGGAAAATTCCGACAAGAATGATGCCGATGCAATTAGAAAAAAACTCGGAATATAAAACTACATAATCACATGAAAAAAAACACCATCATCAAGGATCATAGGGCGATAAAACCGCTTTTGGCGGCGTTAATACTTGAAGTTATTTCTTTGCTAATTTTTATCAATCAGCCAACCGTCGTATCAAATGCGGCCGGAGAAAGTTTGGCTTATCCATACACGCAAATTTTTACAATAAGCGCATATTATTCGCCTCTTGAAGGACAGGGACACTATGTTACCGGTACTTACGACGGAGATATCAGACTCAATGGTAACGGTACGAACGGCGCCGACGGCACGCCGGTTTATCCCGGAATGGTTGCCGCGCCTTCAATATATGAATTTGAAACGAAAATGTATATTCCCGGGATAGGGATTGTCGCAGTTCACGACAGAGGAGGCGCAATCGTTTCCGGTGATGCGGAAGAAGGCACTTATGACAGATTGGATATATGGATGGGATATGGCGATATAGGGCTTGAAAGAGCTCTTAATTGGGGAGTGAGAGATGTTGAAGTAACCATTTACGGCATTGATGACACTATTGAAGAAGAGATTTATCTAGAGGGTTACAGCGATGCTGAAAAATTTGTAAAAACCGTGGTAATCACTCCCGATTTATTTTCCGAAGACTTGTGGTATGGCGATAACGGCGACGATATAAAAAGGCTTCAGGAATATTTGGCGATTTTGGGATACTATAACAGTAAAATTACTGGATATTATGATGACACCACGATGTCAGCCGTTTTCAATTTCCAAGTTGATAGGGGGATATTGGACGATTGGGAAGATCTCGGGGCCGGACATTTCGGTATAAACACGAGATTCGCGATGGACAAATCCATGGAAGGAGTTGATGTCGAGGCCGAACTCACTGAGGTTAATCTTCTAAACGAAGGGCTGGCTTTGATGCAAACTTATCCCGATTTATATGAGGAGATACATTATTTTACCGATTATATTGAAAGAGGAGATCGCGGCGAAGATGTTTACGCTTTGCAAACGGAATTAAACAATTTGGGATATTTAATGCTTGAACCCACCGGTTATTATGGAGAAATGACCGAACATGCGATCTTCAAATTGCAACAAAGATGGGGGCTGGTCGAAACCATGGACGATCCCGGAGCCGGCGCCTTGGGACCAAACACAAGAATCATACTGAATGAAGTGATTGGAGCAAGAATAGATACAAAAAGTTATATGGCTTTGAAAAGAGAGGACGATAGTACGCAGTAGCAGGTGATTTTTTTGCGTGCAAAAAAATCACCACTTAAACTATATTCCCGGGTTCCACCCCGGCTTTTTCGCAGACCTCTTTTTCGAGTTCGAAGATTTTTGGCCAAATTTTGGCGGTCAGGGCTTTTTTTTCTTCGGTATCGGCGTTTCTTTTTGCGCCACCTTCGAGGCGCTTTTGCAGATAAACGATTTTGTCGTTTTCGACTCTTTTGTCCGCGTAATACAAGATTTTTTCTTCCCAGTTTTTAAAAGGATGTGCGTTTAAGATGTTTGCGAATTTATGGCTTTTTATCAGATGTGCGAGATCTCTCTCCCCCATCTCGGAAAGGATTTCGTATGCCGCCTCTTCGTGCGACTTCCCCGAATATTTCGAGCGAATTTGCTCCCATTTTTCGTGATGTTGCAAATCGTGCTTGTCCGGGAAATTTTCGGGATGCCAAACTGTAAAATCGCATATGCGCACGAGGTCGTGAAGCCATGCGCCGGCAAGAAGCAGTTCCATGTTTATATTTTCGCCTTTTTGCGCGATTTTGCTCCCGAGAAGTTTGCAGACTTGCGCAACTTTTTCGCAATGTCTTCTGATGTGTTTGGGAACGTGAAATTCGTCTATGAGTTTTCGAATCTGTTCCGTGGTCATTTATGTTCGGTTATTTTGAACTCTCGAGAGTTTTTGCTTTTGGTCGAAATGTGAATTTTGATATGTGGCTGTTTGAGAGTTTTTTCCATGAGTTCCGGCCATTCGACTACGACGGTACCTCCTTCGTCCAAGAATGTTTCAATTTCGTTTAAAATTATTTCGTCAAGTTCTTGCAGTCGATAAAGATCGGCATGCAAAAGTTTTTTTCCGTATCTTCTGATGAGTGTGTATGTGGGGCTTTTGATATCTTTTTCGTCTATATCGAATGATGAGGCAAAACCTTTGGTAAAAGTTGTTTTGCCGCTTCCCAAATCGCCGTACAGAAGAATAAGCCTATGACTTTCATAAGCCTTTCTCAAGCTTTTCGCCAGCTTCTTGGTGGAGGATGGATTTTGAGATTTGAGGACTTTCAATTTATGCGTTTTAGTGGTATAATTTTATGATATGAAAAATAAAAAGGAACATATTCACTGGATTTTGATTCTGGCACTGATGCTTCTATCGGTCCTTACCGTTCAGTACAGCAATTTTAACTTTAAAGCCAGTATAATATCAACACCGGAGCACGAACCTTTTGACGGAACAACTTCGCCGGTAAAAGAGGTTCCCGATTGGACAGCTTTATCAAGCCAGGACATAAGTTATTCCGAATGTACGAATTTAATTTCGATCCCGGAATACGATACTTCTGTTTTACTTGAATCTCTCGATGGTTTGACATGGGGAACCGCCGAATATGAGGAGATTGCAAACGCGCAAATCACCTACCCCGTGGTATATGCCGGCAACTATGAAATGAATTTTGTCGAATATGGAGGCAGTCATCCCGCCGTGGATATAAAAGCTCTCGAAGGAACTCCGGTTTATTCGATAGCCAACGGCATCGTTGAAAAAGTTTCTTATGGCGATAGCGGATTTGGAAACAGTATCGTTGTCGCTCATTACAATGTTCCAAGTTTGAATAATGAAAATTATACAACGACGCTCTATTCGAGCTATTCGCATTTGAGTGAAATTCTGGTGTCAGAAGGAGAGTCTGTTGAGAAAGCTCAAATGATAGGAAAAGTCGGAGATAGCGGTACCGCTACTACGAATCATTTACATTTCCAAATAGATAATGCCGATGCGCCTTGGCATCCTTATTGGCCTTTTACGTATAGCGATTACAGCTCTGCCGGATACTCTTTTTGGGATGCTGTAAATTACGGACTCGGTGCGGAAAATGTAACGTTATATACGATAAATCCGATGAAGTATGTCCAAAAATATGACGATTATTATAGCGAGGAAACCGACGAAGAGGTTATGGAAGAAGAGAATGTGATTTATACATATACTTCGTCTGTTTCGTCGTCGGAGGTGGAAGATGGTGAAGAAGAAGAGGAGGTTGTTAAAGTCGTTGTTGAAACTCCTGCTGAACCGACTCGCAATTTCGTGGATATATATATAGATAATGATCCTTATGTTTTGATAAACAGCACTTTGAATTTTTATATTTATTTAAAAGATGAAAATGGGGAAAATGTGACCGATTCCGAATTCGATGGAGACATAATGTTGAGTTTGAACGATTCGAGCATCGGATCGCTGAGTGTAACCGATATTGAAGATGAAGATTTCAGAAACGGACATTACAGCTTGTCCTTTTATCCCGAGAAAATCGGCACCGTTACGGTTACCGCAACTTGGGAAGATTACTCCGTAACAAGCGAGATAAACATAATCGAACAGGTTAACTATGTGAACGGTTTTGAGATTAAAAGCGACGGCGAATTTGTAATGGGCGTACCCGAGACAATAACCATTAAGGCGATTGATGAAAACGGAGAGTTCACTCCATCTTATAATGTAAGCGGCACGGTGAGCCTCACAACCGTTTCCGGCGAAGGAGAGTTTGAGCCCGAAGATTTGAGCAAGTCGGATTTTGATTTTGGCAAAGCCGTTATCACTTTCATCCCAAGTTCATCCGATGATTTAATCATAAAAGCAAAAAATGGTGCGATTCTCGGTACGAGTTCCGTAATGGAATGCGTCTTGTTTGAGGATGTTTCGGAAAATTATAAATATTATAAGGCCATAGAGTATCTTCGAGAAGAAGGAGTCGTCGGGGGTTACAGCGATGGCACTTTCAGGCCCGATCAATCCGTTTCCAGAGTTGAAGCTTTGAAAATGATTTTCGAAGCGATTGATGCCGAACTTTCCGACGGATCGGCACTCACCTTCCCCGATGTTGATAATGAGGAGTGGTATGTCGATTATGTCGCTACCGCGAAAGTTCTTGGTATAGTTGACGGTTATCCGGATGGCACTTTCAGACCAACCGATCCGGTAAACAAAGTTGAACTTTTGAAAATGTTATTTAATGCCGCCGACATGGATGTCGACCCCGTTGTAATCGGAGACCCTTACAGCGACGTAGACAATCTTGAATGGTTTGCGCCTTATGCAAATCTGGCAAAAGAGTCGAATTTGACTCCCGTAAACGGATCATATTTCGAACCCAATCACGATATGACAAGAGGAGAAGTTGCAGAAACTATTTATCGTTTACTCGCAATAGACTATAATGGAGCCGATGAATATTCCGTTCTGTTAAGAATAGAATAGACATCTCTAAAAAGCTCATTTAAAACCAAAACAAAACATGAAAAACAAAAAACTTTTTGTTTCTTTTTTAATTATCACTCTGCTGAGCGTGTTTTTACCCGTGAGTTTGGTACACGGAGAAGAAGATGCACCTGCTTGCGGAGATTTTGATGGCGATTCGATTATCACGGTTTACGAGGATTTGAGCGGCGAATGTCAAACAATACAGGAGGCTATAGATGTTGCGGTTGATGGCGATACTGTTCAGGTTTACGAAGGCACTTATAATGAAGTTCTTGAGATTACCGGCAAGTCAATCACCATTTCCGGCGATACGAGCGATCCTTCGAGTGTTGTTATCGATCCGAACTATCTGGGCAGAGGTTTTTATGTCCACGATGTAACGGGAGATGCTGTGGTAATAGAAGGGTTTATGATTCAAAACGGTTCCGCCGATGGCGGTGCCGGTATCAATGTTTATAATGCCGGAATCGGAGTATCCGATTGTATTTTTACGAATGATGACACTACGGGGTCCGGAGGAGCCATAAGTATAATTTTACTTGGTGCCGATTCTTATATCGAAAGATCCCAATTTTATTCAAATCGCGCATCGGGAGCCGGAGGAGCCATTTCCCTTTCGGGTTTGGGCGAAACCGGTAGCGAAATGATACTCCAAAATAATCTTATTTATGAAAACGAGGCGGTATCTCATGGAGGAGCCGTTTACGTCGGTATAGGCGGATATGCTTCCCTCTTCAATAATACTTTTGTGGCAAATAAATCGGATAAGGATGGTGGAGCGGTTTATTTATATGGAGATTCGGCGGATGTGAAAGTTCAAAATAATATCTTTTATGACAATCAATCCGACGACAATAATAACGAAGACGGCGATGGTGGAGCGATATACTTAAGGAATCAACTTGTTGAAAGCACGATAACTTATAACGATTTTTATACGAACGACTTTAACGATATTTATATACGCGATAATTACAGGTCCGCCGCGTCTATTGATATCACAAACCAAGTTTACAATCCTTCTTTCACCGATCTTGCCAATGACGACTACACTCTTACTTCGGACAGCATGCTTATAGATTTGGGTGGAGATTTGGGCGAAAGTGGCGTTACAGATGATATTACCGGCAAGGTAAGACCCGTTGATGGCGACCTGGATGAAGTTTTCGCTTACGATATGGGCGCTTATGAATACGGCGATGTTGTTTCCAACGAAGATACGGAAGAAGAGGTGGCTTTGGCGCAAACTTATTGCGAAGAGAATGGCGGCACTTATGAAACAAGGACTTATGAAAGCGGTGATCCGTATTATATGTGCGTATTCGCGGATACAAGCGAGTGCGATGCCGAGGTGTTTTATGCGGGATTGTGCGCGATTGGAGACTCTTTGATCGTGACTGACAATACCACCGGTGAAGACGATATCGGTAATGAGGTTTCTTGCGGCAATTTCCCGGATGTCGATTCGGCCGATTTTACTGAAGAACAATGCACGGCTATAACTTGGGTACAAAGCGAGAGTATATTCACCGGCAATGATTTAACCGGTGAACTTTCACCCGCTGACGAGATAAACAGAGCCGAAACCACGAAGGTTTTGGTTGAGGCTTTCGGATTCGCATCGAGTACCGCCGAGCCCACTTATGACGACGTTGTCAGCGATGCTTGGTACACGCCTTACATTATGGCCGCCACAGAAGCCGGCATTGTGGAGGGTTACAGCGACGGAACATTCAAACCCGAAAATACCGTCAACAAAGTCGAAATGTTGAAGATAATATTTGAGACCGCCGAAGTTGATTTGAGTGCGGTTGATATAAGCGAAGAGATTTTCACCGATATCCCGGTTGATGAATCCACCGAGTGGTATAGGGCTTATGTTTATTTCGCTTATGAAAACGGGCTTGTCGACGTCGAAGGTACCGAATTCAATCCTAACGATGGGACGTTAAGGGAAGATGTGATATTGGTACTTTATAGGTTGGCGGAATTGGGATATTATTAGAAGTTTTTATTCATAATTTTAAAAATATGAGAAAAATCTCACTATTTTTTATGGTTTTGTTGATTCTCAACACCGTACCTGTAGCTTTTGCTACCGATGTAACTTATCAGTTTGGAGAAGAGTCCATTAACACCACTTGGACGACTGTGACTTTTGACGAGGCTTTCTCAAATACTCCCCTTGTTTTCGCGGAAATTCAAACCGAGAACGGATCGCACGCCGTTCAGGTGGATTTACGCAACGTAACAATGACTTCTTTCCAAATAAGACTCGAGGAAGATCGCGGTCGCAATCGAGGTTGGCTTGATGGGTGGCATTATTATGAGGATGTGAATTGGTTTGCCATTGACCCAACGGAATATACCGCGAATGACGGTGTCGAAGTCGGCTCTGTGAATTATAAACAATTGCTCCGATCAAATTGGGGATCTGTAATTTTTTCCGAAACTTTTTCCGATACTCCTCTCGTACTCGCTTTGATTCAAACAGAGAACGGTACCGATACCGTAAGAGCCGATATTCGAAATCTGACTTCCACGGGTTTTGAGTTTAGATTGGAAGAGGATCGCGGTCGCAGTAGCACCGTTAACAGTTGGGACGGATGGCATACAACTGAAACTGTCGGCTATATCGCCATTGATCCCGCACTTGATTTGAGTCCTTGGAATATTTTATTTAACACCGGTGAAACTACCAGCTCTTGGGCTACTGTTTGTTTTGAAAGCGATTGTAGCGATGTTTTTGTGGATACACCTTCAGTTTTCGTGGAAATTCAATCGGAAAACGAATCCGACACGGTTCAAATTGATATCAAAAATGTATCCGTTAGCGGTTTCGATGTCAGACTTGAGGAGCTTGCCGTCGCCGGATGGGATGCCGTGCATGGCACGGAAGAGTTTTCATGGTTTGCGTTTGGCGAAATCATTGCGTCGGAACCCGAGCCGGAACCTGTTTCTCTTGATGTTTTGGTAGTGGAAACTTCAAGTTCGGGCGTGAGTTATATCATCAGTATTTTGGAAAATGCCGGTCACACCGTAACGAGTATGACCAGTTTCGAAATCGAATCCGCGGGTAGTTTATCTACGGATGATTATGATTTGGTTGTATATCCGGGCGGTGAAGATGCCGCTTACGATGGTATGAATACCGCATTGCAAACGATTTTCCAGGATTATGTTTATCAAGGAGGAGGATTTATCGGAATTTGCGGGGGTGCTATTGCCGGCAGTGAACAACTTCACGCTTATACATCGTATTACGACTATACGACGGATATGCTCGGTATAGGTCTTGGAGTTACGGCGGATTACGATATATCTTGGCTGGATTATGTCGGCGCCAGTATTATTGCCGATTTCGAGCTTGAAACCGATCATGCGATTTTGGGTGGCGCGTATACCACAGGTGATACTCTTGCCATAACTTATGCCGGAGGGCCTGTCTTCACCGTAGATGATACCGTCACGGTTATCGCAAGCTACACCATAGATATTGTCAGCGATACGGGTTACAGCTCGAACGGTATGCCTGCGATAGTCGAAACAAGTTACGGTGATGGTACCGTGATCTTGTTTGCGCCACATCCCGAATTCAACGCCAGCACGCATTTCTTGCTGGAAAATGCGGCGTTATATGTGAGCGAGTAGGTCTTGGAGTCGTCTGGTTCGCGGTGCGAGATTAATCCGTTCGCTTCGCTACCGACCTGAAATGAGATTGCTGTCGCAATCATCTTGATAATGTGGGCCGTTCGCCCTGTCCTGCCGACAGGCAGGTTCGCTACCGACCTGTGGTACCCGCGGCAGGAATCGAACCTGCGGCCAATAGCTTAGAAGGCTACTGCTCTATCCACTGAGCTACGCGGGCACGTGTTACTTTTCTATTTTACCACTTATTTCGACGTTTTAGGAGAGTAAGTAATATTCTAAACTTAATGCGATGGCATTATTGATTATATGGAATAAAATCCCCGGGTAAATACTTTTTGTCTTAAAAAAGATCCAGTTCAGGATAAGACCGAGTATGAAAAGCGGCATGAAAGTACCGAATTCCAGGTGAATTCCGGCGAAAATCGCCCCGGAAATCAAAAACGCAATCCACGTTTTGCTCCTTTCAATCAAGGTTTTAAAAATAAATCCTCTAAAAAAAATTTCTTCGAATATCGGCGCCACAAGAATGATTATCAAAGCCGATATTATCCACTCGATCTGCGACTCCCCCATCAAGGGCATATGAGTTTCTTGTGTCTCGAAACCCGGCAATTGTACATCAAATTCAATCATCAGATTCGTAATCACCATCATCACGATCCAATACATAAAATAACCGAGAAGTATATATTTTATCGCGACTTTGACTCCAACCGTTTCAAACCCGAAAAATCTCCATTTAAATCCTTTTCTGATGAACACGATTGCGAATAGCGGCAATGCGAAAACTACGATCTGCAACAGATACAGTATCGCGAAATTGTATCCGCTTATGTCGGCTCGGGTAAGCGTCGTGAAATAAGGAATGTATGCGAGAATTGCTTGCACGAGCAGTGTCAAGCCGACAGTCAACAGGAATGCCGCTACTATATCTTTCAATTTAAAAAAACTTTCTTTAGTCACCTCTTTATAGTATGTTTTTGTGTGCTCAAATTCTATACGCTATGACTCTAGTTTCAAAGAAAAATCAACAAACCGATGAAAGGGTTATTGCCTCCGCTACTGAAAAAGGCGATATCATCGAAGTAACTTTGCGTCCCAAAAAGATGTCGGAATATATCGGTCAAACCGATGTAAAAAAGAATCTTTCGGTTTTTATGGAGGCGGCCAAGAAAAGGCGCGAACCGCTTGAGCATGTGCTTATTCACGGATCTCCGGGTTTGGGCAAGACTACTCTGGCTAATATTTTGGCTCACGAGATGGGAGTGAATATTAAGACTACGTCGGGACCGGCGCTTGAAAAACAAGGCGATCTTGCGGCGATTTTAACCAACCTTCGAGAAAACGATATTCTTTTTATAGATGAAATTCACAGACTCAAGTCTCCGATCGAGGAGATTTTGTACAGCGCGATGGAAGATTTTTGTCTCGATTTGGTGATAGGCAAAGGACCCGCCGCCAGATCCATGAGACTCAAACTCCCTAAGTTCACTTTGATAGGGGCGACGACGAAGTTGAGTATGATATCCTCCCCTCTTCGCGATAGATTCGGCAATATCATCAAATTGGAATTTTATAAAGAAGAGGAAATTCGCGATGTCATCTTGAGATCCGCACAAATTTTACATTTATCCATTGAGAATGATGCGGCAATCAGACTTTCAAAATCATCGAGACAAACGCCGAGAATAGCCAACAGACTACTGAAAAGAGTGCGCGACTTCGCAACGGTTTATGAGAATACGGATGCAATCAACATAAGTACCGTTGAAAAAGCGCTTTCATCACTTGGAGTGGATGAACTCGGGCTCGACAATACCGACAGAGATATTTTGATAACCATTGCCGAAAAGTTCAACGGCGGACCTGTCGGCTTAAATACAATCGCGGCGGCTACGAATGAAGAGCAAAACACAGTCGAAGATATTTACGAACCTTATCTTTTACAACTCGGCTTCATGGAAAGGACTCCTCGCGGGAGGATGATCACAGACAGAGCGCGTAAGCATTTACGCCTTCCCGAAGCCAAAAATCAGCTATTATTTTAAATAAAATATATGAAAAAATTCTTTGTTTTGATTTGCATTGTCCTTGTCGGTTTTTTTGCTTTTAATGCAATATCGGGCGACGACGATTCCGGATTGATAGATACTTCTTTCGGAGTGTTTACCGGCACCTTGAAATCTTTGGGCGGCATAAAGGTCAGCGATAACGCAACTCATATCCTGGAACTCAAAGATGGCAGTGTGGTTTACGTTTACAGCGACATCTATGATTTGGACCTTGAAAAATATATCGGCAAAGATGTCGAAATTTACGGTCAAGTTACCGAAGCCACCGATAAGGGCAAAGATGTCATCAATATAACATCAATACATATCCTCGAAGAGGACGAAAGTGAAACCGAAGAAATAAAAGAACAACTTTATTCCGATCAGGATGTCGGGTTCTCTTGGGAGATAATGAGCGATTGGGAGATTGACCACGGAGATAATAATGTTGCTTTCATATTGCCTTTGAAAGACGAAGAGTCCTCATTGGCGAACGATTATATATCCGTGATAGTTTATTATAATCCTAACGGATATGATTTGACCGGGTGGCTCACCGATTTCACGAGCGAAGTTGACTCTCAAGGAGCGGATGAAAGTGTAATCGGAGCGGAATCGGTTTCAGCTTTGAAGCTCACCTCTCAATTGGGTGATTCGGTTTCCTATTATGTGATGAGAAGCGATGGTGAAGTTTATGAGTTCACTCACTATAACTACGATGCGACAAACAGAACTTATTATAGGAATTTATTCAATCAATCATTGGCGACATTCAAGTTGATACCGTTGGGAGATGGGTACGGGGCTACCGACTTGGAAACTACAGATGAAGAAGAGGATGTTGAAGAGGATGACATTGATAATGACGAGGAAAATTATGACGATATCGTTTCAGCTATCGGTGAAAATATCGGCGAACTTGCACCTGAAGATGCGACTCTGGGCGGCACTTGGTACACGACCCGCATTGAGTTTGCAGAGCCAAACTATGCTTATGCCGAATATGAGGATGGGCACGATATGAGAAGAATTTTGATGATATATGTAACTGATCCCGGATTTGATGCCGAAGTGATCGCCTATTTCGAACCTGGTGACTTAACGACTTGGGGTTTGGTTTCAGGGAATGATGAGGCGATCGGTTTGCCAAAAACGGTTGTGACTGTTGAAGATGGCCAGGTCGGTTCTACGGTTGAGGTTATGGAGGGTTATAGATATTTTGAAAGTTACCCTTACGAATTTTCAATGCAATATCCGTCCAGCTGGTACTATAGCGGCGGAAGCGGTCATTACGGTTTTACGGAGGATATAGATTCGGCAGAAGCTGTCGGGCTTGATATTTTGAGTGAAAGCATTGATGAGCACGATGGCACTTCTATCGAGTTGGCAAATGGTAAGAAAGCGTTCTCCGTTTCAGAAGATGGGAAGTATGGGATTTATGTCGAGAGAGATGAAAGTTCATGCTTTTATGTTGAAGGAGATGTCGGTTATGAGGAGATTGTTGTGAATATGGCGGGAAGCATAGACTGATAGACAAATAGACATATAGTATGAAACTTGGAAGAGATTTTTTCGAGAGACCAACTCTTTTGGTGGCAAAAGAGTTGCTTGGTAAATACATTGTTTTCAATGATAAATCCGGGCGAATAACAGAAGTGGAGGCTTATGTCGGCAAGGATGACCCGGCTTGTCATGCCGCAAGAGGAATGACTCCGCGAAACAAAGTCATGTTCGGATCGGCCGGATACAGTTATGTGTATTTTATTTATGGGATGTATCATTGCTTGAATTTTGTTACCGAGAAAGAGGGGTTTCCGGCGGCCGTTTTGATAAGAGCGGTCGAAACTATCGATGGACCGGGGAAATTATGCAAAATATTCGGGATAGGACGTGAGCACAGCGAGATTGATTTATGTGAAAGCGAAAATTTCTATGTTGAGGATAGAGGATATAGAGTTGCGAAAATAAAAGCGAGTTCGCGAATTGGCATTAAGGTTGGGCTGGATAAGATGTGGAGATTTGTCGAGGAACTTTAAACTTTATTGGACTTTTCCCCTTTAGCACTCTACAATAACGAGTGCCAGGTTTTAAATTAGACTACTTTTAAGGGATTCATGCAAAGATATTTGAGTGCTCGACTCCCTAAAAAATGATATAATTTCTTAGATAAAAATTTAAACAAAATAAAAATATGCAGGAACCGAACAAGTTCGACAAGTTCACGAAAGAAGCAAGACAGGCGCTAGTCGTAGCCCAAGAAGTCGCCAAGCAGATGAAAAGCGACTATACGGGAACGGAACATATTCTTCTCGGCATCTTGAGCCAAACCAACTCTTTGGGCGCGGCAGTTTTGATGAATTTCGGCGTATCGCTCGAAAACGTCAATTTGGTCCTTAAAAGCGTCGGCAGGGCGAAGACCGCTTCCGGTACGAAAAAACCAATCGGGATGGATGATGGAATGTCTTTGAGTGGTTTTGCAAAAAAGGTTATAGAGGAGTCTCTCAAATACGCTCACGGTTTCGGACATATGTTTGTCGGGACCGAACACCTTTTATATGCTCTCGTCAATCAGGAGAATACCGCCGCTACCGTGATTTTGGAAAATATGAAAATCAATCCGGAGGATATCAAAAATGAACTGCACACCGCTTTTGAAACAATAAAAGGAGGCAGTGGCGCTTTCGGCATGATGGGCGGCAACGGACAACACGGAGTAAACCCTCTCGAATTGCTTCTGGGCGGACTTCAAAACGTCATGGTCGGCAATCAGAAGGAAGCTCCTTATAAAAAGAAGAAAAACAATTCGAAAACCCCCGCGCTCGACTATTTCACGATAGATCTCGTAGACCAATACAGGAAAAAGGAGCTCGATCCGATTATCGGCAGAGAAAAGGAGATCGAACGCACGATCAGTATTTTGCAAAGAAAGACAAAAAACAACCCTGTAATCATAGGTGAACCGGGTGTTGGTAAAACCGCAGTCGTCGAAGGTTTGGCGCAAGCGATTTTACAGGAGAAAGTCCCAACAAATATGCTCGGGAAAAGAATTTTGCAATTACAAATGTCTTCGGTTGTCGCAGGGACAAAATATAGAGGTGAATTCGAAGAAAGATTCAAACAAATTATCGATGAGGCAATGAGTGCCGATGACGTGATTTTATTTATTGACGAATTACATACGGTTATAGGAGCGGGTGCGGCGGAAGGCAGTCTTGATGCGGCAAATATTTTAAAACCAGCGCTCTCAAGAGGGAAACTACAGGTTATAGGCGCCACGACTATCAACGAATACAGGAAAAATGTCGAAAAAGATGCGGCTTTGGAACGAAGATTCCAACCTATAGTTGTTGATGAACCCGCCGAAGATGATTGTATAGCGATACTTAAAGGTATCAGGTCTTCTTTCGAGGAACATCACAATTTGGTCATCACTGATGAGGCTATCGCTTCGGCCGTTGTTTTTTCAAAAAGATATGTAAATGACAGATTTTTACCCGATAAAGCGATAGATTTGATAGATGAAGCGGCCGCTTTGAAAAGCATGCAATCCAATACCGATTCCAGCGAACTCAAGAAGCTGCAAAAAAAACTCGGAGATATAATAAAACAGAAGGAAGAGTGCGTTTCTCGCCAAGATTACGAAAAAGCCGCGGAACTGCGAACTCAAGAGATAGATACTATTAAAGGCATGGAAAAAGTCAGACAGGTCAAAGTCCCGAAAGAACTCAGAGGAAATATATCCGAAGACGATATCGCTCAAGTTGTCGCCAAGATGACCGGCATCCCTGTCGCGAAACTCGTCAAGACGGATACCGACAGGCTTATGAATTTGGAAACATATTTGCATAAACGAATTGTCGGACAAGAAAGTGCGGTAAAGGCTGTTTCAACCGCAATCAGAAGATCTCGAACGGGTATTTCCAACCCGAACAGACCGATAGGTTCGTTCATGTTCTTGGGCCCAACGGGTGTCGGTAAAACGGAGCTGGTTAAAGCACTTGCATCAGAAATTTACAACGATGAAAATGCTCTTATTAAGATAGACATGAGTGAATTTATGGAGCGCCATAATACTTCCCGCTTGGTCGGTGCAACAGCCGGTTATGTCGGTTACGAAGAGGGCGGACAACTCACCGAAGCTGTCAGAAGGAAGCCCTACAGCGTTGTGCTTTTTGACGAAGTGGAGAAGGCACATCCCGAAGTTTTCAATCTGTTATTGCAAATTTTGGAAGATGGCGTTTTGACCGATAGCAAGGGACGGAAAGTTGATTTCAAAAATACGATTATCGTCATGACATCCAATATCGGAGCCGAGCAACTTACGGAGAAGGCCGGTCCGATCGGTTTCCATCTGGATGCCAATGAGCTGAGTCGCGCCGCGGAAGCTTTCAAAGAGAAAAAAGATCAGGTTTTGGAAGAGCTTAAAAAGCATTTCAGACCTGAGTTTTTGAATCGCGTTGATAAGGTTATAGTTTTCGATCCTCTGACTCACGACAACATCAAGAATATCGTCACAATGCAGATTGATATTTTGCAAAAAAGAATTTCGGACAAAAAAATTACAATTCAACTTACACCGACGGGATTGGATATGCTTGCCGAATTGAGTTATGACCCGGCGTACGGAGCCAGACCCGTCAGAAGACAGATTCAAGACAGAGTCGAAGATCCGCTCGCTCAAGGGATGCTTGAAGGCAAATTCAAGGAAGGATCTATGGTAAAAGTTAGCAAAAAAGGTAGCGACGTAGAGATCTCGTTGGCAAAAAAGGTAAAGGCAACTGCATAAGTTAACAGGTTGGCGATTTTCTCCCCGGGAGAAAATCGCGACTATCCATGCAAAATCCCCCTGTACTTTTCCCCTCACCTCCCCTATAATTACTCCGCTTTATCAATCGGGTGAACTTAAAAATGCGGTAGAACACCTGTTGGAAAAGCTTTTAACACTTAATTTCTATCGCGCACAGACGTTTTATGGCAGATACAAAGGTTACTCTAATGGAGGAGTTGCTGATGGATTCCCCTGAAATCATCAAGTTGATCCCTGGCAAACTTGTTGAAGGCACGATTATCAGCCTTTCAAAAAGCAGAATCATGATTGATATCGGAGGTATTACCACCGGTATTATTGCCGGGAAAGAGGTAAAAGACAGCCAAGAAACAATAAAAAGTATCCAAGTCGGCGATACTATTTCGGCGGCTGTTCTGGAACCTGAGAACGAAGAGGGCTATGTTGTTTTGTCTCTTAGGAAAGCCAGCCAGGAGAAAAGTTGGCAGAGATTTTTGGATGCTTTTGAAAACGATAAAATCATTCAGGTTAAACCAAACGAAGCCAATAAAGGTGGTCTTCTCCTTGAAATCGACGGGATTAAAGGTTTCATTCCGGTATCTCAACTTGCTCCTTTGCACTATCCTCGTGTTAACGGCGCAGACAGTTCGATGATTTTGCAAAAACTTCAAAAATTAATAGGTCAAAATTTCGATTGTAAAGTTATCGGCATAGATAAAGAGAACGGTAAATTAATTTTATCTGAAAAGGCCGCTCAATCGGCCCAAAGATCTGTTGCAATGTCCAAGCTTAAAATCGGACAGAAGGTTAAGGGTAGAATCAGCGGTGTTGTTAAGTTTGGTATATTCGTTGCATTTGACGGGCTTGAAGGCCTCGTCCATATTTCCGAAATCGCTTGGGGCCATGTCAGCGATCCGCTTGATTACGGGAAGGTTGGCGATGAACTCGAAGTTCTCGTCATCGGTATGGAAGCAGATAAAATTTCTCTCAGTATGAAGAGATTGGTTCCCGATCCATGGATTGATGCCGCCAAAAAATTCAAAGTTGGCAATATCGTCGAAGGTGAAGTTACGAGAGTTGCTCAATTCGGCGCATTTATGAAGTTAAATGATGAAATTAATGGACTTATTCATATTTCCGAGATGCCAACTGAAGGCGATTTGTCTCCGGCCAATCTTGCCGCCGGTCAAAAAGTTAAGGCCAGAATTATAGATGTAAATCTTGACGAGCACAGAATCGGGTTGACTTTGAGTTTGGAAAAGAAGGAAGAAGCGAAGAGCGAAGAAGTTGCTGAAGAAAAAGAAGAAAAGAAGGAGAAGAAAACGAAAAAGGCAAAAAAAGACGAGTAACATATGGGAATAACCGAGTTCTTAGCGGAGTATATAACCGGATTCATGGAATCGACAGGTTATATTACCGTTTTTTTCGGTATGATTATGGAAAGTATGGTATTCCCCGTGCCGAGTGAAGCGATTATGCCTTTTGCCGGGTTTTTGATTGCCGAAGGCAGATTTTCGTTTTTGGGAGTTATCGGAATAAGTACGCTTGGAAGTATCGTCGGGTCTTTGATCTCTTATTTTATCGGGCTTTATGGCGGACGACCTTTTGTTAATAAATTCGGGAAATATGTTTTGTTGGATCAGGAGGAGTTAAATTTAACTGAAAGATTTTTTAGGAAGCATGGGGAGGCAACGATTTTCATATCGAGATTCATACCTGTTGTGAGGCACTTGATATCTCTACCGGCAGGATTGGCAAAAATGAACCTGTGGAAGTTCGTGATATTAACGGTTTTAGGGGCAGGGTTGTGGAATGCGTTTTTGGCTTATGTCGGGTTTTATCTGAAGCAAAACTGGGAAGTCGTGATGAAGTACAGTCGAATTGTTGATATCGTAGTGCTTGTGATATTGGCGGTTTTGGTTGGGATGTTTGTGAGGAGGTGGTGGAGGAAGAAGACGGTAGATAGTAGACGGTAGAGATGTTTATTGTACGTTTTGGTATGCGAAGCAACGGGTTGGACTGGTTCAATAAGATTGCTTCGCAATCAGTTTAAATGTATGGGCCGTTCATCCCGCTTAGCGGGACTACCGGCCTGCTCGCTACTTCCCCCAACACACACCCATAAACTGGCACCTCTCGCATGGTTTCCCTTTTTTAATCTTATCGAATTCGAGGTTTTGGATTTTCGCGTGAGAATCTTTGATAGCGCGTTTGAGGGATTCGATGTCGGCGTTTGTGGCGGTGATTGTGACGCGTTTGCCGTCGGCAACGAAATAAAGTTCGCCTGCCATGATGTGCCATCGGAATTTTGGGTCGCAGTCACCAAGAATTTTATAAAAAACCAGCTGTCTGAATTCGTCCCCGGTTGAATTTTCTGTCATGCCCCTGACGACATTTTCACTTTTCGATTTCCCGGTTTTGTAATCTGTTACGCAAACCGTGCTCAGCTTGTCGTCAATGATGTCCATGCGGTCTATTTTGCCGGTTATCGGGACGCTTTCCATGAAAACTTTGCCTTTCGCGAAAGGGTGTTCGTTCGCGAGAGGGATTTTCATGTTGTCGTGTTCGCGTTCGTAATATTCGGTAAGAATTTTCAAACCTTGCGCCAAAGATACTTCCATGTCACCCGCTGTCATGACTTCTCTTTTTAAATGTTTCTTAAAACTCTCCGTCATGAACTCAAGACTTGGAATGGATTTTTCTTTTTTATATTTATCAAAAAAATCTTTTAACGCGGCGTGAATCGCGGTACCGAGACAAAGCGATTTATCTTTAACATGCGGAACTTTTATCAGATTGGAATAGAAAAATTTGCGCGGGCAAGCGATGTAGTTATTGAGCGAAGTCGGACTCAAAATATAATCTTTTACCAGCTCTGTTAAATACGGAGTGAGCGCAGTATCGAGCGTGTCGGTTTTTGGCTCGGCGAGATACAAAGTCAGCCTTTCTTTTGCGGATTCGATGTAGGGAGATATGTCGAGTTTTGTGATTTCGCCTAAATTGGCCACGAATACACTTTTCTCCTGTGGCTTCCTTCCGTTTTTGGAATATGTTAAGAAAACTTTCTTTTTTGCGCGGGTTAGCGCGACGTAAAAAAGCCTTCGAGTATCCTCTTCCTCGTCGTGCTCTCCGGTTGCAAGTTCGAGCAAGGTTTCCGGAAGTTTGATTTTGTTCGAGCCGCCTCTTTTTTTCTCCCAAGAATTCGCAGAACATTTGATGATAAAAACGTTGTCGAATTCGAGGCCTTTCGACTTGTGGACGGTTTTAAGTTTTACGCAATCTTTGCCGGAAGTGAGAGGTATTTCTTCGATGGCAACGTCGTTTTCATCCATGTCTTTCAACATCTGAAGGAAAAATTTCAGCTTCAGTCCGTGGTCGCCTCGGTTTAATTTTTTAACCTCATCGAAAAGCCTTTTTAACCTGTTGAGAGCGCGCAAGTCATCTTTTGCCAAAATGTAATCCATGAATTTCGACTCGTGGATAACTTTTTCGAAAAAATCCACAAAAGTCAGGTTTGCCGAGTAGGAAATCCACCGGTCGAGCAAAACTTTCAAATCGTTAAATTCTTTGGGCGCCGACGGATCGCGAAGAAGATTCCAGTACCCTTTTTTGTAAGCGAGCTTGGTAAGATTATAAAGATCCTCCCTGTTGATGCCGATAAAGTCGAAGTTGAGAACCTTGAAGAAATTCAAGTCGTCTTTCGGGTCGTTTATCAAGTTTAAAACTGAAATTATCTTCTGTATATCAACGTCGTTCAAAATGTTGTCGCCATTTGATATTTCGTAAGGGATTTCCGCTTTTTTCAAGAATTGCACCAGTTCGTCGGAGTCCTTATTGTTGCGATAAAGCACCGCGATTTCGGACAGTTTTTCTCCCGATTTCTTCATTTCTGCAATCTTCTTAATTATGAAATACGCCTCTTCGTTTTCGTTCTCGAATTCGCACAAGACAATGTCATCATCAGGTTTGTTTTTATCTGATTTCAACTCTTTTTCGAACCTCTCTTCGTTATGTTTTATTAAATTTCGCGCCTTATCGAGAATTTTCTGATCGCTTCTGTAATTTTGAGTGAGTGTGATTTTTTTTGCGTCAGGATATCTTTTAGAAAATTCCAGAATGTTTTCAAGCGATGCCCCCTGGAACCTGTAAATCGCTTGATCGTCGTCACCAACCGCGAATATGTTCGGGTTTTCAAAATAGTTGCCGAGAAGTTCTATAATTTTATTTTGTGCGCTGTTCGTATCCTGATATTCGTCAATTAAGAAATATTGGTATTTCTCCTGATAATAGCCCAAAAGAAAGTCGTCTGTTTTAAATTTTTCTATGACAAACATGATCATATCTTCGTAGTCATATCTGCCTTTTTCAGTAAGTCTCTCCCTGTATTTTTTATATGCGGTTATAAGTTCGCGCTGTTTTTCTATCTGTTTTTGTTTCGTCGCATATTTCGTCTTCATCTTCCCGGTTTTCGGGTTTATTAAGTCGTCTGTTTTTTTAAAGTTTGTGTCTTCTTCGGCAACTTTTTTTGAAAAATCTTCTATCGAAATTCCCTCACGTTTCAAATCTGATATCGTGCCGAGAATCGCCCTTATGTTTGTGTATTTATCATAAAAAGACAGGAGCGGGCTTTCATGCGGCAGATCATCCAAGACTCCTTTCATGATCTGTATCTTTTCAACTTCGGTAACCGGTTCAAGCTCTTTTGCGAAAGCAAATTTATCGGGCCATTTTTGAATAATATCATTACAAAAAGAGTGGAAAGTATAGATATCCACGTAATGGCCGGTCTCCCCTATCATTTCGCAAAGTCGCTCCCTCATGGCAACAACTCCCGCTTCTGTAAAAGTTAGCGCAAGAATGTTGTCGGGATTCGTCTGTGTTTTGTTAAGTATCTCTTTAATCCTGGCCGACAGAACTTGCGTTTTACCCGTCCCCGGACCCGCAACGACAAGAACGGGTCCTTCTATTTCGGAGACTGCTGTAAGCTGGGCAGGATTGAGTGTCATAAGAAAGCTTCTAAAAATCGGATTTCATTATATAGTCGTTCTCCTATTTTATATATACAAATTCGGCGTCCTCCGCTAACGCTTCGGAATGGATTTCTCGCAATTTTAAAACCCCCTAAGCACCGTTAGAGAGCAAGTGGCTATAACCTCGGTTACAGATCCTCGCACCTAGCCGAAACTAGAGACAAAAACCTGAGAAAGTAACAAAACCCAAAGGGAAGAGCTACTATTTACCTGACAAGCAGGCAAAGGTTGATAGAACTTCAAACTTGGAGCCGAATGGAGACTAAACCCTTCCAAACGGACAAGAAAGTGTCAAAAAGATTTTGGGAAATCTTTCCGATAGCAAACTAATCAGCACTTAGGGAGAGAACTGCCGAGAAGAAGGAGTTGAAATAATTTGGTTTAATCTCCCCTTCTCGACATATCACTCCCTAAACAGTGACGTTTTGTTTTTATGTTTTTCAAAGAGCTTCGTTAAATAGTACCACTTTTTTGGAATAACGTCAAGTTCTTTTAGGATCATTTTACGTGAGAAGTCTTAAAATGCATTTACTCATAAAAACATAATATTCATGGAAACCATCTTGATACTTGGATTTTTTCTGATCTTCGCCGGAGTAACTTTTTATTATTTAAAAGATTTAAAATCGCGAGACGATGTCAGAGTTGAAGAGCTTAGGAGAAATATGGAAGAGAGCCAGAAAATAATGCTTGGGCACATAAGCACCGTCACAAATCAAATCAACAAATCGGTAAACGAATCGCAAAGAAACCTCGGCGAGAGACTCGACAATGCGGCAAAAGTCGTGAATTCCGTCACCAGCAAACTTTCGGTCCTGGAAGAAAACAACAAACGCATTTACGATATCGGCAAAGATATTTCAAGTTTGCAACAGATTCTCCAGGCACCAAAATTAAGAGGTCAGCTTGGAGAGCTTTTTCTGGAAAATTTGTTAAAAGATCGTTTCACATCAGACCAATATGCCATGCAACACAGGTTCAAAAGCGGTGAAACCGTTGATGCAGTAATCAAGCTTCGAGATGGGAAACTCGTTCCGATAGATGCAAAATTCCCACTTGAGAATTTCAAAAAAATGATACAGGCCGGGCATGATGAAGATTCAAAAAAGAAGGCTAGAAAACTTTTCAAACAAGATCTTAAAAATCGCATAGACGAGATAGCGAAAAAATACATTTTGGCGGATGAAGGCACTCTCGAATTCGCGCTCATGTATATCCCGGCCGAGAATGTTTATTACGAAGTTGTGATTCAGGATTCGGAAGATGACGGACCGGGGATCATGCAGTACGCTTTCGAGAAAAATGTTTTTCCGGTTTCACCGAATACATTTGCAATCTATTTGACTACGATCTTAAACGGTTTGCGAGGGCTTGAGATTGAGAAAAAAGCTTCCGAAATTATGGCGGGTTTGTCGCGACTCCATGGAGATTTTGATAAATTCAATGAGGACTTCAGATTGGTCGGGACGCATTTGGGCAGAGCCAAAAACAGTTTTGAACTTTCAGAAAGGAAACTTGGCAGACTCGGAGATAAAATTTCCACGTTTGGAAATGCGAAAGTCGAGGAAAATTTACTCCTGGACTAACATGGTCGGCGTCTGGTATATTTCCTCTGTTGTTTTTTAACTCTGCAAAATGTCCGTTAAGGTCTCAGAACTTGCGAAGAAACTAGGTATGACCGAAAAAGAGCTTAAAGTTAAGAGTAAAGCTTTGGGTTGTGAAATAGAAGAAAAAGAGATTGAAGATGCGGTTGCCGACATACTTGAAATCGAACTTGCCGATACCAAAAAAGATGCCGCGGAAGTTTATGATGAGATGATTGCAAAAGAGATGGAGAGAGAGATAATAAAATCTCAAAGAAAAAAAACCGCCGGGAAAGATACCAAAGGCGATTCGAGAAAAAGGATCAGTGATTTTTCCGTATCTCCGAGATCTAAAATAATCGAAATCGAAGATGCCATATCCGTAAAAGAGTTTGCCGAAAAAGCCGATCTGTCAGCCGCGAAAGTCATCGGTGAACTTATGAAAAACGGGATTTTGGCGAATATAAATCAAATGCTCGATTTTGATACCGCTTCGATTATAGCTGATAGTTTGGGATTGAGTTTGAAAAGAAAACGCGGTGCGGCGAATGTTGAAGATATCATGCAAGGTAATCTTGAAAAACTTCTTTCGGAGGACGATAAATCACTTTTGCAAAAAAGACCTCCCGTCGTCAGCGTCATGGGACACGTCGATCACGGGAAAACCAAGCTTTTGGATGCGATAAGAAATACCAACGTTGTTGCGGGTGAAGCCGGAGGAATCACTCAACACATAGGTGCCTATCAGGTTGTCGTGCCGAGTGAAAAGAAAGAACTTAAAGGTAAAGTTATCACTTTCTTGGACACTCCGGGTCACGAAGCTTTCACTTCGATGAGAGCCAGAGGAGCCAAGGCTACCGATATAGCTGTTCTCGTTGTCGCCGCGGATGAAGGAGTTAAACCTCAAACGATTGAAGCCATTAACCATGCGAAGGAAGCCGGTATCCCGATAATAGTCGCCATCAATAAAATAGATAAAGAAGCCGCCAGCCCCGATAGAGTTAAATCGGAGCTGACCGAACATGGACTCCAACCTGAAGAATGGGGTGGAAATACTGTAATGGTTCCCGTATCCGCTTTGACCGGCGCAGGCGTTACCACGCTTCTTGAAATGATTCTTCTTACGACCGATATGAAAGATTTGAAAGCCAACCCCGCAAGACCCGCCGTAGGCACGGTTATAGAAGCAGATCTTGATCCGAATTTCGGTCCTGTCGCTACGATTTTGATAAATACGGGCACTTTGAAAATAATGGACAATGTAATTGTCGGGTCAACTTATGGCAGAATAAAAGCGATGATAGATCACACCGGCAAAAGATTAAAAGAGTTGAAACCTTCCGGCGTTGCCAGAATTGCAGGCTTGAGCGAAACACCCAAGAGCGGAGATATTTTACAAGTGGTTTCGGGCGACAAAGAGGCTCGTATGCAATCTACAAAAATCAAAGAAATGAGAAAGTCTGCGGAAATCACGGGTCTTGGTGTCGGCGACATCATGGCAAGAATCCAAGAAGGAACTTTGAAAACATTAAAATTAATAATTAAAGCCGACACGAAAGGTTCTCTCGAGGCTATCAAACAAGCGCTCGCACAGATTAAATCTGAAGATGTTGCGATAAAAGTTATCCATTCCGGAGTCGGAGCAATCACCGAATCCGACGTTATGATGGCACGTGCCGGCGGAGGTATCGTTGTCGGGTTCCACGTTGATGCCGGTCCTCATACCAAAGCACTTGCCGAGCACGAAAATGTTGAAATAGTCGTCTATAAGATCATTTATAATCTTATAGATGATATGAAGAAAATTTTGACAGGTATGCTCGAACCCGAAGTGCTGGTGGTCGAATATGGCAAAGCCGAAGTAAAAGCGATATTTTTCACCGGCAAAAATGAAATGGTTGTCGGCGTTAATGTGAAAAACGGCAAGCTGGTTAAAGATTCGACTTTGAGAGTTTTCCGTGGCGAGCAACAAGTCAACACCGGCAAATTGATTGGACTCAAAATAGTAAACGAAGATGTCGGCGAGGTTGAAAGCGGTCAAGAGTGCGGAATAAAATTCAAAGGTAATTTCAAACTTGAAGTTGGCGATATCCTCGAGGCTTTCAAAGAGGAGAAAAAAATCAAAACTTTATCATGAAAGTATTAATCACGGGTGGCGCCGGATTCATCGGCACCAACTATGCTTACTACAGGTTCAAAAATCATCCCGGGGACTCTGTTTGCGTACTCGATAAATTGACTTATGCCGGCAGAAAAGAGAACCTCGAGCCGCTCATGAAAGAACCGAGGTTTAAATTTTATCAAACGGATTTGGTGGATAAAAATGCGGTTTTCGATCTTTTTAAAAAAGAAAAATTCGATGCCGTTGTAAATTTCGCGGCCGAGTCGCATGTTGACCGCAGTATCGCCGAGCCGAGCGTTTTTATTATGACAAACGTCGTCGGAACACATAACCTGCTCGACGCATCGCTACAATTTGGTGTAAAAAGATATCATCAAATTTCAACGGATGAGGTTTATGGCGATTTGGGTGACAACTCGCACGATTTTTTTAGGGAGGACTCCCCCATTAAACCGAGTTCGCCATACTCATCCTCAAAAGCCGCGGCAGACTTGATTTGCTTGGCTTATCATCGAACTTACGGGCTTCCGATTACCGTCAGCAGGTGCTCAAACAATTACGGCCCTTATCAATTTCCGGAGAAACTGATCCCTTATTTTTTCTCTCTTATATCGAGCGACGAAAAAGTTCCGATATACGGCGACGGGCGAAATATCCGCGACTGGATTTATGTCGAAGATCACTGCGAGGCGACCGATATAATTCTTGAAAAAGGCATCTCGGGCGAAGTTTATAACGTCGGAGGCAATTGCGAGAAAACAAACCTGGAAATCACTAAGGAGATTTTGGCATATTTCGGCAAAGGTGAAGATTTAATCAAGTTCGTTGAAGATAGAAAAGGGCACGATCGCAGGTACGCGATAGATTCCGGAAAGATGCTTGAGGCATTCGGATGGAAGCCGAAAACGAATTTCAAAGAAGGATTAAAGCAAACTTTTCAATGGTACAAAGAAAATCCGACATTTTGGAAAAAGTCGTAATATTCGGAGCCAACGGCATGCTCGGCAAGGAACTTGTTTCCGTTTTTTCCAAGTTCTACAAAGTAATATCTTTGACACATGCGGATCTCGATATTGCGGATGAAGATGCGGTTTCTGAAAAAATCTTTCGATTAAAACCCTCGATTATCATTAACGCCGCCGGTTACACTAACGTGGATTTGGCTGAAACCGAAAGAGACAAAGCTTTCGCATTAAACGCCCATGCGATTTCGTATCTCTCAAAAGCCGCAAATAAATGTGGAGCGATGCTCGCGACTTACAGTAGCGATTACGTTTTCTCTGGAGAAAAAGATGGAGAGTATGATGAAAACTGCGAAGGTGACTCCCCTCTTAACGTTTACGGCAAATCGAAACTTGAAGGTGAGAAATCGCTGAAAAACACTTGTAAGAAATTTTATTTGATAAGAACATCATGGCTTTACGGCAATGGTAAAAATTTCGTGGATACCATGTTGAATTCGGCAAAAACCGAAATCAAGGTTGTCTCCGACCAAATCGGCAAACCCACATATGCTAAAGATCTTGCTATCGCGACTTTATCTCTGATCAAAGACCACCCCTCTTACGGCACATATCATCTTGTAAACGAAGGCGAGCTCTCGTGGTACGATTTCGCCAAAAAAATCTTCCAAATTGCCGGATTAAATGTTAAAGTTACGGCTGTCACAAGCGATGAATTCAAGCGCCTAGCAAAAAGGCCTTTGAATTCCAGGCTCTTGAACTCAAAAAGGCCACGCTTAAGATCTGTTGATAAGGCTTTAAAATCTTATTTGGAAACAAAAATATGAAAGGTATTATTCTCGCCGGCGGAACAGGGTCCAGACTATTCCCTTTGACCAAAGTTGCGAATAAGCATCTGCTTCCGGTTTACGACAAACCGATGATTTATTATCCTATACTGACTTTGAAAAAAGCAGGCATAAAAGATATATTGATAGTTTCCGGCAAAGGGCATGTCGGGGGGTTTTTAGAGCTCTTAGGATCCGGTAAAGATTTTGCAGTAAATTTAAGTTATGAAATACAAGAAGAGGCCGGCGGGATAGCTCAAGCTTTATCTTTAGCTGAAAATTTCGCTTCCGGTGAAAAAATCGTAGTCATATTGGGAGATAATATTTTCGAGGATGATATTTCCGAATATGTATCTGAATTTGAATCTGAGGAAGATGGTTCTGCGATTTTCTTAAAAGAGGTTGCCAATCCGAGTTCTTACGGGGTTGCGGAGTTTAAGAATGAAAAACTTATCGGGATTATTGAGAAACCTTTAAATCCACCGTCTTCTTTGGCGGTGACCGGACTCTACATGTATGACAACAATGTTTTTGACGTTATTCGGACATTGAAACCTTCGACACGTGGCGAACTCGAGGTTACCGATTTGAATAATTATTATCTTAAAAAAGGGATGCTTGATCACTATATGGTAAAAGGATTTTGGGGAGATTGCGGCGAATCAGTTGATACTCTTCTTGCAGTCGCTCAAACGGTCAAAAATTTACAAACCAGGGAAACACAAAAAATCACAAAACAACATGTCGTACAAAAAAATACTCATAGCGGGGTCGGTCGCATTTGATTTTATCTTCACTTACGAAGGTCTTTTCCAAGATCATTTCAAAGGACAAGATTTGTCGAATTTGAGTACCTGTTTTTTTGCTCCCAAACGAAAGAAGTTTTTTGGCGGATGCGGTGGTAATATCGCTTACACTTACTCTCTTTTCGGAGACACTCCAATCCTGATTTCCGCTGTCGGAAGCGATTTCGAACCCGATTATCAGGAATGGCTTTCCAAACACGATATAGATCTCACTTTTGTTAAAAAAATCAAAGACGGCGACACCGCTTGCGCATATATAGTAACCGATAAAAAAGGCAACCAGCTCACAACTTTTTACCCCGGTGCCACGATAGAAAAACAGGACCTGGGAGTTGATTTCCAAAAATTCAAAGATTCCCTCTTGATAATATCGCCGATGAATCTTGAAAATATGATCGAGCTTGCCGACGATGCTTCGGCTCACGGTATAGATTACATTTTTGATCCGGGTCAACAAATAACCCTTTTCCCCCCCGGAATAATGTCAAGGATCGTAGAAAACGCTTATTTGGTAATTCTGAACGAATACGAATATGGTTTGGCTAAAGAAAAAGTGAATATGGGTAAAGCCAAACGTCTAATAGTCACAAAAGGCGGGGAAGGTTCCGAAATTATAGAAGACGGCGTTCATATATGCGATATACCTGCAATCGAACCTAAAGCGGTTTTGGATCCTACGGGTTGCGGAGATGCTTATCGCGGCGGCTTACTGCACGGCTTGAAAGAAGGCCTCGATCTCGCCAAAGCGTGCGAGATGGGAACTTTGGCGGCAACTTACAGCATAGAAAAAGAGGGCACTCAAAATCATAAGTTCGATTTAGGGGGATTTCTGGAGCGGATCAGTGGATAAAGTTCTTGCGATGTATCGCGCATATGCCATGTTTTCGTATATTCGCGATGTGTTTCGCTGTTCCATACCCCTTATGCTCTCTAAAGCCGTATAAAGGGTAAATTTCGTGCATTTTTTCCATAATCCGGTCTCTCGTTACCTTTGCCATGATTGAAGCGGCCATAATACATCTTTCTTTTTGGTCTCCTCTTATGATGCTTTTATATTTATAAGGCAATTTGAGTTTGTCTCTACCGTCTATCAGGAGCAAGTCCGGCTTAATCTTGATGTCGCGAAGAGCTCTTTTGCAAGCCAGATTCATGGCGTTTATCATGCCTTTTTCCACTTCTCTTTCAGTCGCTATTCCGATTCCATAAGTCGTTCTTTTTTTTATTATTTTAAAAAGTCTTTCTCTTTGTTTGAGTGAAAGTTTTTTCGAGTCGTTAAGTCCGGGGAGTCGTATGTTTTTAGGTAGAAAGCACGCAGATACCACCAAAGGACCGGCAAACGGACCTCTTCCGGCTTCGTCAATGCCAATGGTAATCCATAGTGCTAAGCGCATAGTCAGTAGTGCGAAGTGTTACTCCGCTTTTACTTCTGTTTTTGTTTCTTCCTTGGTGATAACCGGTTCTTCTTCTCTTGCCATATATGTTTCGCTCAATCTTGCCGCTTTACCAGTCTTGTTTCTCATATAATAGAGTTTCGCTCTCCTTACTTTGGCTTTCTTGATTATTTCGATTTTCGCGATAAAGGGTGAATGTAACGGGAATACTTTCTCAACTCCAACTCCGGAAGCGATTCTTCTTACCGTGAAAGTTTTATCCGGTCCTTCGCCGCTGTTTGTCTTGATAACCAACCCTTCGAAACCTTGTAATCTCTCTTTATTACCTTCTTTGATCTTCTGATAAACCTTAACCGTGTAACCGGCTTTGATTTCAGGAACTTTTTTAAGCCCGCTTTTTTGGACGTCTCTTAGTATTGCTTGAGTCATATTAAATAAAATTTAAAAATTTGCTTATGAAGTTTAGGCAATTTGGCACCTATAATCAAGCGGAAAGTTTATAATCGATTTTGTTTACGCCGATTATGTTGTCCGTATCCCTTATCAAATCCTTGGTGAATTTGTCGTTACACTTGATTCTATATAGGAAGTCGTCCCTTGTCAGGATGCTGTATTTGATCGGACGCCTTGACTCCAAAGTATCCAGAAAGTCCTGAAGCTTCTCTCTTTCCATATCACCGACTATTAACATATCTACGGGAGAATCTTTTTCGACGAAAATCCCCGACAGGAGTAAGAAATCTATCTTTCCAAGCTGAGCTATCTTCTTGATTATGCTCTCTTTCGTATTAACGGCCTTTATGATTATGCTCCTAAGCTCGTTGTATATAATAAAATTCTTGCTTGTATAGTAGTATTTTTTTCTGTTTTTCATTCTTGACTTAAGAAGACCGATCTTTTTTAAGTTATCGAGCTCTCTTCTGATTGAGTTAATTTGTTCGTCCAATTCGCGAGTCAATTGGCGAATGAAAAATTCGCGATCCGGATTGAGCAAAAAAATTGTGAGTAGTTTAGCTCGCGCCATTGATGTAAATAACTGTTTTAACACTTGATTCGATTAAGGCTTACTCACGGTGTACAAATTGTATACATTATTTATACATTGTGGTGTTAAATGTATAATTTTTTGTAACGCAATGCAAGTAAAAAATTAGTTCAACCCATCCCCCACCATTACGTTTTGTAATTTATGGTAAAGCCCGGCTCTTGGCGATTTCCGTCAATATATTGATGCCGGTTATGTTTTGTTTCGTATGTCGTACAAGATTTTTGTTCGTCGTATGCCGAATTGTGGTGCGCTTGTATACTTTTTGTGTTCGTTTTTTATGGCTTACAGTAAATAAAAACGGTCCTTTGAGTAGAACCGTTTTTGAATGTTTTTTCGAGCTCCTCTTTTTTAATAGTTTTGATCTTCTTCTTCGTCTGCGGCTTCGCCCATCGAATGTATGAAATTCGTGTAACAAACGCCGGTTAATACGCCGAGAACTTCGGCCATGAATATAAGCATTGTTGTGCCTATATTTTCCGGAACCGCCCAGAAGAATAAATACAAATCGCTACATGAAGATGTTATGTTTTCGAATGCCAGTATCAAAATGACTACTGTCAATAGGCCTGACATTGCGAGATAGAAGAGTTTCATATTTTTTATTTTAAATATTTTTTGAAGAGCTGTTTGAGTTTAAGCTCGCTCTCAAGCATTTTATACGCGTCAGACCCTTCTGCATATGCTTTTTTGATTTCATCTCTATGCTTATCTGGATAAGTCTTCAATAAGCCTTCGACTTCTTTTAACGCCTCTTCTCTTGGTATTTCAATTTTCTCTCTGTTGAGAACCTCTTTTAATGCAAGTCTTAATGTGATTTGCTCTTTCGCTTTACCTTCGAGGTCTTTTCGCGGATCTTTGCCTTTCTCCTTTTGAGCCGTGACGAATTTGGCGAAATCTTCTTCTTTTATACCCATATTTCTCCTGCTTCTATCCAGCATCGAGTCTATTTCGTTTTCGACCATGGCTTCCGGGATCTCCAATTCCGTCAGTTCTATGATTTTTTTTAAAAATTCATCTTCGCGTCTTCGATCCTCCTCTTCTTTTTTGATATCTTCGAGATTTTTCTTAACCTCTTCTTTCAGGGCCGCTACCGTTTTCGCGTTGCCTCCCGAAACTTTTTCAGCAAAAGCATCATCCATGATTGGCAATTCTCTCTCTTCGATTCTTTTAACCGTTATGTCGAACTCCACATCTTTACCTTGGAACTCTTCGGCATGATATTTTTTGGGAAATTTCATTTTGAGCCTGCGCTTTTCGTCTTTTTTCATACCTATAATTCCATCTTCAAAACCCGGGATCATCATCCCGTCGCCGAGGACAACGGGGTGGTTTTTGCTACTTGTACCGTCGAGGGCTTTCCCATCTTTGTCGAATCCGGCAAAGTCTATTTCGACTCTGTCGCCTTTTTGGCAAGGTCTTTCGGCATCTTTAAATTTCGCGGCTCTTTTCACCAAACTGTCCATGACGTTATCTACATCTTTATCTGTAACTTTGACATCTTTGCTCTTAATTGTGACATTCGAATAATCTTTGAGCTTGATTTCGGGAACAACCGCTACCGTGGCTTCATATTTTAACGGGAATGGGGAAATTATGTTTATTTTCGGGTGTGCGACCACGTCCAATTTGTTATCTATGATCGCTTTGACATACGTCTCTTGAAGGGCTAAATCGGCGGCATGAGCTTCAAATGCCGTATCCCCCACTCTGTTTCTGATGATAGCGATCGGAGCTTTGCCGACACGAAACCCGTCAATTTTCACATCTTTTGAAATCTCGTCGGCCGCACGATCTTCGTATTTTTTCATCTCTTCTTTAGAAAGCTCAACTAAAATCTTAACTTCCGACTGCTTCTGTTTCTGAATTTCTATTTTCATAAAAATCTTTCAAGGTTAAATGTACGCAGGAATTTTATAGGAAGATATGTGCCTTTACAACCATTTTATTTTCGGGTATAATTAACAGATAAATTTTTAACTTGCGTCGTGGCAAACCCAAGTAGAAAAATCGTTGATGAAGATTCTCGCAAACGAGTTTCCGAAGCCGTAAACTCTCATTACGAGGCAAATCCCGCGAATTCGGATTTATGGTCTGTAAGGGATGGTGTTAGGAAGGCGGTTCATTATATCTTAAATGATGCTCCGGCAAATACGGATGACATCGTCGGGCAATATCTAGAATCGGCAAGGCCCGAGAGAGAAAAACCCGGATTTTTCAAGAAAGTTTTTGGTAAAGTAAAAGGATGGTTTTCGGATTCAAAACCGAAAGTTGAAATAGGCAGATTCGAGATGCCAAAAAGAACGGAACAAGACTTCAGGGCTGTTGCCGATACGTTAACCGATCTCGTGCCGGCGAGACATCTTATACAAACCGTGCCTTATAAGACCGACCCTCTTTGTACCGAGATGAAAAACTTGCTCGGAGCTGAAGCTTTTGCAAACCCGGAAATAGTTTTTGTTTATAAAGATTTAGAGGATTCGGCCGATATTGTGGCAAGGCAAGAAGATTATGAATATGCGATACAATTATTAAGGAAAGAAGCGGAAGCGGAAGCGGAAGCGGAAGCGGAAGCGGGAAGCGGAAGCGGAAGCGGAAGCGGAAGCGGAAGCGGAAGCGGAAGCGGAAGCGGAAGCGGAAGCGGAAGCGGAAGCGGAAGCGGAAGCGGAGCCTGCCGTGACTCCCGCCGCTCCAAAAGCAACAATTTTCGAATTAAGATTATTGGCAAATGCCCACAAGATTGCCAGGGAACGTTATACGCGGTTAGGTAGACCGGCTCCTGCCAACGATGTGGCTATACCGATATCTCCGGATGATTTCAGGGAGGCTTATGTGAAAACTTATTTGGATCATTTTGATTTTGAAAATGAAGATATCAGAAGAGCGGCGCTTCAGCACGCAATGAAACAACTTGAGAAACAAGCGGATGAGGAAGAAGTCACCTTGAAAGAAATTTTAAAAATAAGCGATAAAAAAGATTGGGCTAAAATTATAACGCCCAGATCTACAAGCGATGAAATTTCGAAAGCGATATCCGATGGCGATATCAAACTTGATGATATTCCCGAAGTAATATCTCTTTTAAGAACCGCACTTTTATCGGGTAGATTTAATAAACGAAATATAAGCGGAAAAGAGAATTTGGGACCGTTGATATTGAAACTAAATAGATTGTATAGGCTTTACCGAGGATTGGGAGAATTGGAGAGGAATATCGATGATGTTTCGCTCGGGTCTGTTAAGGATACCTTCATAAAAACGATATCTACCGAGGCGAATGAAGCTAGAACGACCTTGCGAAATGCAAGAACCGGCGCCAGCCCTGAGCCGACTGTTACACCCGCTCCCGAATCAGCAACTGAAGCGGGCACATCTAAACCTGTCCACGAGACACCTCAAACCATAAAAGAAATTATTGCAAACAGAGTCAAACAACTTAACGACGACCCTTTGTTAAGAGAAATTGTACATTTCGGATTCGGGATGGTTGCCGATTGGTTACTCAGCAAATTAGGAAGAAAAAAACGCAAACATTAACATGGAACTTCACTACAAAAATCCGGTGGCGCTTATAGAGAAAGTTATCAAGGACTTGAGCCTTAATTTGTCCCGTGAAGAGGAGACCAAATTGCGAGATGATTTATCAGATATTTTAGCGGCAAGGTTGTATAAGCTTTTCATGAGATTGTTCAATGGAAATGTTGAACCTTTTACGGATAACACGCGATTTTTCGAGTATGTTATGGCGACTCCGGCGTTTGAGCGGGAACTCGAGTTTGAGACGGCGCTTTTTTATGATGATATGATGCAAAATTTGAAAATCGCGAAAGCTTACCGGAATTACAAAACCGGCATTGAAAAGAAAGCCTGAATCTGGTATAATTTATAGATAAAAAAATAAAAACAAAGCTTAATGACACCCGACACACAGCAAAATTTACCGGAAGCTGTAAGGACGGTTGAGACGACGCAAGAGGCTCAAAAACAGGAGGAAGCCATAAGACTTTTACCTGAAAGCGATACCAGAACTCCCGTATTGGGAAGCGTTAATATCAACATGCTCATCAGAAAAAATCCCGAGGCGGATTTTTACAGATGGCCCGATAATTACAAAAGCGAAACGGCTCAAGAAGAAATCAAGAGAGCTTTGATTTTGGCGGGATGCGTTTATGGCGATGTGAATAGGTTTATAGACAATCTTAAAAAACCACAAACGGATAACTCCGAAGATTCGAGTAATGTCGCTTATGATGAACTTTTGGCTTTGATTGCCAAGGTAAGGCAAAGAAAAGAGACTTACGAAAAAGCTTCGGAAGAGGCTGAGGGGTTTAAGTCGGATGTTATTTTTGACAGCATTAAAAATTTCTTCCATACGCAAGTTGTTGAAGGATTTAAGACGAAACCGATAATGACTTTGGCGAAGATTGGAGTCGGCTTGTTTTTGGTAAAAAAACTTTGGGATATGTTGGGAGAGCACAAAAAATATGTTTACGGTGCCGGGGCCGTTGCCGGTGCGGCATGGCTTCTTAACGGCATTATCCCTCCGATGATCGGGAAAGAAGGTTTCGATTTATCGGAACTGCTCGGACTTGACCCGTCGGTAAGGAGCAGAGAGTTGGATTGGTTCTGCAAGCAGGCCGGGATCGAATCGAGCAGGCAAAGAACCGGACTTTTGATGAGACTTACGGATGTCAGCGTTGAGAAATTGGTTTCGCTTTATATAGCCGGTGGCACAGATGTATCGGGCAAAGGTGAAATAGATATAACCGAACTTTTGGATGATCCGAACGTAAGCGATGAAGAACGAGTTGAGCTTGAGAAGTTAAATACATCCACGATGAGAGCGTCTTTGTACAATATGGTCGGCAAATTAATTCAGTTGTCGGGAGCGAAGACACCAAGTGAATTTGCGACAATGTATTCCGGACAAACGCTTCTTTCGGCAATAATGCAACTTTATAACGGCAGACCCGCCGGCGAAGTCATGTCGGCAATGGAAGACAGCGTAGATACATCGAAATCGGAAACCGACAAAAAGCTGGAAACGATTTTGAGTAGAATGGGAACGATTGAAAATACTGAAATGTATGCCAAGGAAGACAAATTTTGGATAAACGATTTCCCGTTTGATTATAAAACACAAGAGAGCGGATTGTTCATTTCATTCGGAGAAGTTTCCGAATTAATACCCATGGATGATCCTGTCGCTTTCAGAGAAGCTATCACAACCTTTAAAGATTCGACTTTTGAATTAACGGCCAAAGCGAAAGATTATATCGGTAGAGAACTTACCGGCTATAGCGGTTATTCGATAGACTGGAAAGACAATACTTGGAAAGTTTCGGGGTTAAGGGTTGAAGCTAATCCTGCTTTAGGGCTAAACAGCGCGCAAACCGTTGAAATCGAAGCTGTATTTACGCCTGAAGCTTATGTTGAATTTAAGGCGGACGGAGTCGAAGGCACTGTCAAAGGAGCCGATATGAAAGAAACTCTCATGAAAACGGCTTTAAGCAAAAACATAAAAGACAAAGGACCTTCTTTCTGCAAAGGACCCGAATTTAAGATCACTTCTTACGACGTTGCCTCGGGCGATATCAATATCAATGCGAGGGGCACATCTGTAACATTGAAATATAAGGATGGTAAATACTCTTTCTTGAGAGCTAATTTCGGAGAAGGCAGACTGCTTGAATACTATAGAGATAGCATGGCAAGCAAATCCAAAAGCGCTTTGGATAAAGGGCTCGCCGGACTCAAATATAACGGCGGAGAGTTGCTTGAAGGATACAATCTTATTGCAAATCTTCTCGGTACGGATATGGATGAATACACCGAATTCAGACATATCGAAGAGTCTAAGAGCAGAGAAATGGGAGATATTTTCTCCGCAACCGTCAGAAGCTTGGATCAAGACGGAACGGATCTCGATAGAAGAATTACAGAAGTTGAAGACAAATTATTGGCGGATTTGGATACGACACTGCAAGAGATAGCCAAGGATTTTGATTCATTCAAATCTTCACCCGATTCAAAAATATCCGAAGATCAATTTGAGGCCGATTATATTATGAGGCTTCAACTCGCCGGGGCGCCTTCTTCTTATTATAAAGGAGAGACACAAAAGCTTGTCGATATTTTGAGAAGTCATGATTATGCCGGAATAGATAAGGCTGATTTGTTCGCAGTCGGAGGTACTTATTATAAGGTGAGAGAGAAAGTTCTCTCGATTTTCTTCAAGGAAACGGGAGCTGTCGCGTTGAAAGACAGTCCGAGCCAAGCGGAAAAAGAGTTGGTCTCAAAAACAATACAAAGAATCAGCGACGCGCTTAATGCGGCCGAATCGCATGGAAATTGGGTGGATGATACCGTTTGGATTGGAGAGTTCGATAAATTGTTCCCTCAAACTGTTTCAAAAACATCGGAAACGACTCCCCCGTCGGCACCTGAAACGGTACAACCGACGCCGGAAGTTAAGATTGAGCTCAACGAAGCCAATCTCGACACAAAAGAGAAGGCTTTCGATGAATATGAAAAGTATGTTGGGCTTTATTTCGATTCTTTGCAGGGATTGGTCAGCGATTCGAGTTTCGATTATGGCGATCCTTCCGTTATAGAGACCGTTTTGCGATCTCTCGGTGCATCTACTGCTGAAATGCCTTCGAAAGACAGTGCCGAATTGCAGTGGCAAGTTTTGATAGATTTCAAAAAGGATCAATTCCTCCAAACTCTTGAAAGCGGACGCAGTGACTTTTATACAAATTATGACGCTGTTACTTCGAAAGCTCCGGATAAAATCGCCGCGGCAAAAGGGTTATTGGAATCAACCGTACAAACAAGCGGACTTAAGCAAAAAGTTGACGAGATTAAGAAAATCGCTCCTCAAGGCGCGGTTTATGAGGACAAATATTTCGAGATGCTCGAAGCGTTAATGTTCATGGACAAACCGATGTTTGAAGGATTGCCTTCAAATCCGGCAAATGAAGAGATTTACAGAGATTATGTCAGAGGCGTATTCGCACAGATGTTACGGACCGGTGCGAAATCGGATTCGGAAGCCAGAAATATATATATGAACGCTCTGCAAAACATGGACAGATATTCCGGAACCGCTTGGCAAGCAAGCGACGCTTATTTGTACACGAGAGTTGCCGAAATGGACAAGGCTCTCGGCGCTTCACATCCGAGAAATATAAATGCGGGATATGATGTTGAGGGATTTATGGATTTGAGATACAGGGAAACTGTTCAATATGTTAATAATTATCATCAAAATGTAGATGCACTTGCCAGATCCGGTATTATTGAGTCGTACATGGATATGGAAAAAATCTTCCTTGAGAATAAAGGAAATTTCTGGGTAAGAGTGGAAGGGTTGAATTTAGATCAAAATAAACGTCAAGAAGTTGGTAAATACGAGCAGAGCGTACACTCTGTAACATTCAATCTGGATATTGCCACAGGCACACGAATCGGATTATATAAAAATACTTTGGATTACATGTATGGACTTTTGCAGAAAGGCGATAGCTTTGACGGAGACGACATCAGGGATCACATAGTTGATACTGCGAAAAGTTTCGGCACTACCCTTGACAAAAACTCAATAGTTGTTGCATAATTGGTTTCTTAAATAATAAGAAACCTTATGGAGAGACCTTCCTTCTTTGAAGATGAGAGCAGTTCTTCTGCGGAATCCGAACTCGGTTCGGAACAAATTTTAACTTTACCGTTTGAAAGGTTAAAAGCATTGATAGGTTCCATTCCGGAATTGAAGATGGCTTATACGAGATTACGTGTCGCTATGGTTACCGGTTTGGCTCCGTCTGTTGCCGGTGCAAGAGAACTTTATCAGGATCCACATGCATATACACCGATTTATACCAAAGGCGATGGCGATATTAATTATTTCGCATATTCAATCACTCAACAAGCTATAGGCACAGTATCAAAACTTCTTATTGATAGTTTGGTACCGGATAAAGTTAAAGCTATCGAAAAAATTGCCGTTTATGCCGTTATATGGGCGACATTTTTTGGAATATTGGCCATTGATGGCTTAACCCATGGAAGACACTTGCACTATCATCCGTTCGCGTTAGCCGCAACGGCTTTGACTCAGTCCATTACTTATGCGGCAAGCGCAAGCGAAGAAAGTATAGCCAAACGACATCTTCTTAGCGGAAGAGGATTGGCGGATACAATCGTTGCGCAAGGTGTAGCACTTTTGCAGAAGTTGGGAGTATTTTAGAAATATGGTTAATATCGATGATTTTTCTAATTGCACTTACCTCCCCTTGACAGACCCCCGATTCACTGGTAATATTCCGCTCTTTTAAGCATAAAACTTTGATTATCAAGGTTCTTAAAACCGGGATTTTATTCGCTCTTTTACAAACCACCGTTACGGCGTTTTACGAATTGCCGGTGATGGATTTTGATCCAACCGAATATCACTCATCGAGTATTGTGAGCGTGGAAGGAGATGCCTCGGAAGATGCCTCTTCTTACTGCCTTTCAACCATACAAGAAACTCTTGAGATTCTACCCGCCGAACAAACCGCCGCTTTGGATAAGATTGTTTTGGTTTTCGAGGAAGATGCGACTCGAGGACAAGCCGGAGGTTCCATGATGAAAATCAGATGTACCGACATGTCGAAAGAAGAGATGACCGCGGTCGTTATTCATGAAATGGGACATGTTGTCGATACCGGGATGCTACAGGGAGTCGAGGCAGATTCCGTAGGTTATGAAGATGGCAGTAAACCGGTTTATACTGATGATTTAAGCGCCGATTTTTACAAGATTTCTTGGATATCGAACTACGAATTCCAGGAGGGCGTTACGGGATTTTCGTTTGTGACCAGATATGCGGCAAGTGATCCGTTTGAAGATTTTGCCGAAACTTATCTCTATTATATTTTGCACGGAAAATCGTTTCGCGAATTGGCTACGGTGAATGATGAATTAGCCGAGAAATATGATTTTTTTAAGAATGAAATTTTTGACGGGGTCGAATATTTAGACATTGATGAATATGAAGGATCTTCGTATGAAAGACCTTATGATTCGACCGTCCTCGATTATAATTTGGAAAACTTATTGAGTACGATTTGGTAGGACTCTCCGGTTTTATTACTGGAGTCATCCTTTCCAAACCTCCTCCATAATCTCCCCCGTCAAGCGGGGGGGATTTCTTTATACGTGAAGGGAAACCTGACGTTTCCCTTCACGAGCCTGCCTTGCCGGCAGGCAGGCTTCCTTTCGACATATGTTATAAGCCAAACAACTTTCGCTAAGTTCGGTTTCGTTTAGGTTCGGGGCCCACAAGATCCGAACCACTCGAAACCTTTATGCGCTCAAGTCGTTGGGCTTATCTTGAATTTATCTCGCAAAGTGCAAAATGTCTGTGCACATTAACAGGTTCGAAGGTCTGCCCCCGAGGCAGACTGCTTTGTTAACCTTAGGCGTTTTCCTTGGCATATATACCGCTTTGCTTTAAAATCTCCTCCGTCAAATCATGGTGGGTGTAGCTCAGTTGGTTAGAGCGCCAGGTTGTGGCCCTGGAGGCCATGGGTTCAAGTCCCATCACTCACCCCAGCACAAGGAAGTGACGTGACACCAGTTTTTTAGTACGCAACCGGTTTCTCCGCACTCACCCATTCTCCGAACTTCTGAAGTCTGCGACTTCCGATGTTCCCAATATTCGTCTATTAGGGCCTGTGCACACTAATTTATTTATCTTACCCAATCCGGCTCCATAATATAAATATCAAAAACCGCTTTGTAGATCGCCGCTATCTCTCTGATTTTGTAATATTTGCCGAAAACATAACCTTCTTCGTTTGTCGCCGAATAACCCGCGCTGTCTATACCAAGCGCCGTACAGGTGAAAATCGCCCTCGGCAGGTGAAATCCTTGCGTCACCAATATCGCCTCCTCCACACCAAAAACCTCACCGGCGCGAACGCATGTGTCATAAGTTCTTCTTCCAGCATAATCCAATACAATGTTTTCTGCCGGTATCCCTTCCGTACCAATCAAGTATTCGTACATCGCCGTGGGTTCATCGTAGTTTTCGAACCTGTTATCGCCCGATACGAGTATTGTATCAACCAATCCGGCGTCATATAGTTCGGCCGCGGTTTCCAATCTGTCTTTCAGTGCATCCGACGGTGTGCCATCATCTTTTATTCCAGCTCCAAAAACTATCGCCACTTCGTAATGAGGGATATCGTCGATATCGCTGTAAATTTGATTTTTTCCCCACTGATAAACTATCAATGGAGACACGAAAAACAAAATCGCCACCAAAAAAACGCATATCGCAACCGCCATAATGAGCTTTTTTTTCATAATCCCAAATCTATTTCCGGAAGTTTCTCTTTCGGGGTATCTTTCGCGACCCTGTTCAGCTTAATCATGACCGATTTCAAGAGCGCCGCCGAAAATTCCCACATGTCGTCGAATTCATATTTAATTCCGCGGGATTCAAGATATTCTCGTAGCGTGAATGTCGCCAACTGCACAACCGGAGCTTTGATTTTCTTTTCCTCGTCCAAAACCGTACCTGTTGTTTTGTGAGGGATGCTCAAGCCCGCCGCCAACATCGCCTCTCCCCACTCGTTTATATCGTCCCTCATCTGTGGCGACAGCACCTCTTCATCATCAAGATCTTCCATCTCTTTTGCTTTATTTTTGAAAATCTTTCTCTCCTCTTTTGTCAGATCAACTTTTCCGCCATCCGCTAATTTTTTCTCCGGATCTTCGTAACCTATCAACTTAAGCTCGTCACCCGCCTCTCTTTTAATATCTTCATGACTCAAAATCAACAAAGCCAAAATGAAACTTGCGGGAATATTTTCTCTTAAAAGCTGAACTATAAGCGTCAATGCGCCTGTGCTTGCGCCGCCTTTTATAAGTTTCACCAAAAGGTTTGCCAATTTATCCTCTTTTTTCTTCTGTTTCCCTTCTTCGCGTTGAATAGCCTTGATTGCTCCGGAAGCTTTTTTCATCTGTTCACGTAAACGCTCGACGGCTTCGGCACTTGCACCGCCTTCGCTTGCTTCATTACCTAGAAATGACTCAAAATCCGACATTATTTTTTTGTTACTTTAGATCCCGCAAAAGCATTATATAACATTACCACCACCCAGCCGACACAAAATCCATCAACAAGCCCATCCAAAAAACCCATTCCCGCTCCTTTTAAGGTTATCGCATACCCGGGATAAACATTTATCAACAATTCCAACTGCGTATTCATATACCCCGTATACACGGAAACCACCGTCAGAAGGGCCAGCGATACTCCCCAAAACGTACCCAGCGCCAATCCTGCGGCTACAGGTTTCAACTTCATATTTTATTTTTATTAAATGACGCTGACTAACGTATCTTTGAATACCCTCCCGTCATATTTCTGTTTTTTCTTCTCTTGAAACGCAACTTTGCCGTTCTTCAGAGCAAAAAGCGTCCAGTCACCACCTATTCCAACGTTTGAACCGGCATGATATTTCGTGCCTTTTTGTCTGATCAAAATTGAACCCGCATGAACCGTTTCTCCTTCGAAAACTTTTACACCCAGTCTTTTGGACTGTGAATCGCGCCCGTTTTTACTGGAGCCGCCGGCCTTCTTATGTGACATATGAGTTTAGATTAGAGATTTGAATGGAATGCGGGGAGATTTTATACAAGAATACCAGGTTTGGCAAGTCGTTTTGCACTCCATATGGGACAGGGAGTCGGATTTTATGATATAATGTATGGATAAAATTTAACGAAAATAATGGGTTTCATACGGAAGAATCTCGGACTGGGACTGATGTTACTGCTGATTTTTCAAATGAACAGCGGAATTGTTTTGGCTGACGAATCTTACGAATTAACGGAAGAGCAATCGGAGGAAGCGGAAGAACTTTCAGAAGAAACTGTTCGTTCGGCTTATTTGATACTGAAACTGAACGCCGAATTAAATCAAAAAAAGCACGAATATACCCTTATAGGAAATCAGATCGAGGATGCGAAAACGGAACTCACGACTTTGCGAGAGTCCATAGATACCCTAAACGAACAGATTGAGAATTTGGATGCTTTGATCGCGGAATCTGAAGAAAAAGTAAGGAATGTGACTTCTCAAATCGGCGAAGCGGAAACCGGAATTGTACAGATTATGGACGATGTCGAGATGAGAGAGTTACAGATTGAAGAGCAGAAGGATGCCGCGGGAAAGCTGATGCAGATTTTATATGTAAAAAAGAACGTTTATTACGACGATGACGATAATTTAAGCACCCTTAAGTTGGTTTTAGCCGAAGGGAGTGTTTCCGACATCACTCAAAACACAACTTATATTGAAATACTTGAGAAAACCACTGAGGAACTTTTGGGAGATTTGGATCAAAATAAAAGGGAGTTGGATGTCAGAAAGGGCGAACTGGAAGAGAAAAATGTGATTTTAGCAAAATTGCAGGGATATTTACTCGCGGAAAAAAAGAGTCTCGACGCAGAACTCTCCGGTAAGGAGTCTTTATTGGCCGAAACGGAAGGCAAAGAAACGATTTATCAAGATCTTTTAATTTTATCAAAACAACAGCAAGAAGAGGTCGCCTCGGAAGTCGAGAAATTGCAAGCGAACATAGATTTGCTTGAAGGCAAAATCACCGCTGATGACCTGACGGATGAAGAATTACAAGAGATTTTAAATATAAAATCCGAAGCTTCAGATGACAATAATGACGATGCATCCGATTATTTGCAATTGGATTGGCCGGTTTCACCCGAAGAAAAAGGATTGTCGGCTTATTTTGATGATTCGGGATATGTTTCTGCATTCGGAGTCGCGCATAACGCAATAGATATACCGGTGACTCAAGGCACAACGATAGAGGCTCCCGCAGACGGTGTTGTCTACAAAGTCAGTTATGACGAAAACAGTATCGGTTACGCTTATGTCATGATCGCTCATAGGAAAGGGGTTGTTACCGTTTACGGGCACGTTTCGGCAGTCGCTGTCGTAGAAGGAGATTATGTTTACAGAGGGCAAATTATAGGATTGACCGGTGGAACGCCGGGCACAGTCGGAGCCGGTTTGCGAACTACCGGCGCACATTTGCATTTCGAAGTTTGGCAGGATGGCGTACTTGTTGATCCTTTGAAATATTTGGATTTGGCGGAATTACCGTTGGATACTCTCCGAGAAGATTATCTTGAATTGTTACAAGCGGAAGTGGAGGCGGAAATAGAGGAGATTGAAGCGGAAATAGAGGCAATGGGGAAATAATGCGGTCTACGGTCTGTGAGCTCTATTCATCCAACACTTCTTTGTACTCCAATTTATATATATGCAGAAATGTAAGGATCAAGATTAAAGCGAAGGGACCGAGGATCAAGCCTTTGAATCCGATTGTGAATATGCTTCCAAGTACCACGAATAGAACCATCAACGGATAGATGTGCGCTTTGCCTCCTATCAAATAAGGTTTTACCAAATTATCAACCGTTGAAATCACGGCGATGCCCCATATCACCAAGAAAACACCAGCCACCCAATGCCCGGTGGAAAACAGCAAAATTGTAATTGGCACCCAGACTATTGCGGCTCCAAGGTATGGGACTATCGAAAAGAAACCTGTTATAGTTCCCCAGAATGCTGAATTGTCCACCCCGGCTATCGCATACCCCACTCCGGCCATCAATCCTTGCACTATCGCCGCTCCGAAAATGCCGTAAATGATCGCCCTGCTTACAGTCGAGAGCTGTTTGAAAAGCACTCCCTCGTATCTGTTCGGCATGGGTAAAATTCCTTGTATATATTTTGTGATTTTGTCGCCGTCTCGAAGGAAATAAAACAACGAAAGAAGAAGCACGAACAGATGAACCAGCAAAAAGGATACTTTTTTGGCAAGATTTTTAGTTTGATCAACCAAAAAACTACCCAATGAACTTGCCGCGGAAGCCAACGAGTTGGTAATGTCTTCCCTCGTAACCGGAGAGTATTTTTCTATTTTATCCAAATATTCACCAATGATACTGTTTCGAATCATTTCAGGCAAAAGATGCATATCTTCAAGATCATATGATGATATTTGTTCTTCGATATATCCCACGGCAGATATAGTTTCCGACGAGAGCAGTGAAATCAAAAGCGACAAAGGAGTAAGCACCACTGTAAGTATTATTATCGTACTTAAAAGCGCCGCGAGCCACTTCAGTTTGCCTTTGAACAGACGCACGAATAATTTCTGCAAAGGAGAAGCAACCGAAGCTATCACCGCCGCCATTATTATCGGTACAAGAAACGGCGAGATCATATAGGTTATAAATCCCAGCAGGAGAATTATCACCGCGATCAGAAAATATTTCGACAGATCTTTCAAAACCAGTTTCCCGTAAGTATGGTCACCCATTTCTTCGTCAAACTGTTCAAGGTTTGTTTTTTTGGGCATATTTGTTTTTGTTAATACGGAAATAGTATCGCACTTAAATCATCTTCCTGCAAAGCATATCAATAATCTTTTTCCCAATGTTTAATTCCGGATGCACGATGTCAAGATTACAAAAACCCGGATTGAAAATATTTATTTCGGAAAGATGCTCCACGTCGTCTTTGCTCATCAATAAATCCAATGCGGCCAATTCGATCCCATGTTTTTTAAAATGAGGTCTCAATATTTTTACAATTTGACGATCCCTTTTTGTAGGGTCGCAAAGTTCAGCTCCATTATTTGCGCAAATACAAACTCCTTTTTTAACATCAGGTAGACGGATATAAGATCCCAGAATCTCTCCCTCCATGATTACGACTCTTTTATCTCCTCTTTTTGGTGCGCTAAGAAAATATTCCACGACCAACATCGTTTTATCCAAAGATTTTTTCAAATATTCTTTAATCATTTTTGAAATGTCTTTTTCGGACAACGATATTTCGTTTTTCAACTTATATCCATAAAACCGGCCATCTCTGTAACGGATATGTTTTACGCCTTTGCCACCAAAACTATCACTTTGTTTGATAACGCAATTTCGAAGTTTTTTAATTGAGGCGACAGCGTCTCGTACAGTCTTAACGTAAAATGTTTTCGGAGTGAGCTCGGGGAAATGCTTCAAGTAAGCTTTTGTACCAATTTTTAAAATACCTTTCGGGTGATTGACGGTAGGGATTTTTTTCGAAATCAACATGTCTAATAAATGTCGATAATATTTGTCTATTGGTGGATCTTTTTTTAAAAAAACCAAATCGAAATCATCTAGATTCACGATGGTTTTTTTGTCATTTAGCTTAGATCTTGTTTTAAAAGCAACAGGTTTATTTATAAGTTTTGTATTCACGACGCCTTCTTTTGATAAATCACAGGCATCAAAAACAAAAACTTCCAAGTTGGGTCTGGAAATAGATTCTTTAACAAATATGAAAAAGGTGTCTTGCTCGTCTAATTGTAATGGATTCGTCACGATCCCAAGCCTTTTCCTCATCATGATTTCAAGAAATTAACCGTTTGTGTAAATGTATCAAATTCCGGGATGAAATTCCAGTTTTGTATTTACAACGAGGATCCCGTATCGATGCCGTAACCACGATGGAATTCTTTAGCACTCGAGTCGCGTACTCTTTAGGGCCTGTGCACACTATTGGTTTCGATTGGAATATCGCAGATATTATAGCAGTTCAAGGAACGACGACGAAGTGATACTGGGAAGCCCCGCTAAGCGGGGCGAGGAGGAGTGACGCAGAAATGCTTAAAATCTGCTTATTCCCGGAGGGTTAAAGAGAAAATCATCCATCTTTTTCGTTGCTCGTCACTCGCGTACCAACGGGTACGCAGCGCTCCTCGCGCCTCAAATCTGAATAATTTTCTCTTTAACCAATTCGGAACCAATAGTGTGCACAGGCCCTAGTTGGCAGCTGCGGCTAGTCTTTGGAATCCATCCAGATAGTTATCTTCAAAAAGAGTTGGCCAGTCAGCACTGAATTTCCATACACCCGTCCCGCTGTTGCATCCTCCTTGTTCGCTGATAGCATCCGCCACGGCTTCTAATTCACTCGAGCTGATCACACAACGACCTTCTTCATATCCCTCATGTCCGCTCGGACAATTACCGGAAGAGTCGGCAAACTCCCAATCAAGTGCGTTTACACCCCAGGCAAGTTCCAAGCCCAGCTCGCGAGCGGCTGTTCTCTGCTCATCAATAAAACCTCCCAGATTACCTTGAGCTTTCACGTCTGCTATTTGAGCGTAGGTCGTATCAACATCTTTAAACTTGTGACCATTGTGTTTAATGATCATATCCGTAGGATCGTGTCGAATTATTAATGGAAAATTTTGCCCATCGGAAATTTTAAAAACTTCTTTAATAACTGCACCCATCTGATCCAACACAGCCGAATCCGGTCCTTCGTCTGTGAAATTCCCAAGATCATCCAATATAACAACACCGGCAAATGTCCCATTATCGATAAAGCCACTTAAATCTAAGCTTTCGTAGAATCGGATCTTTTGCTCCCATGCATCAAAATCGAAATATCCACCGGATGTAGTATAATCGTCCCATTTTGCCAATTGAGGTGTGAGTTTTAGCCCGGCGGTTTCAAAATTCCCCATTAACCACTCAATATAATCGGGATCAGTTGTTATTATTCCGTTTGTCATGCCTGTTTGAGAGGCAACTTCACTTAGAGAATCCGGATCGTCATAAATTCCACCCAGTTGCCAAACGTAAAAATTACCACCACCATCCGGACATTCATAATCTGCCGTATCTAATACTTCGTGAACTTTTTTCGAAACATCGGTACAGGCCATAGTTAAGCAACCAGCAAGTACTGCGGGAGCGATTCTGGGTAAAAAGCTTGATCTTCGATTTGGTTCTAGATTGTTTATGCTAAATGCCATGTGGCAATGGTCTTTAAGTTCTGCCGGGATTTCCTCACGATGAAATCTTTGAGCTTCTTCTGTCATACAAATGATAAATTATCAAACGCCATACTCCATCGTACTGGTTGGGGCGGTAGGATTCGAACCTACGGATGGTGGCTCCAAAGGCCACTGCCTTACCACTTGGCGACGCCCCAGCAATCAGCTTTATAAGATGGACCGTTCTCCCTGTCTGCCGACAGGCAGGTTCACTACCGGCCTGTCGTAAATTTATATGGTTTCTGAACCTTTTTCAAGAAATTAATTTCATTTCAACTATAAATTTTCTTCCTCTAGAGATTTTAATACATCTTTTACCGCTTCTTGTTCTTCTTTTTTTGATTTTTTATTGGTCATATTTTTTTATAAGAAATTTTGCTAAAATTAGTTATAGCTTATGGAAAACCAAAAGATTGCGCAAATTTTTCAGGAGATAGGAGACATGCTTGAGATTACCGGCGATAGTGTTTTCAAAATTCGATCTTATCATCGCGCCGCGCAGGTTGTCGCAAATTATCCTTATCATCTTCGTGATATTTACGAAAAAGATCCGAAACTTCTCGACAAAATACCCGGCATCGGCAAGTCTTTGATGGGAAAAATCATAGAAATACTCGATACGGGCGACTGCAAAAAACATTTACAACTTGTTAAACAAATTAAGCCGGGACTTCTAGATATCATGAAACTTCGTGGCATCGGACCGAAAAAAACCAAACTTTTTCACGATGAACTCTCGATAGATTCCGTTGCCAAGCTGAAAAGTGCCGCAAAACGCGGGCTTATTCGCGAGCTCTCGGGAATGGGAGAGAAAAGCGAATCGGAGGTTTTAAAATCTATAGAATCTTATGGCCGCTTGAAGGCTCGAATTCCCATGTATGAAGCGCTGGATATTGCGGAAGAGATTATTTCTTACATGAAGAAATCGGACGCCGTTTCTAAAGTCGAATATGCCGGCAGTTTGAGACGCAGGCTTGAAACTGTCGGAGATGTCGATATTTTGGCATGCGGAGATAAGCCCGAAGAGATTATCAAATATTTCTGCGACTTCCCTTTTATTTCGCATATCGAATCACGCGGCAATACTAAGACAACTGTAATTTTGGAGAATGGCATGCAGGTGGATTTAAGAGTTGTCAGTAAAGATGATTTCGGAGCGGCGTTGTATTATTTTACAGGTTCAAAAGCTCATAATATCACCACTCGCAAGATTGCCCAGAAGATGGGACTGAAAATAAACGAGTATGGAGTTTTTAAAGGGAATAAAAAAATCATTTGCAGAACCGAAGAAGACGTTTTCAAAGCGATCAATCTCCCCTACATCATCCCCGAAATGCGCGAAGATACGGGCGAGACAGATTTTATTAAACCGATCGAAATCTCCGATATCAAAGGTGAACTTCATTCACATTCGGACTGGTCCGATGGCGAAAATACGATCACGGAAATGGCGGAAACGGCGAAAAAAACGGGGTATGAATTCATCGCAATCACGGATCACTCAGCCTCTTTAAAAATCGCCCACGGACTCGATAAAACAAGGCTCGAGGCTCAAATAAAAGAGATTGAGACTTTAAATAAAAAAATCGAAGGCATTAAAATCCTAACAGGAGCGGAAGTTGATATTTTGAGAGATGGTTCGCTCGATTTGCCGGACTCGATTTTGAAAAAACTCGACATTGTGATTGCGTCCGTACACACATATTTCAGGCTTACGCGTGAGGAACAAACCGCACGAATAATTAAGGCGATTTCGAACCCTTTTGTGAAAATTATAGGGCACCCGACCGGCAAACTTATCGGCATGAGAGAGGCGTATGATATCGATCTTGTAAAAGTCATGGAGGCCGCTAAAAAACATAATGTCGCGATAGAGTTAAATTGTAACCCGAAAAGGCTCGACCTTTCCGCGGAACATCTGAGGATGGCGAAAGATATGGGAGTGATGATTTCGCTTGGCACGGATTCGCACGGCACCTCTCAATTGTCGTATATTAAATATGGCATCTTTATGGCAAGACGCGGATGGCTTGAGAAAAAAAATATACTTAACACTATGGATTATGCATCGATTTTATCAAGCAAACATCACGAATAAACACACCTCTTTCGAGATACGCGATGACGGCATTGTTCATCAAATAAGTAGAGTTCTTAGGATGAAGGTTGACGAAAAGATTGCACTTTTTAATGGTGGCGGCGTGGATTTTTTATGTGAAATTAGATCTGTTGCGAAAGATTGCGTCGGCGTGGATGTCGTTAATAGGGTTAAAAGCGAAGCGGAAAGAGAGATTAAAATCCATTTGTATCAAGGAGTCCCGAATGTTTGGTCGAAATTCGAGGAAGTCGTACGAAAATGCACGGAGCTTGGCGCAATCAGTTTTCACCCTGTAATTATGGAAAGATCCGAGACACGTTTGAAAAATGGCGATTTGCCACCAAAACTTGAAAGGCTTTCAAAAATTATGATCGAGGCTTGCGAACAGTGTGGCGGAAGCGTTTTGCCCATGATTGGCAATGTCGAGGATCTCAAAAGCGCTTCTGATGCGGCCCCGGGTGTGAAAATAATGGCTTATGAAGGCGACAAAGAGACCTCGTTGGAAGAGCTGATGTCGGAGATGAGAAATGCTGGAGAGGTCAGTTTATTCGTAGGACCTGAAGGCGGGATAACGAAAGGCGAAGCTGAATATTTCGTGAAATCGGGAGGGGGAACGTTTAATCTTGGGAAAAGAATTTTGAGAACGGAAACCGCACCGGTGGCTGTAATCGGAAGGATTTGCTTTTAGTCAACATCGGTAGTAGACTTTTTAAGCAAATTTTTAACCAATATAAAAATGAAAAAAATTGCACTGTTAACGTTGGCATTGGCGCTAATTGGAATTTTTAGCGGATGCTTTCTCGCCAAGCAGGAGATCATCTTCACAACTCCCGCTTATTCTTACTTGGTACCGGCCGTAGACACGATTGATTTCACAACCAAGTACGAGACTAACGCTTATATTTCAAAAATCATTTGCGCGGACGAAGAGACATTGAACACCAGCGGACCTTCTTTGATGAGTTCTTATGCCAAACCGGATACGGATATGGTAAATACCGTTTTCAATCTCTCGTTGGACAGGCTTGATAAGTTCGACGGTCAACTTTGCGACTTATATATAACAGCTTATGATACCGCTACAACAGAAGAGACCGAGGCCGTTTTGAGAGCAAATATCGGCGAAATACCTGATGCCGTCGTAGTCGAACCTGTCGAAACACTTTGTGAAGATGGAACTGTTTGCGTAGAAGAAGAGGTTGTTGCCGACGATACAACCACCGACGAAGTTGTCGAACCGGTAGTTGAGGAGGAGCCTGTTACGGATACGGAAGTAACAGAGTAATTTGATTTTGCAATTTGAAAAAGACCTCGCTATCGAGGTCTTTTTTTTATAGAATGATATCTGTAGCGTAACTTGAATTAGTGAACAAAATTTTTGAACAATTCGTAGGGCTTTTTGAAGCCGAAAATCATAAGTTGAACCTTTGTAAATTCGAGGGACGAAAAGAGTTTTTTGCGAGACATATTATGGATTCGCTCGAGTGCGCACAGTTTTTTTCCAACGCAAAGAAGGTTTTGGATCTCGGTACCGGCGGAGGATTGCCGGGGCTTGTGCTTGCGATACAAAGGCCTGATATACAGTTCACACTCGTCGATTCGATCAATAAAAAATGTACTTCCGTTCAAGAGATGGTGAAAACGCTTGCCCTGAAAAACGTCATTGTCAAATGCGCTCGGGCTGAAGATTTGGCGCATGATCCGATTTATAGGGAGAAGTTTGATATGGTAATTGCAAGAGCTGTAGCTCCCCTACCAACCTTGTTGGAACTCGGGTCGGGGTTTGTGAGACGTGGCGGAGTTTTTATAGCTTATAAAGGTCCGAAATATGCGGAAGAGTTACCTACCGCCAAGAATGCGATGGCGATCACGAATTTCGATCTTGAAAAAATCCATCATTACAGATTGTCCGGACTCGATATACCTTTTACGCTGTTGCTTTTTACAAAAAATAGACCTTTAAACTCAAATTACCCGAGACAAAATGGCTTACCATCGAAAAAACCACTTTAAAGTATATCAGGTAAAAGATAAGTTTTTCCTCAAAGCCAAGGAGGAGGGTTATCGCGCAAGGAGTGCGTACAAGCTCAAGGAGATTTTGGAGAAGTTTAAAATAATAAGTACCGGATTCAATGTGCTTGATTTGGGGTCTGCGCCGGGAAGTTTTTTGCAGGTAATAAGCAGAATTGTCGGTCCTTCGGGGAAAGTGATAGGGATTGATCTTAAAAAAATCGAGCCCTTCTCGGGCAAAGAAGCGCTGAAAAATATTACTACTTATACGGGCGATGTTTTTGATGTCAATTATTTAAATCAAATTCTTGGCACTCAAAAATTCGATACGGTTACTTCCGATTTGATGCCAAATACGACAGGCATTAAGTTTCTCGATCATGATAACAGCGTTGATTTGAATATCGCGGCGCTAAAAATTACAAGGCGCCATTTGAAACGCGGCGGATCGGCTTTGTTTAAGATTTTTAACAGCAATGAGTTGAGAAGGTTTCTATTTGATGCGAAAAAGATTTTTAAAGATGTAAAATCCATTAAACCTGCGGCCGTCAGAGCGACAAGCAAAGAAATTTATATCGTGTGTATCGGGTATTTAGGAAGTAGCACGTATACATGTAAATAATAATAATGCTATAATTCCGCCTGTCTTTAATTTTTTTTACAGTGGCAAAAAACAATCATTATAGAGCTGAGCAGGATGCTCTCGGCGAGGTTTTCGTCCCTTTTGATGCTTATTTCGGATCTTTTACAGCGAGAGCTCTTGAAAATTTCCGGATAAGCGGCATTACGGCGGGGAAAGATTTCAAAGTTGCTCTCGGATATGTGAAACTCGCGGCTTGTCGCGCGAATGAAAAGCTTGGCGAACTTAATGCGAAAGAGGCGAATGCAATTGAAAAAGCGTGTATTGAGTTTTGTGATGGTAAATTTGATAACGAATTCGTTTTGGATGTTTTTCAGGCTGGTGCCGGGACTTCGTACAATATGAATGCGAATGAGATTATTGCGAATAGGGCAAATGAGATTTTGGGTGGCAAAAAGGGCGAGTATAAGTTCGTTCATCCGAATAATCAGGTCAACATGGCTCAGTCGTCGAATGACGTGATCCCGACTGCAATAAGGGTCGCTTTGGTTATGATGAACAGATCGTTTTTGTCCGAGATTTCACTTTTAATAAAAAGTTTTGAAAAAAAAGGAGAAGAATTTAAGAATATAAAAAAAGTTGGCAGAACTCATTTGCAAGATGCGGTACCGATCACTCTCGGTGCCGAGTTTATGGCTTATGCTCAAGCCTTAAAAAACTCTCGAGAGAGCTTGGTCGAGGCAATCGAAAACCTAAAAATACTGGGTATAGGCGGCACGGCAATCGGGACGGGAATAACGGCTCATCCGAAATTCAAAGATGCCGTAATAACCGAATTGTCAAAAATCGTCGGAGGAAAATTCACAAAAGCTCCCAACTCGATTACCACAACTCACAGTATGCAAGATTTTACGCGATTTTCGGCCGCTTTAAGAAATCTCTCGATAGAAATTTTCAGGATTATGGGAGATATAAGGCTTATGAATGCCGGACCGAGAGCCGGACTACGCGAAATAAAACTTCCGAAAGTTCAACCCGGCTCATCAATAATGCCTGCAAAATTGAATCCGTCGATCCCCGAATGCATGACCATGATTTGCGGACAGATTATGGGAATAGATACGACTGTTGTTTTTGCGGCGCAAGGCGGACAACTTGAGCTCAATTGGTATACCCCGCTAGTTATGTTTAATCTGACGATGGCGGTTATGATTTTGACAAACGGAATAAAAATGACTCGAGAAAAATGTGTGGACGGAATAGAGGCTTGCGAAGAAGAGATCAAAGCCGCCTTCGATAAAAGTTTGTGTATGGCAACAGAGCTTGTTCCCAAACTTGGCTATCACGAAGTCGCGAAGTTGGTAAAAAAGGCTATGAAGAGCGGGAAAATGCTAAGGGAAGTGCTATAGACGAATAGACTCATAAACACATAGTGGCAACTTATTCCGTTACAACAATCTCCATCTCGTATTCATCGCTCACGCCGCTTGAGTCTTCGACTTCGAGTGTGACCGTATAAACTCCAACATCTTCAAACGTGTGGGTTGGTTTGCGATCATAACTTTTCTCACCATCTCCAAAATCCCAAGCGTAACTGTCTATCGCGCCGGTACTGCATCCCGCGTCGAAAGTTACCACCAAGGGTGATTTACCTTCAGAAATACTTGGTTCAAAACAAGCCGATATGGAAACCGGCCTTACAACTATGCCCAAAGATGCCGTATCTTCGGATCCATCGGCCGCGATAACCGTAACCGTCGCTGTAAACGAACCGACATCTTCATATTCATAAGAAACTTCCGCGCCGCTTACATAAGCTTCCGAGCCATCGCCAAAATCCCATTCGTAAGCCACGATTTCGCCATCCGGGTATGAGGAGCCGGCCGCGCTGAATTCAACTTCGAGCGGAACCTCTCCGGATACCGGAGATGCCAATAAAGATGCCGTAAGCCCTTGGGCTTCAACAACGACAACAACAGTATTCGTGCCAATGTTTCCATCGCCGTCAATGACCGTAAGAATAGCGTTATAAGTGCCTTCTTCTTGGTATGTATAAGTCGTTGTTTCTCCCGTGTCGTCCACAACTTCGTCCCCGTCAAAATCCCATTCGTAATCCACTATGTTGTCATCGGCGTCGGTACTGCCGGAAGCATCAAAAGATACTTCAAATGGAACTTCTCCCATGACCGCTCCCGCCGATTCCGTAACCGCCGGATATGTTTCAATCATGGCAACCGGGACTTCTTCCGGGTTTTCAACTTCTATTGTCAGTTCTTGTGTGCCCGTCTTGTTTTCGGAATCCGTCACTTCCAAAATGATCGTATATTCGCCGACCTCTTCATAAGTGTGTTTTACGGTTCTGGTTTTTTGATAAGCGGTACCGTCACCGAAATCCCATTCGTATTTTTCTATTTCGTTGCCGACCGGACTTTCCGAATCTTCAGCGGAGAACATATATTCAACGCCGGTGAAATATTCGTCCGTTTCTTCGGTTATTATCGCCGTTGGAGAGTTTGAACCCTGAGCATCTATCTCCACTGTTGCGACATTGTACTCACCGTTGTTATCGGTAACCCTTAAGGAAACTGTGTATTTGCCTTCTTTGTCATACGTGTATGTGATTGTCTCCCCTTCTCCATCATCAAATTCCGAATCTCCGTCGAAATCCCATTCGTAAGAAACTATTTCACCGTCCGGGTCGAGACTTTCGGATGCGTCAAATGAAACTTCCAGCGGGATTTCGCCGCTTTCCGGAGTTGCCGTGAAGCTTGCTCCAACTTGTTCGTTTTCAAATACAACATCCAGCGTTATTGACTCTTCTTGTTCTTCGCCCGTATTTACATCTTCATAAGTCAACGTGAGAACGACTTGATATCTGCCACTATCGGGACCTTTTGTCGTGTATCTGTGGCTGATCGTTTCGCCGGTTGCGGTTGAGCCGTCGCCAAAATTCCATTCGTAAGAAAGAATTTTATACTTATATGGATTAAAGGGTATCCCCGAAGCATCAAATTCTATGGTCAAAGGTGCCGTGAGCCCTGTTAATTCTTCCGGATTGGTTTTTATCACGGATGTATCTTGAGCCTCCTGTTTCTCGACTTGTTTATCTGTTAAGTAGAGGTACGTGAAAGTCCATGTCATCAAAAGCATTACACATAAGCCGGCACCGATTATTGCCATAATCATACCTTTTTGTTTGCCGGATTTGTCATCTTTTTTGGCCATCAACATTTTGAAAGCGCCAATCACTCCGACGATGAACGCTATAAATATCGCCAATCCGAACATTATGTTCGTAAGTGCAATCAAAAACGGATAAAAATTTTCTTCGGTGATGCCGAACATTTTAAGAAGCGGGTTTTCGCTTCCGCCTCCTTGAACGAGCAAAATAAATATCGTTACGATAATCGCGATAAATACAAACGAACCGGTTACTATACCTGCAACCATCATCCTTTTCTTTTTATCTTTGGCTTTCTTTTCTTTAAGTTTTTTAAGTTCTTCGGGAGTAAGTTGTGCCGCCGGAGTTTTGGGTTGAACCGAAGGTTTCTGAGGCGTCGTCGGTGGTGGTGGCGCAGGCGCGATTTGCGGTTCCGCCGGAGGCGGCGGTGCAACAACCACCGGTGGCTGAGGCGCAACCGGAGGCTGCGCTGGTATTTGATTCTCCATATTTATTTTTGTTTTAGTTTATCTTTTTAACAGTGTAAATGCTCGCACCCAAAAGCGCAAATGAACAAGCCGCCAAGATGAGAACGAGTGCGCCCGTGCTTGATACCGGGATCATGCTTGTTCCTCCGGTTTCAATATCAAATACCACTTCTTTCGTAACTTGATATTCGTTGCCTTGCGCATCTTCAACCGCAAGTATCACGACAATCGGTCCCCAAGACGATTCGAAATTCACATCCGGGATTGTTCCGCTCGTACAAGATTCAAATTCGTAATTGCGATCATTGTTTGTTTTTCCATCTCCGTCGCTATCGTAGTAAGCGTTTTTGTCTATCCAGCATATTATACCCGCGTCATCTTCTTGATTGGTCGAGTACTGCAGGGTTATTTTGCCGGAGGTTCCATCGAGATGAACTTTGCCATCACTTTGAGAGGCCGTCGGAATTGTATTTAAGTATCCTATAAGTTCTTCCTCATTTAAAATCTCTACCGTCCTCGTGACATAATCTTCTTTATTTACCGAGTCCATCACTGTAAGTTTTATGGTATAGGTGCCGTAATCATCGTATTCATGAGTCGGCGTCGCGCTTGTCGAATCCGTATCGTTTGTTTTATCGCTATCGCCGTCGGAATCTTTTAATGAATCAAAATCCCAAGCATAAGAAACTATTTCTATGTCGTTCGAAGATGTTTCCGAATTGTCCGAAAATATCACGCTCAATCCATCGGCTTCATATGTAAATGCGGCAATTGGCGGATCCGTATCCGAAATTAAGATCGATTGAGTTACGTTATCGGAGTTGCCGGAATTGTCATAAACCGTAAGTTTCACTTCGTATGTGCCGGTTTCTTCATATATGTAGGTTGGAGACTCTTCTTCCGAATCCGTATCGTCGGTTTTATCACCGTTGCCATCCGAATCGGTTGCCAAATCGAAATCCCAATAAAAGGCGTAAAACTCCGCCCCGTTTGCGGTATCAACCGTTGAATTGTTCGTAAATGCGACATCAAAATTATCAACCTTATAAGTAAATGCGGCCTCCGGAGGTTCGGCAATGGATTCAACACATATTTCGGTTGTTTTGTCAGACGTGGCGGCTTGATTACCGGAATCTATGACTTTCAATCTGATATCATAACAACCTATTGCCGTCGGTATGAAATTAAGAGTTGTTTCTTCGGACTCTTCATTGTCGCTAAATCCATTCCCCTCAAGATCCCATACGTATGTAAGGTCGTCGCCATCCGGATCGTAAGATGTGCTCGAAAGCGTAATCGAATCGCCCAACATAACTTGAGTATCGCTTGCGCTAAACTCCGCGATTGGAGATGCGTTCTCTCCGTTTTCAACTTCCATTGTCGGATCTTCGTCCAAGAAATCAACGCTCGAGACAGTGTTGTTCGCTGTATCCGTAACTTCGACCACAAACGCATACTCTTTTTCTTCGCCCGTCGTGCCGTTTGTAGATATGGTCATCTCGGCTTTATTCGTCTTTGTAATCTGCGCACCCAGTTTTTCGGTAGTATCCGACGTGTCGTAATAATACCAATAGTAGTTTGCGATACTGCCATCCGGATCTTCGGCGTCAACTTCCAGCGTAATCTCTACGGGGGTGACGTTTGAGTCAGAATTTATCGTATAAGTGAGAGAGTTTATTTCCGGCGGGTCTTCGGTGATTACGATTTGTATCGTATCTTCCGAAGTTACGGTCGGATCATCTTCGTCGCTTACCGTAAGTGTTATTTCATAAGTTCCAACTTCTTCGAATTTATGACTGGCTTTTTTCTCGGTGCTCCTCGTGTTGTCGCCGAAATCCCAGCCGTATCCCAGATTTCTGGAAGAGCCGTCTTTGTTTTTCGATTCGGATGCATCAAAAGTAAATACCGTCTTAATACTGCCTTGTATGTCGGACATGCTTACCGCTATGTCGTCTTTCTGAAGACCTATAACCGCAATCGTCGAGTTGCTATCGCCTATGTATAGTTTTTTTGTATATGTGTTTTCGTTATCGTCTTCGTCGTAAGCAGTTAATGTCAAATCGTATGTTCCTGATTCTTTGTATGTGTGAGTAAAAGTTGCAGTACCGCTTGCGATACTTTCCGTCATTTCCGTTTCCGAATCGCCGTAATCCATTTCAAAAGCAACTGCGTTTTCGCTCACCGCATTAAAATCGACTTCAACCTCACCCGTTTCGCTGTCCATCGTATAGGCTATACCGTCCGGCATCTCCAGAAGAACATCGAGTACGGATTCTATTTCTATCTTGTCATCGAGGGTGGATGTTTTTCTAATATCTTCATCTTCGTATTGGTCGCTGACTTCGAGTGAAATATTTTGCTTCCCGGCTTCTTTAAATTTAACCGCCGGTTTTTCCGATGTCGCATCTCCTTCAACAAAAGTATACTCCGCGCCTTCCGTCCCTTCAAAAGTCCACAAATAAGATATTATATCGTCCGGATCCGGATCGTAGCTGTCTCCCGCATCGAAATATACCGTGCCGGGTTGAGCGGGATCTTTTATTTCATAAGAAAACCTCGGTACCGGAGCTTGAGATTCAACTGTAATTATTGTCGTATCCGTATCGGAATTATCGGAACTGTCTGTAACTTCCAATGAAACCGTATATCTGCCCGGGGTTTCCGGTTTATATGTAGCCATTTCTTCGTTACCCAATACCGTTTCCGTCCCATCCGGACCCAAAATCATCCAGTCGTAATTTGCAATCGTACCCTTATCGGTATTTGAAGCCGAACCGTCAAAAGTGAATTCCGTAGCGATTGTTCCCAAATAGATCAACGGCTGTATTCTAGCGGCCGGAGATGCAATAACAACGTCCCCTATGTATCTGTCTATGTTGCCTATCACATCCGTAACTTCAACCGAAAGTTCATAACTGCCCTCTTCCGGATAAGTACATATTTCCGTAATGATATTTTCGCTTTCGTATGTTTCCGTTCCATTTCCGCAATCCAACTTGTGGTAAACCGTATCGTCACCGTTACCATCTTTTGTGCCTTCGAGCGATATTGTAATCCCGGTAGCACCTTCGGCTTCCGTGAATTTCACTTCGTTTTCACTCGTTCCCTCCTCGTAATTCGCAAGTGTAAAATCTCCACTGCTTGTGGTCGCGGTTACGACTATATTCGATTTTGGCGGATTTACAGTTATGCTGATATAACTTTGGCCGGGAGCTATATTCGAGTCTTGGCTTGTGATGCGTAATCCGACTCTGTATGTGCCGGTTTCGGTATAAGTGTAACTTACCGTGGCTCGGCTCGGTTCATCCGACTCTTCATATTCACCATCTCCATTCAAATCCCAACTGTATTGGTCATCTTCTATCGTAAGATCGCTCGGATCGTATGATGTCAAACCGTTGAAACTCACTACCAACGGTTGATTTCCTTCGTCAACGCTGGCTTCTATCACCGCGGTTACGAATTCAAGATTTACCACCATCGAATACAATGTGCCAAGATCGCCGACCACTTGTCTCAAAACCGAATTGGTTATAAACGGTCCTTCCGTTTCAACTACGATTTCTCCCATGGTCGGAATTTCTATCGACATCTCTTCTTGGGTTTGGCGACTGTCGCCTCCTTCGGCAAAATATTCTCTTGCAACCGTAAATTGCTCCACTATTTCACTTAAGCTGGAACCACCGGAAATCCCATACTCGCTCGTATCGAACAAATCTCTATAAGTTGTAAGCGTATCGTAATATTCTTGTATTTTTTCATTAAAATCGGTTCTTGCCGCGGTTTTTACGTCTATCACGAGTGCGTAAACATTGTTTCCGTAATTCTCCATATCGAATTCGCTACTGGCTTGTGCGTTATTCACATTAAACAAGCTCGCCATATAATTTTCTTCGTTGTACGAATATTTCGCCGGTTCGGTGTTATAAGTCAAAATGTCCGCGTATTCTTGCAGATTTTGTGCCGCCGTGTATGTGTCGCTATATCTATCCACCGAATCCATTATTTTAACCGCAACTTGCCCCACTATGTCGGCATATTCATTTATCAAAGCCAAGCTGTCGTAATCTATTTCCGCAGAGTCGTTACCATCCATCCACTCCAACAAGTTCGTTACCTCTTGCGCTTCGGGAGCGTCGTAGCTTTCAATATAGTCAACGTAAGTATAAACATTCGAATATACCGTGAATACATCGACATATTCCGCCGTCATATCTTCTATGGATTGCGCTATGTAATTGATGTTATAAATGTCCGCCTCGTCTCCTGTAACCGAATCGCCGGACGAGTATATTCCTCCGCCTCTGTCTTCCCCTCCGCCGGGGGCTTCGCCAATGAGAGTATTCACTATGGCGTAGGATGACAATACGACCAATATGCCGATTATGGCATACATGATTGATTTTTTACCTTTACCGCTTCTATCTTCTTCACCTCCCGCCGTAATATACAAAAATCCTCCGTAGATTATCACAACCACCGCAACCAACCCCAAGAATGAAAGCGCGAAATTTGTCACATTCAAAATGAACTCTCTCGCCGTTGTCGCCTTGGTTAAACCGCTGTCATATCCTTCCGCGTCCGGGGCTTCGAAAGATCCTTCATATTCCGTAAAACTCGTGATCTCTCCATAATCTTCGCAACTCAAAACCCCTCCCGTTGTTTCATCCATCCCTTCGCACAAAGCATCTTCCGCTTCTTCCGGTATGAGATCCAGAGAAATGTCGTCCAGACTTCCAGCGTATGCCGTCTGAAATGCCAAAATTTGCAATACCGCCGACAGCGAAAGCAGCAAGGAAATGATGTGTTTTTGTATGCGCATGTTGGTTTTTGATAGTTTTTTATCTGTTTATTATAGCAGAAAAGAGCCGTGAATTCAAGGTCGAAGACCCTGGGCTCAAATCCTTATGCAACACAAGCAAAGAAGAAGTTGACTTCCCGGCTTGCACGAGCCAATATTACCTCGTAATTACGATTTCACCAAATGATGAATTTACCAAGATCTTTCCCGGATTTAAAACGTATGGCTCAAGAACGTGATGGCGGAAAGCATAGATTGGCTGATGACATAAAGTTAAAACTTGGCCAGTTGGGAATTGCTCCACGTGTTGTAGTCGATTGGGGATGCGGATCAATCACGATAACAAGACGCTTGGCTCATAATTTTCCCGAGGCTCAAGTTTTTGGTTATGATGTTAAAGATCATCATTCCGGCATACCTCTTTCCGATTTGTCTAATCTGCAGTTTGGAATAATTGATCCTTTCACTCTTGCCGCAACGGTCGCTAACTCTGCCGACTTTGTTTTACTGTCAGGAGTAATGCATCATGTTGAACCGGAGGATGAAGATAAACTTTTGAGTGATGTACATGGTGCATTAAATGAAGACGGCATACTTTTAATTCATGAACATTGCTTGTCTCCAAATCGTTTCAGAAGAAAACTGGAAAAATTACTTTTAACAATGGTCGAATTTGGTATAAATCATGGACCGGAGGATATGTCATGCAGTTATAATTTTTTAACTCGTGCAATGGCGAGGGATATTTTAAATCGGAATGGATTTGAAGTGTTTGACGAAGTCGACAGTAATGGCAAATATGTAACTTTGCCTTCTTTAAATAAAAATACTGTTTACTGGTGTAGAAAAAACCGTTTGCCTTCGTAATACAAAACTCATCACTTTCAATAGCGAGATTGTGTTCCTGTCTACCCTGCCTTTGCCGGCAGGCAGGCGACAGGCAGGCACAATCGACTTTGAATGTATTGCGCATGGAGCCCCCGCTAAGCGGGGTTCCTTGCGCTATTCTATCGAAAGAATCGTCGAAGTAACCGCAAATGCGGCACCCGTTAAAATTATGCCTATAACCGCACCGAATATGATTTTCTTGGCGTTTTCCGTATTCTGTTCGTTGACACCTGCGGTGACATACAAATATCCGGCGTAAATGATCATACTTACGGATATAAATCCTATTATGCCGGCTATGAAATTCGTAATATTGGCAAATAACATTTTTCCTTCCGTAACTCCGAGTTGAACCCCTTCTTCCGGCGTGAAAGGAAAAATAATATCTTTCACTATCAATTCCGAAAGACCTATCATCACAAGCCCTATCAAAGACCAGAAAATGTGGTTTTTCGCACCTCTTACTTCTTCTTCGTCGTGTGAGGAAATAATCATCCTCATACCATCATAAGCTATCGCAAGCACCGCAACTACACCGATAAACACCTCCAGCAGCGTATACATGCCTTTTATCCCTTTATTCGCCTTCTCGGCAAAACTGTATGTGGTCGCCTCATCCTCCAAGAAGATTTCGCCTTGTTCGCCGAAAAACATATCTTTAACCAGAGTATCCGCCGCAAAAACGAAAACCAATCCTATAATCGCCCATACGAAATAATTTTTTTGTTTTGAAATCTCTTCGTCTGATCCTTTACCGGCCATAAGCAATTGATATGCCGAGATCACCATGAATAAAATCGCTATCCCGCCAAGGATATATTTTGCAAAATCCAGAGCGTAATAAATCGCGCTGGTAATTTCCGTAAGCCCCTCTTCCTGAAAAGCTTGCCCGTGAGCATCACCGCTATCACCGTAATTAGGCAAATCCACTTGTTCCCCTTCCGAATCTCCCAACTCCTCCAGGAATTCGTTGTAATCAACCGCTTGCACTTGATTTATAAACGTAAGTCCGACGACAAGACTCGTTAGAAATATTGCAAATTGTTTTATCGTTTTTTTCATTTTTAAAATACTCCGCTGATAATGGTTGAAACCAATGCAAAAGCGCCGTAAATAATTATCGCACCTATAATCGAGTTTACAAGTATCTTTTTCGCCTTGCCGGACTTCTCCTCGTCACCTCCGGCCATCGCATACATAAGCCCTCCCGCCACTATCCCAAGCATCATAATGGGTCCCACGAACCACACCATAAAGTTTGTTATTGCTATAATTTCCGAAATTCCCGCCGTGGCATTGATCGAAACAACCGCTTCGTTGTCTCCTTGCACTACGTTAAACATAACTTTTCTCACAAAGAAATCGCCTATTATCACGAATGCCAATGCGGTAAATCCCGCAACCAAATTTTTCCTTTCTTTGCCTACCGCTTCTTCACTGCTTCCCGAAAGCAACATTACGAAACCCGATCTGACGATTGCAAATACAGCTATACTTCCGATTATATATTTCAAAAAAGTGATTACAACCGTAGCCTTACTGTCAAAAAGTCCCGCCCTTTCAACTATGTCCGCTTCGCTCCCCAAGAAACTTCCTTCTTGAAAATTGAAAATCTCCGACAGCGAACCGGCAATACTTACAAGGGCCAATCCTATAAACCCGTATATCAGAGCTTTTTTTTGCGTATTTATCGCTTCTTCATTCCTGGCCGACACCACAAGCGTGAATCCATAAAGAACTATCAACGCGACCCCAACCGCCGCCAATATAACCCTCAACGGAGCCATTATCCTCGCTATCAGGTTTTGGGCCATCGCAACTGCGTCATCGCCTTCCGGAGCAGGGACGTCGCCGAAATTCTCCGCATCGGGTAGATCAAAGTATGCCGCATCCGCCGAAAGAGGCGAAGTTGCAATAAAATATATGATTATTCCGATAAGAATAACCGCAACGATAAAAGCTTTTAAATATGTCAGATTCTTTTGTTTTCGCATTTGGTTTTTGTTTTTATCTATTAATTTTACCATTTTTTCGCTTCCCAAGCAAATATTTTATTGCATTTGGACAATTTACGTAATAGAATTCTGCCACATCTTGCAATGCGGGTTTTTTAAGGATAATTTTTAAAAGCTAAAATATATGTTCAATAAACTCATTCAATACTTCAAGGACAGTTTCGTCGAGCTTACGAAAGTGACTTTCCCGACGAAAAATCAAGCCGTTCTTTTAACGGTTGTGGTTGTTGGGGTTTGTTTTGCCGTCGCTGTATTTTTGGGTGCCACCGATTACGGATTGTCCTACGGAATGCAACAGTTGTTAAATCTCGCTTTATAACCCATATTTAAGACATGGCAAAACAGGCTAAAAATACCGGTCGTCACTGGTATGTGATACACACTTATTCAGGATATGAAGATGCTGTCAGGGAAGCTTTGATTCAGAGAATCGAATCCATGAATATGCAGGATAAAATTTTCGATGTCGTTGTGCCGAAAGAGACGCAAATCGTTATGAAAAAGGGTGAGCCCAAGACCGAGAAAAAAAGACTTTTTCCGGGTTATGTTTTGGTAGACATGATGGTTGATGACGAATCTTGGTATGTTGTTCGAAATACTCCAAACGTTACGGGTTTCGTAGGTTCGGGAACAATTCCCGTACCTGTTTCCGAGGAAGAGTTTAAGGTCATTAAGAGACATATGGGTCAAGCAGAGCCGAAATTCAAAATCGATTTCGCAAACGGCGATCACGTCGTTGTTTTGGATGGTCCTTTCGCCGGTTATGAAGGAATTATCAACAATGTCGATGAGGCCAAGGGCAAAATCAAGGTTATGATTACCATATTCGGACGAGAGACGCCGGTGGAGTTGGATTTCACGCAGGTCAAAAAGAAGTAAGGTCGGTTTAGAGTTTTGAACTCTGAGATTTGAGTTTTAAAACAAAAATGCATAAGTTCACAATATTCACCATCATCTTCTCGGCCGTAGTAATAATTACGGTAAGTGAGCTTGTGGTTAGCGATTATCTGGACAGGAAAGCAGGTGGACAAGAAAATGAAGAAGGGGTCTTCGTCGAGGAGGATCCGGAACAGGTAGAAGATGTCGAGTATTTTTCGACTTTGGATTCTTATGATTATATGTCGTTTGGTTTCCCGGAAGGATCAGAGTTGAAATCCAAGAATTTCCCGGATAAGGTGTTTCAGTTTTTGGGATATAACGATGAGTCCGCCGAAAGTTATTATTGGGAGTTGTTTTCGGGAGAAGAGTACTTGGGTAGTTTATATGAAATCGTATGTGCCGATCCAACTGAAGCGTTTACCGTTTATACCGATTTAAAACAAAGCGGGATGGATCAGCCGTCCGCCGGTACCATAAACGAAGTAAATAATTATGGAGAAGCCTCTTTTTATTTTAACGATACGGTAAAGACAACCGATATTTTCATAATCGTATTGGGAGAAAACAGGGTTTTCGCATTCAATTACGCAAGCGCTTATCATAATAATTTCAAGGAATTGTTTTCATCTTTGAAATAGCTTGACTTACCCTGATGAAACACTTAAAATCCATGCGCATATTTTATAATTTTTCATTTTTATGCCTCCGAAGAAGATTTTGACCATGGTGAAGCTACAGATTCCGGCCGGTAAAGCCAATCCGGCACCTCCAATCGGTCCCGCTTTAGGTCAACACGGCGTTCAGATTCAAGATTTTTGCAGTAAATTCAATGCGGAAACAAAGGAAATGGGAGATACTATCGTCCCTGTTGAAATTACTATCTATGAGGACAGAAGTTTTACTTTTATTAAAAAGACTCCTCCAGCCGCAGTTCTTATAAAGAAAGCCATATCTTTGCAAAAAGGTTCGGGGCAACCGAATAAGGAGAAGGTTGGAACAATAACAAGAGCTCAACTTGAAGAGATAGCGAAAGTAAAAATGCCGGATTTGAATGCCAACGACATTGATGCCGCAATTAAGATTATCGGCGGTACTGCTCACAGCATGGGCGTAGAAGTTAAAGATTAAAATCAATGTTATCAACTCCATCCGCGATGTTTTTGAGTGGGCCAATGATGTTAATAGGTATAATAGTAGTTATAGCTTTAATAATAATAGGAATAAAAATGCAAACAAACTTCAAAAAAATCATCAGAAACGTATATCTTTATACGTTTTCCGCAGTCGGCATGATTATCTTCTTAATCGGAGGCATCAGCCTGATCAATGTATTTCTGAAAACTTACGTTTTCCCGTTAGAGCATTATAGCGAGTATTATTACAGTTCTTGCAGTGATCCTTATATATTAAAAGAGACTCCCGAGTTTGACGTAGAAGCTTGTGAAACCAGCCAAGAAGAAGAAAGGGCTACTCAAGATTCGGATGCCAGGAAAAGAGATTTGGCGGAAGGATTGGCGGCAATCATATGTGGTACTCCGATATGGCTTTATCACTGGAAAGTTATCCAAAAAAGTAAAAATATTGAAGAATAATTTTATATTTTAGTGGGACCCCGCTGAAACGGGGGCTATTTACCACTTAACCCAAACACACCATGGAAAAAAAACACGGAAAAAAGTATCGAACCGCATTAAGCAAGGTCGATATAAACAAGCTTTATACAATTGAAGAAGCTTGCGCTCTTTTGAAGGAAACGTCGGTAACGAAATTCGATGCGTCAACCGAAATACATATGCACCTGGGCATAGATCCGGCAAAAGCCGAGGAACTTATAAGAAATACTGTGGCTTTACCAAATGGTATCGGTAAAGAAGTAAGAGTAATCGCATTCGTCGGTGAAGATAAAGTCAAGGAATCTCTGGCCGCTGGAGCGATAAAAGCCGGCAACCAAGAATTGGTAGCTGAAATAGAAAAGGGCTGGTTGGAGTTTGATACGGCCGTCGCCACTCCGGATATGATGAAGGGGTTGGGCAAAATAGCCAGGACTTTAGGGCAAAAAGGGCTCATGCCGAATCCGAAAGCGGGCACGGTTACAACCGAGCTTACGAAAACCATTTCCGAGATTAAAAAAGGTAAAGTCGAATTCCGAAATGATAAATTGGGCAATTTGCACAATATATTCGGCAAAGTATCTTTTTCTGCCGATAAACTTGTCGAGAATTTGAAATCTTATCTTAAAGCCGTTCTTGAAAGTAAGCCCAAAGATATGAAAGGAAATTTTGTTTTGAGCGTTACAATCACTACGACTATGGGTCCCGGCGTTAAGATCGATCATCTGAACGCGTTAAAGGACTTATAAACGATTTAAAACATGCAGGCAAGAATCAAAAGAGTAGATAATTCGTTGCCATTGCCAAAATATGAAACGGACGGGTCCGTGGGTTTTGACATAACCGCAAGGGAATCTGTCACGATTAAAGCCGGAACGATAGAGCTTATTCCGAGCAACATTATAGTCGAAGTCCCGAAAGGATATATGCTTATAGTCGCTTCCAGATCGAGTACGCCAAGAAAACATGGTGTCACTCCCCCACACGGGTTTGGAATTATAGATCATGATTATTGCGGTCCGGAAGATGAGATAAAAATTCAGGTTTATAATTTCAGCGAGAAAGATGTTGTCATAGAAAGGGGCACTAAAATCGCGCAAGGAGTTTTCGTCAGAATGGATAAGTTTGAATGGGAAGAGGTTTCCGAAATTAAAAAAGATAGCAGAGGCGGATTCGGAAGTACCGATAAATAAAATTTTAAATATGTTCATCGCTCTCTACGGTATCAACAACATAGGAAAAACGACTCACGCCAAGAAATTGGTTGAAAGGTTAAATAAGGAGGGACATAAAGCCAAATACGTTAAATATCCGGTTTACGACCTTCCGCCGACCGGTCCTTATTTGAATCAAATTCTTCGCGGTGGTAGTGAACAAAAAATAAGTGAGGCCGAACTGCAAATGTGGTTTACTTTGAACAGATATCAGTTTGAGCCGCAGATTAAGAAATGGCTCTCTCAAGGATATATTGTCGTTGCCGAAGATTACATCGGGACCGGGATCGCCTGGGGTACCGCCAAAGGTCTCGACACACATTGGATTGAAAGATTAAATCAATATTTATTAAGTGAAGATTTGGGAATTCTTCTCGGCGGGTCTCGTATTATGAAGGCAAAAGAAAAAAAACATATTCATGAAGAAAACGACACTCTGATTGAGCGATGCAGGTATGTTTTACAGGACTTGGCCGAGAAATACGGTTGGAAAAATGTTTTATTGCAGGATCATATAGCCGATACCGCGGAATTGATTTGGAAAATAGTAAAAAGCAAACTTTAAATTTGCCTTCGGGAAGTTTCACCTGTTAAAATCTCTTCCGATGAAGATTTTAGACGGAAAACTGGTTTCAAGTTTCATACTGAAGAAAATTACGGGAGAGGTCTGCCAACTTTCAAAAAAACCGAAGTTAACCGTCATCATGGTCGGAGAAGACCCGGCCAGTTTGGTTTATGTGCGAAATAAAAAAAGGGCGTGCGAACAGGTTGGTATTTTGTGGGAACAAATAAGTTTGGATGCGAAAACCACCACGACTGAGAATTTAATAAAAGAGATTCAAAGATTAAACTCCGATAAACAAGTTAATGGCATTTTGGTGCAGGTACCTCTGCCGAAACATATCTATTTGCCAGAGGTGATTAAGGCGATAAATCCTTATAAAGATGTTGACGGTTTTCACGCTTACAATCTCGGAAAAACGGTTTTGTCGATGCAGTTTGAAGATTTCGCGCCGTGTACGCCGAAAGGCATCATCAGACTGCTTGAACATTACGATATAGATGTACGCGGGATGGATGCGACGGTTATCGGACATAGCAATATTGTCGGCAAACCTGTTTCCGCGATGCTTTTAAATCGCGGTGCGACCGTTACTACGTGTCATATAGATACAAAAGATTTGAAAAATCACACCAATAATGCGGATTTGATCGTAGTTGCGGTCGGCAAAGCCGGACTTCTCACCGCAGATATGGTTAAGAAAGAGGTTATCGTAATTGATGTCGGGATGAACAGAATTAATGGAAATCTGATTGGAGACTGCGATTTTGAAAAAATTTCAAAAAAAGCTTCGTATATAACGCCGGTACCGGGCGGAGTTGGACCGATGACTGTGGCATGCTTGATGGAGAACACCCTTATCGCTTACAAAAAACAACTTAACCAATAAAAAAATGTGTGGAGTAATAGGGATTTACGGTAGCGGACAAGTCGCATATGAGTTGTATGACGCGATGATAGTGTTGCAACACAGAGGTCAGGATGCCGCCGGTATGACAACTTTTGACGGACATCATTTCAATACGGTTAAAGGTCTGGGAATGACCAGGGATCTTTTTAACGAAGAAAGTTTCAAAGAGTTGCCGGGAAATATCGGGATAGGTCATCTTAGGTATCCAACGGTTGGCGGTTGTACCATCAGAGATGCGCAACCTTTTACAAGATCGGCTCCATACGGAATCGCAATGGCTCACAATGGGAATCTTTTGCATTATAAAGAGACTCGGGAGAGGCTCCTCAAAGAAGAACAAGTGCTCGTTAATTCCGATTGCGATGTGGAGTTGATTCTTCATGTTTTTGCAAAAGCTTTGCGCAGACAAAATAAGTCCGGGGTGGATTTGAAACCCGAGCATGTGTTTAAAGCCGTCGAGGAAGTTTATGGAAAAATCAGCGGAGCGTATATGGTCGTCGCTCACATCGCCAATCAAGGGATGGTCGCTTTCAGAGATCCGCATGGGATCAGACCCGGCGTTTTTGGAAAAAGAGAAGGGCTGAATACAGATTATATTTTCGCGTCGGAGTCTGTAGCGCTTGAGATGTTGGATTTCGAAAAAGTTTCCGATGTTGAGGCTGGAGAGGTCGTATTTATAGACAATCAAAGACGAGTCCACAGGAAAAAAGTCGCACACAAAAAACATACTCCTTGTATTTTCGAATGGGTTTACTTCGCAAGACCGGATTCGATTATAGATGGGATATCCGTCTATAAAGCCAGATTGAAAATGGGAGAAAAACTGGCCAACCAAATTAAAAAATCCGGATTGAAAATAGATGTCGTTTGTCCGGTTCCGGAAACCTCCAGGTCAACCGCCGTCGCCCTTGCGGATAAAATCGGAGTCAAATGCAGAGACGGCCTCATAAAAAATCGCTATATCGGAAGAACTTTTATAATGGCGGGACAAAATATCAGAAAAAAATCCATAAAATACAAACTGACTCCGAACATCCCCGAGCTCGAGGGTAAAAACGTCCTGCTCGTTGACGACAGCATCGTAAGGGGCAACACATCCAAGTTGATTATTGATATGGTAAGAGCCGCGGGAGCAAAAAATATTTATTTCGCTTCGGCCGCGCCCGCACTCACCTATCCGTGTTTGTACGGGATAGATCTGCCAAGCAGAAAAGAGTATATCGCGAATGAGCTTAGTTTTGATGAAATAAAAAGAGCTATAGGGGCCGATGCGCTTTTCTATCAAACTCTTGACGATTTGGTTTCCGCCGTTAAATATGCGGGGGTTGAAAACTTCTGTTTGGCTTGTTTCAACGGCGAGTATCCGACCGGAGATGTTACCGAAGAGGTTTTGAAAAAAGCGGAATCGGAAAGAGATGAAGATCGCGGTACATGCAGAATGCCTCCAAATACCAATCAAGCAACTTTGCTATGAAAAAAATCCTTTTAATCGGGAATGGCGCCCGAGAACATGTTATCGCCGAAACTCTTTTGCGAAGTAAAAGCGGTGCCGAAGTCGTGGTATTCGGCAGTGCTAAAAATCCCGGTTTATTGCCGATATCTTCGGCTTATGAAGTCGGCAATTTATCAGATTTTGATAAAATTAAAGATTTTGCGAAACATACGAGGCCGGATTATGCGATCGTGGGTCCGGAAGCGCCAATCGCAGGAGGGATCGTAGATATGTTGAAAGAAATCGGGGTGAAATCCGCGTCACCGTTTATGGCTACCGGAGCACTCGAATCCTCCAAATCTTTTGCCAGAGATTTGCTTGCAAAATACAAGATCCCCGGCAATCCGAAGTTTAAAGTTTTTCATGATGCTGATGGTTTGCGAAATTTTATAGAGAAAGATTTATCGGGAAATTATGTGGTTAAGGCGGACGGTTTGAAAAGCGGGAAGGGTGTGAAAGTTTCGGGTGATCATCTTTTTACAACGGATGAAGGAGTCGCTTATGCGGAACAATGCTTGAAAGAAGATGGGAAAGTTATGGTTGAAGAGAAATTTATAGGGCAAGAGTTCAGCTTGATGAGTTTTGTCGATGGTGAAAATGTTGCCAGTATGCCGGCCGTACAAGACCATAAGAGAGCTTATGATGGTGATAAGGGTCCGAATACCGGAGGGATGGGTTCTTACAGTTGTGCCGACCATTCTATGCCGTTTTTGAATGCATCCGACTTGCAAGATGCTCATGATATTAATGTCGCTGTCGCAAAAGCCGTTTATGAAGAGACCGGTGTTTATTACAAAGGCATTATGTATGGCGGATTTATAGCTGTAAAAAACGGTGTAAGACTTATTGAGTACAATGTCCGATTCGGGGATCCCGAGGCTATGAACGTTTTACCGATTTTGAGGACGGATTTTTCAGAGATATGCCAAGCGATTATTGCGGGCGAACTTAAAGGCATGAAAATAAAGTTTGAGAAGAAGGCTACGGTTTGCAAATATCTCGTGCCTGACGGATATCCGGATAAGCCCGTCAAAGGCGTGAAAATCGAGATCGGGGATATCCCGGAAGGGGTTAAAACTTACTACGCTTCTGTTGACCAGCGCGATGATGGTTTATATTTGGGAGGATCGAGGGCTGTTGCTTTCGTAGGTATGGCGGATAATCTGGAAGATGCTTCGGCAATCGCGACTTCGGCTTTGGGTAGCGTAAAAGGGCCGGTGTTTTACAGGAAAGATATTGGAACGAAAGAATTGATTGGAAAGCGGGTTGAGATGATGGGTGAAGTCAGAGGGGTAGTCAGTTAGACCGTCCTCAAACCTGTCTGCCTGCTGATCAGGCAAGCCGACAGGCAGGTTTCATTTTCGGACGGTCTGTTCAATACTCCCCCACCACCTTTAATTTTGCGACTTTCTTTTTGATTGCCGACAGAGCTTTTTTCGCTTGTGATACCGTGCCTGCGAATTCCACAAGAAAAACGTAGTCGCCGAGATTGTGTTCGGCGGGACGAGATTCAATTTTTGTCAGGCTGATGTGTTCTTTGGCAAATTCGCCGAGAACTTGATATAAACTGCCCGAGCTGTCTTTGTCGAAGTGGAATATAATGGCGGTTTTCTTTGGGGTATTTTTTACATTAAATTTCGAGTTGTGATGAGTTATAAGAACGAAATTCGTGTTATTGCGATGATCGTTTTCGATATTTTTTGCGATGATTTTAAATCCGTAGTTTTTGGCGGCATCTTCGGAACCTATTACCGCAACATCTGACAGGCGAAGTTTTTTCACATATTCAAATGCGGATGATGTGCTCGGTTTAAAATTCAATTCCGCCCTCTTGTAATGTTTCTTGATAAATTTTGAAGATTGTTTAAATCCTTGAGGATGAGAATAAATCGCGGTTATTTTGGTATTCTTATCTGGAGCGCAAAGACAGTGGTGAATCGGAACTTTTATCTCCCCTATGATTTTCACGTTGTTGCGGAAAAGACCATCTATCGCTTCTCTTATTGTGCCTTCCAAAATATTTTCTATAGGTACTATTCCGGCTACCGCTTTTTTACTTGCAACCAAGTCGAAAACATCTTCTATGCTAAGAGCCAAATGCATACTGTTTTTTAAGTGAAATTTCTTCGAAATTTCACCGGCCGCAAAGTGAGAATACGACTTCTCCGGGCCTAAAATCGCGATATCGCCTGTTGAACACTTTTTTTGTTCGATTGTTGGTTTTTTATCGAATTTTCCGAGCCAATTCAAGATAATCCAGTCACTCTCTTTTTGAGCTTTATCTTTATATGAGCCCAGGAATCGAGCCGCTTCGTTGAAATATTTTTCAAACTCTTGCAAATCTTTTCTCCTGACTATGTTTGCAAGTTCTTTCGAACATTCAATGAAAGTGTCTATCACCTCCATGTTGTAGTCGCTTGCGATTTGTATATTGCCGTATAAATTTGCATCTTGAGACAATAATCTCGATGCGATTTCTATTTTCAGTGCCGATGCGGGACTTGAAAAAGGCAAAATTTCTTCCACCTTAAGTCCCCTTTCTTGTAACGCTTTCCCAAAAGCGAATTCCGCAAAATGAACCATGCATTGAACGATGCTCATGAGCTTATCGTGATCCGATTCGGACATTTCATGTAGAATAAATCCACCTTCCCCCACGAAAATTTCATGCACCCATGGCATCCAATGTTTCGGTCTTTTCGGACATATCAAAATCTTTTGTCCCGGACCGAAAGTCGTGTCGTTAAACATGGGATGCAAGCCGATTACGGCGGCTTTGCTTTTCATCATTTCATGAATCGGCATCTCTTTAACTGAAGTAAAATCCATAACCAACTTCGACGCTCCGAGTCCCGGGATGATTTTCTTAATTACATCCGCCGTTTTATTAATAGGAACCGAAATTATTATGATGTCGGATTGCTTTACGAGATCTGCGGCTGTAAGTTTCGTGTTTATATCTGAAATCAAAACTTCGTATCCGTTTTTTGTAAAAAAATCGGCAAATACGGAACCCATCTTGCCACGACCGCCTATGATCCCTATTACGGAATTATTTTTTGGATTTCTTGGACTTTTTAACCGCTTTCTTAATTTTGGATTTTTTGCATTCGGCATAATCTTTCACGAGTTTTTTCATTTGATCGGCTTTTTCATAAGCTTTTTTGACCAATTCATCAAGATCTTCCTTCTTTACGTTTGCCATTTCGAGCGCTTTTTCTTTGGCTTGTCCCATGAAGCCTTTCACTTCTTCGGTTGCTGCAATTTTCTTCATAATATCGAAAATGTCAGCTCCCATTTGTTTCACATCGTCACCGACAGCTTTCGCTCCCGAGCCTCCGCTTTTTCTTTCGTTCATGATTTTACTTCGCAATTCTTTACCTTTTTGCGGAGCAAATAATATACCTGTTAATGCGCCAGTTATGAGCCCAAGCGCCAAGGCTATTTTGCCGCCTTTTTTTGACATTTTATTTTTGTTTTAAAATTCACGAGTTGAACATTCATGAGAATACCTGCAATTTAATTATCCGACAAGCCGTTCTCCGAATTCTTTAAAAATTCTGCCAAGCCTGAAAACAGGAAGACCGATAACATTAAAATAATCTCCGTCTATTTTTTCTATAAAAAGAGAGCCGAGTCCTTGAATTGCAAATGCAGCGGCTTTATCCATTGATTCGCCGGAATTGATGTAGCTTTCGATTTCCTGTTCGCTCATTTTGGCGAATGTGACCGATGTGCGTTCGGCGCATGTTTTCTTTTTTACAATCTGTCCTTTTTCTCCCGTTAATACAAAACATAAGCCCGACAAGACTTCGTGAGTCGTGCCGCTTAAAATCTTGAGCATCCTTTTCGCATCTTCGAAGTCTTTCGGCTTATTGAGTATGTGGTTTTGATAAGCGCCGATTGTGTCTACACCAAGGATATAGGAGTTTTTGTGTTTTTGCGCGATTTCGAGCGCTTTGCCTTCCGCATTGTGAATGACCAACGCTGTCGGCGTGATATCTTCGGCTGTTTTTTTCTCTTTGAAATTTCTTGCCGGATCAATTTCAAATTCCAGCCCAATCTCCTGCAGAAGGGCTTTCCTCCGAGGGCTTTTCGATGCGAGTATCAGCGGATGTTTTAATTGCATTGGATTTTTTAAATTTTCGGAAAAGAATATAACAAACTCCAATGCATATTAAAATGCTCGCTATTGTTATCGGGATTGCGATTGGCAAGTCCGGAATTGCGATTAACGAGGCTGAAAACAGATTTGGTTTGGTTTCAGGTACGGCTTGTGCTTCAACTATGATTCCCACCGTTTTAACTTCCTCCGAAAAGGTTATTTCGTAATTTATCCAATTTATATTCTCTAAATCTTTTCTTTTGCCATTCTCGTCAATTCGAGAAATCACCGTGTGTTCGAAATCGAGCGTGCTTTCCGTTTTCTTAAGTATTTTAAAATTCAGAAAAATAATATCTCCGCTTGCGGACACTTGTGCGTCCGTCCTTCGTAAAGTTATACCGGCAACTATTTTCGATCCTTTTTCGGAAAATCCTTCGCTGACCAAGTAAATAGGTTCACCGCCTTGTTCAAAGAAATTCCCGAGATCGTAAGACAAGTATTCCAGCGATAACGAATCGTAATAAAGTTCGAATGCCAAGCCTATGGATTCTTCCTGAATTCCGTCCGTTTTTATTGCGATTTGAAGATTTTCGCCGTCTTCAAATTTCGCGATATTAATTTCGTCGGCATTGGCCAGGGCCGTAATCGGTAGAACGAGAATTGTGGTAAGCGCGATTAAGATTTTTTTCATGATTAGAGTGGTTTATGGAGGAGACCCCGAATTGCTTTTAGCGAATGATGAGATCTCCTCCGGTCTGGCTTGCGCTTAAATCAGCCACCGTATGTTGCGGCCCAATTTATCCCTATATCTATTAAGTCGCTGCCATCAATGTTGCCGTCATAAGTCGTGTCTATGAGGGCTTCGTATGCTGAGTCCGAATAAGTTTCGCCGAAATGTTTCGCCAAACTGTCCAAATCCCTTCCGTCAATTCTGTCGGATCTGTTGTTGTCACCTTTTACGCCTCTGCTATCGGAACCTTCTACCGTAGTTGGCGTACTTTCCGAACCGCCCAACACCGTTATGATTTGATAAGTATATGCGACATCCGGAATTATGTCGGAATTATCCGTATAAGTCGTACCGGTCGCCGTTCCCAGCTCTTCGAAATCACCTTCTTGGTTCATTCTTAAAATCCTATACAAACTTGCTCCGCCGGATGGCGCAGTCCAAGTGAGATTTAATGAATATCTCTCCGTTCCTTCTTCGATTTGTGCATCACCGACTTGCGAAGCGTCAGCCATCATTTCAATTGATACCGAGTTGAAATTCGCTTCGATATCCGATGCCGTATTCGAAAGGAAACTGTCCGATATCGTAATCTCCGATTCTTCTCCGACATTGTCTATCACCGTGAATATGATCGTAAAAAGAGTTCCATCGCCCGAAATGCCCGTTTTTTCTGTTGCCGTTCTCGCTTCTCCAACAACCAATATCCCCTCTGTGCCATCTTCAAGTTCGGCATTAAATGAGGTGGTTGCGGATCCCGATTCGCTTAAAAATGTCCCTTTAGCGGAAGATTGATAATCCAATATCGTCGGATCGTAATTTATATCCAAACCGTAAGAAAAAAGTTCATCAACATCGGAAACGGTTGCCGTCACCGTGATGGTCTCACCGATTGTCGGTGTCGGATTCGATACCGTTAAATTGACTTTCGTTCCCGTTTCGCTGAAACTTACCGAATTTAAACTTTTTGGCGTACCCAAAATTCCGGTTACACAAGTGCCGAAATTCGAATCTCCGGAAAGTTCGGAATCAATTCTTTCCATAGTCGCTTTCGTCGTATTGTCGCCACCGACCCACATACCCCCGGAAGCATTAACCGTATCTATCGTATTTCCACTTGAATCGAGCAGAATCAATGAATCGCCTGTATTAGCCAAAGATAACGAGATTACCAAGTCGGCCGTGATTGTGGAAACCGCGTTTTCATTGCTCTCGATCAGGAAATAGCCGTTTGCCGGAATTACGCCCGAAAGCGTATATGTCGAAGTTCCGTCGTCCGAAATAGACCAGCCCGTGAGGTCCATTGTCGTATCCGTATTGTTTTTAAGCTCGATCCATTCGTCGCTTGAGCTGTCCAGCGATCCCGCCCATGCCACTTCGTTTATAACGACATCGAGCGAAGATGCCGATGCCGTTTGATAAGCCCAAAATCCGTTTGGGTAAATAAGCAATATTAACAGAAGAAGAGATAGTACTCTTTTTTTCATCTTTATTTTGGTTAAAAAATCTTTGAAATTGTCTTTTTGAGCGCGCCTTTAAAGGATTTTCGACAGGGAAAATAGCATGCAAAAGTTAAATTTTTGTTAAAAAGTATGCTGAAAATCAAAGTTTATTTGACTTACAGAATGTTTTCCCATATAGTTTGCGTCGCTTTTATAGATTTAGAATATACAAATATGCCAATAACATCAGCCGCCAAAAAGGCTTTACGCAAGTCCAGGAAAAACCAGAAAACGAATTATAATCTCAGGGCAAAGTTGAGAAAAGTTCTAAGAACATTCAACGACCTTATCAAGGCGGGAAAGATTGAAGATGCCAAGAAGCTTTTAGCTAAAGCTCAGAAGGAAATAGATATGGCCACCAAGAAACACATCATTCACAAGAATAACGCCAACAGAAAGAAATCCTCTTTGGCAAGGATGTTGAAGGTTGCCGACGGGAAAAAGAAATAAAGTCCTACGGTTTCGTGAAATGGGCTTTTTTTGTTGAGGCTTCTATATTAGAATCTTTTTGATGTTTTTTGATAATTTGGGCCTGTAGCTCAGTGGTTAGAGCAGTCGGCTTAAGGATATGGATGCTAAAGTGATTCTTGACCCATACGCATCAATATCATAGGGCTGTTAACGAAGTAATTTGTTAACGACAACCTGTCAAATTCGGGGGAGCCTAAAATAGCGTTTATTCGCTACGATGGTAATCCCGAGCCAAGTCCCCCGCATTATATGACTGGGGAAAGGTGTAGAGACTAGACGGCAGGGTCCCGCTATTCGGGATAAGGTATAGTCCAGATTACAAACCCGAAAGGGGTCGTGAAAACGATAGTGATAAGCATAACCGATTGGTCGATGGTTCGATCCCATCCAGGCCCACCACAAGATTATTTTCGGGTTTTTCGTGAAAGACGTTATTCCGCTTGTTGTTCTTGCGCCGCCGTATATTCTTCTCTTACCCCTGTGATCATATCGCAAACTTCTCTGGCTTCCTCAACCACCTCCGGTATTGGAGTTTCTTCTATAACTTCTCTCGTATTGGGTGCGCAAATCTTGCCTGTTATTCGTGTTGCATCGTCCTCTGCATCCCCCCTATCTTGAGTTTCTACAACAAATTTCAATTCTTCACCTTCTTCTTTGCATGCCGTACTACTACCCGTGGAGAAAAGCTTCCCTTCGAACTCCGTTGGACTTCCTACATCCCCTGTAGCGGGTGGAGAGTAGCTGAGTTGGTAATTATAACCTTGTTGAAGTTCTCTTAATGGAGGAGTTTGATAATACTCAAAACTCCAAGCATCTTCCGGTCTTTCGTTTTCGTCAACTTTTGAACTATCTCCAGATGACATTAAAAAAATTACATTATTATCACAATGAGAAGTAGTTACCCAATTCGGCAATTCGTCGCCAGGTTTCCATTCTTCCAATTCTAATTTTAAACCTTTGAGGTCTTTTAATAGAGCTTCGCATCTTAGTCGTAATTCCCGACCTGCATCTTTGAAAACCTCATCTTCTCTCCATGATAATTGTTGTTCATCGTCGTCCTGGTCTTTATAAGCACCTACTTGTTTTTCGTCATCTCCTTCCAAAGCCGGTTCATAAGCCGTATCGACGAAGTCATCATCATTCACTTGATCCGTTCCTTGATCCCCTTGTGAATTTTTTCGTGCTTGATCGCGACCGCAAGTAAAATTTGCTATTCCTCCCGCCGCGACTAAGCTTAAAACTGCGCCTATAATCAACTGCTTTCTTGTTCTGTTGGGATTTTCAATATTCATAGATAAAAACATTAAAGGAAAGTATCGTACTTTTTAAATAAAAATCTGTCAACAAATGTTTTGAAGTTTGATATACCCTTCGGGAATTGCTATTCTGAAACCCGTCCAGGGCATGTGGCGAAATGGCAGACGCGCTAGCTTCAGGAGCTAGTTCCCGCAAGGGATTGGAGGTTCGAGTCCTCTCATGCCCACCACGGATAAAAAATATACTTACTCAGACGGCTTCGTTTTCTGTTTTTCTTGCGGCTAGCATGTACGCCTCCAGAAAAACAGAAGCACTGCAGATGTCTTCGTAAGTATATTTTTTATCTTTATATTATTTGTAGAGCTTCACAGTTCTTGTTTGCAACCAGAACTGTAGCGTTGCAGAATCACTCGTGACAATATCTAAATCCTATTCCTGGAAGTAGAATAGGATCGCTGCGGAATCGTTCATAACAAAAAATATCTATCTTTATTACTCGGACGGCTTCGTTTTCTTCTTGAACAATTTTCTTACTCGCGACTCTCAAATCTTGGCCAACGTATCCCTTGCCGAGGCCGCCGCTTTTTCGTCTCCGGCAGAAGTGGCAAGTTCGAGCATATGTTGATAAACGGATCTGTGTTTTTTTGCGTCGGCAACGGTTTTCACACCTCTAATCTTTTGTGACAACAGACTGTATTCCCCCATTTTGCATGCTTTGACCATCTCGAGATCGCCCATTTTTTGAAAATATTCGGACGCTTTTTTGTAATTTTTCTTGTTGTAATAGGTTATTCCTTGATTGCGGATTATGGTTTTTTTGAGTTTTTCATCGTCTGATTTTTCGACGTAGTATGATGCTTTTTTGAAATCTTTTTTGTTCAAGTAATGGATAGAGGCGTTACGGTAAGCGGTTTTTATCAGATCAATGTCGCCAAGTTTCTCCAAGAAAAATATCGCGGATTCGTAATTGTGCTCGTTCATAAGCGAAACACCCAGGTTTCTGTAAGCTATATTGAGATTTTTTGTAACCAAATCTTGCATACTGCTTATCATATAAGCCAGTTGGGCGCGTTTCACGATTGTGCGCGGATCTATTGAGCCGACTTCGGCAGTCGAGTCCGTCACATCCATAATATTTGTTGAAATTATCTCCGTAATCGGAAGGAGGTAATCAAACTCTTCGTACTTTTTGAAAGTCCCATTCGTGGCTTCTATATCCAATCCTTCAAAATGGAGACATACATGCCCCGGAAGGATTTTTATCTTTAAATCCGAAATCGGATATTTGCGAGCATACAGATGGGAATAAAGCGTAACTATCTGGTTGCAATCCCCTATCAGTTTCTCTTTGGTAGGATCTTTTAAAAGTTTGCCAAAGTTCGCCGCCTTCTCATATTCATAATGTTGGCCGGGTCTCAAATAAGACATTATCGTATAAAGATGTTTGATTTTTTCCTCCATGCCTTTCGGCATTTCGATACTTGGAATAACAGATTGAGTCGCCGCGTATTGATCAAATTCTTTGTTCAATATTTGGACGTTGGCGTACATCTGTTTGCGAACACTTTTTTTGAGATATTTGTAATTTTTGTATTTTTTCTCCATGAAAAGGTTCACACACACTAAATTTTCTTGCATCAAATCCCGGAGGCGCATCTGTACATCTATTGGGTTGCTGTTCGCCTTGATACTTTTGAAAAACTTGCCAACCTTTTTTTCAAAAGGATTGGCGTATGGAGAGAATAGATTTAGGAGCCATTTAAACATTTGCGGTATTAAGTTCTGTTTTTAACATCATTAATGTTTCTTGTTTGAGAATTTTTCGAATCGCCTGAAATTCGGTTTGTGGCAACAAGTGATTCAAGTCTTGGTCAATCAGCGTATTTGTCACGCGTTTTTCTATAAAACCGATCAATTCCTTGAAAAAAACCGGTAGCGACTTTTTCCTTTGTTCAATAATCACTTCTCTACTGTATGGGTAACCTTGCAGCAAGAAATGATGTATATCGAAGAGATCTCTCCCGGCTACTTTTCCGGTTCGTTCGAAACGAGCGATAAGTGTAATGAATTTATTGGCAACTATCGTTTCCAATGTTTGGCATTGCACTACGCGATCGATTTCCATAAGGCGTACCATTTCGTAAGTATTGGCTTTCGGTACGGGAAACGACATGTCCAATTTGATCGTATTGCGATGTTTCGTCTTTTCCGTTGGATATTTAAGAAAATACTGCGAAGTTTTTGCGCTTTTATCACTTATTATCAATTCTAAGTTCCTAAAAATTTTTTCCAGAGCCAATCTAACATCCGGGATTTTTTTCTCATCTATTAACAGGTCGAAGTCCAAATCAACGGAGAAACGATTTAAGAAATTGCGCAGAGCGGCGCAAGTTCCTCCTTTGAACCCCAAACATGATGACAATAGAGTGTCTTCACAGATCGCCGTCAGCAATCTGAGCAACCATGCTTTGTGAATCGTATCTTGTTTATGCGGAAGTAACATGAGAAATGCTTGTTAACGGATATCCAATCTCTTTTTGAAGAGCACGAACCTTATTGAAATTTATTAAATTCATCCCGTCAAAATAAGCTTTCGGATTGAAATATAGCATATCTGCGACAGCTCGCTCCATCGTGGCTTTCATTATCCCATTCTCTTCAATAATTCCTGCCGTATTATATAAAAACTTGTCATCCAGTTGGCGACTGACAAAAGAGTGCTGACCGATTCGGAAACGACGCGAGCAGTCGCTAACAAGCGTATAATTATGAATTATTTGAGTTATAATACCTTTTTCAACTAGTATTGTTTCGGTACTTATATAAGCATAACCGTGCAATGCTTTGGTCCCCAAAAGCATAGGGTCGAGATTCTTCGGTTGCACCAGCGAATAAAGTCCTTTATAGATACGAAACAGTATACCTTTTTTCGTATAACGCTTGAGGAGCGTATATAGGGTGTTGAGATTTTTTATATTCCACAAGCGCGCCAGATCCCTCGTATGGAAAATCGGATAAGGTTGCCGGGCTAAAATCACAATTCTATCGGACTGAGTAGGCATTTCGAATGATTATCTTGTACATCTATGTACAGGATAGCATAACTACCTGATAAATGCAATGTGGATTTCGCAATAGAAGCCAATTGAATCTTTTGAGATCTTTCGTATCTTCCATGTTTCATTTGAAAACAAAAAAAGAGCTTTGCATTTGCAGAATCAAAACTTATAAGAGAGGTCGCTTATGAAGCGACTAGACCCTTAGCATGCGACGCGCGCCCCTGTAAGGAAGACCATGCTTCGGATTGACGCGCTCTTCCACAGAGACCCGCCTATAGTCCGAAAAAGAGAAGTAGGCACAACGCGCAGATGTAAGCCATGACCACGTGCTATTTACGAAATGTTTTCCTGTTGCTGTTTCCCATTGTCGCATGAGAGTCTTGTCAAACAGCTCGTATTTGTCTTTTATGGCAGTCATCGTATCTGAATAGTTTTTCCCTTTTGTGCATTCAGGGACTTCATTTCCACCATCGGAAAACAATATTTGCTCACTTGCGTCCACTCCGAATATCACAGTTTGTTCAAGAGCCATCGCCAATTTGAGCTTGTTCTTGCCGTTTGCGAGCAATCTTCCCTGTACAACTTCCCATTCGGGTTTATTGCCGGCTCGAAGATTATCAAGTTGTACTCTGTAACCATCAAGAGCTTGTGCTTCCGGCTCTGTAAGTGCTTCTTCCTCTTCTAATCCTGATATTTCTTCTGCTAAAGGCATATTTTGATTTGTTATGATTAGAGGCCCGAACTATAGTTTTTTTTGGCAAGATGTCAAGGGAAGTTCGAGTAACGGTTCTCTGGCCCGAAAACCGTCTTTATCACGAAACAGCGAGTAGCTTAACAGATTGACCCCGTAGAAAACTTTTTGAGTTTTATTCCCGGGAATAAAACTTGCGAGCAGTTACGAGTTCGATTTGCAAATTCCACTTTCGCAAGTATCTTTATTCCGATGCCAGAATTTTCACCTCAAAAACCGCAAGTTAAACTTATATCTTATACGCCAGCCGCATATGATCTTTCGATCGCCAGTGCGAGAACTTGCTACAGCCCTTCGGTAGTTGACCCGAAAGATGTTACCGAAGGACAACGGACAAGGATCGGGGAGGCGATTTTTCATGCAGGACATCATACCCCCTTTCAGCATGCGACTTTCGTTTTTGGCATTAGCGGAGTTTCGAGACAGTGCGTTTGGAGTTTTTTACATTCTCATCCTTTCTATAATTCAGATCAGACTTCTCAGAGGTATGTCGTTATGGATCAGATTGCCGTTTATGCGCCGAAAATGGACGATAAGGCGGCGAGCATATATAAAGACGCCGTAAGCAAGGCGTGGTCGGCTTATTCGCGCATTTCCGAACTGTTGAAAGAGGATAATTTCAAGCTGATGTCCGGCATCGGCCGCATAAAAGGCCAGGATGAGAAAAATATCAGAATCGATTCAGAGAAAAAGGCTATAGAAAATGGCAGATACGTTTTGCCGATTTGCGCCAGCACAAGCCTTTACCATACGATTTCCGGACTTGTCTTGAAAAGATACATAAGGATGGCGAATGCTTGCGATTGTCCGACCGAGGCTCGTGAAGTTGTTGCGGCGATGGTTGAGGAGGTTCGCAAGGTTGATCCGGATTTCATCAGTAGAATTGGCGAAGGGATTATCGAGGAGACTCTTGAAAATAAGTTTTTGCATGATGCCGATTTGGGATCGAGTTTTGATATAGATCTCGGAGGAAAGAATTCTAAACTTATCTCCTACGATAAAAATGCGGAAGAGATTGTCGCCGAGTCTGTAAGAATCGCTACCGGATGCGTGAAAAGTACCGATGAGATCCTTGAAGAGATTTTAAATCCGGGAAAAAATCCATATCTGCTCGATACTCTCAATAATTGGGCGCACTCTCCTGTTATGCGAGCGCTGAATAATGTGAATTATGTTTTTAAGAAACGCCTAAGTCATACCGCCGATTCGCAAGATCAACGTCACAGAATGACGCCGGCCTGCAGGCCTATGTTATCGAAGGTTCACACATTGAGACCTGATTACTACACACCGAGTATTGTTGAGAAAAACAGCGAAGCTTCCGCGCTTTATAAGGAGATTATGGATATGCTTTGGGATTCTAAAAATCGTCTGATTGATATGGATGTGAAGGCGGAATATGCGTGTTACTTGTTACCGAATGCGGTTAATGTCAGATTCATTCAAAATGGGTCTTTCTTGAATTTCTTACATAAGTGGAGACTCCGACTGTGTTTTAGCGCGCAATTAGAGATTTATGATGCTTCTCGCGATGAATTCGAGCAAGTTGCGGCCGTACATCCGAGGTTGGCGAAACATATCGGACCACCGTGTTTCAATAGGAGATTCGGGAGCGACATGCCATGTCCCGAGGGTCCAAGATGGTGCGGGATTACGGTCTGGAAAGGCTGGCCGAATGTGAAAAGGCCGTTTTGAAGAAGAATATCGAATTTCGAATGCCGAATACCGAAAATTTTGCTATATTTATATTACAAGTTATTAGTTACAAGTTATCCTATGTCCGTAAATTCAGATATCAACAAGCTCCTCAAGGCTTATAAGAAACGCCATATATATCTTGACCATGCGGCGACGACTCCCGTCGATCCCGCGGTGAAGAAGGCGGCGGACCCATATTTTACGGAGGAGTTCGGGAATCCTTCGGCGTTTTATGAAATAGGTCTTAAGGCGGGAGAGGCTTTGCAAGACGCTCGCGCCAGAGTTTCAAAAATACTTGGGTGCTCTGCGAACGAAGTTGTTTTTACGGGAAGCGGGACCGAGTCCGACAACCTTGCGATATTAGGTGTTGCTCGTGCGAAAGGTCGCGGACATATCATTACTTCCGCTATCGAGCATCATGCCGTTTTGGATACGGTTAAACATCTTGAAAAAGAAGGGTTTACGGTAACCATTTTGCCTGTAGATAAGTATGGGCTCATTGATCCTGCTCAACTTTCAAAAGAGATTAAGACGGAAACCATTCTGGTTTCACTGATGTATGCCAATAACGAAGTTGGTACGATTGAGCCAATCAAAGAATTGGCTGATGTATGCCATAAAAAAGGCGTTTTATTCCATACGGATGCGTGCCAAGCCGGAGGTACTCTCCCTATAAACGTCAAAAAACTCGGCGTCGATCTTTTGACCCTTAACGGATCGAAAATTTACGGACCGAAAGGCGTCGGATGTTTATATGTGAAGTCCGGTATCAAACTTGAGCCGATAATTTATGGCGGTGGACAGGAACGCGGTCTCCGTAGCGGTACGGAAAATGTCCCCGGGATTATAGGTTTCGCGAAAGCGCTTGAACTCGCTCAAAAAAACGCTCCCGAAGAGAATAAACGACTGATCAAATTACGAGACAAACTGATTAAAGGTTTAACAAAAATCCCAAAATGTTTTCTTAACGGTCACCCCGTTAAAAGACTTCCAAACAACGTGAATGTTACGATCCTCGATGTCGAAGGCGAGTCTATAATTTTATTCTTAAACGAATTGGGAATTTATGCATCAACCGGTTCGGCTTGCACTTCGAAAAGCTTAGACCCCTCTCATGTAATTACCGCTTTGGGTCTCCCTTATGAAGCCGCGCATGGCAGTATCAGATTTACTCTCGGTCATTCCACCACCGATAAGGATGTCGATTTTGTTATTGAAGTCACAAATAAAGTTGTCGAGATTTTACGCCGTATTTCGCCCCTCAATCTCAACTCCGATGAAATTCAAAGCGGGCGAGGTTCAATTCATTACAAATAATTCATTTATGCCTATAAAAATAGTTAAAAACGATGCCGACGTATCGGCAAACAACAACAGATGGGTTTATTCTTCATCTGTTAAATCTCACTTTTTCCATCCTCAGAATCTTGTCGAAGATATTAAAAAATTCGACGAGTCGAAATATGACGGCATCGGAGTCGTAGGTTCGCCGGCTTGCGGAGATATGATGAAATTGTGGGTGAAAATTGATAAAAAAAACGACCGCATTCGGGACTTAAAATGGCAGACCTTCGGATGCGCTTCCGCCATCGCTTCAACCTCTATGCTATCGGTTATGGTCACCGAAAAAGGCGGCATGAAAATCGAGAATGCTTTGAAACTTAAGCCTCAAGATATTTTGGCAAGATTGGGCGGCCTTCCTCCGCGTAAAATTCACTGCTCGGTCCTTGGCGATAAAGCCCTTAGAAAAGCTATCAACGACTATTTTAGAAAATCCGAACAATATAAACGCATCGTAACCGAAGGTTTTGTCGTCATAGATCCCGACACGAAAATAACGGATAAGGATATCGAAGAGGCGGTACTCGAAGGCGCCGATACGATCGAAAAACTTCAACGGAAATTAAAAGTCGGCATAAACGACAAAAAAGTTAAAGCCAAAGCCGAAGCTTTGATGAAAAAATTCATGGAAAAATATTATGCTTAAATACATCATTTTCTTTGCGGCGGTCCTTTGCGTTCTGCTTTATACGGTAACTTTTTTCGAGAACAAACAAAAAGTTAAGGCTCGCATTTTAGGGAAAGAACGTGAAATAAGCCTTGGACTCCTTTTGTTCAGTGCGTTTTTGGATGGAGGGATCCTTAGTTTGGCGCTTTATTTCGTACTCAGTCGTTAACTATCTTCTACCGTCTACCATTTTATACTTTTTCTTTTCTATCGCATCAGCGGCGGCGTTTTGTTCAGCTTGTTGCTTGCTTGAACCCGTACCTTCGCCGAATTTCTCTTCACCTATAAACACGCCCATCACGAAAATTTTGCTATGATCGGGCCCGGATTCCGAAATAAGTTTGTATATCGGCGTCACATTGAATTTCGATTGTGCGATTTCCTGTAAACGTGATTTCGGGTCAACATCCAGCCCTTTCGCCAAAATCTCTCCCAGATAAGAAACTATGAATTTGGTAATAAACTCATGACACTTCTTATATCCCTGATCCAAGAATATGGCTCCGATAAGCGCTTCAACTGAGTTCGCGAGAATATATCCTTTCTGCCTGCCGCCCGATTTTTCTTCACCTTTGCCGAGATATAAATATTGTCCGAGATTTAATTTCCTGGCTATTTCAGCCAAATTAGCTCCCCTGACAAGGGCCGATCTGAAATTGGTAAGTTCTCCTTCGGGACGGTTGTAATTTGCAAATAAAAATTCGGTAACCACGAGTTCCAAAACCGCATCTCCTAAAAATTCCAATCTCTCGTTATGTTCTTTGTTTTTCGATGCTTCGTTCACATAAGACTTGTGGACAAAAGCTTGGTCGAGAAGGTTTTTATTTTTAAATTTTACAGATATAAGTTTTTCAAAATCGCGATATTTTTTATCCATGTTTATTTTGTTTTATTTGGACAATATTTGTGCATTACGGTACTCAAAACACCATTGACGAACTTGTGAGAGTTATCGTTGCCGATTTCTTTCGCCAATTCAACCGCTTCATTGATTGTAACGAGTGGCGGGATATCATCTTCATACATAAGTTCATAAATCCCGATTTCAAGAATGGCCCTATCAAGTTTCGAAATTCTGTCGAGAGGCCATTCGGGTGCGGCGGCTACGATTTCTTTCCCGATTTTTCTTTTATGTTTCAAAACGCCCTCCAAAAGTTTCTTGGGAAACTCTTTTTCACCGACTTTTTCACCGAATTCATCAAGCAGATAATCTAAAATCATACCCTTGTTTTCCTTACGGAACTCAATGGCAAATATAGCCTGAGCGACTATCATCCTTGCTAGATGGCGATGGCTTGCCATTATGCTTTGATTTTTGTGATTTTTGAAAGCTCTTTGGATTTATCAATCATATCTTTGCCCCTATGTTTTCCGCACGATGCGCACATATGGTGCATAACCATGGATTCGCCACAACTCGGGCAGTCCACCAATCTGATGCCTTCTTCGAGTTTGGTTATGACACGGTTGACGTATTGATGATAGCGTCTTTTGGTCCTCGATTTCTCGGTTTTACGCTTTGGTACTGGATGCTTAGCCATATTAGTTATTTTAAGATGTTTTTGAGGTCTTGGAGAGGTTTATAGGTCGGTGGTTCTTCGGGTTTACATCGGCATTTTTCTTCATTCAAGTTTTTGCCGCATGTGTGGCATAGACCTTTACAGCTTTTAGAGCATACCTGATAAGTCGGTAAATGCAAGAGAATTTCTTGGCGTAGCAGTTCCGTTAAATCTATTTTTTGCGTTTTTAGGTTTACCAGGAATATTTCATCCAAATCGGCTTCTTTCGGTTGGTGAAACCAATAAATCCTTTCGGCACACGGGACTTTGATCTTTTCCGTAAAATGTTTGAGACATTTGCGACAGGGTTGGGGGGCGGTTGTTTCGAGGTTTTCGATTGCCACATTGATGCCTTCTTCCAGTTTTAAAAGCTTGGCTCGCAGAGTCACCTCCGATGATAATTCGAATTCGTCAAAATGTTTGTTACCCGAAAGTTCGAACTCCTTCGAGTAGCCGGGATGTTTGTTGAGAAAAGTTTTTATTGAAAGTTCGTAGTCCATAATTCATAGTCCATAGAGACCTCTGCAAAAGTACAATTTTAATACGAAATATGCAATCTTTGAGCGAAAACAATGAAGCGCGACAAAAACGTATCAGAAAAAGATACGACGAGGAGCGATGAATTGTTTGTAGCCAAAGAGTGCATATTGCAGTAAAAAGGGTACTTTTGCAGAGGTCTCCATAGTAATTGATAAAAAAAAGGAGGTCCAGCCGGACCTCCTTTTTTTACTATGGTCTTTTTGACTCGTCCTCCAATTTTATTGTCGGACGGTCTGACTCTTTTGTTTTGTGTTTTTAGAACTCTTCCAATTCCATTGTTTCGATGAACTCATCTATCATTTTTGCCGTTTCGGCTCTGTTGACAGCGTCATCCGGTCTAAATGTTTCACCAAGACCCTGATCGCCGCTTATGATTCCAAGGTCGTAAGCGTATTGGATTGCATCGGCATATTCATGATCCGTCGGGACATCGTTGAATTGTTGACTTGCATAATCCGGAATTTCCATTTCAAATGATTCGAATAGAGATTGTATAACCTCGCCTCTTGTCGCTTGCTCATCCGGATTTCGGGTCATATCCTCAACTACGGACATATCCAACTCTTCGGCTTTATCGAAGTAACCTGCGCTCCAGTGATCTTGCGCGTATGGGTTTGAAGGTGTATCCGTACCTGTTCCCTCGTCCGAAGCTTCAAGTGTCATCTTTAATATTTCACCAACCGTAACATTGTCGCTCGGACCGTAGTAACCTGTAAGTTCACCTTCGGCGTCTTTGTAACCACCGACGTAGCCGTCTTCTTTAACATCCCAAACGTAAGATGTGTACCATTGATCGTCGTCAACATCCATAAACGGTATTATTCCATCGTCATATTTTTCTTCTCTCGCCTCTTCTTTCAAATCGTCGATTTCATTTTGGTACTCTTCGATATCAACTCCTTCTCCCTCTTCCGCCAAGTTCGCTATCAATTCAACGGCTTGATCCGCGGTGTCTCCATAGAAGTTATAACTCGCGAGATCGTTTATCAAAGTGTTTAATTCATCGGTACGTTCGGCGATTTTACCATCCAACTCTTCCAAAATCGCCAATTTATCTTCAATCATCGCATCAAGCGTATCTTCATCCATGTACGCGATTGACGCACTGTCAAAGAATCCTATGTCTTCGTACTTCGTACCGTATTCGATAAATGTTTCAATCTGTTCGGATGTTACGTTGTTAAGAAGCATTTCGATAACTTGTTCGAGTACGCTATCCGGTACATTTTGCAATAATGCCAATAAAGCATCCGGATCGTTTACGTCTATTGTTTCGGCATACACTTCTCTATCGTATTTACCGAATTCGATACCGAGTTTTTGCATTTCTTTCTCGGCTTTCTTACCCATTTGTTCCAAGTCTTTAAACAAATCTTCCATTTCTTCTGCATCGGTCGTCACTTCCAGTTCGGCTAAGAGCGCATTGACCTCTTCTATGATCGCTCTGGCTTCCGAGACGTCTTTGCCTTCTCCTTCCAATTCATCAAGTTCTTCGCCAACCCATGCTATATCTTCTTTAATCATTGCAAGCTCGTTTGTCATAAAATTTTGCATCTCTTTTAGTTTTACCATATCCCAACCCGATTCCATGGAGTCCCACATATCTTTGTCATCCATGTAATCGTCTCTTAAATCATCAAAGAAATCTCTGATATCGTCTATCACTCTCCACGCTTCTTCGCCCGCCGCGATTTCAGCTTCCGCGTTGGCAATTAAAGTATCGAGCTCCGTGTCCAACAATGTCGGAACCGTTGAAAGAGCCGTTTCCGCATAAGCTACCGCTTCCGCGAATTCGCCTCCGATTTCTTCAACCGTCATATCGGATTCCGTTTCGATTCTGCCAGCCTCCATCAAGAAGTCGTAATAATTTACCAATCTCCCATACATTTCCGCCTTGCTTCTCCAAACATCTCTCCAATCGTTAACTCCGGAAGCGGATTGGGCTGTCCAGAATGCAGACGAATCTGTCGAGCCACCCGCTACAAACGCAGTATAAGCGTCTTCCATAGCTTGCTTCGACTCTTCAGCGTCCGCGATAAGAGCTGTAAGTTCCGAAGCGGCATCTTCTATTTCCGGATATGCCGTTTCGCAATATGCAATTGCCAATTCAAGTAAAGCTACCTGTTCGTCCGCGAGATAATCATCTTCCGCGTTTTCATCCAACTCTTCCTGCCAATCTTCTTGCCTATCTGTTATGTCTTCAAGCCAATCGGTAGCCTCCTCAGCCGCGTCTCCAATATCTTCGGCCCAATCTTCCGATTCCTCAAGCATTTCAGCCATATTTTCCATCTCATCCGCTTTCCATTCTTCATCCATTTCGCCACCACATTGGTCACCTTCACATTCGTCTTCATAATTATAATCGTATTCGTCTTCGTAATTGTCTTCGTAATTGTCGTATGTTTCGTCATCTTCGCAAGTGTAATTCCCCGTCGAATCATAGCAGGAATATGAGTCGTTATACTCACCATCACCACATACGTATATACCGGTACTGTCGTAGTAACAACCTTCTTCGCCGTTATAATAATTCCCATCACCACATACATATGTGCCCGTGCTGTCGTAATAGCAGTCCCCTTCATCGCCATACGAATAATCATCATAGTAATCGTCATATCCTCCGCCGTTGTCGCCACAGATATAATTGCCCATCGAATCGTAACATGCACCGTAATCGCCATATGTGCCGTTGTCACCGCATACATATGCGCCGGTCATGTCGTAATAACATGTTTCTGTTTCATTGCCCAATACCCACGCAAACATATTGTTAAAAAGGTTTGCTTGAGTTAATCGGCCCACTCCCGAGAATCCCGCGACAGCCGTAAATCCGATGAGGATACCGACAAGGATTCTTTGAAGTGAGAATTTTTCGTTGTTCATTTTTGTTTTGGTTAGATGTTGGTTAGATATTTGAAAAGGCTTTTTTGCCGCAATTATTATTGCATTTTACAACGTACTATGCATTATGTCAAGTAGTATCCGAATGGCAATTTATGTATCATCCGAGTCATGGAAAATACGACTTTTGTAGAAATTTCATCTTTGGCAATTGCTCATAACCTTAAGCTTTTCAGATCTTTGGTGGGCGCTAAAGTTCTTCTCTCTTGTTGTGTTAAAGCTAATGCCTATGGTCATGGAATCGTTGAGTCTGCGAATTTGATGATTAAAAATGGCGCCGATTGGTTAAACGTAAATGCACTCTATGAAGCTGAAGCATTGAGAAATGCAGGTATCACCGCCCCTATTTACGTCATGGGATATGTGCCTTTGAAGGATTTGCATAAAATTTCCGAATTGGATTTGAGATTGGTTGTTTATAATCTTGAAACACTTGTAGAACTTGAAAAGATCGGGAAGCCGGTAAATGTTCATTTAAAGCTGGAAACCGGCAATAACAGACAAGGCATTCGAGATGAAGATTTAAGCGTTTTTAAAGAGTTTTTCGTGAACACAAAATTTATACAATTAGAAGGGACGGCAACCCATTTTGCGAACATAGAGGATACTCTCGATCATTCGTTCGCGATGTCGCAACTTGAGAAATTCAAGAAGATGTCTGACAACTTAAATCCCCGGATGAGACATTGCGCAAATAGCGCCGCGGCGATGCTTTTTCCCGAAACATATTTCGACATGGTAAGAATCGGAATATCGGCTTACGGCATGTGGCCATCCGCCGAAACAAGAATTTCGGTTCAACAAGAGTCCAAGCATGAAATATCTTTGAAGCCCGCTTTAACCTGGAAAACTCTGGTTACGCAAATCAAAAAAGTTCCCACCGGAGAGTATATCGGTTATGGTTGCACCTGCCGCACTTCGAGAGACTCCAAAATCGCAATTTTGCCGGTCGGATATTATGACGGATACGATCGAGAACTTTCCAATAAGGCTCATGTTTTGATAAATGGTAAAAGGGCACCGGTAAGAGGACGTGTTTGCATGAATATAACCATGGTTGATGTTACGGATATACCTGATGTTAAACTTGAAGATGAAGTTGTTTTAATAGGATCTCAAGGAGATGAGAGCATATCTGCCGAACAATTTGCCGATTGGGCGAACAGTATAAATTATGAAGTAACCGCACGAATAAATGATAGGATCCCGAGATATGTCGTTTAAATTAAATAATGAAGAACTTATTGATGTAAGAAAGTTCGGGTTTTTGAGCGATCCCTCTTATTTTAAAGCCGGGATATCGGATAACGATGTGGTTACCGCGAGAGAGGGAGTCCTCCGCAGACTGCTTGATGCTAAAAAAGAGCTTCCTCAAGGTTGGAATTTTAAAATCTGGGACGGATACAGGACTTTGGGAACTCAAACCGTCCTTTATTTAGGGTTGTACAAAAATATTATTCGCAAACATCCACTCCGGGCTCCAACGAGGGTCAAAAGGGCTACTGAAAAATTCGTAATGAGACCAAGTTTTGATTATAAAAAACCTTCGCCACATAACACGGGCGCGGCTCTTGATTTAACTTTGGTAGATAAAGGTGGGCACGAACTTGATATGGGAACGCCTTTTGATCTTTTCGATGTAAGTTCTTATACGATGCATTTCAAATCGGCGAAAGAGGGTACGCCGGGATATAAATGGCATTTGAACAGGATGATCCCCTATTCGATACTGGTAGATATGGGATTTTTTAATTTTCCGGACGAATGGTGGCATTTCAGTTACGGGGAGAGATTATGGGCGAAACATTATGGAAAGAAGGCGCTGTATGGGAGCTGGGAGCTGACGAGAGGATGAAGCATACGATTTTTCTCGCACTGACTTAGCCGCGTTTTCTTGACGGCATTACTCAAGAGTTCGATATTTTTATCATAAGTTGCTCTGTCTACCGGATATGGAGTCGCGTCTTTGCCACCGTGGGCGAAGCTGTATCTGGCGGGATCTTTGTATGATGCTTCGGCACCGTATATTACTTCCGAGATAAGAGATAAGGCTCGGACAGTTTTCGGGCCGACTCCTTCCATCCTTATAAAATCTTCGTAAGTTTTCGGTTTTTTTTCGCAAACGAGCCATAAGATTTTCTCTAAATATTTGCTCCTCGAAAAATCTTCGGCAATTATGGGGTGGACTTTGAATTCCGTATCTTCAAGATTAAGAAGTGATAATTGCTCGTTGTTTTTTTTGAAACTTATTGACTGTGAAAGATGAGATGAGTGTTTGCGCAGAAGTTCAACATCTTTCATGACTGTATTGTAATTCGAGTTTATAAGTTCGACTGCAAGAGTTCTGTTACTCGCGCTTTTCTTGGCAGTCAGATTCAAGACCGGTTTTTTCAAAATTGAGGCCGAAATTATCCCGGAATGTGGCTCTTCTATCAGATCTTTCGCGTTCATCGATGACCAATGGTATCTCCTCGCTGTTTTCGATTCTTTATTCATCCCCTGCTGGACAACCGCCCATGCACCATTTTTGGAAAAGAAAAATGCGTGATGATAAAGCTGATAACCGTCTTGGATTAAGGAGCTGTCAACTTTGGCACTCATTTTAGAGTTATAAACTAAATTTTGAGCCGACGTATTTGGCAAACTTAATCTTGAAGCCCAATATTTAATTTGATCCGGAGTTTTTAGTGAAGTTTTACCTTTACCGCCACAAATAAAAACACCAATATCTTTTTCAATCCCTCTAATTGATTCTTTGAGCGATGCCGTCAAAATCGTCGTAAGCCCGCTCGCGTTCCAATCGAACGCCAAAACCGTACCCAAAGACTGGAACCATGCCGGGTCCCCTATTCTTTTAATGAATTCGTCAGGACCATGTTCGGCTATAAGAACATATATCATTTCCCGACCCAGTTTCACCATTCTTTCGAAAAGCCATTTGGGACATGTCCCGTGATCAAGCGTAAATGTTGCGACTCCTCGATGCATATGAGGTGGTTCGATAGATGAGTAGACTAATGGTCACATAGTGAACATGCGGTGAGATTGTACTCACCGAGAGTTATTGTTGTCAATCGCAAATCTTGTACTAAGCAACTATGATTAACCACGTTGCAACGTGCACTCATGTCTTTTCGCGGCGGCTTGTTTTAGTTGTCCCGCTATTGTCCTTCTCAACGTAAGCAAATGATCGCCCTCCCTCAGTGCAAAATCCAGAACTTCGCCGACTGTTACGATTTCTCTATCATATGTTTGCCGCGCAATACTTATTAAAGCGACCACATCGCGTCGGCGCTGATCCCCTTCCGCAAGATGCGCAGTGCGTCTCGTATCTATATGTTGCGCTTGCTCTCCACTTAACGGATTCGTTCTTGTGAATAATTCTTTGCCCATATACGGATTGTTAGATTAAATTTACCAAGCGGCAATTATAATACGGTAAAAGTTCCGTATGTCAAACTGCCGGTAGACCTTCTCCCACAAGCGTGGTATTTTTATTTCGACTAATCAAATAAATTTTATGCTCAAAATTAAAATTGGTGTTGTCTTCGGAGGCAGAAGCGGAGAACACGAGGTTTCGCTCGTATCTGCAGGGAACGTAATCAAGGCACTCAATCCCGATAAGTACGATGTTTCCTTAATTGGCATCACTACCGATGGACAGTGGATTTTCGGACCGGGAAGTCTCGATGCGTTAAAGGAAGGCGGTAACAAAAACACTTCGAAAGAAAACATCATGGCCGAACTTAGAAAACTCGATGTCGTATTCCCCGTCTTGCACGGACCTTATGGCGAGGACGGCACCATTCAAGGCTTGTTTGAGATTGCCGGAATTCCTTACGTCGGATGCGGAGTGATGGCATCATCTGTTGCGATGGATAAACTTATGACGAAAGTGGTTTGGGAACAAGCCGGCTTGCCTCAGGTACCTTATGTAGGGTTCTTGAGGAAGGAGTGGGAGACGAATCGCGAGATTGTTATAGAGGAAATTTTAAATAAATTAAAATTTCCTCTGTTTGTTAAGCCGGTTAATATGGGGTCGAGTGTTGGGATTTCCAAGGTGAAAGACCGCGAAGGGCTCATGAAAGCCATAGAATTGGCGATGCAGTTTGATCGCAAAGTAGTGGTTGAACAAGGCGTAGATGCTCGTGAAATCGAGCTGGCTGTGCTTGGTAATGATGACATACAGGTTGCCGAACCCGGTGAGATCATCGTCGGGGGTGAGTTTTATGATTTTAATGATAAATACGTGGATGGGAAATCGACTTCGCGCGTACCCGCAGATTTGACTCCCGAACAGAAGGCGGAGGCGCAGAAATTGGCGCTTAAGGCGTTTAAGGCTGTTGATGGCGCCGGCATGTCGAGAGTCGATCTGTTTTTGGATAGAAAATCCGAGAAGTTTTTCCTAAATGAAATCAATACAATCCCCGGCTTCACTTCCATCAGCATGTACCCGAAGATGTGGCAAGCGAGCGGGCTTTCTTATGAGGCGCTTATCAATCGACTGGTGGAGTTGGCTATTGAGAGGTTTCAAGATAAGAGCAGGAACAAGGTGAAGTTTGAGTCGGGATCGGAATGGTATAAGTAGAGAGCAAGACACAAGACAATTGACATCATTTGTACTTTTGAGGTATATTTGTAGTGTACACTTAAAATACATTTTATGAGTAAAGTCGTTTCAATAAAAGAATTCCGAAATAATCTTTCATATTTTGCCGATATGGTTGACCAAGGCGATACGGTTATTGTAATCAGGAGGTCTGTGCCAGCATTTAAAATCACACCTGTCGAAAGCATCGAGGCTGATGATAAATGGGAAGAGCTGGTTGATTTTACCGATGGCGGCAAGAAGAAAGGCATAAGCGCAAAAAAACTGCTGAACAAAATGTTGGATTTCGAAAAAAAGCATGGATAAGATTTTTAAATTTTTAAACAAGCGATCGAGCGAAGAACGAAAAAGACTGATTCTGGCTATCAGGCTTATTTCAGAAAACGATTTGAATCAACTTGATGTAAAAAAATTGAGGGGACATAGCAATATTTTTCGCGCAAGAGTTGGCAATTTCAGGATTATATTTGAAAAGATCGGAGACGAGAATCATATAAATACCATTTCGAAGAGGGACGACCGAACATATAAGTATTAACTTGCAGTATGCCCAAATGGGCTGTTATTAATCGCGCTTGACTTCTGGTCGTTTTTATAGCAGAATATGCGCGATATGGAACTCGATAAGAAGCTCAAGTCACTACTCCTGAAATCCGGCCTCAAGAAAGAGGAGGCTGATTTGTATCTGTTTGCGATAGGCAATCCCGGCTGTTCCATAGCGGATTTTTACAAATCATATAAGTATTCCAAATCCAATGCTTATAGAGCTTTCGACAAGCTTAAATCGCTAGAACTTATTACTTCCGCTCCAGGGTCGTGGGAAACCAGCCTCAAGCCGATCTCTCTCTCCGGATTGATCAGAAATCTCGAAAACAAGCAAAGGAATGAACGCAGGCTGATAACCGAACTCAAAACGATAAATCAATTCAGATCTTTTGTTCCGAATTCGAATATACCCAATATCGAGACTCTCCGCGGAGAACAGGTTTATGACAAGTATCTTGAGCTCTCCGAGATGGATTTTTCCACCAATCTGGTGTTCGGGAATTGGGAGTCTTTTAATAATAAAAAAAGTCTTATTCCTCTTGAGAAAAATTTCATTCAAAATCGCGCCAAGAAAGCGAATTGTCTTCTGGGTCTTGTTGGCAACGGGCCGCATACGAAAGAAATTACCGATTACGACACGTCGGAAAACAGAGTTACGAAAATGGTTAAAACCTATTCGAACAAACCGATATGGATTAATGCGTTTGAAGGCAATAATCTGGTCTACATCTGGAATTTGGATAATATCGGAGATATTTGCGCAACATTGATAGATTCGAAGACGACGGCGGATTTTTATAAGGATTTTATTTATTCGAGCACGCTGTAATTTCCCACCGATTCGGGAATTTCATTACGGATTAATTTGCTCCCATTAGCGGCTCTTTTTGGCATGGGTCGGTTTAAAAATCATCTTTTCCCCCTATTATGTTGGCATGAATAATCAACAATTATACGCCTACAGAAATGAAAATTCCTTTTACAAAAGGACGTGCGATTCGTGTAAGAAGTCTGTGATTTCAATTTTTCATCCTGCTTCGCCTCATACGGTTTATTGTAATGAGTGCTGGTGGAGCGATAAATGGGACCCTCTGTCTTATGGTCGAGATTTCGATTTTACCCGTCCGTTTTTCGAGCAGTTTGCCGAACTTTTAAGAAAAGCTCCTCTCGTTTCTCTCGTCATCGGCGATTCGGAGAATTCCGATTATACGAATTATGCGATGTGGAACAAAAATTGCTATATGGTTTCGAGTTCGGATTATAATCAGGATTCTTTATATTCAAGCTATATATTCAGATGCAAAGATTGTTCGGACTGCATATTCGTAAGCGATTCCGAGCTTGTTTACGAGTCAATAGATTCAAAAAGATGTTACAGCAGTGCTTTCTTGCAAAACTGCAGTTCGTGTACGGACTCTTTGTTTTGTTACGATTGTCGAAATTGTGAAAAGTGTATCGGATGCGTGGATTTCAGAAATAAGAATTTGCAAATTTTCAATCAGCCGTGCACACAAGAACAGTTTGATGAGTTCAGAAGAAAAATCGTGAATCATACCGCAGAGTTTTTACACGAGTTTAATAATTTCAAAATCAAATTCCCGCACAAATTCGCCGAAATTGATAATTGCGTGAATTCGTATGGAGATAATTTAATCAGATCCAAAAACTGCCAAAATTGTTTCGACATGGTTGAGTCTCAAGATTGCGAAAATTGTACTCTCGGGATTAAAGCCAGAAATTGCACAGACAGCATCGGCGTCCCCGATTCGGAACTTTGTCATCAAGTTGTCGGATGTCCCGGCAATTACGATATTAAATCGTCGGTACTTATTTGGCCAAAATCCAGTTTTCTCGAATATTGTTTGTTTTGCCGCACAAGTAATAATTGTTTCGGGTGCGTTTCTCTCCATAAAAATCAGTATTGCATCCTTAACAAGCAGTATTCGAAAGAAAATTACGAGGTTATGAAAAACCGTATTATCGAATACATGAAAAACACCGGCGAATATGGTCGATTTTTCCCGATCGCGATCTCCCCCTTCGCTTATAATGAAACTATCGCGCAAGATTATTTCCCGCTGAAAAAAGAGGCAGCGATATCTCTCGGTTACGGATGGGCTGACCCGGATAACCGGGCCGAGATGGTTGCCGGGCTCCCTATTTGTACAAATTGCGGGAAAAATTATCGTCTGATATCGCAAGAGTTGGCTTTGTATGAAAAAATCGATTTCCCGGTTCCGCAAATGTGTCCCGAATGTCGCAGAAAAAGAAGGATGTCCGCCAGAAATCCACGAGCGTTGTGGGATAGAAACTGTATGAAGTGCGGAGTTGATATTAAAAGTTCATTCGGGCCGAATAGACCTGAAATCGTTTGTTGTGAAAAATGTCATCTGGATGCGGTTAGCGGATAATGGCTTTCCCAAGCCGTCGGGAATTGCTTGACGGGTTGACAGGGCGCCTTTTGGGGGGCGTTTTTGGTATGAGGGTTTTGAAAAACGACTGAGGATTTTTTAGTATGGGAATCTTTAATATTTAATTTAAAAATATGGATACGCCAAGAATCGAAGTATGTCGCCGAATTGATCCCCAATCTCGTACTCGCGAGAAACTGATACTCCCCGACAATGAGGTTGCGGAACTCGTTGCCGGAATTAGAAGTTATATTGCGGACGTGCTTACTCCTATGGATATTATCCCTAAAAGAGCCGCACGTCATGAAAACATAGGTCGTTTAACTTTTGGCACTCTGCTGGAAGAGAAATACCAACATGAACTTTTTTTCAGAGAAATTGCCGCGAATTACAGTGTGACTACCCTTGTTGTGGTCCAGAAGGCATGTGAAAAAGCGTTAAGAGCTGTTTGTTCCGAAATCAATAGATATTTACGTGATCGTGGATATGATGATGACCGTTTTTGTGTAATTTATGACAACCCTATTGATGATTTAAAGCGTTATTACGGTCCCTTCCGTGATACGGAAAAATTCTTGCATTTATTTGCGGAAGAGTTATTTCGGAAGAGGGAAGAAGAACCTGTCGCATAAAAACCCCTTGTATTCCACCCCCTAATTTTTTCGCTCTCGATATAGGGTCTGAATTCGTTTATTGCGAGAGATGTTATTTGGAGAGGACTATATTATCTCATTATCTCTTGGATATCACTCACCTGCGTTATTCGCCAAGCCGTATTTTCTTCTTCCAATATATCTTTTATCGGCTTTTCTTCCGCCAACATCCTTGCGACAGTTCTTATCGGACTGATCACGTCAGGCAATTTGGCATTCACAATCTCTTTGAATCTTTTTTCTCCTTCAATACTCCCTAAAACCGCGAGGTTTCCTCCGGCGGTATTCAGCATTAAAATCAACCGATCTTTGATCGTTTCGTTTCTTCCCCCGCAATTGACAATATACTCTAAACCTCTTTTCGCTTTATCATCTGTAACTAAAACTGCAAGATCCGGTGCGGTTGTCGCACCGGCAAGAATCTCTCGTACAAATTCTATATTCGAAGAAGTTCTTCTCACAGACATTGTTTCCTTTCTCACGTATCCATCATTTAATACACATGTTACTGCTAATATTTTCGCTAAAATCATAGTGATTTTAATCGTCACTCTTTTATCTTCTCCCCCATACATTGTTCCGACGAAATCGCATAATGCGGAAAGCAATCCCGTATCGGATTGTTCTTCCATTAGCATAGCGGCGTCACTCCTTGTGGGATTAGTGTAACGAAGGCTGCGTCTTCCCAGCCACAGTGTACATATTTGCTCGATATCTTGGACATCAAGCTGCCTATCATCAGTATCGCTATCCGCAGGAGGTACGAGAAACAATCCGCTACAATCTGCCATTCCCAGCACATCGACTATCATTCTGCGTATTGTTGTATCCTTGCATGCCAGTGCATCAACAACGAAATCTAATATTGCTGTGTCAATTTCACTGTCCCCGCTTGATGCCGCTTTTTTGCATTCCCCACTTCCGTCGGCATTAAGCATAGCAAATTTCCGTGGGTCGGTTTTGTATGCTCCAGAAACGCTAGCGATCAAACATTCGACGGCTCTCGAATTCATTTTCGTTTCCTGCTTGAAAAATTCTCGACCGAAAAATTCCAATATCTGAATACTCAAATCGTTATTCACCTTATGTCTTTGTAAACATTCAACAATCTTCCCGAATTTCGCTCCTATGCCATATCGGTCTTCTGTGGAAAAAGCATCCTTGACGGCTCCGCCACCGGGAACGACTGCGGCCAAGATGCGTTGTAACATATTCTCGCCATCTTTTTCCCTGTAAATTCTTTTCAATTCTTTGTACAAATCGAATCGCAAAGAAAAAACCGCACCAATTTGTTCCCCTTCACATCCTATAAGAGGGAAAAATCCTGTGCGTAATTCGTTATCAGCCAAATCGTTCAGAATCTCCGCGTGGCGATCTACGATATCGATTCCGGCACCGCAAGGGCCGCCTTCGTCGCCAATAACCAAATCCCCATCATTAATCAAAGATCCCAATATCTCATGTAATCTTGCGCGCCTAGTCGGATCCATAACAAGATGCTTATAAACTCCCACCGGTTCCATATCTCCAGCGACACCCATATTTGCCAAGATATCTGGAGATCTTCTTCTTAACAGTTGCAAAACACTCGGGATAACCTCATTGCGATCACTAATGACATTCATGGTTTCATTTTCTCGTACACCAATCTCGTAATGACCGACCATATTACCTTCTGACATGTGATCAAATGTTAATAGTAAAGGCGATTATTGTAATTGTTTTTATCGTAATGTCAAGCGGATGTGGTAATGGTATTGTCTTCCACCCCCTACTTCGAGTAAATTTAACTAGCACTTATTTTCCCTATTCATGTTTGATTTTTTCAAAAGACCTCAGGCCGTAAAGTCAGGACATTATTTTCTCTCCCTGGATATAGGGACAGAATTCGTTAAGGCCCTTGTATGTGATGCTCGCGGAAGAAACGGTGCGGTTTTGGGAGTTGGCAAACGCAGACAAAATCTCGGAGAAATGCAAAGCGGAGTCGTAACGGATATAGCCGGCGTCATAGACAACTGTAGAGATGCAATCTACGAAGCTGAAAAAATGGCCGGAGTAAGGGCTGAACAGCTAATCATGGGTATTGCCGGAGAGCTCGTGAAAGGTGCGACTTCGACAATTAAATACACCAGGAGCGATCCGAGTTTGAAAATCAATCTCGACGAATTAAAAAATATCGTTCACAAGGTTCAATGGAAGGCTTTTGACCAAGTCAGAGCGCAGTTGGCTTTTGAAAGCGGCTACAACGAAATTGATGTAAAACTTGTTAACGCGGCAATAGTTGATGTGAGAATTGATGGCTATAAGGTTTCGAACCCTGTCGGATTCCAAGGCAGAGAAGTCACGATGAGCGTATTTAACGCTTTCGCTCCCTTGGTACATTTCGGCGCTTTGCAAACAATCGCGGCCGAACTCGATCTCGATTTATTGGCAATAACAGCCGAACCTTACGCTGTCGCAAGATGCATGGGACATGAAGATACGGGAAGTTTCAGCGGGATTTTTATTGATATCGGAGGCGGAACGACAGACATCGCAGTTGTCAGAGATGGTGGAGTCGAAGGCACGAAAATGTTCACTTTGGGAGGCAGAAGTTTCACGAAAAGATTGGCTCAAAGCCTGAATGTTTCTTTTCAAGAAGCTGAAGAAATAAAAATCGCTTATTCGGATGATCAACTCGAAAAACAGTCCAGTAAAATCGTGAAAGAATCTCTAGTGAGCGACTGTGAAGTTTGGCTTACCGGAGTCGCTTTAACCCTTAGTGAATTTGTAAATGTGGACATACTCCCCTCTCAAATTTATCTTTGCGGAGGGGGATCGCATCTGCCGGAAATCAAAGAGGTTTTGGATGGCAGTGATTGGTATAAAACGCTTCCTTTTGCCAGAAAACCGCAAATCAGCTTTCTAAAACCGAAACATGTCAGTAATATTATCGATGAAACAAAAAAACTAAAAGATTCGCAGGATGTCACCCCGATGGCCATCGCCAATTTGGCGCTTGAACTTGCCGGTGAAGAAAAAATTCTCACGAAATTATTGAGAAAAGTTGTGCGATTAATGCAGGTTTGAGGCAATCTCAAAAAAAACATGCCAGAAGAAAACAAAAATAAAAACAAGGAACAATCCGAAGAGACACCAGCCAAAAAGGTTGCAAAGAAAAAGGTTGTTTACATTGAACTCGACGAGGAGATAACGTCGGTTTACGATCGTGTTAAAAAACTTCAATTCAACGATATATATTTGGTTGTCCCGGAGCGCGCCGTACTTTTGCAAAGCGTCGTGAATTTGAAAATTTTAAAAAGAAAATTTTCCGATATGGAGAAAGTGGTTTTCATAATAACCACGGATCCCGTCGGCACCAAACTCGCTCTTCAAGCCGGGATAAAAGTTTTTGACAAAATAGATGACAATAATAAGGTCACTCAAACGATTTTAAATCCTCAATTAAAAATACAGCCGCTAAGCGCAACGGCGAATGAGTATGAAGATTACTCCCCTTCCAGAATCCCACAGAAAAAAGTTTCGATTTTGGAAATAGTAAAAGAGTTCAAAAATAAAAAGAAAGGGTTGAGTTTCAAATCCTTATGGGATGCGCAGAAAAAATACAGAAAACTCATCAAGGAGAAAAAACAGTTCGGATATTACGGACCGAGCAGAAAGACGCTTACAACCTTGGTTATCGCCAGCGTCACGATGCTTCTCATAATTTTCTATGTGGCATTGCCGGGCACGACAATATATTTAACGCCGGAATCAAATGTCCTCGAAGTTAGCGCGAATATCACGCTTGCCGATGCCGATGTGAACGCAATCGAGTTGGATTCACATCCGACCCACACGATAGCTTCTTATGAAATCGAGTCGGTTGTCGAAATCGGAATCGCTTACAATGCAACGGGGCAATTGTTCAGCGGAGAAAATGCGACAGGCACGATCACTCTTACAAATGAGGGCGAGAATAAATGGGACTTGGTTGCTTTCACTAGGCTCCAGAGCCCGGATGGAGTTATATTTAGGACTCAGCAATTTGTGTCTGTTCCGGCGGCAACCGAAGCTGGACCGGGTAAGCTTGATGTTTATGTTATCGCCGACGAAAAAGATGCCGATGATCAAGTAATCGGCGACAGAGGCAATTTGTCGGCGGGCACACATTTTGTACTCCCGGGTTTAAGGGAAGCCAGCCAGACGGTTTTGTATGGTGAAAATGCCGTCGCGATGAGTGACGGAGAAACCGTAGTTACGAAGTATGTTATCGCCGAAGATCTGGTAGCGGCTTACGAGCAGGCCGAAAGTTCTCTCTATGATGCGGCTCAATCCACTTTACAAACAAAGGTTGACTCTTTGAATACGGAACAAGGAACGGATCTTGTGCTTTTGACCGGAGATTATGCTTTTGAAACCGGAGATATTTCCATCACCGTCCCCGATGTCGAGAATGAACAAATAGACAGCTTCCAAGTAACCGGAACGATGTATATTAAAGGTATAGCTTATAACCAAAGCGAGCTTGTAAATATTTTGAGAAACGAACTCAAGTTGAAAAAGAGCCCCGAGAAACAGTTGAAGTCCATAGATGAAGAGTCCATGTATTACGAAACTATCGATATTGATGAATCCGCAAGCAAAATAAAAATCACGGCCTCAATTAAGGGTATAGAAGAGTATGTTTTGGATCCGGAAGAAGAGAGCGGAGCGAGATTGGTTAAGAAAATAAAAGATCATATAGCCGGTATGCCGGTCGAAGAAGCAAAAGAGTACATCCAAGATTTGGATGAGATAAATACGGTTGAAATAAAATCTTGGCCGGTATGGGCACCGACAATACCGAATGTACAGGAAAATATTAAGATAAGGGTGGTGGAGTAGTAGTATGGCGCATGGAACGCTTTGCTTCCTTGTGCTGTAATCTGATAAACTCACTGACGTATTTATGTCCAAAATCACATCTCAATCTCAAGACTTTTCTCAATGGTATCTCGATATCGTTAAGGTGGCCGAGCTTGCCGATTACTCGAAGGTTAAAGGTTGCATGGTTATAAAACCTTACGGCTATGCGATATGGGAAAATATCCAGCGTGAGCTCGATTCTCGAATTAAGGCGGCCGATGTAAAAAATGTTTATTTTCCTCTTCTTATTCCCGAAAGTTTCCTTCAAAGAGAAAAAGAACACGTTGAAGGTTTTATGCCGGAGTGCGCGGTTGTGACTCATGGAGGCGGTAAAAAACTTACCGAGAATTTGGTGATCAGACCAACTTCCGAGACTATTATGTATGACACTTTTTCAGATTGGATTAAAAGTTATCGCGATCTGCCTTTGAAAATAAATCAATGGGCTAACATCGTCAGATGGGAAATGAGAACGCGACCATTTTTGCGAACAACTGAGTTTTTGTGGCAAGAAGGACACACGGCCCACAAAGACAAGGCGGGAGCTGATGAAGAGGCTCATCGCGCTTTAAAAATGTATGAAGATTTTGATCGTGACTTCTTGGCTTTGCCGGTTTTGACGGGACGAAAAAGCGACAAGGAGAAATTCGCCGGAGCTCTTTATACCCTATCGACCGAAGCTCTCGCAAAAGATGGCAAGGCGATACAGGCCGGGACATCGCACAATCTTGGGATGACTTTTGCGGAATCTTTCAATATCAACTATCAGGATGAAAACGGTGCTTTGCAAAAAGTTTGGCAAACATCGTGGGGCGTTTCTACAAGACTGATTGGTACACTGATCGTCGTACATGGAGACGAAAAAGGGTTAAGACTTCCTCCGAAAGTCGCGCCGACGCAAGTTGTGATCGTACCGATTTATAAAACCGATGGCGAAGAGCGCGAAACGGTTTTGAAAGCGGCTCGACAGATAGCAAGCGATTTAAAAAGATTCAGGGTTTTGATTGATGAACGAGACACATATACTCCCGGATTTAAATTCACGGAGTGGGAGGTCAAAGGCGTGCCTCTGAGAATCGAGATCGGACCGCGCGATTTGGCTAAAAACTCATGCATTTTGGCGAGAAGGGATACGAGCGAAAAAACCTCTTTGGAAATTTCGGAATTGTTTACCGCAGTGCCGAAACTTTTGGATCAAATACAAGAAAACATGTATGAGCAGGCATTGAAATTCAGAGAAGAAATGACTTCGGAGATCGGCACATATGAAGATTTCAAAAAAATTCTCGAAGAAAAAGGCGGATTCCTCGTCACCGGCTGGTGTGGTAAAGAAACTTGCGAACAGAAGATCCAAGAAGAAACGAAGGCAACGATAAGGGTAATCAAAGAAGAGAATACAAAATGCAAATGCGTGTATTGCGGAGAAAAATCGAGTCATAAGGTTTATTTTGCAAGAGCATACTAGCGATTTTTGTTATTGCCTCGCTCATGGCTTCCTTCCTATTACAAGCTTGTAATAGGAGCGTGCAGATATGAGCTCGACAACAACAAAAACCTTTGTGGATTCGTGAATCCTTGTTAGAATCGGCTTATGAGAATTTCCACACGATTAACGTTATTTTTATTTTCATTATCGATCGTATCTTTTGCTGTTGCCGCGGATCTCGGACCAACGGCTTCTTTAAGCGTCTCTCCAAGTGTTGGAACCACAAGAACAACGTTTGTGTTTGACGCATCCGATTCTGTCGACAGCAGAGGTTTCCATGACACTCTTGAGTATAGGTGGAATTACAATTCCGGTGTGTCCGGATGGACAGATTGGACCGATGATCCCACTACAACTTATCAATATGATGACACCGGCACAATCCAAGTTAAAGTTGAGGTGAAAGATGAAGATGGATATACGGATGACACTTGGGCCGAGATTGAAATTTCCGACGATTTACCTTTTGAAACCGAGTTTACTGTCACGCCCGAAGAAGGAGATATTTATACTGATTTTACTTTCGATATAGATACAACAACCACGGTTGAATATTCGTTATCCGATTTTGAATATCGATGGGATTTCGATGGAGATTTCGAATGGGATACGGATTATATGGGTGCCGCGGAAATACAACATACTTATGGAACTGTCGGTTATTATACGCCCTGTTTGGAAGTTTTATCCCCGGACGAGTCGACTGTGACAATTTGCGGTTATGAAACTGACAACGCTTCCAGCGGAGGGATTATTACAGTTGGGAATAATTCTGAAGAACCCGATGCTTCGATAGAATATTATCCATCCAGCGGCAATGAAGATACGACTTTTTATTTTTCCGCCGAAAGTTCTTTCGATTCACAAGATTATTCAGATCTCGAATACAGGTGGGATTATGAAGGTGATGGAGTTTTTGATACCGATTGGTCGAGTGAGGAAACCTCAAATCATAAATATGGTGTTTATGGTGACTATGAAGTAATTTTGCAAGTTCGAGATAGCGATGGAAATACCGATGAGGCAAGAGTTGATATAACTATCGCCGGAGAAGGTTTTGCACCGGAGGCAAAATTTACAGTCTCTTCCGACAGCCATCTTGCAGATGATGATGTCGGTACTACCGCAACCGAATTCACTTTTAATTCAACTTCTTCAAGCGATGAAGAAGATTATACGAGTCAACTCGAAGTCAGGTGGGATTACGAAGGCGACAGCGAATTTGATACAACCTGGTCGAATGATAAATATGCTTATCATCAATATCTTGAGGCCGGTGAATATGAAGTGACTATGGAAATACGCGACCTTGACGGTAACGTCGCGGTAGTTGCTTATGAGATAAAAGTCGTTACCAATACCGCTCCTTATGCGACTTTTGAAGTTGATCCGACTTCCGCCACGCCCGGCGTTGAATTTGATTTCGATGCGGGAGCTTGCTCGGACGATCAATACAAGTCGGCATATTTGGAAATCAGATGGGATTTTGATGGTGATGGCACCTGGGATACCGAATTTTCGACAGACAAAACAACATCTCACTATTTTGATGAATCGGGCGAGTATGATGCGATTTTACAGGTAAAAGATCCCGAAGAGCAGACAGCTGAAGCCAGCCAATCGATTACCGTTCTTTCAAATACTTCTCCTTACGCCGATTTCACTGTCGATCCGACTTCCGGCACCTATTCAACCTCTTTTACTTTCGATGCAACTTCTTCCGAAGACGGACAAACTGATTTCGATGACCTCTGGTTCAGATGGGATTTTGATTATAACGGTGAAAGCGATTTAACTTTTGATACGAGTTTTACCCATACGGAATCAACAAGCCATTATTTCAACGAAGATGATGGAACCGGAGATTTTGTAATCAGACTCGAAGTTAAAGATGAGGATGGCGAAGTTTCGACAGCTTATGAGACCATAAATATTCATTGGGCATCGGTTTATCTTGAAGAGTTGAAAGATTTGGGTGTTATGAAAGGGTACAGCGGGGATATGAAACCGGATCAAAACATCACCAGGGCCGAGCTTTTGAAGGTTGTACTTGAGGCGACGGATACGAGCGTTTCAGGTATGACTTACAAAGGATATTTCAGCGATGTCGATAATACCGATTGGCATTGGAAATATGTTGAAAAGGCTTATGAACTTGGGATTATAAGCGGTTACGACGATGGCAGTTTCAAGCCCGATCAGGAGGTTAATCGCGCCGAGGCTTTGAAGATAATTTTCGAAGGATTTTCTATGAATTTACTCGAATATGAAGGTGCTGATGTTTTTGATGATGTTAAAGTCGGTTATTGGTTTTATTACTATGTTATGACGGCTTACGAAAATGAGCTCGTAAGCGGATATGGAGATGGCAGATTCGGACCTTCGGATTCGATGACAAGGGGGCAAGCGGCGAAAGTTGTGAGTTTGGTGATGGAGTTGTCTTAATTTTATCTTGGCTGAGTTTGCCTGGCGGGCATTTTTATGGTATAATCATATGATTTATAACTAACAAAATAAACATTATGGAAACAAAAAAGTATCCCGCAAGAGTTACCTTGGCGTTAATTTCGGCCTTGATCGTATGTGTTTTCGCCGTTGGGATGAGTTTTGCGGCCGATGATGAAGTGATACCGAATTTTACAGCTTTAAAAATAGGAACCGTTGTCGGCAATGTTGATGACGGCAATATTAAGGCAACAGGAATAATTACCGCCAGTACCGCCATACGAACTCCGGCAATTATTCCAACTTCAACCGAAATCGAAATCGGAGGAGATTTATCGGTTACCGGAGCTTTGGTGGCCGATTCCATAGGATACTTTTATGTAAGAACTACCGATTACGGGAACGAGGTAAGCACATCCGGCGCAGAAGGTTCCTCGCTTGTTTGGACAACTACCGCTTCTTGTGAGGTCGACGATCAAATTATCAGCTGTATCGGAGGCCCGTCGTCGGATTACTGGTATAGAAATTCCATAAGTGACAATTCATGCATCACGATGAGCCTATATAATGAACTTTACGCGCAAGCGATATGTTACAGTTCCGATGCGGAAGTTGAATCTTCCACTACCACCGCATCTCATGAATTCGCCGCGACTTGGTGGAATGATAATCAGTCATATATGACCATGGATATTGCGGATGCACTTGTCAATGATCCGATTTACGGTTTTACGGATAGTATAACTGACATAATTCTCGGAAGCGCCGACGTCATGGCCGATTTTGCGGCCGAAGTCGAGACAACAATGGGGGATTATTTGACCGACAACGGTTATGCCACGCAAACTTGGGTTACGGGCAAATCATATGCAACTCAAACGTGGGTCGGCTCGCGGGGATATGCGACTCAAACATCGGTTAATAGTTTAACGACAACCGTAACATCATTGTCATCATCGATATCCACCTTGCAGTCATCGGTAACTACGATAAACGGCAAGTTGGGCATAAGATAAAGGGAGTTTTCGCCTTTTTACAATCCGTTACTCACATCCGAAACGCAAGATTCTTGATCCGTTTGATTTTCAAGTTGTTCGCACATGGTCGCATCTTTGTTCCCGACAGCTTTTTCGTAGATGAATTTTTGTTCGCAGGTCAGCTTAACTTCCGCATTTTCGATTTCCGAACAATTTTCCGCCGTCGAAGCGTCATCATTCAAGATTTCTTCGTATTTCTCAACTTCTTCCAATCCGGCGGTTGTTTCTTCCGACACCTCTTCTGCAACCCCTTCTTCCACAGTTTCTTCCTGATCCGAGATGATATCCGTTTCCGGATTTTCGTTTTTACATCCGTATGCGAACGACGTTATAAGCAATATGCTGCAAGTTGCCAGTATTTTTTTCATTTTATTTTTGTTTTAAAAGTCTTTCTTCTTGAGACCTCTGCAAAAGTACTCTTTTTACTGCAATATGCACTCTTTGGCTACAAACAATTCATCGCTCCTCAACGTATCTTTTTCTGATACGCTTTTGTCGCGCTTCATTGTTTTCGCTCAAAGATTGCATATTTCGTATTAAAATTGTACTTTCGCAGAGGTCTCTCTTTAAACTTATTATAAATGAAAATTTTTGTCAAAACGCTCGGGTGCAGGGCAAACAGATATGAGTCTGAAAAACTTATCGATAAATTGTGCTCAATGGGTCATTTGTTCGTATCCGATCCGCGCAAAGCCGACACCGTTATCGTCAATACTTGCACGGTTACGCATACCGCGGACAGAAAGTCGCGCCAAGAGTTTTATCCGTTTTTAAAGGGTGACAAAAAAGTTATTGTTTTCGGGTGCGGACCGAGAGTCGCCCGCGAGCATTTTGAGAAAATCGATGGTATAGATTTTATAGCAAAAGAGCCCGCCGAAATAATCAAGTATCTCGGCACAACCGATGTTAAGCCGGAATCTCATGATCTTTTTGTAACTCGTTCGAATTTAAAAATCCAAGACGGGTGTGAAAATTTTTGCACTTATTGCATAGTCCCTTTTGCCAGAGGCAAATGTAAAAGCAAGCCTTATAAAGATATACTGCGAGAGGCGGCTGATTTGACCGACAAGGGCGCGAAAGAGATTGTTTTGACCGGCATAAATATAGGCGAATGGAAAGACGGCGAACTTTGTTTTTGGGATCTCGCAAAAGAACTTTTGGATCGATTTGATTTCAGAATAAGAATAAGTTCTCTGGAGCCTTTTTTATTCAATGAAAAGGTTGCCGATGTTTTAAAACATAAGAACTTTTGCCAACATCTGCATGTATGCGCGCAATCCGGATGCGATGGTGTGCTTGTAAGAATGGGCAGGCACTACAAAGCGGCGGATTTTAAAAAATTAATAGCGAAGACGCGAAATGTTGCGCCCGATATCGCAATAACCACCGATATCATAACGGGGTTTCCGGGTGAAACCGAACTCGAACATCAAGAGAGTTTGCGATTCATATCGGATGTCGAATTTGCGAAAGTTCATACTTTTAAATATTCAAAACGAGAAGGGACCCCCGCCGCAAAAGCGAAAGGACAAGTCCCCTACCCGATCAAGGCGACAAGGGCGTCGCAGATCAGGAAACTGTCTGCGGATTTGAGGAAAAAATATTTGGAAAAATTTATAGGCTCGGATATGGAGGTTTTGTTTGAACGGCAAAAAAACGGCGTCTTCACGGGTACCACGAGAAATTACATCAAGGTTAGACTAAAAAGTTCTGAGGATCTGACGAATCGGCTGAAAATCGTTAAAGTCCAAGTTGCTTCTTGATATCGTCAACCTGCGTTTGCTCCTGTTTCTTTTTGGAGTCTTGTTCGTACATTATTTCAATGTCTTTCCAATCTTGCTTGTGCTCGTCTTCGAGTTTTTTAAGTTGGGCGGCGTGTTTCGGCGAAAGTTCGATGAATTTTTCTTTTTCTTCTTCCAAAATTTTTATAAGTTCATCAACTTGTTCTTGTCTCAATTTCGGGATTGAATCCACGATTCTTTTCTTCTCGTCTTTCATGAGAGAGATCGAGCCGGCAAGAAGTTTAATGAAATAAGTTTCATCAAATTTCAGGTTGTGAGGTGGGATTTTTATTGTCGTTTTGAAATCTTTCATGTGATCCCAAAACTTGTAGTTCGCAAGCGCCGGGTCGGGTTTTGGCGCTCCGCCTCCGAAACCTCCTCCTCCACCGAATCCGAAATCGTCAAATCCTCCCCCGCCGAAGCCTCCCGGCATTGGTGCGGGTGGCGGTGGCGGCATCGAACCGAAGTTCGGTTGCGGACGGGGTGGTGGCATTGGATTGCCTAAATTTTGTGGTTGAGATGGAGGCAATGGTGCTCCGAAACCCTGAGGTTGCCCGTAAGGTTGCGGTGCCGGTGGTTGCATCATCGGTCGCGGTGGTGACTGCGGCGGTGGTGGCGTAAATCCGTTATATGATTGATAAGAAGGTGGCGGTGTCGCCGGTCTTGGCGGTTGCTGATATGAAGGTTGGTATCCGAATCCCCCTCCTGTTGGTGGTGAAGGCGGTGGGGTTTGCTGATAATATGGATTATAAGGTGGCGGAGATGGTGGTGGCATATAACCAAATCCTTGAGGGCTTGGTGGAGGGACAACAGGCTTTTGCGGGAGCGATTGAATCGGTTGCGTTACCGGAGGTTGTACGGGTAGCGGTGGTGGTGGTGGCGGTGGCGGATTTGCTCCTCCGTTACTTTGCAAAAATGAAGGCGGAGTATATCCACCCGGGTTGTAACCACCTTGTGAACCTGTATTATCCATAGAATATATTTCTTATTTTTTGAATTAATAATTTCACGTTTTAACTATAACATAAAAATGGTGCGCCTGCAAGCCCGCGAGGAGTAATTTCTTATCTTTGCACATGTTGCATGTGCTTGGAGCTAAAATGATTAGCGCGATTAAGATTTTTTTTGCATGGCAAGATTAGTGGATGACTATTGGTATTTTATGACAAAAATTTACAATAGGCGAATTTGCTGTATGGAAATGCATTCTTGCCCGTAGTAAACGAGCGACTTTGTACCAAATTTCCGCACCAACCAACCGAACAGCTTCGGGGGATGTTTCAAAAGCGATATTCACCTCTTCGAACCAATATTTTCCGTCCATGTCTTTGACAAAATCGAGCCCCGCAACATCTCCTTGTGTGGCATCCATAACCAGTTTTGCGTAATAAGCCAATCTGTCATCAACTTTTTCCATTCTTGAAACGCATGAACCCCGGCAAATATTCGTATGAAATTTTCCCGGTTCCGCGTTTCGATAAAAAGCGCCAACCACTTGAGGCTCATCGGTTTCATGATCGCGGCAAACCCACAGACGCATATCCCTATATCCTCCTTGTTCGTTAGTCTCTTTTTGTATGGTTCTTTGAATCAAAATCGGCTGATTGGCGTTTGCAAAAAAACCGCTAAGGACAGTCACTAACTCTTCTTCGTTTCGAACCAAATAAACCCCCTCTCCCCGTCCGGAACAAGGATGTTTGAGAACTACAGAACCCATGTTAGAAATTTCTCCAAGGGCAATCGCGTAGGCTTGTTCTTTGTTATGAACAAACCAAGTTGGCGGATTGATGTCGTCCGTTATCCCAATTCCCACCATATGATTATGCAAAGCTTGATGTGTGAGATATTTGTCTTGTCCGCGCAATAAAAATTCCCTTGAATTAACTACCGGGATACCACGTCCCAGACATTCTCCGAAATAGGTCAGATAAGCCGACAAGGCCATGTCGGAAAATGAGGATAATTCGCAACGAGCCAAGACGATATCGGGAAATTGTTCGGTGTTATCGCCGAATACGATATCGCAAGGGTTGATTATGTTGGCGATCGCACCTGTTGTTTTAAGAATTTCAAGTAATAACTCCTCGGCATAACCGATTTTTTCGTGTTTCAAGATACCAATATGTTGTCTTGTTTTTTCCATATCAAAAACAAAAAAGCCCCTGCCGGGCTTTTCTTAATCGGGATATTTCAGATTACAAATTTACGGATTCGGAAAAACCACAGCATTATGGGCTGTCTTTTTCTTCGACTCCTGTATGTAATCTAAATGTTTCATGCGCACAACATACAATATAAACAACAAACTGTCTACAATTGTCCTGTTTTTTCGTATAGCTTTTTCACTTCTTGTAACATACATGTTTCTACTTATTTTCTGCCTGCCTACCGGCAGGTAGGTTTTTAATGACTTTCAAAAGGGAGAAATCGCGAATTAATGCAAAGACTTAAAACTTTATAAAAAACATGGCCGTTGACAAACTTTATAAAGTTTTATATAATTGAATCATGACAATATCGGAAAAATTAAAATTAATCAAAAGCCTCTCCAGGCTAACTCAAGAAGCTCTTGCTCAAAAGTTTGACGTGTCTTTTGCAACCTTAAACAGTTGGATAAACGGCAAATCAATTCCTCATCGAAAAGCGCAAATTTTAATCGACGAGATTTACAAAGAATATACCGGACAAAAAATAATCCCGGAAAATGTTTTACAGGCAAAAAAAGAGCTGATTATTTCAAAAAGTAAAAAATATAAGAATATTTTAAAAACTATTCTCGCTCGACCGGATATTATGGACGAGTTCACACTTCTACTCACGTATCACACTAATTCCATAGAAGGAAGCACCCTTAACGAGAATGAAACGGGAGCGATACTATTCCATAATAAAGTTCTGCCAAACAAAACACTGGTTGAACAAATGGAAGTAAAAAATCATCAGGCGGCAATACAGTATTTGTTCCAATATCTATCATTGAAGAAAAACAATATAAATGAAGATTTAGTGCTAAAACTGCACAGTATTTTAATGAATGGAATTAGAGATGATGCCGGATTTTACAGAAGACATGGAGTACGAATCGTCGGATCAAATGTACCTACATCAAACTATGTTAAAGTGCCAATTCTGATGATTGAATTGGGAAAATCCATAAATGGATTACCAAAGGACAAAATCAAACAAATAGCGAATATCCACAGCAACTTCGAAAAAATTCATCCATTTAGTGATGGGAACGGGAGAGTTGGCAGACTCATCATAAGTGCAATGTTGATCAGACAAAACATGCCTCCTGCAATAATCAGACAAGAAAAAAAACAGTTATATTACACATTCTTGAATAAAGCTCAGGTTCAAGGAGACTCAAGTTTACTTGAAGATTTCTTGTGCGACGCAATACTGGAAGGATTCAAAATGATAGAGCCAATCAACCATGAAAAAGAGTCTCGTTTGCGGCTTTAGAGTGCGGAAGATGAGAAACATCGGTAACAGTTCGTTTTCGACCTATCCAACTTATCTTTCTACATCTTTTAAAATTTCCAAACTTGCTCTACATGCATTATTGAATCGAACTAACCAATCTTGAGTTTCTCGGTCTGGCATTCTGGCACTTGAGAACAATTCAGATTGGAATTCGTAATATCTGCCTGCTAGAGGACGGACAAAACGATTAGAAAGCCACTGTTTAGCATTTATAATACTAGGACGATTTGATCCATCTATATTAAATTCATGTTCCGTATTAGGATCTATGCCAAAAGTACCGTCTGTTAATATAGTTTCGTATACCCCTTGTCTTGTTAGAGCCATAGTATAATTTTCATCTACAACTTGTATTTGATAAAATCCGTATTCCGAAGTGTCATAAACGTCATTTATTTGCTCCATACCTGATGGGTCTACAATAGCTCCTCCAAGTACGGTATAACCCGGGTTATGATCGTCTGTATCGCCGATTATATTTTGGTACGCAACACGTGCGTTATGTAATTCTTCAGCACAAGCGTTAGCCTGTTCTACAACGGTTGGCACTACCTGGAAACCTTGTTGCAATTCTAAAGTTTTTGGACAAGCTGTTGCCAAGAGTGGCAATAGAATTGCTGAAGGTTTTAGAATAGACATTTTCTTGAAGTTAAATGATGAGTTTTTGAGTATACCGAAAATTTGACAAAAGTCAAGATTATCGTCCTGGTGTTTTTGATTTCCGACCCGCATTTTACCCCTCAATTGCACCACTTGGGCTTTTGCGCTGAGGGAAGCGAAATTACAAATCTAATTCTTCATATTTCCCTTTTTGCAAATCATCCAAAATGATATCTAAATTTTTGTCGAGAATTTTTGTGAAGTTCGGATTTCGTACTGTCATATTCGCTCCAACCTTTTTGTCATTTTTCAGTCTTATCATTACCAGAACAGATTTCCCGCTATTTAGTTTAAGTAAAAATATTACTCTTCCTGATCCTGAAGAACTGGTTAAATAAACTTTTTTCAAACATGTTCCCAATATTTTTGTTGAACTTTTTATCGTATCGCCTAATCCTTGTAATGATTTTTTTGCCGCAGTTTTAATAATGTCCAGATCAAAAATGCCTTTTACAGGCTCAAATTCAACCTTCTTAATTGAAGATGTAATTATAAGCTTCATTTTCAAGATAATAATTCCCCTATTTTATCCATTTTCGACTGGATATCCGATGTAACGATCACTTCTTGAGGTTCTCCTATAACAATCTTTGGCGACTCAACAAAATTAATCAGAGCGCTTTTTATAATAAAAGTAAGAGGCACTCCAAGTTTATCGGCTTGCGCGGAAGCTCTCATCTTAAGTGCTTCATCTATACGAATTGTTAAAGTTGTCATGTCGGTTATAGTTATAGGTGCTTGCTATCAAAAGTATAGCGCACTAACAGTGTTAGTGCAAGATGGTTTAAAAGAAACATTTTCCGACCGCTGCAAAAAATTAACAGAGTACTTTGTCTGATTTTATATCCCTCTTTTTTTGTTCTGTTCTCTCGTAAAGTTCCTTTATGTCTTGTCCTCCGTATATTGCCGTTATTGTCAAAATCCCCTTGTTGAACATGTAACCGTAAAAGCCTCATAAAAAGTATACAAGTTAATAGAAAGGAGTATGATTTCTATGTTAAAAGTTAAAAGTTAAAAATAAAAACAATATCTCATGAAAAAACTGATCATTTTGTTTGGTTTAGCGATTATTTCATTTGTTGCCATCCCTTTGGTTTTGGCAGTAACTTGCGAATCTCCTTATGTTGAATATGAAGGAGTTTGTACCGATCCCATTCCCGCTTGCGAGAATCCTCCTGCGCATTCCGTTCCTTCGACCTGTATAGATAAAATCGAAGATGGAGTTTATATCGAAAACTACTCTTTTGAATGTGAAGAAGGTTATTCAATAGAAGGAAATCTTTGTGTGTGTGATAGCGAATGCCTGGTTTGCGAATCCCCTTATGTTGAGTATGACGGCGAGTGCGTAGATCCTATCCCCGCATGTGAAAATCCTCCAGAACATTCGGTTCCTTCAACCTGTATAGATAAGATCGAAGATGGAGTATTAACCTCAAATTACAGTTTTTCTTGTGAAGAAGGTTATGTCCGTTCCGAAAATGAATGCGTATTGATTGATAATTTTGTTACGGAACAAACGAGTACCGTTTCCATTCCTCCTGCTGGTTTTGAAGATGAAGTACTTGTAAATATAGAAGCTTATGAGAATCCTTTCCCGGATACGAATATCGCTTATATCGAAGGACAAGCTGCGGCCGAACTTTACCGTCGTGCCATTATCGGAGGGTATCCGGATGGCGAATTTAAAGGCTCTCGAGAAGTAAATCGAGCTGAAGCGGCCAAATTTTTACTTTTAGCTCGATATGAATCTGTTGAAGACATGGAAAACAACGGACAATTTCCTGATGTTGTTGAAGGACAATGGTATGTTTCTTATATAGTAAAAGCTGCTGATTTAGGCATTATTATCGGCTATTCCGATGGCAATTTCAGACCGCAAAACACTGTAAATACCGCTGAATTCTTAAAGATGTTCACATTAACATTCGGACTTGATACCGATTTGGAGTATTCGTATGAAGATGTAGATTCTGAAGATTGGTTTGCCCAATATGTAGGCATTGCTGAAGAGTACGACTTGCTTCCAAACCGAGGTGTTAATCTGGAACCGGCTCGTTTAATGACGCGCGATGAAGTTGCGGTTGCCATTTATCAATATCTGAAAAATCGATAATTATGATAAAGCAGTGATAAGGTTTACCGTATCGGAATAATGACTTTTTACCTTTGTCGACTTTTTCTGTAAAGGAGTCCCGCTTAGCGGGACGGCTTGATAATATGGGCCGTCCGCCCTGCCTGCCGGCAGGCAGGTTCGCTTCCGGCCTGTGGTAACACGCATGTTTCTACTTATTTCCTGTTCGTTTTCGGGTTTTTGCGCTGAGGGAAGCGGTTTTATCACTCATGCCTTAGCGCTTCTATCGGATCCAATCTGGATGCTTTTTGAGCAGGATAATATCCGAAAATAACACCTATAAAACTCGAAACTCCAACCGCCAACATAACCGATGATGGAGTTATAACTGTTGTTACAAGTCCTAATCCCGAAATTATTTTTGCAATAGCTATTCCAATGCCAAGTCCGAGCAATCCTCCGATGAGTGTTAACAATAAAGATTCGAGCAAAAACTGCATATTAATATCAAATTCCGTTGCTCCGATAGATTTTCTAACGCCTATTTCTCTCGTCCTTTCTGAAACCGTAGTCAGCATCATATTCATAATTCCTATCCCGCCTACAACCAGAGATATTCCGGCTATACAAGCCAGCAGAATGGTAAACACCCCTGTTATTTCCGAAGCTGTCTCGAGAAAAGAGGAAGGTTCCGTAACCGAAAAATCATCATCGTCATCCGCACCAATCCCATGAGAAAATCTCAAGATATCTTCAATGGCGGTTTTCACAACGGTTATATCATCTCCTTCTTCTGTTTTTACAATTACAGAAGACAAAGAATTCGAACCTGTTAAATAATGCTGAACAGTTGTAATCGGTGCGTATATCAAATTATCTTCCGTAACACCTGTTTCTTGCACAACTCCTACGATACGGAAATTAACTTCATTTATCTCGACTTGCTGATTAAGCACATTAATTCCGTTTGCTCCAAATAAATCCTCATATACTCCATATCCGAGCACAGCCACTTTTGATAATGAGTCTTCATCATCCGATGCAAAAAATCTACCTTGCAACATTTCAACCTCCTTCACTTCTTGATAGTCGCTATCTACACCATATACGCTTGCATTTGTGTTTGTTCCTCCTGTTACAACAGCTTGATATTTTCCCGAGCTTATTTTTGTAATCCCTGCAAGTGAAGGCAAATAAGACTGTACAAGATTGATATCATTCTCCGTTAAGGTCTCTGATGTACCCTGCCCCATGCTCAATCCCGAACTTCCTTTTGAAGCACCCGGAGAAATCGTCAATAAATTGGTGCCTATCGACTCAATCGAATCTTGCACGGAAGATTGAGCGCCCTGCCCTATCGAAAGCATTATAATTACCGATGCGATACCGATTACAATACCAAGTATCGTCAAGCTTGAACGAGCTTTGTTTGCTTCTATACTTGCCCATGTTTGCCCGAAAAGGTCATGGATTCTCATATACAATTCCGTCTTTAATTGAAATTATTCTATCAGCGTGAGCCGCTACATCATGCTCATGAGTAATCATCACAATTGTACGACCTTCGTCTTTATTTATTCTTTTAAAAGTCTCCAAAATAAATTCTCCCGTTTTGCTGTCCAATGCGCCCGTAGGCTCATCGGCGAGAATAATCGCAGGATTCGTTACTAAAGCGCGTGCTATTGCGATACGCTGGCATTGTCCTCCCGATAATTCATTTGGTTTATGATGCCATCTTTCTTTTTCGAGATTCGCGGAATCGAGAGCTTTTTTTATCAATTCAAGCCTCTCATGTTTTGAAAACTTTTTATTATAAATTAATGGCAACCCGACATTCTCAACAACCGATCGTGGCAAAAGGTTAAAAGACTGGAAAACAAATCCTATATGTTCACTCCTTATCTTTGCCAGTTCGTTAGCGTTCAAACCTGAAACATCTATTTCGTTTAAAAAATATTCTCCCGAAGTCGCCTTATCCAAACATCCAAGTATGTTCATCAATGTTGATTTTCCCGAACCGGAAGGACCCATTATAGCGAGAAATTCTCCTTCTTTCACATCTATATGAATACCTTTTAGCACCTCCACTTCCAAGGCACCCGTGCTATAAGATTTTCTAATATCGTTAAGTTTTATAATCGTTTTCATTTTTTGATTTTACATGCTTGGCGGACCGCTTCCCATATCCCCACTTGGCATTTCCCCTCCTCCACCGCTAAATGGTGTACTTAGCGTAGTATCTTCTTCCGAAGACAAAACAATGGTTGTCATTAAAACTATCAAATCTCCTTCGTTTAATCCGGAAATAACTTCCGCGTTCGTATCATCTTCTTCTCCAATCTCGAGATATTTTTTCTCTGTTGTTAATTCGGATGGCAGATAAAAAGATTTTTTCGCTAACTGATCGATATTCGTAACAACTTCGGCATATTTACCGTCTGTATCCTCTTTTATAGCCGTCTGTGGAATTAACAAAACATCATCACTGCTGATCAAAACAATATCAACATCCGCTGACATCCCGGTCAAAATACGCTCGTCTTCGTTCAATATCGAAAGAGTTATGTCGTAAGAAACAACACCACTATTCACATCACCCGTATCCGATCTTTCCACTACGATAGCATCAGCTTCCAATCCTTCTATTGCGTCAAATGTTACAACAGCCGATTGTCCAACTTTAACATCAAGCACATCCAGTTCGTTTAAAGACACAACTATTTGTTTGGAGTCGTCTATAAGAGTTGCAACAACCGTTGATGTCGAAACAGTTTCTCCAACATCTATATCCAACTCTGAAATGTATCCGGATATTGGTGCGTAAACGAAATTATCTTCATAGTCATTTTGCGCAGAGCTCAATGCGTTTTCTTTTTCTTCTATTGTCAATTCTTGAGCCCTGATTTCCAAGTCTGTAGCACTTGTACTCTGGATGTCTTCAAGGTCTAATTCTTTTCCTTCCAAAGTTAATTCCAAATCCTGTTTGTTTAATTCATATTCACTTGTTAAATCTTCAAGCTCTTCTTGCGCGTCAGTTATCGATTCGGAAATCCCATCTATATTTTCAATTTCGTCATATATAGATGTCAATATTGGATTAATTGTTCCAGAAGAGTTTGAGATATCCGTTCTCTGCGATGACAACACATCCGCATATAGAAAACCTGATCCTACCTCGTCATATACAAGCGCCAAAAACACATCCAGTTCTTTTAGAGCCTCCGACATGTCATATACGGCTTCATAAGTTGCGTCAGCCAAAATTTCAATTTGATCCGTATTCTCTCTTGATATTTCCTGATAAGAATCGAGCGCAGTATCGTAACTCGCAAGTGAGGCATAGTAAGCGGTTATAACCTTATCTTTTTGAGCGGATATAGGATCTCTGTCATCGCCCGAAGTCGAATTTAAATAGTATGTTATATCCGTCATGTTTTGGGCCATATTATGTCCTTGAACTATATCGTCCATGCTTTCAAGCACATCCGGCAATCCGACAAATATTTCCGTCGCCGCATTGAAAGCCGAATTATAAGCGGTTGGGTAATCCGCTTCAAGGTCGGCAATATCATCCTGTTTATTCGCATAAGCTGTTTCGTATTGGCTTGTCAGTTGGGTAAGGTCATTTTCCGCTTGAGTCACTGAATTCTCCGCGTTTTTGATATCCATTTCGTCAACCGGTTCTTGTAACTCTTCAAGTGCGAGTTGTGCTTTTTCGAGATCTATTTCCGCTGACCTAACCGCCATCTCGGAATCGGTTGTATCAAAAGACATAATTGGATCACCCTCGGAAACATATTGATCTTCTTCAACATGTATCGTTCCAACTATTCCGGATTTGTCCGGGTTTAATTCTATTTCGTCAGCATTACTTACTTGTCCCGACGACTGAATCGAAAGAGATATGTTTCCTTTTTGTATTTTCCCCAATACAACATACTCTTCCGATACAGCTTCAGTTTTGTAAAATACCGAATACCCTATGAAACCTGAAAGCGCTGCGATCAGCCCGATTACAATTATTTTTTTCATGTTTCAATAAATTATAAAAACAACCGGAGCATAATCTTCCATGTTACAACAAATATGAAAAATATATGAAAAACCCGTGAAGTTAAATCTTCGGGAATTTACATATAAATTTAGATCCTTTGCCCTCTTCGCTTTCCGCAAACACATCTCCTCCGTGCGCCTCCATTAGACCTTTTACAATCGCCAAGCCGACTCCCGTTCCTCCGGTTTTTCTCGAACGCGATTTATCTGTCCGATAAAATCTTTCAAATATGCGGTTTAGATCTTTTTTCGGTATCCCGATGCCTGTATCTTCAACAGTTACCGATATGTATTCCCCGTCTTCCGACGCTGAAACTCTTATAAATCCATCTTTTGGGGTATATGCAACCGAATTGCTTAACAAATTGATTATTATTTGAGAAAATTTATCTTTATCAACAAGAATCTCCGCAATCCCGTCTGGTATTTCAACTGACACATTAATCTGTTTTTTGTCATATTTCGGACGCATCTTCGAAACTATTTCATTTATCAAATCATTTAAGTTGTAATGCTTCTGCGTTAATTGCATGTTCGGATTCTCAACCGATGATAACGCACGCACGTCATTCACCATAAGCGTCAGTCTGTTCGTTTCATCTTGCAAAAGCTTTAGAGTACTCTTGGTCAATTGTTCATCTTTTATGGTACCGTCGCTCATCGCTTCAAGATATCCGCTTATATTTGTAAGCGGAGTCGCCAATTCATGCGCCACATTCGAAACCAATTCGTGCCTCAACCTCTCCGTTTCCTCGAGCCCTTCCGCCATTTTGTTAACGGCTTTGCACAACTCTCCCACTTCATCTTCAGAACTAACCTCGACTCGTGTTTTATAATCGCCTTTTGATATTTTTTTGGTCGTATCTATAACCTTCTTAATTGGAGTTATTAAATATCTCGAAAAAATAAAACTCGCGATAACCGCAAGTACGCTCCCGATCAATGCGGTTAACGCAAATGTCATTTTCATACTATCGAAAAAATGATTTCCCTGTGCCTCATCGAATTCCCTGAATCTCATGAAGTTTTCCTCTCCGATAAGATGATTGAATTCCCTCGTCAAAATATAATGTGAAGCAATCGATACTATCACGACTGTTGCAAGAAGAATCGCTATAAATCCGAGGAACAATTTGATTTGAACGTTTTTATTCATCTTCTTTAAATTTATATCCCATTCCGAAAATCGACTCTATATAATCAGGCTTTTTCGGATCATCTCCAAGCTTCTTTCTTAGGTTTTTTATATGAACATCTATCGTCCTATCGAATACCAGTTTCGATCCGCTATCGTAAATACTCGCCATAAGCTGCTCTCTTGTAAAAACCCTTCCAGGGCTGGATGCCAATACTTGCAAAAGTTTAAACTCAAGGACTGACAATTCAATAACTTTCGAACCTTTTTTGACCTCAAATTTGCTACCGTTTATGAGCAAATTTTTTATACTTATCGTGTCTTGCGTTTTAACCGCTCTGTTTGTGCGCCTCAAAACCGCTTTTATTCTCGCAATTAATTCTTTTGGACTAAAAGGTTTCGTCACGTAATCGTCAGCTCCGATTTCAAGTCCGAGAATTTTTTCAATCTCCTCTTCTTTTGCAGTCAAAATAATCACCGGTGTATCTTGTTCGGTGCGAATTTCTTTCAGCACCTCCATACCGTCTTTTTTCGGGAGCATAAGATCCAAAATCACGCATGCCAGACTCGTTTTGCGCGTCAACTCCAATCCCTCTTCGCCATCGTACGCTGTTATCGCTCTGAAGCCTTCTTTTTCACAATAAAGCTTCACCAGATCGGCGATATGATGGTCGTCTTCAATTATTAGTATTGTTTTCATCATGTATGAGAATAGTAGGCGCTGGAAATCTGTTTAGCAAGTGGCTTCCATATCGAGTTTTAATGATGATATAATCATCACGAAACACGACTAATTTATATTTTAGATTAGTGAATCAATTGTGAGGAAGATGTGAAAAGAATGTGAAAGAGATAAGTCTTAACAGAGTACTTTGTCGACTTTTTCTGATAAGGAGATTGCTTGCACAATCGGCTTGATAATATCGACCAAGAACCGCTTCGCTTTCTTGGCCTGTGGTAACACGCCTTTTTCTACTTATTTTCTGTTCGTTTTCGGGTTTTTGCGCTGAGGGAAGCGGTTTTTCGCATGTTTAGATTCCGAGTCGTCATTGACAAGAGGAAGAAGAAGTGGTATCGTTTAGTCTCGTAAATTAACCTATTTATTATGACACCAAATACATTAGGAAATGGAGAAATTATAAAAATTGATCCTCCCGAAGGAGAGTTACCAACTGAAATGCAAGGATATGTCGCGAGAGAACCGGTTGCATATGACGGGGAAACAATACCGACTACTGAACCGATGCCAGATCCAAGCGAACCAACTCACCCTGGTTTTGAAGAAGCACTTGGTGCGGTCAGAGCTACTATGCCTACTGAAAAAAGACAATTGAATTTTACAGTTAATGTTGTCGGTCTAGATAAAAATTCGCTAAGTGAACCTTTTTTAAACAGCATGCTTGCGCGCTTATCAAATGATAATAATGGTGTGACTGAAGGAGAAGTTACAATTACTGCAACTCCTTCCGCCAATTTAACAAATGCGTTTAGTTTAAAAATCGAGTTAAACGGTGAGTTTTTCGGAAATTTACTCGCTACCCAAAACCCAGAAACAGATAAATACGAGTTTGTTACTCCATAATTTCGAGTTGGCTTTCGAAGAATTAACAGAGTACTTTGTTAACTTTGTCGACTTTTTTCTGTGGTGGGCGGTAGTGGATTCGAACCACTGACCCCATCGACGTCAACGATGTGCTCTAGCCAACTGAGCTAACCGCCCGATTTGTATTTTCCGAACGTTTCGACTTGCCTAAACGATTTTCGCTTCGAGAGCACATGTGCCTATTCTATATTGGGCTTTTCAAGCCCTGGCTGATGGCTCCCCAACCGAGTTAACCGCCCTTAGCGCAAGCATTGTATTTTCATAAGACATCTTTTTCAACCCGAATCTTGCAATTTTGCAATAAAAGGTCGGCATTATTGACTTTGAGACGAACGATTTTTCAAATACTCTTCCGCTTTCTCAAGAATTTCTTTTGCGTTTTCAAAAGTTGTCATCTTGTATGCAAATTCGTATGGCAACCACTTGTAATTTATGTGTTCTTCGGATAGAAAGACGTCCTCTCGGGTCGTTTCGCCCAAAAAGAAAACTACGATTTTGAGGATTTTTTCGGACCCTCTGGCGAATATGTATTTAATTTCTTCTTTAAAGCCGGGGTCTAAATCGATCTGCCCTATCCGCGTTTCCTCTTTAGTCTCACGCAAAGCGGCGTTTTTTTCGCTTTCCCCAAGTTCAATATGCCCTTTCGGGAAATCCCAGTGCCCGTGCGGGTAATGAAGAAGCAGGTAATGTCTTTTACCGCTTTCTGTTCTGTAAAGAATAATTCCTGCAGATTTTTCGCGTGCCATTTTTAATCTTTTTTTAACATTTGTGTGCTTAATTATGGTGTATGCGAGTTTTAAATTCCATCTTAAATATCATTTTTCCGAAAAAATGCGTTTGTTGCGAGCGCGATGGCGATATTTTGTGCCGAGGTTGTTTTTTATCTATAAAAAAAGTTTGCCGGCGAATCTCTCTCCCCCACTTGGACTTCGTTTGTGCGATTTATCGGTATGAAAATAGTGGCGTTTTGCAGAAAGTCATCAAGTCCATGAAATACAGATTTCTGCGGGATATTCCGCGATTGTTCGAGTATGATATTTTGGATTTTCTTGAGAAAAATTTTGATAAAAGTTCGTTTGTTTTGGTCCCGGTTCCGCTTCATCCCAAAAGAGAAAAATGGAGAGGATTTAACCAATCTTTCGAACTCATAAAAAATCTCGATTGGCAGATCGTGCCGGCGATCAAACGGACCCGCAATACAAAACCGCAAGCCGAGCTTGCAAGGTACGAAAGACTGGAGAATTTAAATGGTGCTTTCACAGTTCATCCAAGCGCATTGCCGAAGCTACTGAACAAAAAAATTATACTCGTCGACGATGTATGCACGACAGGCACGACTTTGAGTGAATGCGCGAGGGTGCTGAAGGGTGCCGGAGTAAAGGAGGTCTATGCTGTGGTGTTGGGGCACGGCGGATGACTTATTTTTTATTTTGCAAGACCCCGAGGAGTTCCCTTGCGTTCCAATTGTTCATACAGTTGACCATCGGCATCGCAACTAATCCGTTCCAACATGTCACCGATACAAGCTTTTTCATAATCAACCACCGTACTGCAATCACCAACGCTATTCCGATTTGCGACGTCAATCATGCTATAAAAAGATTCTGGCGACAAATACGGATTGCTCGCAGTTGGATCCCCATCGCTGTCGCAATAGAACCAATCTAAAAGATTTTGTCTGATTTCCAAACCGGCATCTCTTACCGATCCGCAATCACGATCATATTTCACCGCATCTACGCAACGTTGATATTCGGCGTCAGTTCCGCGATATACGGATGTCCAGGATACATCGGCATTAAGCATATTTACGTTCAGCCCTTCTTGGCGACAAACTTCGGGGGTTCCACACCCTGTCGCACCAAAGACCCCAACCAAAGCCAAAGTTTTACATGTATTTCCCATGGAAATAGTTTTAACAGAAAATCCTCATAATCACAAAACATGTTATACTAAAATTATCTATGCTAATAGCAATCGACGCATCTCGATACGGACACGAACAATCAACCGGAGTTGAGAAGTACTCTTATGAAATCATAAGACGAATTTATAAGTTGGCGAAAAAAGATGGGCATAATGTGAGGCTTTATGTGCGTGAATTTTCAGACGATTTCCCGAAAACGGATCAGGTTTTAATCAAAAGAAAAAGATTGTGGACACTGGTTGGACTTTCTTGGGAAATTTTCAAACATAAACCTGACGTTTTGTTTGTGCCTTCGCATGTTTTGCCTTTAATCAGACCGAAAAAGAGCGTGATGATGATTCACGATATCGCGTTTGAAAGGTACCCCGAAGTTTATACGTGGAAACAACGAAAATATTTGAGATGGAGCACGAAATATGCGGTTAAATATGCGACGAAAATTATTGCGCCGAGCAAATTTACGGCAAACGAACTTCGGAGTGTTTATAGCTGTCCTAAGGAGAAAATCGAGGTTATTCATCATGGGGTGAACGAAAATGCCGTCCCGGGACGGCATATAGATGATGGCAAATATTTACTTTTTATCGGCAGGATTGAGAATAAAAAGAACCTGATGAGGCTTATTAATGCCTTTTCATCGTTGCCGCTTTATGATTTCAAATTGGTTTTGGCGGGGAAAGACGGTGACGGTGCGGGAAAAATCAAAAAACCGAGTCATGAGAGAGTGATTTTTACGGGATACGTAGATGAGAATAAGAAGGCGACGTTATTGAAAAACGCTTACATGTTTTGTTTTGTATCTTTGTATGAAGGGTTTGGAATGCCGGTTTTGGAAGCTTTTAAGGCGGGGGTGCCCGTGTTGGCATCAAATATCGAACCTTTGCGTGAAGTTGGTGGGGCAGCTTGTTATTATGTGGATCCGAAGAGCGAAGAGGATATCGCTATTGGGATAAGTGAAATGATTCGCGATTTGCCGATGCGCGAAAGGATGGTCGGGATGGGATATGAGAGGTTGAGCGGATTTGATTGGGAAAAGAGTGCGGAGAAAACTTTTCAAATTTTATGCAATAGGTTAGAGTGATTTTGTTCTTAAAAATAGAAAAATTGCAAGTTGCACTCGTACATGATTTCTTGATTCGTTTGGGGGGCGCCGAAAGGGTCCTATTTGAACTTTCGAAGATGTATCCCAAGGCTCCGATTTATACTTTGCTTTATGATGAAAAAGTTTGCGGGTCGGTTTTCCCGAAAGACAAAGTGAAAATGTCATGCTTGAAGAAGTTGCCGGGGTTTATGCGGAAGAGGCACAAATACCTTTTTCCGTTCATGCCGATGGTTGTGGAACAATTTGATTTGAGCAAATTCGATATGGTGATCAGCTCGAGCAATGCGTATGCGCACGGGATTGTCACAAATTTGCGTACAAAACATCTCTGTTATTGCCACTCTCCTATGCGCTATGCGTGGGACTGGACGCACAATTATTTAAACGAGCAGAGAATTTCAGAATTTACGAAGAGATTTGTTTTAAAAAGACTCGAAAAAATACGAATGTGGGACAAGCTCGCTTCGGATAGAGTTGATAAATATCTTGCCAATTCACAGACGGTAAAAGATAGAATTTCGAAATATTACAGACGTGATGCGGACGTTGTTTTTCCTCCTGTTGATGTCGACAGATTTACTGCCAGAAATACGAATGAAAATTATTTTTTGATAGTTTCAACTTTAACGCCTTATAAAAGGATTGATTTGGCGATATCGCTTTTTAACAGGACGGGGATGAGGCTTGTAATTATCGGAGACGGAAATGCGAGAAGCGAACTTGAAAAAATGTCAGGGCCGAATATAGATTTTCTTGGGTTTAAAGATGACGACATTGTGAAAGAGTATATGGAAAATTCCAGAGGGGTGATTTTTGCCGGAGAGGATGATTTCGGGATTGTGCCGGTAGAGGCGATGGCGTGTGGCAAGCCGGTTTTGGCTTATGGAAGGGGCGGAGCGACCGAGACGGTTGTGCCGGGTATCACAGGTGAGTTTTTTTACGAACCGACATTGACCGGAATTGAGGATGGAATGGCGAGACTTTTATTAAATGAGAAAAATTATAATTATATGGATATAAGGAAACATGCGGAGAAGTTTGGGAAAGAAATTTTTATTAATGGGATAAAGAAAGCGGTGAGGGAAACGTGGACTTTATAAATATGTTAGGTTAAAATTGCCACCTTACAAAAAATCTAATGGCTGAAATTGCTTTATATAGAAAATATAGGCCGCAAAGTTTCAATCATCTGGTCGGACAGGACAACATCAGACAGACACTTTTGAATGCAATAAAAGGTGGGAGTATTTCGCATGCTTACTTGTTTTGCGGGCCAAGAGGCACCGGCAAGACCACTACGGCGAGACTGGTCGCGAAAGCTATAAATTGTACCGATCTCCAAGAAGGCGGCGAACCGTGCGAGAAGTGCGAATTTTGTTTGGGAGCTTCGGATGGCAGACTCATAGATTTGATAGAAATCGATGCTGCTTCCAACAGGAGCATAGACGAGATGCGCGCGCTCAAGGAAAAGATCAATTTCGCGCCGACAAGGGCGAGGGCTAAGGTTTACATCATCGACGAGGTTCACATGTTGAGCAAAGATGCTTTTAACGCACTTTTGAAAACTCTTGAAGAGCCACCATCTCACGTTTATTTCATACTCGCGACGACGGAAGCACATAAGGTTTTGGAGACAATAATTTCGAGATGTCAGAGGTTTGATTTTAAAAGAATTTCAATAAAATCCATTGTGGCACGTTTGGGATATATCGCTCAACAAGAAAGCGTTGATGCGGAACTCGACGCGCTTGAGCTGATTGCCAGAAATGTTGACGGAGGGCTTAGAGATGCGATTGGGCTCATGGATCAACTGACATCCGAAGGCAAGTTGACTTATGCATCGGTGAAGGAAAGTCTTGGAGTTGCCGGATTTAAAGCGATCGAGCAACTTTATTCTCAAATTGTAGAAAAGGATACCGCGAAGGCTCTTTCAACAATTAATGAAATTTATTTTGACGGATATGATTTAAATCAATTCGCGAAAGACTTCTTGGAATTCTTGAGGGATCAAATGCTTGCGGCCGTCAAAGAAAATGACCATGCGAAAACGGTTTTGCTCGTGGAGATGATCGATCAATTTCAGTGGGCTTACGAAATCGGCAGAAGCGCCGTAATACCGCAATTACCTCTTGAAATGGCAGTGATTAAAATATGTTCGGTTGGCGTGGTAAGTGTTGAGGAAAAAGTAGAGAAAAAAGTTTCTAAAAAAGAAGAAACGAAATCGGTACCGGACGAGGAGGAACCTTTAATTGTCGCAGAGCAAGAAAAGGCCGACTACGTCATTGATCTTTCGCTCGAAAGCGTGAAACGAAATTTTCCGAGAATTCTTGAAAACATAGATAATCCAGCGATTAAAAGATCTTTCCAGACAGGTGTTGTGACGAAAGTGACGGATGCGGAAATTACCGTAAGTTTCGCTACGAATTTTCATCTTGAAAAAATCAACAATGTTCAAGGTCACGACGTTATCGAAAGAGCGTTCAAAAAGGTTTTCGCAAAGAGCGTTAAGTTGAATTGCGAACTTGGCAAAGTGAACATCGGACACAAAGAAAAAGCTAACGATGCGGTTGATAAAGCGGTTGCGGATTTGGGATGGGAGGTTTCGGAGGGATAACAGCGCATATTTTGAATATAAATCATATTTTCGACAAGTTGGCGAATTACGAGAAGACCGGGAAGAAACCGGATTTTGAGGCCGGGCTCGCGAGGGTGAAAGAGACGCTTCGCAAGATGGGAAATCCACAGGACAAGTATGTTTTTATTCATGTTGTCGGATCGAAGGGAAAAGGTTCGACGGTACGAATGATTGAGCAAGGACTGATTGGCGCCGGTCATACGGTCGGTTCGTATTATTCTCCGCATATTTACAGGATGAATGAGAGAATCAGGGTGAACGGAGAAGAAATTACGGATGAAGAACTTGAGAAAGTCGTTTTGGAAGTTGCTTCGATGTTGAATCCGGGCGATTTTACTTTTTTCGAGTTTTTGACGATTTGCATGTTTAAATATTTTGCCGATATCGGGGTTGAATATGCGGTTGTTGAGGCCGGGTTGGGTGGCAGATTGGATGCGACGAATGTCGCGAAAGAGCCCAAGGTTGTGGTTTTGACAAGGATGGAAAAAGAGCATGCCGAAATTCTTGGAGATACTATCGAGAAGATTGAGGCGGAGAAGTTGGCTGTGGTAAGAGGTGGGGCCAAATTGTTCAGGTTTGACGAGGCGGGATCGAATGAAGAGGTGGCAAGAAGAGTGCTTGGGTATTTGGGTATAGTGGTCGGCGAAGTACGTGCTGATTTGCCTGCGAGATTTGAAATCAAAGAGGTTTTTGGGCAAGAGTGCGTGTTTGATATGGCTCACACGGTCGAAAGCGCGAAACTTTTGCGTGAACGATTGGATGCCAAGTATCCTGGTGAGAAATTTTTCTTTTTGATGGGATTTTTGCGCGATAAAAATGCTCGAGGGATAATTGGCGCGCTGAAAAGAGATGGAGATCGCGTGTTGGTGGTACCGCTGAAACATGAGAGGGCGGCGAGCATGGATCAAATCGTATCGTTGGGCGAAGAGATATCGGAGGAGATCCCCGGTGCGTGGCCGGCTGGATTTAGGCCGGTTTTGTGCGGGTGCTATTTGATACAAAGGTTTGTGGGTGAGACGTCCTAGGACGGCCTGCAACAGGTTGAGGAAAGCATAAAATACGACTATTTGATTTCGTCGAATGGATGAGAAAATTCAGGATTCCCGAATTTTCTACCAAACTAATAAATCGTCCCGCTTTTTGTTTTAATGTTATCGAATTCAATAACATTAAAAATGGTTAACAGGTTTGAACCACCGCAAGGCGGGGCAGGCCGGTCAAAGGGGGGGGGGCAAATCGCCCCCCCCCCTTTGTTTTTTCATAAAAATTTAATGTCTGCGTGATATACTATCTGGCGAATGGACAATCAAACTACAAAAATAGCGCTATTCAAAGGCACAAGAATCAGAAAAACTCTCCATAATAATGAGTGGTGGTTTGTGGTTGAAGATGTCGTTTTAGCCCTTATGGACTCAAGCAATCCAAAACAATATATTCAACGTATGAAATATCGTGATCCGGAATTGGCAAAAGGATATGTACAAATTGTACACACCCTTGACATATTAACAGAAGGAGGCATCCAGAAAATGAATTGCGCAAACACCGAAGGTATTTTCCGTATCATTCAATCAATCCCCTCCCCTAAAGCCGAGCCGTTTAAGCGTTGGCTGGCAAAAGTCGGTTACGAGCGAGTACAAGAAATAGAAAATCCTGAACTGGCGACCAAACGAACACGCATGTTGTATAAACTGAAAGGTTATCCGGAAGAATGGATTGAGAAACGAATGCGCGGGATTGCTATTCGTGAAGAATTGACCGACGAATGGCAGAAACGAGGCGCGCAAGAGCAAAAAGATTACGAGATATTAACCGCCGAAATATCAAAAGCCACTTTTGGCGTAACCCCAAGTGAATATAAGGATCTGAAAGGATTGAAACGAGAAAATTTACGTGATCACATGGATGATTTCGAGCTGATCTTCACCATGCTTGGCGAGAGATCAACAACCGAAATTCATCGCATCGATAATTCAAAAGGCGTGCCCAAGCTTAAAAAAGATGCCGAAAGAGGTGGCAAAATCGCCGGTACTGCGAGAAAAGCATTGGAGCATGAGATTGGCAGATCTGTGGTGTCCAAAGAGAATTATTTGCCGAAGAGGCGAGGTGGAAAAAGGATTAAGTGAGTTGGAAGCTGTTTGTCACGGGATTTGGATTTTCAGTGTTTTAATGTTATTGAATTCAATAACATTAAGATTTGTTTAAACAGCAGCTGGGTTTTCTCCCCGGGGAGAATTTTATGAGGAGATTGCATTAGCAATCAAACTCATAATAATTGATCGTTCGCTTCGCTACCGGCCTGTTAACAGAGTTGCCCGGGGGTTCAAACAAAGGTAATGTTAATTTGTGCCAAATATAAATTATTCACAAATATGTTTAGGAAAAATGACTTATACATAGAAATTTTAAAATTCGGGAAAGACAAAATCGAAGAAGGAATAAAATTTTCTGATTTAATAAAACAACTAGAAAGGAAGAGAGTAAATATAAACGAATTCAGATTGGCGAATTTGGTCTGTTCAATGTATGTGCCATTAGATCAAGGCAAGTACAATTGGGGTTGCACTACCCTAAAGGCAGACATCCCTTATGTTTTAACTTTGGAATCAAGATTTAGGTTGCTTGAACATGAAGAATTAAAAAATGCTAATTCATCATCACTTATAGCAACCCTTCTTGCTATCTCCGCACTTATTATCTCAATAATAGGTCTTTATTTTTCACGGAGTGCATCTAACGAACAAATGGAAATATCTAAACAACAATTAAATCAATCAGTAACAATTAATCAAGAGCAGTTAGAGGATTTGAAATTCGACCCATCTGGTCTCTATGAAAAACTTGATGGAATTATTGGAAACACAATGCAGGCAGTTAAATAATCTACATCTTTCCAAAATCTTTCTACCTAGATGTATTCCTACCCCATCATCTCCCCAAACTCCCCCTCGTTTATCACCCTCACCCCCAACTCCTTCGCCTTTTTTAATTTACTTCCCGCCTCCTCTCCCGCCACAACATAATCCGTCTTACCGCTTACCGACCCCGAGACGTAGCCACCACCCCGAACAATCAGTTCTTTTGCCTGACCGCGCGACATGCTCGCCATTGTGCCCGTCAAAACGAACACCTTCCCCGTAACGCCTTCTTTCACCTTAACCGCCGGCATCTTTAAGACATTTACGCCACTCTCAAACAAGCCTTCGAGCATCTTGATATTTTCGCTGTCGCTAAACCATTCATAAAAAGATTCGGCGACCTTTTCGCCAATTCCCTCGATATGTTGCAACTCTTCAAGACTCACCTGCTTCATCAAATAAATCACGGCCGTAATTGGAAAAACATCTCCCGCCTCCACCTCTACCGGTTCGTCGCCGAACATCGAAACTTGTGCCGTTTCTTTCGGTTTTCGTTTAGGCGCGTGCATCAACTCCGTCGGAACCGACTTACCTTGAAGAAACCTCCCGATCAAGCCGCTCGTCTGTGCGCCAACATGTCTGATCCCAAGCGCGAAAATGAATTTATCAAGCGTGACATCTTTCGAAACATCTATCGCCCTAAGGAGATTTTCAGTTTTTTTATCCTTAAAAGATTCCAAACCAAACAAGTCGTCTTTATCCAACTCAAAAATATCAACGGGGGTGCGGACAAGACCTTCCTCAATCAAAAGATCAACTATTTTCTCACCCAGACCATCTATATTCAGAGCCGTCGCAAAATGGATAAGCGACTCGCGTCTAATCGCAAAACATTTCTCATTACTGCATCTCGCAATCGCCTCGCCGTCCGGTTTCACAACCGCGCTTCCACAAATCGGACACACCGTAGGAAACTTGAACTTCTTTTCAGAACCCGTCCTCAAATCCGGCAAACTCGCGACGACTTCCGGAATCACATCGCCCGCCTTCTGAATAATCACCGTGTCGCCAATCCTGATATCTTTGCGCTCGATTTCGTCTTCGTTGTGGAGCGTTGCGCGCGACACAGTCGAACCGGCGACAAGAGTCGGCGTGAGCACGGCTACAGGCGTGAGCGCGCCTGTGCGACCGACCTGAACGATTATGTCGAGCACTTTGCTCGAGACTTGCGAAGCGGGGAATTTATAAGCGACTGCGTATCTCGGCGCCTTCGCGGTGAAACCAAGCGACTTATGAGTTTCCAAGCTGTTAACCTTGATCACGATTCCGTCGATTTCATAAGGCAAACTGTCCCTTTTTTCCGCCCAAGATTTGCAGAACTTAATTACCGATTCGATATTGTCGTGGTGTTTGAAGTGAGTGTCTGTTTTGAGGCCGAGCCGTTGCAATGTTCGCATAAGCTCCTCCTGCGTTTTTGGCGCAGTCGGAAGCTCACCGGCACCTATCTCGTAGAAGAACATATCCAAATCGCGGCTTGCCGTCACACTCGGGTCGAGCTGCCTAACGCTTCCGGCGGCGGCGTTTCTGGGATTCGCGAATTTCTCTTCTGAACGCGCGTTTAACTTCTCCAGACTCTTTTTCGGCATATAAACCTCTCCCCCAACATCAATCGTAACCTTTTCACGCAACTCGAGCGGAACACTCTCGATCGCTCTGATCGCATGCGTCACATCCTCACCCTCAACCCCGTTGCCGCGCGTGAGAGCTTTCACCAACCGACCCTCTTCGTACCATAGAGTGATGTTGAGACCATCTATTTTCAATTCCGTAAGGAAATCGTACTTCTCATTCGGAGCAAATCTTTTAATTCTTTCGAACCAATCCCGAATTTCTTCGTCGGAAAAAACGTCTTGAAGGCTCCATTTGCGCGTCTTGTGAGTGATTTTCGCAAACTTGGCCGAAAGGGCACTCCCAACCCGTTGTGTTGGCGATTCCAGCGTTATGAACTCGGGGAACTCTGTCTCCAGCGAAATCAACTCCTTCTTGAGGGAATCACGAACGGATTCCTCGACTTCTGATTCGTTCAAAACGAAATACTTGTAATTAAGTTCGTTGATCTTGGAACGAAGCTTTTCGATGCGGTCTTTGGCTTTCAATTTATCCATAAATCTGGTATAATTTTAAGATAAAAAACATAAAAACTCAACGATGGTTTTCAAATCATCAGGCCAATACAATCCATATTTCGATCCCAAGACCGACAATATGCCTATCGCAGCCGATACGCAAAAAGTCGTAAATACTCCTGTTGAAAAGTCTTCAGCAATGGATGACCAAGACATGGCGCTTGTTAATTTGATAGTCAGTTTGGTCGACAGCAAAAAGATAAATTTATATGCCCCTTCAACACTGATAAATCAACCCGTTTACGACAAATTGCCCGAATTAACTCGAGGAAAAGTCGATCAGCATGCTTTTAATATGCTTACAAGCGTGCGTGAAATCTATAACTATTACAAATCCCCTTTTTCGAATAACGCCTACCAATTCGAGAACCGCGTTCACTGGTTAAGATTGCAAAAAGAGGCGGCCGAGAAAGAGTGGGGAGATGTTTTTGTAATTTAAAAATTTATGCCATCAGAACAAGTAAAAACGGGAGTGGAATTGAGCCCCGAGCAAAGTTCTTCCGTCACAAAATTGATGAGTTTGGTGAGAAATTTGCCTGGCGCAAAAGAAGATATGAATAGCGCAGTTGAAACTTATTTAAAATCTCACCCCGGCTATCTTCGAAAACCCGAACTTTTATCAAAGATGGAGAGTGATGATCCTGATTTCTACGAGCTTACAACTTTATCCGAAGAGTTGATGGACGGAGACTGGGATGATGAAGATGATGTTCCCGAGCTGATGGATATATTCAAAACGGAATGTCTTGATAAAGTTATTGCAAAACTCGAAGAAACTATCACCTCAAAAGAGTTGGCAACGCGACATGGAACAGTTGAATCCGAACTCACAGTTTTGAAAGATTTTTCCGATATGGATGCGACATCAAAACAAGAAGTCGAGGCTCTTTTAACAGAAGTGTTGGAATTTAAGCCGGAGAACATAACTGTCGCCATCGACCAAAGGCAAGCCAAGGTCGCAGAATTTGAAACAAAATACAAAGAGTTATTCGTGAAATACAGAACATCCGCGATAGAAAAACTTCAAACCGAAAAATTCAATACGGGGGAATACGATGCGAGCACTCTTGTTTCAATTGAAAAACCTTCCGAATTCAAAACAAAAGTTGCCGAGATGCGCGATAAGAAAAAGGCGGAGGATGATACAATAAGCGCTACGGAAGGAACCGATGAGACGATCGGTGATGCTATCGGTGACGCCATCAGTACGGGGCAAACCGGCCTTCAAGGTATTTTAGACAGACTGATGCAGTCTAAAAACGGGTTTTTGGCGACTTTGGCGGCGGCATTTGTGGCGCTTTTGAATTTCAATCCCGGTGGTATGTTTGACGGTTTGATAGGTACGATGTCACCATCGGAGACAAAAGAGGTTTTTCTCGACTTGATCACAAATAAACAAAAGGTGATTAGCCATCCGAAAGATGGCGATGAGGCTGTGACTTTCAAGACTTTTAAAGAAAACCAAACGGCCGCAACAACGTGGCTGGAAAATCTTATAGTCGGTGGCAATAAAGTCGGCAAGAAAGAGGCACTTTGTTATTCGCTTTTCAATACCGAGTTTACCGTCGCTAAACTTAAAGAGTTGGCAAAAAACGGCAATGACAAAGAGTCTCTCGATGTTGAGGATTTGCCAAGTGATTATCAGGCGGATTTTGAGATCGTAAAAGCGATTTATGATCAGGTTGTGGCAAAAGCGCCAAGCGATGGCAGTCAAGACACGTTACCTCTCGCGGAATTCATTGCGGATCCGGCAAACGGTTTTATTCAATCTGCTCCCAGAGTGGCGGATGCTTCACAGGCTTAATTGATTTATTTCAAAAACAATCTAAAATAACATCCGAAAACAAAGACGAATATGGCGGACGCGGCACAACAATCAGGAACCAATGCGACACAATTTGTCATACCCGACGAGGTCGCAAATAAATTTCCGGATTTGGTTAAACTTATAAAAGAGACCGAATCCATGACCGATGCCGAGAGGAATTACTGGTTCCAAATTTTGCCGATAATGACAGAGGATCAGGTCGTGAAATTGCGCGGGATTTTGATGAAAGAAAGAGAACAACTCGCAAAATTGGATAACGAATACGAGAAAGAATTAAAAAGAATTAACGATAAGCACGCCATCGAGTGGAAAGAGTTCCAAACGAAAAAGGCGCGCGAAGAACGAAAAGCTCAAGAGTCTGTCGCGGCGGTCGAAGATCAGAAGGCGCAGGAAGATATTTTGGCAAAGTTGAACAACGCTTAGGGGGTGGCTACTCATCCATGAGATTACCCTTGACTATCAGCCTCTTCAAATTCGTCCCTACCGGCGTACAAGTCATCAATGTGATCTGTTTTTGGTCCGTCGGCTGGCTTAAAACATCCACTTCCGATGGCATGACTTCTTTTTTTTCGGTAATTTCATAAATAAATTTTTGCTGATTATAATAAACCTCGATTTCTTCTCCGACTTGTACCTCGGATAAGAGGGCGAAAATCTCTTTGTATTGGCCGTCATCCCAGAAATAATAACTGCTGTGGCCGGTTATGAATGTATTGCCGTATTCTCCAGGCAAAGCGGTACCGGGATATCTCACCACGCCGCTTTTGAGCGCGTTTAAGATGTCGTCATTTAGATTGGTCCAGTTCGGGTCCGTGATGGCGGCTGAATCCACTTCCGCTATAGGAACATCCTTGCCTATCGATGGTATTATCAATCTGTTGTCTGGCGGTGTTATTGCCAGATCCAATTCCGAGAATTGTTGTTTTTGGGCAGATGGATCTTTGCTTAAAACTATCAACTCTTGTTCGGGCGGTTGTTGTGGCGTTTCTGCGATTCGTTCGCTTTGATATGTTAAAAGATCGAACACATCATCTTTCATGATCTCGAAGTAAGCTTTCGCGTTAAATAACAGAAAGAATACGAAAAATAATGTAATTGAAATCGCAAGAGTTTTCGCGATGCCGATTATTTTATCAGTAAATGTAATGATGCTGTTTTGCGACAGCTCCAATGCCAAAGCCTGATTTATATCGAAAGGCACGCCTTCTTCGGGAAAATCTATCCTGTAAAATTCGGCTTCCCTGAATGAGTCGATTTTGCGGTCAACTTTTTTTACTATTTCTTCGATGGTTAATTTATGAGCCATTTACAGATATAGTTATTCATTAAATTATATTCCTTTTTGAGTTTTTTTTCAACCAGGGGTGGTTGACGATTCGGCAGATTGTTTTACGCCAAAAAGACGCGCGATCCTGAAGAACACATGCCTGTTGTTTTATTGATTCCATCTCATAGTCCCCCCGCCAATCACTTTCGATCCCTTATAGAAAACTATCGATTGTCCTTCGGTGAAAGCCCTGACCGGTTTCGCGAACACCACCTTCGCCGTATTCTTATTTAAAATTTCGACCTTGGCCTTTTCGAGTGTGCCAAGGTGCCTTGTGCGAGCGTTTGCCGTGAATGTTTTGCTTGGCGTTTTACCCGATATGAAACTCAACTCTTTTGCGTAAATTTCTTTGTGCCATAAATATTTATCTCCGCCAACAAAAAGAGTGTTGTTTTTGTAATCCGTTTTGATCACATAATACGGCTCTTTCAGTCCTCCTATAAAAAGCCCTTTCCTTTGTCCGCATGTGTAGTAAGGCAATCCTCTGTGGCGCCCGCGTTTCGTGCCATCCATGTCTATAATCAGACCCTCTTCGAAACACGATTTCGGGAGATGGTTTTTTAGAAAATCGGTATAAAATTTATCCGGAATGAAGCATATTCCTTGGCTTTCGTCTCTTTCGATTGCAGAACGCAAGCCATATTCTTTCCCGAAAGCTTTTGTTTTTTCTTTCGTTGTGTCACCGAGCGGGAACATGACGTGCTTAAGTTGCGCCTGTGTAAGCCGATAAAGGAAATAACTCTGATCTTTTTTCGGATCGGCTCCGGCATGGAGTTCGTAAATATTTTTGTTCTTTTTAATTCTCGCGTAGTGACCCGTAGCCAAAAAATCCGCCCCCATCCCGCGCACCTTTGTCATCAACTCTCCGAATTTCACATATTTGTTGCAAACGACACACGGATTCGGCGTATGCCCTTTTTTGTAAGTGTCCAAATAATATTTTAAAATTTTCTCTTCAAAAACTTTTTTCAAATCAATAACGTAAAAAGGAATCCCTATTTTCTTGGCGGATTTCGCCGCATCTTCTATGTTTTTGGGCGCCGAAGCGGTGCCGTTATGCATATGGACTCCAAAACAGTCATATCCTTGATCTTTTAAGATTGCGGCTGTGACCGACGAGTCTATTCCCCCCGACATGGCGATTGCAACTTTTGTCATATATAATAAAATTACCACAAAAAACCACTTAAATGAATATCTCCCAAATCATCAGGGCGGCTAAAAAATATATGCCCGATCTTAACGAGCAAAAAATTCTTGACGCTTATTCCTTCGCCGAAGAGGCTCACAAAAATCAGAAAAGAGATGATGGCTCGCCATATATAACTCATCCGCTGGAAACTTGTATGATTTTAACGAATCTGCAAGCCGATGAAGATATGCTTATAACGGCTCTTTTGCACGACGTGCCCGAGGATACCGGCTATAGTTTAAAGGATGTGGGGGGGAAATTCGGTAAGAAGGTTGCATTTTTGGTGGAAGGTGTAACCAAGTTATCGCGTGTTTATTATAAGCACAACATGGCGGACCGACAGATTGAATCTTTGAAAAGACTTTTTCTGCACAGCGCGAAAGACTTGAGAATAATTTTAGTGAAACTTGCGGATAGGTTACACAATATGCGGACGCTCGGTAATATCAAAAACGAATCAAAAAAACTTCTTATCGCAAACGAAACTCTCGAAATATACGTGCCGGTTGCGAATCTTCTCGGCATTTGGGAAATCAAATTCGAAATGGAAGATTTGTGTTTCGAGCACATTTATCCGACCGATTACTCAAGAATGAACTCTCTCGTTGAACAAAGCGCGATTAGAAACGATCACATATTAAAAGAAACATTGAAAATTGCGAAAAGCGCCGTGAAATCCAGAGGAATAAATGCGGAAATTTACGCAAGGAAGAAAAATCTTTACAGCATTTATAAAAAAATGGTCAGAACCGGACGACAATTCAAGGACATTTATGACCTGATCGCGCTACGCGTAATCGTAAATAATGTTGATGAATGCTATTTGGCTCTCGGTGCCATACATCAAACTTTCAAACCAAAACCCAAAAGGATTAAAGATTACATCGCCGTCCCGAAAGTTAACGGATACAGAAGTATACACACCACCGTGTTCGGAATAGATGGCGTGATTACGGAATTCCAAATAAGAACCAAGCAAATGCATCTCGATGACGAATATGGAATCGCCGCCCATTATTTTTACGACTATTCGAAAGCGAAAAAACAAAAAATCGGCGAAGTGTTCAGGAAACACGCCGATTGGGCAAAGAAAATATTGGATATACAGAAAGAAGCCAGAACTTCCAACGATTTCGTAGATGGCATGAAATTCGACATTTTTCAAGATAGAATTTTCGTATTTACGCCTCGAGGCGATGTAATAGATCTCCCCTATGGATCCAATGTCGTGGATTTCGCTTATCATATACATAGCGATATCGGCGATCATTTATTGTCGGCCGAAATCAATGGCGAACCTGTCACTCCAACCGCACAACTTAAAACCGGCGACACTGTGAAAATCGAAATTTCCGATAAAGTGCTCGGACCCAAACGCGAATGGTTGCAATTTGCCAAAACCGGTCTGGCCAAAACCAGAATTAAAGAATTTTTCAAGAAGCAGAGTACTCAAAAAAATTATAACGCCGGATTGCAGTTGCTGGGGCAAGAGTTGAAACTTCTCGGTATAAGCGAGTTGAAAAAAATGTCATCCAAAGCGGAAAACGAATTCCTAAAGAATTTTAGCGTGAAAAGTAAACGGGAGCTGGTTATTTTAATCGGTAACGGAGATATAAACGTTAAGAACGTGATTCATACCCTCTATTCACATGAAGAGTTGCTTGGTACGCCGCCCGCAAAAGGGACTCAATCTTCTTATCAGGTTGAGATAAATATAATTTTCAAAGATCGAGTTGGATTTTTAAGGGATATCGCGATGTTGTTTTCCAATTTAGGAGTGAACATAAGCCAAATCAAGGACTTGAATGCGGATTCAAATATGCAAAAACGTCTAAGCATGACGATCGAAGTCAATAATCTTCGGCATCTTGATGAAGCCTTAATGGCAGTGAGTTCAGTGAAAGATATTGTTAAGGTCTGGAAAAGATAATTCGTTTTCCATAAACGCACGGTTGATTATTACACCCGCCGCTCCCGTATCTTTCAGCAGTTTCAAATCATATGCATCGGCAACTCCACCGGAACTGTAAACATCCACTTCCCCGCCCGTTTCGTAGATGATTTTTTCTATCATGTCGAAATTCGGATGATAAAGAGTTCCTTCGGCTTCAAGATCTTTGTAAATAATTTGGGTAACTCCTATTTCTTTCACCTCTTTTGCAAGCAAAGTCACTTCCGGGATTTTGCCTTCAAGCATTAAATCGGTATCTACGATATTGTGTCTCGCCTTGATACCCATGATTATTTTTTCACCGCCGTATTTTTTAAGCGCCGATTTCAATATCGCTATGGATGAAACTCCGAGCACCACCCTGCTCGCACCAAGCTCGAAAGCTTTTTCCATATCTCCGATTTTTCTTATACCGCCTCCAAGTTGGACTTCGGATTTTATATCTTTACAGATTTTTTGAATCAAGCGCGCATTCCCAAGTTCGCCGGTAATACTTCCGTTAAGATCGATAATTTGCAGTTTTTTCGCTCCCTGCATATCAAAAAGTCTGGCCATTTGCAGAGGTTCCGTGAAGTATATCTTTTTTTGTTTATTTTGTTGCCCTTTATACAGAGAGACACATTTACCGTCCTGGATGTAGAAACATGGAATGACTTGCATAATGCAAAGTTCGTAGTGTCAAATACATAGTATCATATGATATTTTAAAAAGCCCCAAGTCGTTGCGGACTCAGGGCTTTTTGCTTAAAAAGAATTCTTAGTATGAATATTCGCTGTATGAAAGATAGATGGAAATGTCCGTGTACCCCTCGTATTCCCAAGTACTGTAATCAACACTCGCATATTTGTAGTAGTTGTCTTTGTTGAAACTGATTGAGGTTGAATCTCCCCATTCGTCGCTGTATGTCGAAGTGCCGCCGTCTGTCCATCCTTGCGCCAACATTGTTTCCTTATAGTAATTGATAACTTCGTCCGCCGTGCAATCATCGCATGTTTGCGTTACCGAAAGGTATACCGATCCGTTCGACGATGAGCTGGAAGACCCGCTGATCGCCCAGTCGCCATTCATCGGGAAATCGCTCGGCCAATCTGTTGGCGCTGTAGAATCGCCGGAAGATACTGTGCTCTCTTCCAACGCATCTTCAATGGCGGAATTAACTGCATTTTCTACGGCCGTCTTGAAACAACCCGAAAAAGCTCCCACCATTGTGATAGTTATCGCCAATGCGATAAGTTTTTTCATTTGCGTGTTTGGTTATAGATTAATTTTTGCTTGGAGGATAATAGCGGAAGTGGTGTTTTGGAGTCAAATGGATGCGGATAGTCGTATGAGTTTATTCCGGTTTCAAGCGTAGTTTTTATTTTTAAACCGCAAACCTGAAGTGCATCACATCTCCGTCTTTCACTTCGTACTCTTTCCCTTCGATTCTCAAGACACCTTTGTCTTTTGCCCCGACTTCCCCACCGCAAAAGACGTAATCGTTGTAACCGATGACTTCGGCTTTTATGAAACCTTTTTCGAAATCCGTATGGATAACGCCGGCGGCTCGTGGAGCTAAATCTCCGATATGGATTGTCCAAGCTTTTACTTCTTTCGGTCCGGCGGTGAAATATGTGCGCAATTTGAGCAAGTCATAAGCGTCTCTGATAAGCACATTCAAGCCGGTTTCTTTCATGCCCAAGCCCGCAAGAAATTCCTGCGCTTCTTCTTTTGAAAATCCGCCGAGTTCTTCTTCTATTTTAGCCGAAATCGGGATGATTTTTGCTTCTTTCGGGAGACCGAGTTTAGCTCTGACTTCATCGCTGTCAAAAGAACCAATTTCGTTTTCATGAACATTCGCGATATACATTATCGGTTTCGCCGTCAGAAGATGAAGATCCCTAATCATCTCCAATTCTTCTTTTGTCATTTCAATTCGCGATGCAAGTTTGCCCTTGTCCATTTCGACGTTCATGCGCTCTAAAAGTTCGGCATATTTAATCTCTTCTTTTTTGCCGGACTTGGCGTTGGATTTGGCTTTTAGAAGCCTATTCTCGAGAGTTTGCAAGTCGGCAAGAAGCAACTCCGACTCTATAATTTCAATGTCGCGTTTAGGATCTATTTTTTCATGCACGTGCGTTATATTCGAGTCTTCAAAAACCCTTACAACTTGTGCTATAGCGTCGCACTCTCTGATATGTGATAAAAATTTGTTTCCCAGCCCTTCCCCTTCGCTCGCACCTTTCACAAGACCGGCGATATCTACGAACTCTATGATTGTCGGCACGATTTTCTCCGGGCTTACCATCTCCGCAAGTTTCTTAAGTCTCTCATCCGGCACCTCGACAACTCCGACGTTCGGCTCGATTGTGCAGAACGGATAATTCGCGACAGCCGCGCCTTTCGACCTGGTGAGTGCATTAAAAATAGTTGATTTCCCGACGTTTGGTAACCCTACAATTCCGATTTTGAGACTCATTGCCAATAGTTGTTAAGTTCTTCGTAAGTTAATTGACCGTCTGCGGTCTTATCTTCTTTGTGTAACGGCGCATAGTATAAGTAGTTGCCCAGTTTGGGCGCAAGGATTCTTGTGATTTCCCCCTTTTCGCCCATGCCGAGCGTAATGATTTTCTTCTTGTTATTCTTTAAGAGAGAAAAAAGTTCGGCGATGTCGTGAACTTTGTTGATTTTGGTTGAAAATTTAATTATGTCGGGGTTTAGAGTTGAGATTTTTTTGTAAATTGCGTGGAGGTTTGTCGGCGTTTTTTCAAAATCGTGATACGAAATTATCGTTTTTACTTTTTGGGATTTTGCGACCTTGAGAAGTTTTTTAATGAGTGCGATGTCGGTTTTTATATCTATATCCACATAGTCCGCACCGTAATTTAATGATTTGATTAAAAGTTCGACTCTCGATTTTTCGGAGCCTTTGAATTTTCCTTGCTCGCGTTTGCTTTTCAACACGTATAAGAAAAGTTTTTTGTTTTTTATTTTTAAAAGTTTTTCAAAATCAAGGTCTTTCAAATGATCGAGCCATATTTCGACAATATCGGCGGATTTCGAAATTTTACCAGCGATTTTCTCGATCGCATCAACTCTGATCGGCTGACAATACAAACTCTTTCTCATTGTTTTAAGTACGTTTGAAAATTAAAATGCTCATGACATGGGGAACTTTAAAGGAAAACTGGTTGTAAAAAAAGAGCTGACGTACGATGTCATCCAATTTGATATCGAAGTCGAACCTGGTTTTCAGCATAAAAGTGGACAATTTATCATGGTCGATGTCTTGGATGGCAAAGAGCCGAAAGCTCGCAGAGCATATTCGATAACCACGCGCGGAGGAGTCGACAATAAGTTCTCTCTCATTGTGAAAATTCTTCCCGACGGGAGGGGTTCCCGATTTTTAGCCGGACTTGATGTCGGAGCGGAACTCTCTTTGAGTGGACCTTTCGGACATTTTGTTTTTGATGAGAATCCAAAAAAGAATATTGTTTTTATCGCTACCGGCACCGGAATCGCCCCGATAAACGCAATGATCGAAGAGAATAAAGGCGGGACTTTGTTTTGGGGCCTCAGGCACGCGAAAGATATTTTTTGGGCAGAAAAATACAAAGATTTAGATTTGAAATTAACGCTTTCCAAACCTGAAGGCGATTGGACAGGGTTGGTTGGTCGCGTCACCGAAATCGTACCTAAAACCGCAATGGATTTTGAAAATATAAGAGTTTACATGTGCGGAAATAAATCCATGACAGATGAAATGAAACAATATTTGTTGGCAAACGGCGTGCCACCCGAAGATATTAAATTTGAAATTTTCTAAGATTTAACGTATAAGTTCTCTGTTAAAACCTAAACAAAAAAACAATGAAAAAAATCTTACTTGCGGTTATTACGATATCTTTGTTGAGTGGTTGTCAGTTTGAATATAATTTCCTTTCTTCAACGATGGATGAAAACGAGTATCTCAACACTTATATAGATTATTTGAATCCTCTCGCCGACAATCTTGATTATGCTTTCAACGATTATCTTTATTATGTGCCGGAAGCCGTAACGGTCGATGATGAAATATTTTTTTACGGATCTTATTATGGTACCGTCGTCGCCGATTTGGAGCAAGCGAAGACCGACTTATTATCCGAAAATATGGATATCGCCGATGACACAAAAGAAGGCGCCATCGAATATGCCGCGAAGACATATCTCGCCGGTTATGAAACATTTCTCACCTCTTATAAAGAAGCGGCCGATTATTACAGCTCGAGCGAATATAAAAACGACGTTTCTTACGCCGCGACTTTGGATGAGACGATAATTAATAATTATTACGACACCATAGGTTCGCAAGCCGCCTTGTTCGATTTGATTTCCGGAGCGCAAAAGGAAGCTCGAGGAGAACTCAATGAGGATTCAACCGATCCGGTTGAGAAAATCGGCGTCTCACTGACTTTACTTTCCGATTTGGCGGAAGAAGCGTCGGACACTCTTTCTTATTGGGATTTTACGAATCCGGACGTTACCGGATTGGAAGATATTTATAACAGCCTCGTTTCCAAACATGCCGAAGAGGAACAAGAAGTTTCCGCGATATATTCAAGCGATTACGACAGCTTGTTTAGCGCTTTCGAAACCGGCTATTTGGGCACTCTGACAAGTTATGAAGCGGGGGTAAAAAATATTATCGATGATTCGAAAGCCGGATTGGTAACCGGGGAAAACAGTGCTGATTACGATTATGTATTTGTATATTATGACGAGCTGATAGATGCACATAATTCGATCGTGGATTTGTTGGAGATGTATTACTAGCGATTTTCGTCATCGCGTCGTCTCCATAGGACTCTTGGGCGACCAATAATGATAATGTTGCCGGTATCGCCCGAGGAATTCGTTGGCGGTTTTTTTGGCATGTTCCCCCATCTTTGTCTCCATGCTGCGTTTTGTTGTTCTTCGGTTTTAGGAAGGGGCGGTAACGATCTGTGATCTTCTTGATGTAAAACCTCCATAGCGTTACAGCGTTCGCACACAAACGCTCTGAACCCGTTAATGAACGCTTGGCTTTCCTCCCATGCTCTCCTTGCCAGCCATTCTTGAAAATCTTCGCGTTCGAGTCCGAACTGTTCTCTTATATTACTGAAGTCATTGCATAGAGCTTCCGTGCTTTCCACCCATTCGTGTCTGCAATTTTCCATCGTTACTTGAGTTATAGGTGGTTACTTATATCATTTATGTTTTCAAAATGCCATTGAATTAGCGACACCGTTTCTATAAACTGCTTTTTGTCTTTGATAAAAGTTTGCCGAGGTAGCTCAGTGGTAGAGCGAAGGACTGAAAATCCTTGCGTCGGCGGTTCAATTCCGCCCCTCGGCACCAGAGGCAAATATTTTGTATTGTTCACTAAGTCCTCGTTTCCCGTTCTTGGAAGTTGAACGGGAGTACTGCGGAATCGTTCACAATACAAAATATTTGCTTGCTGTTTACTCCCCCAGCACCCCGTCAACATACCACTTGATATAGTCCCAGTTGCCTTCATACGGTAGTAAGGTGTAGACGAAGTTTTTGATTTCGCAGATTCCGGTGATTTCGTCGCAGACCTCTTCGCTGGCGGAAGTGTCGTAGTTCACGTATTCGTGTTCGGTTTGAAGTACATTACCGGTACTGATCACGTTCCCGCGAGCGATTTCGTAATCTTTGTACTTAACATAATAAAGCAGGGCTTCGTTTAAACTTATATCTGTTTCCGTATCATCCAAGACCGTCTCGACCATTTCATAAAGGGTTCCGGTGTCTTCGATTCCCATGTCCAGTGCTTTTGCTTTAATAGCCTCCAAAATCATCTGTTGGCGCTCCGCCCTATCGTAATCGGATGAATAATGGCGAGAACGCGCGACTCGCAATGTTTGAGTGCCGTTCAAATGATAATCTCCGGCGGGATAATAAAGAGTGCTCCATACACCGCTGTCATAAGTCACATAACTCGGATCTATTAAATCTTCCTCGAGCGTTATGTCTATGCCACCCATCAGATCTATTATATCGGCGAAAACGTACATGTCCACGAGCATATATTTGTCTATTTCCCTGCCTATTATTTTCTCTATTTGAGAAATGAATTCGTCCATTCCGTAGTAGAAATAGACGCTGTTGATTTTTTTATCTTCGTAATAAAGATCGCGCGGGATACTGATCATCGTCACCTTGTTTTTCTCCGCATTTATATTTGTGAAAATAATCGTATCCACGTTGGAGCCGTTTTTGCCGCAAATCAATATGTTCAACTCTTCCTCCGATACTTTCAGGCTACTCCCATAATCAGGTAATGATTCGGGCAAATCCAAAGTTTTTTTTTACCAAAATCGTCGCTAACGGCGGAAATAAGTTCCATGACGCTACTACCGTCTGCGGTTTTCACCATCACTTTGCCGGTTTTTTTATCAACATAAACCGTGCTTAAAACCGCCCCTGTCGAATCTGTTATGTCGTAAGAAATGCCCGCATCATCTTCTCTGGCGCTCGACATATTTAAACCGTTGTCCAGAAGCGCGGTTTGGAAACCAGCATCTTGAAGTAAACTTTCCATCTTGGTTTTATTTTCCGCGATTTTGTTTTCAAGAATGGTGCCGGAATTCAGCCCGTTGATAAGTTCCGCCATTTTGATGGCGTCAATATCCATCTGTTGTTTTTCGCCACCCGATGTACCCCAAGTTATGAATGTCGGGTCCTCTTTGCTCAAAGAAACTGTCGCCAAAACCGCTTGATCTTGGTTCACCAAATTGTAGTCGAACGACAACTCTCCATCCGTTTCCGTATCCGTCCACATGCCTTTGGCTGTCAGCGCATCATGGGCGGCTCCCGATTCGTATAATATCGTTTTCAACGTCGCTCTCGCCGATTCGACTTTGTTTATTTTTTCTTTTATCGAATCCAAATTATTAATCGTGTTCTCAAACTCGCTTATAGCTTCTGCCGAAGTCCCCTCCGTCGTAATCACCTCTCCAAAATAAGTTTCAATATTGCAGTAACCGGAATCCGATACGGATATTTCGATTATTTTTATCGAAGATGCATCTTTTATGAGATAGTTCCCCTCTTCTCTCGATAAACCTTTCTCCGCAAGGAGAGCTTTCGTTTCCGCGGAGTTAAAAAAAGTGTCGAGTTCGAAAATAACTTGCGATGCTCTTATAGAGTCACTTACATCGCTTATGTATTTGAACATATTCGTGATCACTTCGTCCTCCTCATCCGTTTCGGTATTTTCTTCGTCAATCAACGAGTAATCTTTCGTTGGCAACAGAAGAAGTTCTCTTATTTCGTTAATATCGGTGCCGAAATCGGATATGTATCCCGTGGCCAAGAAAGCTTGGTCCGTCGTTTGGGTAATGTCGTTTATTTGGCTTTCCAATGCCGATATTTGCATGGACATTTGCCACAATACGAGACCCATAACAACCAACATCGCCACTATGATGATTTTAGGTATGATTTTCATGACTGCCGTAGGATAGCAAAAAAAAACCATCTCGCAACTCTAGACATATATCGGTTTCTTGTTGAAAGTTTGCCCGAAAAGTTGTCTTTTTGACTTTTTAAACCTTAAGAAAACCTAAAAAATTTCTCCTTGATTGTTATTTTATAACTTGCTAGGATTAAGTGAAATTTTTGGGGAAATTTACAGGAGAAGCGAATGTTTACGCCTCTTAAAAACTCGGCTCCGCAGAAAGTGAATTTATTGTCACTTGGAACAGAGTTTGGAGTAATGATAGCGGTTCCGATATTGATTTTCGGTGGCATTGGTTTCTACCTGGATGGCAAGTTCGGCACAGAGCCTTTGTTCATACTGATTGGCGTCGGGTTGTCGATATTGGCCTCCTCACTCCTCCTCTATAAGAGGATCAGAGAAATCTTCTTAGAATTAGGAATAATGTAAGAATATGGAAATTTCTACAAAAGCAGAACCTATCGGTCATATTGGAGAGTTCGTAGTCACGAACACGATTCTTATGTCCATGATAACCGTAACCACGCTTATTATTTTCGTAATTCTGCTTTCCACCAAAAAGTGTGATTTGAAGAGCAAGTTTTATAACTTTGTAGAGATGTTGATTGAAGGACTTATGTCTGTCATCGAAAGCGTTACGGGCAGATGTCCTCTTGCCAAACAAGTTTTTGCCGTAATATCCACTTTCTTTATATTTGTACTTTTCAATAACTGGCTCGGACTTCTGCCGGGTGTCGGTTCGATAGGTTTCAACGAGGTCCATGAAGGGGAAGAGATTTTTGTACCGTTGTTCCGTTCCGCAAATAGCGACCTTAATATGACAATCGCAATAGCCGTTATATCCGTTACTTTTACCCAGGTTGTCGCGATCAAAAATGTAGGTGTTAAGTCTTATCTTTCGAAATTTTTCAATTTCAAGAGCCCGATTATGTTCTTCGTCGGAATACTCGAATTGGTTGCGGAGACGATCAAGATACTTTCATTCTCTTTTCGTCTTTTCGGCAATGTGTTTGCCGGAGATGTTCTACTTATAGTTATGTTCAGCTTGGTGCCTTTTATAGTACCTATCCCCTTCATGGGCATTGAGATGTTTGCCGGGTTTATACAAGCTTTGATCTTCTCGGTTCTAACTCTTGTATTCACCAACATCGCGTCTCATGCGGAACACTAAGATTTTTTGTCAGTAGTATTTATATAAAATTTAACCCTAAAAAAACATGACAGAACTTGCAATCGCAATCATCATGGCAGGAGCGGCCCTCGGTCCCGGAATGGCGATCGGTATTATCGCTTCAAACGCAGTAAACGCTTCAGGCAGGAATCCGGAAGCCAGCGGAAAAATACAAGGCAACATGATTCTTGGCTTGGCTTTCGCTGAGTCAATCGCCATCTACGCATTGGTAATGGCTTTGGTTTTGAAGTTCGTCTAAAGGTCACTAACTAATTCAAAAAATGGCAGAAATAGCTGAAAAGTTCGGCCTTGAATGGCACCTTATTGTCGCGCAAATGGTAAATTTTGCGATACTTTTTATTGTCCTTTACAAATTCGTATATAAACCGATTTTGTCGGTTTTGGATAAAAGGAGAGAGAAAATTGAAGGAAGTTTGCAACAAGCTAAAGAAATTGAAGAGAGAAACAAGAAACTTCAAGAAGAGATTTCTGAAAAACTCTCCGCCAGCAAAAAAGAAACCGAGAGAATAATTGCGGAAGCGAAAGAAATCGGAGAAAGCGCCCGCAATAATATTTTACTCGAGACAAATCGAGAAGTTTCTTCAATGCTTGCAAAAGCCAAAAAGGATATGGAACACGAAAAGGAGCAGATGATGAGCGATATCCAAGACCACATTGTAAAGATGAGCTTGGTTGTCGTTGAAAAACTGCTTGCCGACAAACTCGATGAGAAGACCAAGGCTCACTTGGTCAACGATTCGATAAAGGAGCTTTCATTAACCAAATAAAATGAGGATCAGGACTAAAACTTATGCACAGGCCCTATGGGACCTCATAAAAGATAATTCTTTACATGAGGTTACTGAGGTCATATCCAGATTGGAATTTTTCTTCGATGTTTATACTGAGGATAAAAGCATCAATGTGATTTTAAATCACCCGAAAATTGCTTTGGATAATAAGAAGAAGGTTGCCGGTATGTTTTTTACCGATCTTAAAAACAAGAAGGATATTGCTTCGTTGATGGGACTGCTTATCTCCGGGAAGAGCATGAAATATTTGCCGGATATAATAATGAGTTTGAAAAAACTTCGTGATTCGAATTTTTCAATAGCCAGAGTGAAAGTAAGGACAGCAACAGGTTTAAACGCCAAGCAAACGGAAGACATGTCGAACTCTTTGAAAAAGATTCTCGGGAAAGAGATTATTGAGTTTAGCGAGACTATGGATGAGTCGGTTTTGGGCGGAGCCATATTTGAAGTCGATGGGAAAATGATGAACTGCTCTCTCAAGAGAAAATTAAATATTTTGGCTGAAAATTTTTCAAAAGTTAAATAACTTAAAATTTAATATGGACACCAAAAAGAAAGAAAAACTTAATGTTTTACTTGAAAATCTCAAGAAAAGCATTCAAGGCGTTGACATCTCTTCCGACCTGGAAGAAGTAGGTTATGTTATAGAAGCCGGCGACGGCGTCGCTCGCATATACGGTCTTTCCGACGTAATGATGTCGGAGATGGTCCAGTTTGGAGATACCGGCGTATTCGGATTGGTTTTGAACCTTGAAGATGAAATCGTCGGTACGGTTATCATGGGCAATTACGAGAAAATCCACGAAGGCATGGAAGTCAAAAGAACAGGCAAAATTTTGCAGGTTCCGGTTGGCGAAGAGCTGGTTGGCAGAGTTGTAAACCCTCTTGGCGAACCTCTCGACGGCAAAGGACCAATCAAAGCGGAGAAATATTACCCTGTTGAAAGAATCGCTTCAGGCGTTATTACGAGACAATCAGTAAATACTCCTCTGCAAACAGGCTTGAAAGCCATAGACAGCGTTATCCCAATCGGACGAGGACAAAGAGAGCTCGTGATCGGAGATAGGCAAACAGGTAAAACTGCGATCGTTGTAGATACCATTGTCAACCAAAAAGATTCAGGTGTTATATCAATATATGTCGCTATCGGACAAAGAGAGTCAAAAGTTGCGAGATTGGTAAGCGAACTCGAAAAGAGAGGTGCGATGGAACATTCGATCGTTGTTGTCGGTACATCCGCCGATCCGGCTCCTCTTAACTATATTGCTCCTTACGCAGGTTGCGCTATGGGTGAATATTTCTTGGATAAAGGGCAGGACGCCTTGGTCGTTTATGACGATCTTTCAAAGCATGCCGTAGCTTACAGAGAAATGTCGCTGCTTCTACGCAGACCTCCGGGAAGAGAAGCTTATCCGGGTGACGTTTTCTATCTCCACAGCAGACTTTTGGAAAGAGCTGCGAAATTGAGTAAAGATTTCGGCGGAGGATCTTTGACGGCGTTGCCAATTATTGAAACGCAGTCCGGCGATGTATCCGCTTACATCCCTACAAACGTAATTTCAATCACGGACGGTCAGATTTATCTCGAGACCGACTTGTTCTATAAAGGCGTAAGACCGGCTTTAAATACAGGTTTGTCCGTATCACGCGTAGGTGCTTCGGCTCAGACAAAAGCCATGAAGAAAGTTGCCGGAAGGTTGAGGCTTGAGTTGGCTCAGTTCAGAGAGCTTGAAGCGTTTGCTCAATTCGGTTCGGATCTTGATGAAGGCACAAAAAAGAAACTTGAAAGAGGAAAGAGGCTTGTTGAAGTTTTGAAACAGAAGCAATATGTCCCACTTCCGGTTGAAAAACAGGTATGCATACTTTACGCGGCTACAAACGGATATTTGGATACTGTTGAAATTGCAAAGGTTGCCGATTATGAAGTCAGACTTTGCGAAAGGCTCGATACCACTCACAAGGGTTTGACTGAAAAAATAAGAGTGCAGAGGGAATTCACACCTGAAATCGAAGAACAATTAAAATCTCTTTTAAACTCCCTATAATAGCATGGCTAAAGGTTTAGATTTAAGACGCAGGATAAAATCTATCAAAGGGATCCGTTCCGTAACGAAAGCTATGGAAATGGTCTCTGCGAGCAAAATGAGAAAAGCTCAAGATCAGGTTCTTAAGGTGAAAAGTTATTCCGAAAAAGCACTTGAAATTTTAGCCAGTATCTCCGAAAAAGTTCCAAATTATCCTCATTATCTTCTTAAAAAAAGTGATGGTAAAAAGTATTTGGTGCTTTTGATAACATCAAACAAAGGGTTGTGCGGATCTTTGAATTCAAACGCAATCCGTAAAACAATTGAATTTATTGGCGGGAAAGATGGCGAATATACGTTTGTGACATTGGGCAAAAAGGGTCGCGATGCTTTATTCAGACTCGGGCACAAAGTCGAGGCGGATTTCTCGGATGTTGCCGACAATCCTTCCCTACTCGATATCAGTCCGGTTACGAAGTATTTGCTCGAAGCTTATAAGAAAGGAAATTACGACAGGGTTTATATCGTTTACACTCATTTCTTGTCTATTTTGAAACAAAAACCTGTTGTAAAAAGGGTCGTTCCTCTTGGAAAAGATATAACGAATTTTTTGAAAGATGTTTATACGAATAAAAAAGATGCTGAAGCCGGTGCCGAAGTTGATTACGAGTATGTATTTGAACCTACTCCAAGTGAAGTTTTGGATGATATTTTGCCAAGATTTGTCGAGATGCAAATTTATCAATCCGTTTTGGAAGGTTCCGCTTCCGAACATAGTTCCAGAATGGTTGCGATGAAGAATGCAACCGAGGCCGCAGGTGAATTGATCGATTTATTGACCCTGACATATAACAAGTTGAGACAGTCGTCGATTACTCAAGAGATAGCTGAAATCGTAGGCGGCGTTGAAGCATTAAAAAATTAATAAATAATAAATTATATGAAAAATCAAGGAACAATTACAAAAATCATCGGCGTAGTTATTGACGTCGCCTTTGAAGGTCATCTACCAGCCATTTTCAACGCTCTCGAAGTTGAAAAAGATGGCAAGAAAATCGTCTTGGAAGTTGAGCAACACATCGGTGAAAGCGAAGTTAGGACCGTTGCCATGGCTTCCACCGACGGTTTGAAAAGAGGCATGAAAGTTACCGATACCGGAGCTCCGATTTCGGTACCTGTAGGCAAAGAAGTTTTGGGTCGCTTGCTAAACGTACTCGGTGACACGGTTGATGGTAAAAAAGAGATCGTTACAAAGAGCAGATTGCCAATTCACAGAGATCCTCCCGAGTTTGATGAGTTGAATGTTAAAACGGAGGTTTTTGAAACCGGTATCAAGGTTGTCGACCTTATCGCTCCTTTCGTTAAGGGAGGCAAAGTGGGTCTTTTCGGTGGAGCCGGTGTAGGTAAAACGGTTTTGATCCAAGAGTTAATCCACAATATTGCCGCACAACACGGAGGTTATTCTGTTTTCGCCGGTGTTGGAGAAAGAACACGTGAAGGTAACGACCTTTATCATGAGATGATAAATTCCGGAGTTATCGACAAAGTAGCCATGGTGTTCGGTCAAATGAACGAACCACCGGGAGCCAGATTACGAGTTGCTCTCGCCGCTTTGACTATGTCTGAATATTTCCGCGATGAAGAAGGTAGAGATATTCTTCTCTTCGTAGATAATATATTCCGTTTCACACAGGCCGGTTCCGAGGTATCCGCCCTATTGGGACGTATGCCTTCGGCCGTAGGTTATCAACCAAACCTTGCTACTGAAATGGGACGATTGCAGGAAAGAATTACATCTACAAAGAAAGGTTCAATCACGTCCGTACAAGCCATATACGTACCGGCCGACGATCTTACCGATCCGGCTCCGGCTACGACTTTCACTCACTTGGACTCAACTGTAGTTCTTTCGAGAGCTTTGACCGAGCTTGGTATATACCCTGCTGTCGATCCTCTTGATTCAACTTCTACCGTTCTTGATCCGAATATCGTCGGTGAAGATCACTACGCCGTAGCTCGCGAAACACAAAGAGTTTTGCAGAGATATAAAGATCTTCAAGATATTATCGCAATCTTGGGTATGGAAGAGTTAAGTCCGGAAGATAAGCTTGTAGTATCACGAGCAAGAAAAATCCAGAAATTCTTATCTCAACCGTTCTGTGTAGCCGAAGTGTTTACCGGCAGACCGGGCAAATACGTTACATTGGCGGAGACAGTGAGAGGATTTAAGGAGATTCTTGAAGGCAAACATGATAATGTACCCGAAGAAGCTTTCTACATGAAAGGTGGAATAGATGAGGTAACAAACACATAAGTATGGCGGAAAAATACATAGATCTCGATATAGTCACGCTTGATAAAGTCCTTTTCAAGGGCAAGGTGAAACAGATCACCGCTCCGACAAAAATGGGTGAAATCACCGTGCTCCCGAATCATATTCCTCTTGTCGCAACACTTGAGGCCGGCGAATTGAAAATGAAAGTCAACGATGGAGAAGGTATTTATTCTCCGGACATGATTTACATCGCCGTTTCCGGCGGATTTATGGAGGTAAAGCCCGGGAATATCATAAATATCATTGCTGACAGCGCCATGCGTGTCGATGAAATCGACGAAAAGAAAGCCATGGAAGCCAAAGAGAAGGCCGAAGAGATGTTAAAAGCATTCCAAGAAGGCAAGAGACATGTTTCCGATCAAGAGTTCGTTGGTGCCTCTTCTCAACTTGCGAAAGCTTTGGCCGAACTCAAGGTCGCCAGAAGAAAAAGGAGATAATTGTTTTGAATTCGTGCTGTTTTAAAAATTCGCGGGTGTCGTATAGTGGCTCATTATGTCAGCCTTCCAAGCTGAAGAGGGCGGTTCGATTCCGCTCACCCGCTCCAGAGCGCTCGGGAAGCCTGCCTGTCGGCAGACAGGCATCAGCGATCACGAGCGCAATATTATCAAGTCGTTCCGGAAAGTGAAACTTCTTTGAAACAGCAAATCCAAGTGCAACATCAAAAATCGCAAACACTATTAGTTTAGCGATTAACGTTTTTGGTATTTCTTGTGAGTGGCCTTTTTACTTTCCAAGAATCCTATACATTCCAGTGCCACAAACGGGGCATTTCCCCTTCATAGCCTTGCGTCCATTTTTCATTTTTACTTCTTTCGCGTCAGACATTTCTTTCTTTGCCTTACATTTTACGCAATACGCTTCCATGAGATTTTAGGTTAGGATTTATTGTTTATGGTCTTAATACAAACCATTATTATCCCAAAGGATTTCGATTTGTCTGAAGGCCGAATGTATGTCCTGCCTTTATCGGATATTTAGAGTGGGTTTGCATAATGGCTTAAAACATTTCTCCCAACATTAACAAGTCAATCCATCATCGATTCTGTAAATACTGATATATTGCGATAGCAATCTCGCTTCTTGTTAAATTCCGACTTGGATCAAGACTGGAAACTCTTTCAGGAAAAACAACTGGTGTTTTTCTGCGACTCCGGCATAGGGAGCGAACCAGTTGATTGTTTTTTGCAATAAATATAAGACATGAGCGTACGGTCCATATTATTAAGCCCAGGCTGTCCGACAATGAACTTTTTTAAGAAAACGCCGCAATGCTTTTTGCTATCTGTTGCACAGAATAACATTTTACGCGTCAATCCTTCGCTTGTTTAGGACCGTCCTCCAATTTCATTGTCGGACGGTCTGTACATATTTTTATCTTAAAAAAGCATCTACTTGTTCCGGCAAAACCGGTTCGCGATGTTTGAAGGTAGGAAGTTGATTCATTAAATTTGTGGCAAACACTTTTCTTAAAGCTAATAAACCTCCAATATCGGCGAAATCTTCGCCATGATAAGCGAGTGCATTCAATTTCACTCCTGCTTTGTTCAAAGCATCCTGCATAAATAATTGCCGTCTGATTCTCTGTAGAAATTCTCCACTCTCGTGTCCGTCGGCGAAAATACTACCTGGTACGCCAAGTTCACGTTTCTTAGCTATAACATAGGCTTGAGGTCCATCACCTAACGTGGCATCTGAGTCGATTTGGTGATGAGCGCAGCAGGCGGCGGTATCTTCAATAAGTGGGATCCTAGCTCGCACCTCGCTTTGTCCTACAAATATTGCAAAAGAATCAATAGGCCAGTCAAGAACGTGCTCAAGCCTGGTTCTATCAAGTTCTATAAGACCACGAATAATTAATTCAGTTCGAGCTATATTTCCGGATAGCGAACGAACTTCTCCATCATAACGAAACCATACATCACGAGGAAGCATTATCCTTTCTTTAATACCGGGAAGGACAACTTCTCTACTGGTTTGAAAATACTTTCTTAGATCAGGGTTATACATACGTAAATTCTTTACAGAAAAGGGATTCTGACACAAAGCGGTCGACGCGTCAAGCTCGCCGTACGCCTTTCCGAGCTGCAGCCTCATCCCATTTTCTTTTTAAGCTCATCCACCGAAAACCCTTCCATGGAAATCACCCACTCCCCTTTTCCCATATCTTCAAATAAATTTTCGACTTTTGATTCGTAAGCAAAACCGATGCATGGCAGACCGCACATGAAAGAGATTATATTCGCGTGGAGTCTCATGTGAATCCCCGCTTTGCCTTCGGCGAAAACTTTTTCGTAGTTTGTGAAATCGACTTCGGTAATTTCGACATCAATTTGTTTTGCGATTTGCTCCGCGATTTCTCTGTCCCCCCCGCTTTTATCAAAAACCAACAGATTTATTGGCATTTTTACAGACTTCAAGAATTCTATCAGCTTGCTTATGAATTTCTCGTCAACTCCTTTCCATTTCCTCAAAGCGATCAGCAGTTTTTCGCCATGCGACTTCGGCATTTCAAGTTCGAAAACCGGATCTCTTTCCACTTTGATTTCTTTTTTGATGCCTAGTGATTCTAAGATTTTTTTGGAATTTTTGTCGCGCACACTTATTTCAGAAAATTTGTTAAACAAGAATTTTATTAAAAATCTGCTAATCGGATTTTTGATTGGGCCTATCCCCTGCCTGAAACAAATTATTTTTTTCTTCATCAAAATCGCCGGAAGAATTTGCATCGTCCAAATGAAAATCGCCTTCTTGTCTTCGTCGGTAAACAACGTCCCTCCACCAAAAATCACAAGATTGCTTTGCTTATATATTTTGAGCGTCTTGAAAAAGCAAAATTTCAGGAGTGAATGCAAGCCTGCTGGGAAAAAATATTCGGCCCTGATTCCATGTATTTTTTCAGTCTCACGCGGGTCTGCGGACAGTGCCGTGAAGTTGTAATTCCCATGTGCGAAAATTTTCAAAATCGCCTTTAAGACAAGTTCATCTCCGAAGTTTTTTGCGCCGTAATTTCCGATAATTAAAATCTTCATAAGTAAATTATATGTTGCTAAATTTTAAAATGCACCCTATTCTGCGATTAGAGGCTTTTGTACTTTAATAAAAACAAAAAAATGGCCGCAAAGAAAAAAACAAAAAAAGTTGCTAAGAAAGCAAAGAAGACAGTAAAGAAAGTTAAGAAGGTTTCGAAGAAGAAAGGTTGCAAGAAATGCAAATAGTTTGCATTTCCTCTTTTAGCAAAGCCGGGTAAGATGTTTTTCTTCCCGGTTTTTTGTTACCATATACTCATGAAAACAATTGCGATAATTGGAGCGGGGGCGGCGGGCATGATGGCTTGCGCGACAATTTGCGAGAGCGACCTCCACGGTAATATTTTTTTGATAGATAAAAATTCCGATATTGGTCAGAAAGTTTTATTAACGGGTGGAGGAAGGTGCAATTTGACCACAGGATTAACTGACATAAAAGAGATTTTGAAAAGATATCCGCGAGGCGCGAAATTTCTTAAATATGCAATGTATGAATTTTCTCCTGAAAAAGCCAGAAAATGGTTCCTAGATCACAAGCTCCGCACAAAAGTTGAAGATGACATGAGGGTTTTCCCAGCATCTGACAAAAGTATGGATGTTATTTCGGTTTTTATGAAAATTTTCGATAAACACAAAGTTAAAATGCTTATGTCGAATGAAGTGCTGAGTGTGAAAAAAGTACGCGATGGTTTTGAACTCGACCTGCAAGATCGCAAATTGCTTACTGTGAATAAAATGATTTTGGCCGCTGGAGGAGGATCTTATGAAATCGCGCAATCTTTCGGTCACACAATAACGAAATTGGTACCGAGTTTGAGCGCTTTGAAACTCGCCGATCCTATGGATTTGGCTGGAGTAACGGTTAAGAAAGCCGGATTGAGGTTGCGTTACGGCACGGATAAATATGAATATGAAGGACCTTTTGTTTTTACTCACTCGGGAATCAGCGGGCCTGCCATATTCGCTTTATCGGCTTTGGCCGCTTATGCGGATTTTGATGATAAAAATCCTGCTAAGTTGTTTATCGATTTTGCACCGGATCTAAGCCGAGAAGATGTTTTACAAGATATTAAAAATGAAATCTCTTCAAGCCCAAAGAAAGATTTCGCAAATACGTTGGCGAAATTCGTTCCCAAATCGGCAACAAGCAAATTCAAAGGCAAAAACGCGGCAGTCGGCAAAAATGAGATAAACAAATCTGTTGAATTCATAAAAAACTGTGAATTCGCGGTAATCGGCAGAGCTGGCGGAAACGAATTTGTTACAGCCGGCGGCATTTCTCTCGATGAAGTTGATCCGAAAACAATGGAATCGAAAATATGCCACGGATTATATTTTGGCGGAGAGGTTTTGGATATAGACGGAGTCACGGGCGGATTTAATCTGCAGGCGGCTTGGGCGACGGGGAGGATTGCGGGGGTCAGTGCAGTCAATTAATAATGAGATTGCATTGAGCGGGATTTCCTAAGCGCTAACGACTGAGCTTTTCATCGCCGAATGACATTCACAAGACTCTTCGATGTTTATTCTTTCTATTATTGCGAAGAGTAGATTTCGTAATTTCTCATTGTTCTCTTTGAAAATTTTCAATACATCTTCGATCGTCACCGGTTTGATATCGGGATAGTCGACGAGTCCAACATCGTAATCTGTTATCAGGCATATCCCCGCGTAACACATTTCAAGTTCGCGCGCCAAAATACACTCCGGATATTGTGTCATATTTATAACGTCAAAACCGGCGCTTGAGAACCATTTACTTTCGGCTTTTGTAGAAAAACGAGGGCCTTCTATAACTACAACAGTTCCACCTTGATGCGCTTTTATTCCAAGTTTTTGAGCTTCTTCCGCCGCTATTTCACCGAGATTTGCGCAATACGGATTTGCCGCTTCCACATGGGCAACTTTTGGCCCTTCGTAATATGTATCGTTACGTCCTTTGGTTCTGTCTATAAACTGATCACAAATCACGAAATCGCCCGGTTCTATTTCTGGACGCAAACTGCCCGAAGCGCATGGCCCCAATACGAATTTTACTCCTAGTTCTTTGAAAGCCCACATGTTTGCGCGATATGGGATTTTGTGAGGAGGATATTTGTGGCCTTCGCCGTGACGCGGCATGAATGCGATTTTCTTACCTTTATATTCCCCAAGAACTATTTTGCCGGACGGTTTGCCGTATGGCGTGTCCATCTCGATCTCTTTTGCATTTTTTAAAAAATCGTAAAAGCCCGAACCGCCGAATATGCCAATTTGTGCTTTATTCATAATCTATCAAAGTTAAAGTTTTGTAATTTTTGATCTTTTCCATGCCATTCAAGAAGGTGAGATTGATTACGAAAGCAATTCCGCAAATTTCCGCACCAAGTTTCTCAACCAGATTGCAGGTTGCCTTCATTGTACCTCCTGTTGCGAGAAGGTCGTCGACGATTAAAACTTTTTCGCCTTTGGCGAGAGCGTCTTCGTGAATTTCAATCTCAGCCGTGCCGTATTCAAGATTGTATTTTTCTGAAATCGCTTTGTATGGGAGTTTTCCTTTTTTTCGTACCGGGACGAATTTTATTCCCAATTTATAAGCTATTACACTGCCGAATATAAAACCTCTCGAATCTATCCCGACAATAGCTTTTGCGCCTTGTGCTCGCGCAAAATCGGTCATTTGATCAACCGCAAATTTGAAAGCGGTCGGATCGGCGAGTAACGGCGTGATGTCTTTGAAAATTATTCCTTTTTTTGGAAAATCGGGGATGTTGCGGATTACTTTTTTGAGATCCATGATGTGATTTTTTTTAGATTTTTAATTATGCCTTTTTCGGTGATTATACCTGTTATTAAATTCGCCGGCGTGACATCGAATGCCGGGTTATAAACTTTTGCTTTAAATTTTACCACTTCTTTCGAACTGCGCTCCTCTATTGGAATTTGTTTACCGGATTTTAATTTGAGATCGAAAGTTGAAATCGGAGCCGCAACGTAGAAAGGAATCTTGTGCGCTTTTGCGGCCAGCGCAAGCCCGTAAGTCCCTATTTTGTTCGCCGTGTCGCCATTCGCCGCGATTCGATCGGCACCGACTATTACCAGGTCTATTTTTCGTGTTTCCATAACGTGCGCCGCCATGTTGTCGCAAATAATCGTCGTATCTATACCGGAACGTGTAAGTTCCCAGTTCGTGAGGCGCGAGCCTTGAAGAAGAGGTCTCGTTTCATCGGCGAATACTTTGAGCTTTTTGCCTTTCTCATGCGCAGAGTAGATACAGGCAAGCGCCGTACCATAATCGGCGGTTGCAAGCCCTCCGGCGTTGCAATGCGTGATAATCGTCGCGTTTTTCTGGATTAATTTTTCTCCGTGTTTGCCGATCAATCTGCAGATTTTCTTATCTTCTTCGAAAATTTTCAAAGCCTCTTTTTTAACATCACCTCCCCTATCCACAACTTTCATTATCCTATTAAGAGCCCATGACAGATTTACTGCGGTTGGGCGCGAACTTGCGAGATATTTTACGGCTTCCCGCATCTCGTGTTTGTAGTCGGGATCATTTTTAAATTTTTCGTATGCGATTACCATCCCGAAAGCCGCCGCGATACCGATTGCAGGGGCGCCTCTGATTTGAAGTTTTTTAATCGCCGTCCGAATTTTCAAAACAGTATCGCACTTGATAATCTTATATTTTTTCGGCAAAAGAGTTTGATCGATGATGTAAGCCGCGCCGTTTTTCCACTCAATCGTTTTGACCATGAATTTTTATTATCAAATCTATCGTATCATCAAGCGAAGAACCGAGTGCGATGATACCATGATTTTTCATGATTATATAATTGTGCAGACCGAGTATTTGCCCAACTTCATCAACGAGAGCTTGTGTGCCGAAAGGTTGCTCTTTTTTTGTCGTTGGTAAGTTGAGTTTTTTTGCGTTTTTGAGAACAAAATCGTCGTGCAAATGGATTATCCAATTTATTTCCGGTCTTTTTTTATATATAAAAGCATGCAGTTTCGTCTCCGAGGATGGATTGTTTTTCTTCAATGGCGGAACGAAATCTCCTTCTGTTAGGTCGTTCAGAACTGCTCCGGTTTTTGTTATTTGAAATTTATCGCCATCGCGAAAACTGATATTCCCGAACGAGCTTATTTCGGATTGGATAAAAGTTGCAACTTCCCGCAGTTTTTTTAATTGATCTGTATTCATCGGCTCCATTTTAGTAGAATGTTTGTGAAATATTAACCTAAAAATCTATGGCTTCCGATTCATCAATGGATATCGTATGTGATTTCAATGTACACGAGCTTACAAATGCCGTCGATCAGGCAAGGCGTGAGATTTTGACAAGATATGACTTGAAAACGCTTGGAATCACTATGGATCAAAGTGATACCGCGATAACTATCACCGCTCCGTCGGAGTACGCTCTGAACGCAACTTTTGAGACTTTATTGCAGAAAATTATCAACAGAAAACTTTCACCAAAAATTCTCAAGAAAAAAGATATGGAAAAGATGGGTGGAACGAACGTAAGGTATACGGTCGAACTCATAAAAGCTCTCGATCAAGAGACCGCAAAAAAAGTTTCAGCAATTATCAGAGAGCGCTTCCCCAAGACAAAACCGAGCATTCAGGGACAAACCGTAAGAGTTTCTTCGAAATCAAGGGATGAGTTGCAAGCTGTTATAGCGATGTTTAAGACCGAAAAAGTGGTCGAATTGCCGTTGCAGTTTACGAATTACAGGTAGAAATGGGAAATAACGTGGAAATTCGGTATGTCATTGCCGAAATTCCCGAAGGAAATTGCTTTCCTGTCTGCCTGCTTGCCGGTTAGGCAAGCCAACAGGCAGGCGCAATCAGCTTGAATGTATTGCGCAAAGAATGCTTCGCATTTTTCCGTTTGGAGCTCCATCATAGAGGATGTACACACTGGTTTGGTTGGCACTTATCTTAACGAATCCATGTAGTTTTTTAGAGCCTCTCTTGTAGATAGCCAGTTCCTTTTCTCCTTGATTGCTTCAATTTTTCCCTGAGTCGCTAATTTCCTAAGATAGGTTGCCGAATAACTTGATCCTTTGCTCAACTCTTTCAAGCTTATAAACTGTTTGTTTTTGGCTTTGGTCGGTTTCAATACTTTTAAATAAATATTCAGACTTCGCATAACCGCTTGTGCGACAAATTCGCAAATTGGCTTATATTCGCCCTTATCCGCCAACGATAAAACTCGGTAGTACCTTTTTCTGTCATTTTTCAAAATAATCGCCAAAGGATATCCCGCGTTTAGAATCAATATATTCATCACGAGTCGAGATATTCTTCCGTTGCCATCCCAAAACGGATGAATATTAACCATCTTATGATGCAACAATGCCGCAAGTTCAACTATATGATGTTTTGTCTTATTCTTGCTAAGCCATTTAATCAACTCGTGCATTTTTATTGGCACTTCCATGTGGCTTGACGGTCTATGCTCCGCTCCCGATATATACACATCACCATCCCTATACTTCCCCGCTATATCTCTTTGCGAATCCTGAACAACCAATTGATGTAATTGTCTAATCAGATGTTCTGAAATTGTATTTTGCTTTTTGCTATCTGTGAGTTCATACATAAAATCCAAAGCCTCATCATGATTTTTCGCTTCCAAATGATCCTTTAAAGGTTTTTCTTTTATCGTTAAGCCTTCTTGAACAACCCAAAAAGTCTCCTTTAATGTCAGCGAATTCCCTTCTATGGCATTTGAGTTGTAAGTCATCTCTATCTGAAACTGCTCCCTTATTTTACTGAATACGGTTGCCGGAATAGGCCTCAAAGCTTTTAATTCTTTAAGTTTCGATTCCAGTGTAGATACTGTGTTTTTCGATAAGTATTGCGCTTTTGCCATAAAGGGTACGATAAGTCTGTTTTCAGTATATCGTACCTTTGAGTGGATTTCAAGAGAATATAGAAGATATAAGAAATATTGAGATTGCGTACCTGTCTGCCGACAAGCAGGTGCAATCAACTTGATAATATGGGCCGTTCGGTCTTGAGTTTTGCATTCGCCTGCCTGTCCGGTAGGCAGGCAAAACAGCTTAATAATAGAAGTTCCGGAATCGTTTCACTTTCCGGAACTGGCTACCGGTCTGATCGCCACTGTCGCCGTATGGCTTATTGAACTTGTAATTATTTTTCATCAAGTCATACACATAGTTGATTCGATCCGTACTTTGTGATAGGTTCGCCCCCAAGTAAATTTAAATGCACGATAAAAAATGTTTCAGTCTCAAAAACCAGAATATTTATCTGAAGAGTCACTATTAAAGCTCAGAACTACTGTAACGAGTGGTAGGGCAGTAGCTTTTTTAGACGAATTCAAACAACACGCAAAAGAAGGAATCCCAGAAATTCAATCAAAAATTTGGGCTGCAATAAGGCATCTTGTATACGATGAGGGGATAGCTGGTGACATCCAAGAGATACATGAGAGAGCACAGCAACGTGCTATAGAAGAGCAACTAACTGAAGGTTTGAGTAATCCGCTAGAGCAAGAAGATGGTGAAGTATTTGCGGAAAGAATGAGAAGAATAAGAACTGAAATATGCTTAAGGGCATTGGCAACACTGGGAGACGAAGCTGCAAGAATAAAACTCGGTATGATAAGAGCAAGATTCGAAAGAACTGATCCATCACATAAAACTGGGAGAAAATATGTGGACGTAGAAAATAAACGGCTAAAAATTGCCATAACCGAACAAGTACCAACGAACGAACTCTTGGACATTCTTAAATTGGCGGAAGACGAAAATCATTCAGACTTTATGAATAAAGTAAGGGGTACGGCATTGGAATTTTTGATAAGAAGACTCGTAACAGCAAATGGTCAGCTTATAGAAAGAGCCAGCAAATTTTTCACATCAAGATATATCGATGCAATTCTTAACCAAATGCCGGATAGCCTTGCAGATGGAAGAATCGGAGGGAAATCCACAGGGGTGCTTCTTGCTTATGCGGCATTGGAGCAAGATACGCCGGAATTTGACAGGCAATTTGATGTAGCTCATAGGTTCCGACCAGGTGAAAGAAAAAGAACATTGGAGGGAATAACTTTCGCCGAAAATGAATCCAGATTTATCGGATCAAGAGTTTTCGAATCTGTAGTGAATACAAATCCGGGAGTTGCAGATTCGGCAATCTTGAAAAGATATTACACGGACGGTGGATCGGCACCGGACGAGATTCACGGACAAATTCAGAAAGGCATGTTGGAAGCAAAATTTCCGGAGCATATAGAAAGGCAACTTCGCGTACTTTTTATGGAAATGCACGGCCGTCCGATAATAATCAGATCATCAAGTGAGCTTGAGGACCGCATAGGGGCGGCATTCGCCGGGAAATATGAGAGCGTGGAATTGGCAAACTCAAGCGATGATGTTGAAGCGGATTTTATGGAATTCAAACAGGCAATTTTGACAGTTTACGCTTCCGTATTCTCAAAAGATGTGATGGAGTACAGAAAACAGAAGGGTCTCCTTGTAGAAGATGAGGAGATGGGGATTTTGGTGCAATTTTTGAATGGAGATCGTCACGGAGACTACTTCTATCCGGATTTTGCCATAGTGGGGATGTCTCACGCGACTCAATCAATGGGGAAGGATCCTTTAAAAGGCGCCATGATAACAGTCGCAGGACTTGGAGAACAAGCGGTAAACAATGGCGGAAGATACGCAATGCTGGACGCACCAAAAGCTGGATATGGAGACCTTCGTCCACAAGTGGGAATGACCGTTATAAATTTAAGAGCAAACCGTAAGGAAACTAGGCCATACACAGACTTACAAAGTGAAGGTGGCCTTTCAGGCGCAATTCAATCCTATGGACTTGAAGGAGAAAGATGGAAACAACTTTCATTGAAAGGCGTTATGTATTATACGGAGATACCATTAGCAATAGAATACATTCTTCAAAAATTAAAATATCAACTTGGATATGATGTGGATTGCGAATTTACAGTTCAGCAAAACGCAAAAACCGGGAAATTTGATATAAAATTGGTACAATGCCGACCTCAAAATATTCCGGAAAATATGCATCCTTCAAATATGCCGGCAAATATTCCCAACGAAAGAGTATTGCTTACCAGTGACGAAGCAATGAATGCAACGCACTGCACGGACATAACCCACTTGGTTTTTATAGATCCAAAAATTTTTACAGAATTAGGGCCGAGAGACAGAGACGTTAGGAGCACAGTCCAAAGGATAAATGAAATGTTTGCAGGTGAAGGTAAAAAAGGAAAGTATCTCATCGTAACTCCGTTAAGGTGGGGGTCGGAAGAGGATGCCTCCGGATTAAAAGCACGTTTTGCAAATTTTTCGAATGCCGCAGGTGCGATGGAACTTTTCCCGGGAGAGCCAACTTCATCATGGGGAACCCACTTTTTACAAGATTTCATGGATAGCAATATGACTACCGGAGCATTTAGGCATAGTGGCGTAAATTTTGATTTTTTTAGAAGGGCAGAAACACAAGAAGGATTTGAGATCTCTAAGAAATTAGGACCATTTATAAAATTAATCGATATAAATCGGGCGCAAGAAGTTATTTCTGGCAGAAAATCAGAAACAGGCTGGTGTGTGCATGTCGCACAGGATAATACCGGCAAAGATTCATCAGATAAACGTATGTCTCGCGTTTACATTGGCGAAGTAGGAAAAGATTTACCGGAGAAAGTTTTGTAACGCGGTATTCAAGAAAGGTTCTTTCTTGATGAAAAACGGCTTACTTAAGCCATCCATTGAGTTCGTGGAGCGGGTAACGGGAGTCGAACCCGTCTCTCATGCTTGGGAAGCACACGTACTACCGATGTACTATACCCGCTCGCTGACGCTGTAAATTTAATCTGAAATTTGACGAATTCGCAAGCGGAACTTAAAGTGTTCTCCGATGAGCATTACGATTTATACCGATGGAAGTTCGCTTGGGAATCCCGGACCGGGAGGTTGGGCGGCTTTAATAATTCATGAAGGCAAAGTTACGAAGCTTTGCGGTAACGAACCTGATACGACCAACAACAGGATGGAGCTTCTCGGGGTTATTAAGGCTTTCGAGTGGGTTGGAAAAAATTTTAAAAATCCACCTTCCATAACCGTGAAAAGCGATTCGAGTTTGGTAATAAAAACGATGACCGAAAACTGGAAAACGAAGAAAAATACCGATCTTTGGAAGCGTCTTTCGGAATTTGCAGACTTTACAATTAAATGGGAGTGGGTAAAAGGTCACGCTAAGAACAAATACAACAATCAGTGCGATGAACTCGCTCGTGAACAGGCTTCGAAAATCGCCTCCATCCCTTCCAATAAAAAAACTGCGGATTTCTTTTGCACAAAATGCAACAAGGAAACAAAGGGGATTTTAAGCCAAAAAACGCCGGATAGCCCGATACGAATTGATTGCGAACATTGCGGGAAATACATCAGGTTTGCGGAAAAAACAAAAAAGAATCTCGGCAGAATCCACGGTAGTAACAAGCAAGAATCTATATTTTAGTTTTCAAAAGTACCCTTCTTGCATCGCCAGATTTCATATCTAGGATTTCATTTATTACGGTACGAGCTGCTGCTACCTCTTCTCGCGATCCATTCAGTATCCCTCGAATATATAAACTTGTTAAAGCATTGTCCGGATCCCCGTCCAACGCTTGTTGCTTAAGTCTTTCTATTGCAGGTGGTATTTCTCCTGACATATAAATTTTATTTAAGTTCCTTTATCTTCGCTTCCAAATCCCCTTTCGACTTCATGCCGACCATTTGAGCTACGATTTGGCCATCTTTGAAGAATATGATTGCCGGAATACTCATGACTTCGTATTGTCTTGCCGTATTCATACTTTCATCAACATTCACCTTCCCTATCTTCACATCTTTGTTTTCTTCTGCCAATTGTTCAATGATTGGGGCGAGCATTTTGCAAGGACCGCACCATTCGGCAAAGAAATCTACGACCGCTAAACCTTTATAATCCAGGACTTCTTGTTGGAAATCGGCATCCGTGAATATTTTCGCCATGGGTAGTTTTGAGATTAGTGATTTGAGTACATGTTGTATAGTACACAGTGAGGATTTTTGAGTCCATATTAGATAGTTGTTTTCGTCTAGGAATCGAGCTTTTGTCAACCGTATTATGGTATCAAATCCGTCTTAAACGTGTTATAATTTATAGATGAAAAAAATCTCTCACATACTGATTTTTACCTTGATCTGCTCGCTTTTCGTACAGACATTAACTGTGTCAAAGGCGGAATCCGAGGTTAAGTTTGACGAAATCAGTCAAGAGGTTAAGCTTTCGCTTTCTGCCGGACTTTCGGCTTCGGTGAGCGATATTTCGTCCAACTACGATGAGGATAAGATTTTCATATCAAAAGAAATTTATGCGGATTTCGCTTTCAATGCGGTTGGCTTAAAGTGGCATGAAAACGTGCCCGATCAAACGTCGAGTGAAATTTTTATAAAATTTTTTGATGGATACAAATGGACGGAATGGTTATCTGTGGATAGGGATGAAGAGGACAGGACCGCAGATTTGACGACTTCTTACAGTTTCGTCGCGACCGATCAAGCGGAAGCTTTCCAATATAAGATAGTTATGCATACCGATGACACATCGGAAACACCTTATTTGGAAGATATCACTTTCCAATATATGGATACGTCGGTGAAATCCGGCGGAGGATTTTTGAGCGATTTGGATGCGAGTTTGCAAAAGCTGATTTTTAAAGATGATTTAAATATTATTTCGCGAGAAGAGTGGGGAACTGACGAAAGTTATAGATTTTATGATGGAGATGAAGGAGCCCTTGAAGACGATGACGGACTTTCTTCAGCCATAGAAACGGAATTATGGGATGGGGCGTATGACAGCGAACTTGAGATTGATGACATCGTGAAATATGAGGATGGAGAAAGGCTTTCTTGGGCTCTCGAATACCCGGAAGATGTTGATAAATTTATAATTCACCACACCGCGACAACTTCCAATCTCGATGATCCCGAGGCGGCAATACGAGCGATTTATTATTATCATGCAATTACAAAAGGGTGGGGCGATATCGGATACAATTATATTATTGATCAAGAAGGAAATATTTATGAAGGCAGGTATGGAGGTGATGGTGTGGTAGGCGGTCATGCGGCCGGATATAACGTCGGTTCGATAGGTATTGCGCTTTTGGGAAATTATGAAAATGTCGCACCGAGTTATGAAGCGTTGGTGAGCTTGATGGCTTTGATACAAGATAAAGCCGATGAGTTCAATATAGATGTTGAGGGTTCTTCGAGATTCAGAGGAGCGGTAATCGCTAATCTGCTCGGTCATAGAGATGTGGATGCGACTGCGTGCCCGGGAGATTATGTTTATGATTTACTCCCCTATTTGAGGTCTTCGATTGAAGGCACGAGCGTCTACGAATATGACGGGGATGAAGAGTTCGCTTACGAGGCTTTAACCGATTGGGAAACGATTTATATGGACCCGGAGAGTGAAGAAGCGATTACTTTTGAGCTTAAAAATATAGGTACTGCGACATGGAATGAAAGCACATATTTGACTGCCAATACCGATTATTCCGCAGACAGGATTGTCGATTTGGATAAAGCTTATATGGTTGAAAATTCGGTTACGCCCGGCGAAACGGCAACTTTTAACATGACTTTGAATACAAATATTCTTGGAGGATTTGTGAGTTTCGAACTGACACCGATTTTCAATGGGGATGAAAAGACGTCAAATTATATGACTTTGCCGGTTTACGCCGAGTTCCCCGAGCTGACTTATGAAGTTGAAAATATCGATATCGAAGATGAAAAGATTGAAAACGAGGAGGAGACGGAAATCACGATTGAGCTTGAAAATACGGGCAATGTCATATGGAGAAATAACGGCGATTATCCTGTTTATTTGAGAGGAGATGAGTTGATCCCCGATGATGTTTTGATGATTGAAAACGAGGTTGCTCCCGGAGAGATTGCGACGTTTACATTTACCGTAACCGGACCGGAAGAAGCCGGTACTTATGAAGAGCATTTTGCACTTTATTTTGATGGTGTGAGTTCTGCGGAAGAAGCGGAAGATAGTTATTTCGAGATACTGGTTTACAACACTTCGGAACAAGCGAGTTTCGTTGAGAAGAGCGACAAGATTGAGTTTTATCCGAACGAAGAAGCGGAAGTTTGGGTTGAGCTTTTGAATACGGGTTATCAAACTTGGACGGATGACAATCTTACAGTTGGATTTTTGAAATATTACGGGATTGAAGTTTCGGATTATTATTTGGTTGAAAGTTCCGTTGAGTCGGAAGAAACCGGTAAAATAAAGTTCACCATAGAAGCACCAAGTGCTGTCGGAGATTACAAGGTCATGCTTAAGCCGCGAGTCGAGGGACGAAATTTAACACAAAGTTATTTTTATTATGAATTCTCTGTTGTGGAAGGTGGCGAAAGCGGAGGATATGATCAGCCGGATGTGAGGGTTAAGATAAGTTACGATGGAGAGGCTCCGATAATCACTGCGGATGGAGATTTTTCAATGTATTCAAATGATAAATTAATAAGATATTTCGATGAAGACAATAAGGTTGAAATCTCATTGGCAAGCGACAACTCGTATCAGGTAAAATCCGGCGGATTCGCTTGGGTTTTGAACGCTTATCCGGTATTTAAGCCGGCAAATAGCGAAGTTATCATGGAGATAGAAAATTTTGAAAACAGACCGTCGTGGAACACCGAGCTTAACGACAACATGTATCGAGGTTATCTTGAAGTGCGTGAGGTTGATGGCGAACTTAACGTAATCAACGAGTTGCCACTTGAGAGTTATGTAAAAGGTATCGCCGAGGAATCGAACAGCTCGCCTACCGAGAAACTAAAGACCATGGCGATTTTGGCAAGAACTTACGCCCTTTATTACATTGAAATCGATGAGAAGTTCCCCGATATGCCTTACGATTTGGATGATGACCCCGACCATTGCCAAAAATATTTAGGTTACGGATATGAATCAAGGGCTCCGAACATGGTTTCCGCAGTGGAGGTGACTTACGGTTTGGTTGTCACTTACGAAGGAGAACTTGTGAAAACGCCTTATTTCAGCTCTAGCGATGGCACCGAAACCAAAAGCGCCGAAGAGGTTTGGGGCTGGACCGATACTCCTTATTTGATCAGCGTTTCCGACCCGTTATGCGAAAGTGACAGTTTCTCCGGTCATGGAGTCGGCTTGAGCGGATGCGGAGCAACCTCTGCCGCCGAAAACGGCAATACTTATGAAGAAATTATTAAGTATTATTTCACCGGTGTGGAAATAACCGGCATTGAAGATTTATGAAAAAACTCCCAAACGAAAATCAAGGATTAAACGCGACATTCACGATAGTGAACGCCGATAACGGGTTTGTATCCAAATCCATCGAGCGATATGTGAATATGATCGGGAAGTTTTTCTCTCGCGGGAAATATTGGGATAACTTGGATGTTTTGGACAATTTAATACACGCGGTCAGGCAACTCTTGTGCGGACTCGAGAAGAGGAAGTCGGAGTTGCTGAAAAGAAAGGCACACCGAAGGTAAAACGGATTGTATTATTCTTGCAAGTCAAGTTGAGCAACTTGAGCGGTTAAAGTGGTCGCGTCTGTAATCAATCCGTCGGCTCGCACCGTTAATCTATCGATTTCCGAAACAAATTCCCAAAGAGGATTGGGTTCTTCAGGGCTTAATAAATACGCCACTCCTTCATCACGTACACCTTTTGTTCCAATAAATCCGACTAAAGGATCAACAACATCACCCCGAGTTCTTCCGGGTTTAGTCGACGTGACGGGGAAAGCTCGACTATCAAGAACATGCCTAACAACTTCCGCCGAGCAAGTTATGTGACACGTGGCGTCGAGGTCATGAAAAGCTTGTTGTACATCATATTTTATAATTCCTCCATCTCCGATGTTAACGCTTGTCTGAAGTAATGGAATGTCGACTGTTTGCACAGTATATAAAGTCTCTTCTTGCATATCCAATCGCCCTATTAACCGTTTTAATTCCGTTTGTTTTTCTCCGCCATTCACAAATGCGGCAATCGGAGTTCCCATCGTTATGCTCTCTTTCAGTTCCGCTATCTCCGATTTTGTCTGTTTAAGTCCTCTGGTTATACCACCAAGACTTCCCGTTAAGTCCGCTTTACCTGTTTCAAGCTCTTGTCTTGCGCGAGTTTGAGCCAATTGACGATCTTCGTCCGTAACCGTTAAAGCTGTTCCCAAAGCCATCCCAAAGGTTTTCGCAGTACTTTCCAATGTCGCAAGTGTCATACTGCCCGGAACTTGACAATTTTCCGCCAAAGATCGAGGAGATACTTGTATTCCTTCTTCTGCATTTGCCGTGCCCGACAAGAGTAATCCGGCCATCAACGCCAATGTTTTGCCCAAATTCGAACGACTACCTTCAGGAGCGTGTTGAGATTGCATATAAGTTGTTTAAATTATGATAAGGGCGGAATTGTAAATGCTTTGCGGGGTTTTGTCAAGCAGACACAATGCCATATCATCTCTCCGCAATCCCCGACAGCACCCTGACCGTAATAGTTTCACTCAAATCCCCTTTTAGCGAATCCACGGTTAAAACCAAATTCCCATCTGCATCTCCCCCATCTACAACCGTGAAATCCGCATACGGCGCCTCGTAAGAGACTTGCCAAGTTTCCGGACTAATCGCAACCGAGTCGCTCAAATCATACTCTTCGATAACGTCGGACTGATCTCCTGAAATTTTTATAATCCCGCTTGCGGTTTGTTCAACGTAATAAATCGTATCATAAGTCACTTCGTCCCCGAGATTTTTCGTGGAATAATTTCGCGCTTCTTGAAAAATCCCCACGATCGTAAGTACTGAATTGTCGAACTCCGCTCTGACGAGATGGTAGGACCAAGCCTTAATTGAAAATGTCGCAATCAGCGCCATGATTGTCACGACTACAATGATTTCGATCAGAGATAACCCCTTTTTCATCTGTTGAATTTTTTAAAATCTTTTGGCGCGATCATCACTACGAACTCGCCTTTCGGCTTAACTTTCTTGGCAACTTCTTCAACCGGTCCGGCGATAAATTCTTCATATATTTTTGTAAGTTCGCGCGCGACCGAAATATACCTGCCCGGCATAAATTCCGCAATTTGCGAAAGCGTCTTTTGAATCCTATGAGGAGACTCGTAAAACACAATCGTTTTTTCTTCTTCCGCTATTTTTTTAAACAAAGTTTGCCTGCCTTTTTTGATCGGCAAGAATCCCAAATAAATGAATTTGTCTGTCGGCAGACCCGCCGCTTGCAAACCTGTTAAAAAAGCGCTTGCGCCAGGTATCGGGATAACTTTCACACCCAACTCAACCGCCTTACTTATCAATCTGAATCCCGGGTCCGAAATCCCCGGCGTTCCCGCATCCGATATCAACGCCAAGTTTTCGCCGGCAAGTAATTTGCGAATCAATAAATCGAGTTTCGAGTCGTCAGAATGCGCGTGAAAACTTTCCAGCGGCTTTGTAATGCCATATTTATCAAGGAGAACCTTTGAGTGGCGAGTATCTTCTGCGACGATCAAATCCACCGACTTCAAAACTTCAACGGCTCTGTAAGTTATGTCGGAAAGATTCCCTATCGGTGTTGCTACGGTATATAACAGACCCGCCGCACTGTAAGCAATTCTACTGCAATTTACAAATTCGGCTGCAAATGTCTTATCGCTCGTCATCGTATCCAATCTGATACGTTTTCCTCGCGCTTCGACATTTTCGCTCGAATTTGTTGTATTTCGTGACGAATTGTTACAATGCAGCGGGTCTGGCGTCATTTTTTCTTGGTTACGTTTGGTGGTCTTAAATATAATGGTTTTATCATGCTCGTTTTTTCGAGTTTTTTAAAGTCAACTTCGAGAAGCGCTTCGCCGAATGTTAACAATTTCGCTGTCGGGATTTTATTTAGCCAAGATGGATTTTCTTTCAAATCGGAAATGCAAAGAATCTTTTTATCGGTGAAATGTTTTTCAATCGGTCCCATAATCGGCTCGTTTCCATCGGGGAATTTTTTTGAAAATTTCGTTTCACCACCACCTTCGATAATCGTCAATAAAGGCTCTGTTGTCGCCGCTTTTAATTTTAAAAGTTCGAACGTATTCATTGTATAAATCGGGATTTTCAACAGATATTCCAAAGTGTTCACTATCGTTATCCCAACTCGGAGCGACGTAAAAGGACCGGGACCTTTGACGACAAAAAGCGCAGTCAAATCTTTAAAAGTTAATCCTAATTCGGACATCGTTTTCTCTACGTAAGGAAGTATCTTCGAGCTCTCGTCCGCCGAAGAAATCCATGAATCTTCTTTGAGGATATTTCGCCCATCCAAAAATGCGATTTCGGTTTTACTTAAAGCCGTATTTATTGCGAGCAAAAATCCCATTTTAAGAAGGTTTTACTACCAAGCTAATCAGTTTCCCGGGTACATAAATCTCCTTGATCGTCGTCATGCCAACGAGATATTTCTTGATGTTTTCCGCCTCTTTTGCGGTTTTTATTACAAACTCTTTTTCCGCAGAGTTCGGCACCTCGATTGTACCTCTCAATTTCCCGTTAACTTGGATTGCGATGGTTATTTTGTCATCAACTACAAGGGCCGGATCGTATTTAGGCCACTCGGATAAAAACACGCTTTCTTTCTCACCCAGTGTCATCCAACACTCTTCCGCAAGATGTGGAGCGAGCGGAGCTATAAGTTGTGCCGCCATTTTCTTTGTTTCTTTTGAAGCCCCTTCAGATGCTCCATTTATCAATTCCATGATCGTGGATATCGCCGTGTTGAAGTGCATTTTATCCATCTCCTCTGTGACTTTTTTTATCGCTTTATGTATCAAATTCGGACTCTCCTTGCCGTCTTTTTCATTTATAAGTTTCCAAAATCTGTCCACGAATCTTTTTATGCCCATGATCCCTTTATCGTTCCAATCTCCGCCTTGAGTGAAAGGGCCCATAAACATCAAATACATCCTGAAAACGTCGCTTCCGTATTGTTTTACAAACTCATCCGGGCTGACGACGTTCCCTTTTGATTTCGACATCTTCGCGCCATCTTTCGTTATCATCCCTTGATGCACAAGTCTTTTGAAAGGTTCTTTTGATTCCACATAACCCAAATCGTGCAGAGCTTTGTGAATAAATCTCGCATACAAAAGGTGCATGCACGCGTGCTCCGGACCACCTATATACATGTCCACGGGAAGCCATTTGTCGAGCATTTTTGTGTCGAAAGGTTTATCTTTCAAATTGCCCGACGGGTATCTCAAAAAGTACCAGCTCGAGCAAACGAATGTGTCCATGGTTTCAGTCTCTCTTCTCGCCGGACTTTTGCATTTCGGGCAGGTTGTATTTATGAATTTTTTCGACGTATTTAATGGGGATTTTCCGTCACCGCTCGGCTTGAAATCAACATCTGTCGGCAACAAAACCGGCAAATCTTTTTCCGGTACCGGCACCTCGCCGCACTTGTCGCAATAAACAACCGGAATTGGAGCGCCCCAATATCTTTGGCGGGAGATAAGCCAGTCGCGGAGTTTGTAATTTACGGTTTTTTTGCCGTTACCGTTTTTTTCGAGCCAACTTGCCATTTTCGGTAGCGCCTCCTTATTGTTTATCCCTGAAAATTCTCCCGAATTAAATAAAATCCCGTCATCGATGAAAGCTTCGCTTGCATCTTTCGGATCTGTCGGTTTGCCATCTTTTGAAATCACGAATTTAAGAGGGATTTTGTATTTTCTTGCGAATTCGAAATCTCTTTGGTCATGAGCATCCGCCATTACAATTCCCGTCCCATACATAAGTACGAAGTTTGCGATATAAACAGGTATTTTTTCTCCTGTTGCAGGGTTGATCGCGTATTTGCCCGTGAAAGCTCCGATTTTGTTTTTGCCACCTTCGGAAGCACGTTCAATCAAGTTTTGTTTTTTAACTTCTTCGGCGACATGTTTGACTTCTTGTTCATATTTTGTGCCTTTAACCAATTTGTCCACTATCGGATGTTCCGGCGCAATGACTATAAATGTCACGCTGTAAAGCGTATCCGGTCTTGTGGTATATGCGACCAATGTTTCTTCGCTATTCTCAAGTTTGAAATTTATATCCACACCATAACTTTTCCCTATCCAATATTCCTGCATCAATCGCGTTTTCTCGGGCCAATCCAACCCGTCGTAATTTAAAAGTTCTTCCGCGTATTTTTTTATGGCAAAAAACCACTGACTCAAATCCTTCTTCGTTACCGGACTGTCACAACGCTCGCAGGTCCCGTCTTGCGCTTGTTCGTTGGCAAGTACGGTCTTGCAACCCGGACACCAATTTACAGGAGCGGTTTTTTTATAAACCAACCCTTTTTCGTACATTTTAATGAAAATCCACTGCGTCCAACGGTAATAATCGGGCTCACACGTCACAACCTCGGCATCCCAGTCCCAACCTGCGCCCATATCGCCCAACTGCTTGCGCATGTATTTTATGTTGGTCTTGGTTGTTTTTGCGGGATGAATCCCGGTTTTGATCGCATAATTTTCGGCCGGAAGCCCGAAAGAATCGAAACCTATCGGCTGAAAAACGTTGAAGCCTTTCATCGTCATATATCTCCCCCATGAGTCGGCCGGCGCGTAACTGTACCAATGCCCTATGTGAAGCTTGTCCCCGGATGGATAAGGAAACATTACGAGATTGTAATATTTCGGTTTTTTCGATTTGAGATCTGTCTTGTAAAGTTTTTTCTTTGACCAATCGGCGCGCCATTTTTTTTCAACTTTCGAGTGAGCGTAGTTTTTTATCTTTTGCATTATTTTAAGATTAAAATTACTGGTGAATCATACTGCAAACAGAGGCACGAGGGTATGTTGACTTGAGGTGCTGATTGTAGTATCGTTTATCGGGATTATTTAACATAAAATATTATGGTTGATATACCTGGCGGCAGCACGGAAGATATTCCGGAGGAACAAGCGTTGAAAGGGTTGGTTAGCACAAATCGCGAACTCAAATTCGCAATAAGACTTGACGATGGTCGGGAATTCCGTGCCGATGAAATAAAGGTCGGTGAAAGGTTGGCGTTAACTCCAAAAAGGGTTGAAAGTATTTCGGCATACGCAAAGGACTTTTTACGTTTTACCGTAGTCAGTCTTGTGAAAATCGGTGTCGATTCTTATATGGTGACATTAAATAATGGCCCGACTGTTCGTTTCTCAATGACCGAGGGCAGTATTGAAGAAATCGAATAACGCAAACAGGCAAAAACCGCGGGTGGGGGGATGTTACTTACTTTTTTTTCGCGTGAACAAGGGCAAGAAAAACAAGCGGAATCATATATCCACCATGTCCGCAACGCACCAAGAAATTCTAGCGCAATCGCGCGCCATCTCGATCACGCGTCATTCCTTCTCCCCTTGGGGCACCATAATCATATCGCTCGTAATGTTGTGCATCGGAGCCATATGTATAGAATCTCCTTTTATATCGACACCGAAGGCAAGCAAACCGACAGTCATACTTACAATAAATATGGACAAGATTATTATTATCAGTTTCGCACGCGTATTTAGTGACTGGATGTATTCCATAAATTTCTATCTTACGTTATATTGTATAACATCTTGCTGCATATGTCAACCCCTAAACGCACTACCCATCTCGTTTTTTGGTATAATTTTTAAGATTTAATCACAAAAAAATGACTGAATTCTCAATTTTGCCGATACTCAAACAAATCCCGTTATTCGCAACCTTGGATGAGAAGATTCACGATAAGATTATCAAAGATATAACCATGCAGTACTATCCCGCCGGTTATCAGCTGTTTGAAGAAGGTAACCCCGCCGGCGCCATGTATATCCTGAAAAGCGGCGTCATCCAAATCTATAAAGGCAACAAAGAGATAGCCAAGCTCGGCAAAGGCTCTTTTTTCGGCGAAATGGCTTTGGTTTCCGATTTGCCGCGAAACGCTTCCGCAAAGGTGATTGAGGATGCGGAAGTTTTTATCCTGAAAAAATCCGACTTCGACGCACTGCTCGTAGCCAACGACGAAGCTCGTAAAATCATTGAAAATATCGTTAAAGAACGTTATTCCGAAAACAAATGATCACCTCCATATTCATTCTTGGACATCTGGCCGCGGATTTTTTATTTCAACCTTCCAAGCTCGTTGCATGGAAAGAGAGAAGTTGGCTCGGCGTGCTCGTGCACGTCCTTGTTTTATTGATAATTTTGACGGCTTTATTCGTTCCTTATTTAAATCAAGGAGGAATGTGGATCGGGTTGGCTGTCGTTGTTTTTACTCATTTCGTGCAAGACTGGTTGAAAGTTTGGTATGATAAAAAATTCAATACCGGGAAAAACATTTATCCTTTTTTCATAGATCAGTTTTTTCATATCGGAATCATTATTTTTGTCTCGGGTTACCTGGGCGAAACTTTGTATCAACCCGTATTTAACAAGATCTATTTTAATGAAAATATTTATGTTTATTTGTCGTTATTGATTCTTTTTTCTTACGCCCTTGATATCGTGATTTACCAGATTCGCAGGCGAAAAAACCCCGATTTGAAATATAAAAGAAGGTACGACTACATGTCGAAAGGTCTTCTGGCTTTCGCCATGTTCTATATTATTTTTCTTCTTGCTGGACGATCCCTTTAGCCCTGGCGCTCACCTCTCCGGCATCCGTCAAATCCAAGAATGTGAATACCCAAACCGCATTTGAAAATATTTCAAGTACTCCTGTTAAATATGCCGCGAAAATCAACCCCGCTATTCCAACCAACGCGCCGATAACTATTCCCACCGTTTCAAGCGTTAAGGTCGCAAGCAGTCCCGCCGCCAAAAATATCAAAGACGGCACAAGCAGTACCAAAATAATGTTTATGACTATTCTTACGCTGATAAGTAGCATCAATATCAAAAGAAGAATCGTATGACGCCAGTTTAAAATAACCAGCTTCATGCTTTTCGCCATACTCTTGATCACGTTTTCCTCATCTATAACTATATAAAAATCCGTATAAGACAAGAAAAGCTTCACGATTAATGCGAATATCGAAAACAGGACAAACGGGATCAATATGATTTCAAACAAATCCCATCCGAAGTTTCTCAAAACAAACATCGCCTCGGTAACCATTGTGATAATTCCAAACATTTTAATAATCATATGATATTCAAACAACTTCAGAAACCCCAAGGCTCCGTAAGTTATCCCGTCTATCATGCTGATATTCTGCTTGTTTTTTATACGCGCTATCAATTGTATCAATGAAACCTGGCAAAATGTCGGATATACGAAATAAACAAGTCCCAAAATCGCAACTATGACAATCATCACTATGCCAATCGAAGTATTTTTATCCACAAAATCATAAATCCATTCAAAGAGCACTCCCAGAAAACCTCCGCTGTTATGCGTATCGCTCATCAACGGCGAGTATCTGAAAGCCATCACCTGATAAACGAAATTCAATATCCCGAACATAACGGTAAATATCGCCGGCACGAAAGCCCAATACCAGAAAAGTTTTTTATTCTGTTTCGTAAGTATCCACGCGTCCCTGATGATACTTTTATAATCCATTTGTGTTGACTTTATCATATCGAACTTCTAAATTAAAGCTTAGTCATCCAAATTGATGATAGAAACAAATCCAAAAGTAGAAACCGTAAGATTTAAGAAGTTCAAGTGGGTGGATATTGTCGCCCCCGATCAAGCTGTTTTTGCCGAGCTCAAAAGAAAATATAAATTCCATGAGCTCGATCTCGAAGATTGCGCATCCGAGAATCAAAGATCGAAAATTGATGAATACGACAAGTACCTTTTTATAATTCTGCATTTCCCCCATTTTGATAAAAGGAAAAACGCCGTGGTAATTGAAGAGATCGATGTTTTCATGGGACACGATTATTTGATAACCATACATGATGGGGTTTTGTATCCGCTGATGGATGTTTTTGAAAGGTGTAGATCTTCTTTAAAGAGCAGAAAGAAAACCATGTCGAACGGAACGGGATTTTTGCTATATGAAATAGTGGATACGATGTTGGATCATGTATTTTTCTTGCTCGATCAGGTTTCAAAAAACATTAAGACGATAGAATTGAGCGTTTTCGGTTCCGGCCAAGAGCAAAAAGATATGCTCAGGGACATTCTCGGTCTGAAAAAAGACATAATCACATTCAGGAGAGTTATGGGACCGCAAAGGACCGTAATCGCGCAATTGGAGCATAAAAATAAAAGATTTTTGCCGGAAAATCTCGATCTTTATTTCGATGACCTTGTGGATAAAGTTGAGAAAATCTGGGGAAATCTGGAGAGCATGAAAGATTTGGTAATTTCACTTCAAGAAACAAATGAATCCATCATTTCGCATAAAACCAACGATGTTATCAAGGTTTTGACTATTTTTTCCGCGACTATGCTTCCGTTGACGGTTTTGACCGGCTTTTACGGTATGAATGTGGATTTGCCGATGGGCGAACATCCCGTCGCGTATTTCCTTATAATAGGAGGGATGGCGGTTATATCTTTGACGATGTTGATTTTCTTCAAGATGAAGAGGTGGTTGTAGGTGAAAAAAAGTCCCGCTTTTACACGAGACTTTTTTATTCTAAAGGGGAGATTAAACCTAGACTGACCAAATGGTAATTTATGAAACTCTTAAGTCTACGACTTTTTGCCAAGTCTCTCTTATCGCTTCTCTTGTATTCAGTAAAAGAGTCGTGTTGCCGGTGTCGGGAGTCGCAAGTCCTTCATAATAAGATTCAAGTCCCGCCGGATATTGAGCGCCGGCTTCCGTTTCGGAAATATCATACTGATTCACGCATTGCGGATCCGGGGAAACCGTACCCGTTGCGGCATCTGAGGAGTCCGTCCAGCCATCGTTGTCATTATCTAACCCGTCGTTACATTCCGCCGCTTCGAGATCCGACCAACCTGTCGGACATTGTCCCATGTCGGCCGAGTCTATAAGTCCATCGCCGTCGTTGTCCAAACCGTCCCTGCATTGTTGAACTCTTTCCGCAGTTCTGGCGGCGTCGTATTGACCGTTCGAACCGTAGCAATTCGTGTCGTTGGCATCCGCAACACCATTACCATCATTATCTATTCCGTCGCTACATTCCGTCGGAGTTGTTACCGTATCGCTGGTATCTTCTACGTCCGTATCATCCGTTGCAACATATGTATCGTCATTATCAACATATGGACCGTTGTCGCTTGTACATGCGCTTGCGAGAGTCATAAGCGCAGTTAAAACAGTTGCTTTGCCCGCAGGGAGTATTTCTTTGCTTGGATTCATATTTTTTTGATTAAAAATTAACCGAGAGGTGTCGAATTATATACTGCGAGTGGCGACTCGTCAAGTGTTTCCTGCTATATTCCCCGCTTTTGTAAAACGAGGCTTGATTTTGTTATCTGTTTTGGGTAAAATTTCTTTTGTAGAAAATTTATATAACCAATTTAATAATGAAGAGCGAAAATAAGAAAAAAATTATCAAGAAGCATGCTTTACACGAGAAAGATACCGGATCTCCGCAAGTTCAAGTTGCGATTTTGACTCAGAAAATCAACGACTTAAGCGGACATCTTAAAAAACATTTGAAAGATAATCATTCCAGAAGAGGGCTTATTAAAATGGTTGGCAAGAGAAGAGGGCTTTTGAATTATTTAAAGAATAAGAATAAAGGTGCGTACGATAAGGTTATCGATGCTCTCGATTTAAGGAAATAGGTTCTTTGAAAATATGGTATTGGTCAAGGACGGCTTAAGAGGTGGATTCGGGCATATGTTTTCGTATCTCCGAACTTGCTTCTTAAGGTATATTTTTTAATTTGTAAAAATATGTTGGACGCTGTTTCGGTCTCCCTCGATTTCGAAGGGAGAAAATTCACTTTGGAGACGGGTGCTTTGGCAAAACAAGCTCACGGCTCGATTATCGCTTCTTTGGGTGATACTTGCGTTTTATCCAGCGCTACGATGGGAGAGGTGCGCCAAGGGACTGATTTCTTCCCGTTAATGGTGGATTACGAAGAGAAGTTTTATGCCAGTGGCAAAATTAGCGGTAGCAGGTTTGTAAAAAGAGAAGGCAGACCGTCGGACAATGCGGTTTTGACATCCAGGCTGATAGATCGCCCGCTGAGACCGCTTTTCCCGAAGATGATGAGAAATGATGTGCAGGTTATTTGTACCGTTTTATCGGCGGATATGGAGGTGGACCCGGGAACAACCGCTCTTACGGCCGCTTCGGCCGCTTTAATGCTTTCGGGTATGCCTTTCCAAGGACCGGTCGCGGGTGTCAGAATCGGGATGATTGATGGCAAATTGGTTGTAAATCCAACCTATAAACAAGAGGAAGAAGGCACTCTTAATTTGATAGTTGCCGGAACGATTGATGCGATCACCATGGTTGAAGCCGGCGCGAAAGAAGTGTCGGAAGATATCATGCTTGAAGCTTTGGATTTGGCTCACAAACATATTAAGAAACTTTGCGAACTTCAGTTGGAACTGGTCAAAAAAGTTAATGTAAAGAAAAGGGAATATTCCGAGCAACCAACGAACGAAGAAGCGGAAAAAGCTATCGCAGATACGATCACCGAAGCTGATTTGGATACGATAAAAGGTGTAACAAAGGCGGAAGTTAAGGACAAGTTGCATGTTTTGGAAGCCAAGTTGCTCGAGAAATACGCGAAACAAATCGAAGAGGAGGTTTTCACTCAGAAAGAGCTTATGGAATGCCTTGATACGGTTTTTAAAAAGAGAATGAGGAAAAATATCCTTGAGAAAGGCATCAGATTGGATGGCAGAAAAGACAGCGAAATCCGACCGATCAAATGTGCAGTCGGACTTTTGCCAAGAACGCACGGGTCAGCTTTGTTCCAAAGAGGAGAGACTCAAGCTTTGACCATAACAACTCTCGGAGCTCCCGGCGCCGCTCAGATTATAGACACGATGGACAACGACGAGACGAAAAGATATATGCATCACTATAATTTCCCTCCTTATTCCACCGGCGAGGCGAGACCTCTAAGAAGCGCTTCCAGAAGGGAAATCGGGCACGGTCATCTTGCGGAAAGGGCGCTTGAGCCGATGCTCCCGGATAAAAATAATTTCGCTTATACGATGAGGGTTGTTTCCGAAATATTGTCTTGCAACGGTTCGAGCTCAATGGCATCGGTTTGCGGATCAACTTTGAGTTTGATGGATGCTGGCGTACCTATTAAATCTCCGGTTGCCGGAATCGCGATGGGATTGGTCACGGAAAACGTTGAAGGGGTCCTGACAAAAGGTGGTAAATATGTGATTTTGACGGATATACAAGGAATGGAAGATTTCGCCGGCGACATGGATTTCAAAGTTACGGGAACCGATAAAGGAATCACCGCTTTGCAGATGGATATTAAGGTCAAAGGGCTGACTGTAGAAATCATGAAAGAAGCTTTAACAAAAGCAAAAACGGGCAGAGCCGAGATTATGTCGAAAATGCTCGAGGCGCTCCCCTCTCCAAGAACGGTGATGTCTCCTTATGCGCCTTTGATAACAAGTATCAAAATTAATCCGGAGAAAATACGCGAAGTTATCGGGAAGGGTGGCGAGACCATTCAGAAAATTACAGCCGAATGCGGCGTTGAAATAGACATCGAGGATGATGGGTTGGTCATGGTCACAGCTCCAAACCAGGTAAGTGGCGAAAAAGCTATGAATTGGATCAAGAGCATTGTCATGGATCCGGAAGTCGGAAAAGTTTACGAAGGCAAAGTTATGAAGATTATGGAGTTCGGAGCTTTCGTTGAGTTTACCCCCGGCAAACAAGGGCTCGTTCATATCTCTAAACTTGATAAAAAGAGGGTGGATCGGGTTGAAGATGTGGTAAAAGTCGGCGACGTTATCAAGGTTAAATTGATGGAAGTGGACAGAGAAGGCAGGTACAACTTGTCAAAGAAAGACGCGGAGTAATATGACAATACTTACCGAAATTTTACAGCACGAGGTTGTGCCGGCGATGGGTTGCACCGAGCCGGTTTCCGTGGCTTTGGCATGCGCTTATGCGAGCAAAGCGATTGGCGGTAAGGTGTGGAGGATTGTTGTCGAAACGGATCCCGGAACTTTTAAAAACGGGATGAATGTTTTTATTCCGGGGGCGAAAGGAGCGACGGGGATCCCGGTTGCGGCGGCGCTGGGAGCTTTGTGTTGCAACCCGAAAGACGGATTGCATCTTTTAAAAAACGTGAAGGATCGCGACCTCAAGGAAGCCAAGAAGTTGATAGCGACTAAACAGGTTATTTTGAAGTCGAATTTTGAAAAAAAAGGACTTTATATAAAAGTTAAAATTAAAACCAATACTGGAGAAGGGATTGCAACGATAGCTTGCGGACATACAAATTTGATTGAACTGAAAAAAAACGGAGTTAATTTGATCAAAACTCATTTAAAAGGCGGAAACGGGATTGATAAATACAGAGATAAATTAAGATGCCTGACGATTCGCGATTTGATAAATGAAGCCGATAAGGCAACGAAAAAAGACCTTAAATATATCGAAGAAGGGATTGAGATGAACCTTAAAGCATCAGCAGAGGGAGCCAAATATAATTTATATTCCGCCGAGCTTAAAAAGCTGATCGAAACGGGTATAAATAAAAAAGGGTTGTTTCCCGATACGAAGATCGCCATTGCGGCGGCGGCCGATGGACGTATGTCGGGGATGCCTTTCCCGGTTATGAGCAGTGGCGGAAGTGGCAACCAAGGCTTGGTTGCGATTTTGGTACCGTATTTTTGGGGGAAATATTTCAAGATTGCCGAAGAGCGCGTTTTACGAAGTATCGCCTTGTCGCATCTTTTGAATGCTTATGTGAAAGCTTTTGCGGGCGAATTGTCCCCTATCTGTCATTGTGCCATTGCGGCGGGTGTCGGAGCGGCGGCGGGTTGCGTTTATCAAGAAAAACACGATTTGAAATTAATCACTTACGCGATTGATAATGTCGCGAACGATCTTGGCGGGATGTTTTGCAACGGAGCCAATCTCGGATGTGCCGTTAAGGTTGCGAGTTCGGCTCATTCGGCGCTTTCTGCGGCTTTTTCAGCTCTGGATGGATATCATGCTTCGGGACCGAATGGAATTATCGGGTTCTCCGCGGAAGAAACTTTGCAAAATTTGGCTCAAATTACGGTTGAAGGGATGGCGGGAACCAATCAGGTGATTTTGGGAATTATGAAGAGGCAGGTGAAGGTTTCTTAACTTTTATCTTGAAAATTAGTCTCCTTTAATATAAATTTGACTGCGCTTCTTTAAAAATTTGCAGGTATCGTATAGTGGCTATTATGCAGCCTTGCCAAGGCTGAGAGAGGGGTTCAATTCCCCTTACCTGCTCCAGAGCCGGTAGGTCCCGCAGGGACCGGACGGCCTTTTATTATAAGCTGATTGCAGGCTGTCCGACAATGAACTTTTTTAAGAAAACAATGCTTTTTGCTATCTGTTGCACAGAATAACATTTTACGCGTCAATCCTTCGCTTGTTTAGGACCGTCCTCCAATTTCATTGTCGGACGGTCTGAGGATAGCAATCTCCTTTTTAAAATTCTTCACATCCAATTCTTCCGCCATCTAATTCATAATCCATTTTGAGCCAACTAAAACTCATTTCATTCGCCGAAACACAAAATTCCTGTGGTTCAAGTTCATATTCGACACCGAAAACAGCTTTATTTTGATCTATAAATTCGATTAATAGATCGCACTCATCATATTCGAAGCATTGTTCATTTACGGCAAAATCAAAATAATCAATCACATCATCGATTTGATCCAACGCATTTTTAAGCCCCACGGATAAATTTCTTTCATGAGCTTCTTCGGCAATCCATTTGCTATAAACAACTTGATCATCATAAGTTAAATCAAATCCACTATCATTCGCATATCCATCCATATTATCAGGCTCTACACCATCACATTCTTTCTCTACGGCTAAATCCAGTCTATCTTCCATTATTGAAGCAAATTCTTGATAATTTGAAACATCCAGCCATTTTTCATCCTCCCATCCTTCAAGTTCTTCCCCTAAAATTTCTTCCGGAAAATCTTCGGCATCATCTCGAAATTCTTCAAAACTTCCAGCTGAAAAATAACAAATAACTTTTTTATTTTCCGAATGCAACTCATCAATAATACTTTGAGGAGTATCGAAAAGATCAATATCATACATATCAACATCATAAGCCGTATCTATATCTCCTGATAATTGCCATTGCCATGAGGTCTTCGGAGTTGGTTGATACCAAGTAAAAGTCAAAACATCATCTTGATAAATCATCGAATCAAAATTCAATATATTTTCTTTAAGCCTATAAATAATTTCCACCATTTCTCCACGAGTAATTTTTTTATCAATCTCCGTAATTGTTGTGGGGATAGCCTTTTTGTCTGATAAGTTTTGGATAAAAGGTCTATACCAAATATCTTCATCAGAGTTTATTTCAACCTCAAATCCAAGAAGAATAATTTTTGCAGCTTCGGTAAAAGAAATATCATATTCAGGATGGAACAGCCCGTCAGGATACCCCTGGATTATTGAATTTGTTTTAGCAGTACATACATATTTCGCGAACCATTCGTTTGACACATCAGAGAAACAATTTTCTCCTGATATTTCTTCAACATCAAAAACAGATCCCATTATTATTTTTACAAATTCCGCTCTGTTTATATTATTGTCAGGACGGAAAGTATTATCATCATATCCATCAATAATTCCTTGTTCTTGTGCATATAAAACTGCTTCATAAAACTGATTTTCAGTATTAATATCTGAAAAATAAGCGTAAGAAGGAATTATTTTCACAAAAAACAAAAATCCTATTAAAAGTTGTAATGTTTTTTTCATATTTGTTTTAATAAAAAACATAAAAATTATAAGCCAATTATTATAATGTTACTAGGCTGGTCCGCACTTCGTGCCATAAGGTGCTCCAGAAAATTGACAATGGCCTGTTTTTAACGTATGGCTTGAAACTTAATTATTAATTCTCAAGCTATAAAAGTTGAAGGATGTAATAAATAAACCTATGACTCAATTATTACTACTCGGCACGAATCACTTTGATAGGGATGGAGGAAATAAAATAAAATCTGCCTTACGTAATTTTGCTCCAGACCATATTCTTGTCGAAGGCAGTAGAGAAAGTCATGAAGTAAATTTAGAGGCAAGAAAGGTTGCACTCGAAGTAATTAATCAACTTTCGGCTTCAGATGGTTTAGAGGTTTTAATTATTTTTGAAAGAGATGGACAATTGAGAGATATTACTGCTGTAGATGGGTACAAATCTGAAACTCCAGCGGTAGAAGTTGATTTTTTTAGAGATGAACCAGTTCAAAATATACGCGCTGTTTCTACACATGCGAGATTAGCAACTCAAAGCGTTATCCAACAGGTAGGAAGATTAAATCGTCAAGCCAGAAAACAATTAATAAAAGAGCAACTCGCCAAAATAACCGCCAATCTTGCAGAAGCAAAGAAAGCATGGTCAAGACATGGTGATCGATCAACGGAACCTAGTTTTGCGAATACTATACGACAAGGGGATACGGCTCTAATTGACCAACGTGACCGAACAATGTGGGCAGTTTTGAAAACATTAGCCGGAAGACTTCCAAATGATTCCAAAATCGCAACCGTAACTGGTGCGGCACATATCGCAAGAACAAATCGTGGAGTAAGTTTATTAGATATGGCCGAAGCTTCAGGCAGATTCGAGATAACAAGAGACATGCTTTGGGCTAGATAAACCAGTATCCACACCGGCCCATGCCAGCTCGAACACCGTTTTCATCGTGTTGTAAAAATTTTCATGTTCAATGACAACACCCATTAAGTCATCCTTATGGTATGAGTACAGGGCAACTTTATTTTTTGGGAAAATATCTATATGAATTCTGATAGGGAATTTTTTGGAATCAATGTACTTTAAAACCCTCAACTGCCCTTTTTCCGTCGCCTTATATTTATTACCCATAGGGAGTTTGCCGGTCACTATCCCTCGATAAGTGATTCCTGCTTCAATCCTACGATTAATGAAATCTTCCTCATAATATCTCTCTATTTCCGGATGAATATTTTTGTCTATCCCCATAAAACTCAGCCTTGTTGAGCCGGGAACTTCAAGTAAAAGTTCGCCAATTTGCTTAATTCCATCCACACCTTCGTAAAAAGTAATTTTAGGTTTTATTTTCCCGTATTTATTGTGGACCGCCAGAAGTTCGGGTAAAAGTTTTTTTAGGCTATTTGCGCCATCGACAAATTGACTAATCAGTATGGCGGGATCGGTAGGCACAAAGATTTTCAGATTGTTTTTGACGTAGAAAGACACAAAACCTCTTTTCTGCATTGTCTTTAAAAGGCTATAGGTGGATGTACGATTTTCTCCGAGGCTACGCGAAAGATTGTTCACTCCGGACTCTCCGTACTCAAGAAGTTTTAGATAAAAACCGATTTCTTTTTGGGTCATTCCAAGCTTTTTAAGCCTAACAATCTCCATAGTTGACTTAATTAAACAACATATAAATTATGGCATTTTACTGGTTTACAAGCAAATATCTTTATTCGTAGTGTCTTTTTTTATAGACATAAGAATCTCGAATTGATATGTTATGTTTTCTACATAATTTTTAATGATATGAAAGAACACGCCGTAACATCAAACGAATACCATCCTTACGGCCGTAGCCTTAATTACACGGCGCCATGCGGTATGAAAGGCACTGTCGGGATAATGAAGCCCGGCGAAATAATAGAAGTCTCAACGGATAAACCGGAATTAGTGCGGCTGTTCAGGGGGAGGCTAGCGAGAACAGTTCCGGGGATATTGGAGCGAAGAGTTTACGGAAAAAATGACACATTTTATCTGCCCGGTAACCAGCTTGTTGTTTTATTTGAGGCTCTTGACGGTCATGACGTAGCTTATGAATGCATCTTCTATGAATCGACATTAGATGCGGAAAGGGAGGCAACTCAAAGATTGATTGAATTTACTATGTCACAAGGTTAGTCCGCTTGCTATAGACTCGAGAGGTTTAATTTCGCCCCGTCAATTGATGAATTTTAGCCCGTGTCCACCTGACACCATCTCTAACAGCCTTACCCATGAATGCGGATCCCAGTACAACCAGATAACTTAAAGCTTGAATGGCACCAAAGCTTTCCTCTTCTTCCGGACTATAGAATCTTCTAAATTCATCTGCGAGTTGTTCTTGATTGGTTGGTCTTGCTTCTTTCGACATTAGGATCTTTTTAACGGATAGATTGTTTGGCTAAGAGAGGGTAATTTTACCGTATTGGTCTTTTTTGTCAATATTTTTTCTATATTTTTGACAAGCCGATATACTATTCAGGATCCCCTTTACAAAAACCTCGATTTCCTATAAAAGTATGACTCTTTAATTTTTCGAACATGAATGCTGAACAGCTAAAACAGAGAAATGATACTTTTCTTGTCGCCGTACGCAAATTGGCGGAAGAGCCTGCAAGGTCTGACCAGCCCGGTATTTCCGTTAGAAGACCCGACTCCGGTCTTGCCACTTTGGAAATCGTTTTCCCGGACACACGCGTATGGACAAATCCACCTGATGAATCCGGGCGCAGTATGGTTTCCGTAACGTCAACCCGACCTATTCGACTGGATAACGTATTGGTTGGCGAACTTGCGGATGTTGCTGCTAAATTACGTGAAGCTTTATCGGAAAATCCCGGTTTCTCATTTGGGATGGTTATATCTGATAATCGAAACCATTTAAGAGGATATCCTCGTGATATGAGGGAAATCCCAGGTTTTAGAATTGTAGCTAAAAAGCGTAACGGGTATAACGGGTTCGATTTTGTTCCCGGAAGAGATTTCCCATGGAATGGTATTGAAAAAAAGCCCGCGGACTCCACCAAAGGAGATGCAAGTAATGTTGTTCGTGGCGCGTTATTGGAAGCCGTTATAGCAAGAATACGAGAGCATGTCGACTCTTTTATGGCATAGCGCTTATACCAATTCGCGCTCAAAGAAATATCTCGCGCAAAACATTCGCACAATACTATTTGAGCGCGAATTGGTATTACAATTTCCCTATCAATTTCTTTTCTTCTTCCCTGCCTCGTGCGGATTTTTTGTAAAAGATATATCCGCCGGCAAATACCAAGAGAATTAATAGCGCCATGAGAATATAAGAATTGTTGTTGTTTTGCGAAGATGGTATCGCACCTCCGTCATCTTGCAACGATTCTTCTCCCATAACCGCGAAATTCACCATCATAACCTCGCCTTGTACTCCCGTTATCGGGCCCACCGGATAGAAATAAACCGTATGATCGCCGACTTCAAGGTCAGCCGGAGCTTCCACCGTAAATTCGCCGGTCATCGCATCAGACATAAGTACGGATGTAAATACGAAGCTTTTCCATGTGCCGAATATTATCATTCCTGGTTTCGCCATAGCCGTGAGTTTGGGTCTTGGCGTGCCGATACTCGAATCGTCGAATTTCAATGAATTTATTTCTCCGACTTCCGAAGTATCGTCAACTTTGAATTCCGTTATCCTCGATGTTGTTTTCGCGTTATCATTTTTATCCATTCCTACAACGAAAATTTTGTATGCGCCGTTTACAAGTGTTTTATCCGCATAAACCGCAAATATTCCATTCCCGTCGGTATCCCCTTCCAAGAACAATACAGGCTGATTATCCGAATCCATGATCGTTATCAGAACGTGTGAATTCGGGGTGGACGTACCCATAAGCAGTGTTTTTGACGACTTCATGGTTTTGCCGTACTCGATGTTCGAGAATTTTGTAGAAAGGCTACCTGTTGATACTTGATTAACGCTGTTTGGATTCGTGTCGTAGTTCATTTCGTCGGCATCCGTAAGGCCGTCTCCATCCGTATCTTCCGCGTATGGATCCGTATTGTTGTACTCTTCCATATAATCGCTGATACCATCGGCATCACTATCCTGATATACGCCGTATACCGATGTATCTATTTCTTTCGTTCTGGCGGTAAATTCCATCGGCGATGTGCCTCTAAACACCTCTTCGACGTCGCTGATCCAGTCTCCATCGCTATCCCAAGTGGTCGGGTCCGTACCAAGTCCGTAAACTTCCACCATGTCGGATAATCCGTCCGTATCCGAATCTCTGTTTGTGGGATCCACCCCGTATGTATACTCTTCCAAGTCCGTAAGGCCGTCTCTGTCCGTGTCTTTTGTCCCATCGAAATCCATATCTCCAAGGTAATTTTCCTCCCATACATCTGAAATATTGTCGCCATCTTCATCTTCGAGGATTGCTTCAAAAACTTCTTTCATGTCCAAGAAAACTTCGGTATCCATGTCGACAATCGTGGAGGCGGCTTGTACGTTTGTTTTGTCGATTGTGATTTCAATCATTACAATTTCGTTTTCTTCCGAATTTTCTTCGACCGGCTCCTGATAAGTGACTATCACGCTATCGTTTGAAATTTGTTCCGTGACAATCGGTCCTTCTTCAATTTGGATTATCGGAGGTGTTTCTTCTTGTGTGTTTTCTTGTGCGTTTTCGATGACTTCTGTGACTTCTATAACAGGGTCTTCTATCTCTTCATCGTAATTTTCTTCCGTGACTTCTTCTTCGCCGGCTAAAATCTCTTCTGTTTCTTCTTCCGTTTCGGATTCATCCATAGACTCTTCTTCATTATTGCTTCCGCCGCTACTCCCGCCTCCATACACGATAGGGTCTCCTCCTTGTATTGTTGCCGTAACCGTTGACGACGGATTTGAGGCGGCATCAACAAGTTTTATTACATAACTGTTCGATATACCCGACGTGACACTTACGGAGATCGCCGAACTTCCACCTCCTCCAACATCCGTTCCGGTATCCACATTGTTTACATAAATCGATGTGCCCGCTTCACCGGTAACCGTAATCGATGCCGTTGTACCGGTTACATTTGATGAATATGAAAGCGTCGGTGCGGATGGCGCCGCGGTATCGAGTGTTATCGTATATGAACCCGTTCCGGAGCGATTGTTGCTATAATCAACCGAGCAAACGTTGAATGTGTTCGCTCCCTCCGTCAGCGTTATCGGATATGTCCATGCTATCGCGCTATCTACCGCTATCCATCCGCTTCCATCTCTTTCAACGCTTGAATAAGCCTCTTTTGTGCCTGTAAATGTATATGCCGCTGTCGCGGTTGAATGACCGGTTGTGCTTGTGACAACGAGGTCTGTCGGAGCTGTGACGTCGGCAGTAACGGCATACTCATCAGTAAACTGACCTGAATTTGTACCGTCGGTCGCACTCAAAATGTATTTGTAATCACCCTGAGCCGCAAAGTCTTTATAAAGTGCGAACGCTCCACCTGAAACTGTTGCGGTACCTTCATAAGTCATTGCTCCTCCCGCTGTCGGTCTACTGTAAATATCAACGAGCGTGCCGTTAGCCCAACTTGTTGTACCGATAACCGCCGATGTTGTCGCGGTTGTAACGGTTGTACCGACCAATGGGAAATTTGATTTATCCTCAATCAAAACATCCTTAATGTTGTGGTTGTGAAAATTATTTCCTCTCCATAAATTTCCGCCCGTATCTCCTCCGGCATACACACCATAATCACAATAAGCTATTTCGTTTCCTTCTCCGGCGGTTGTTGACCCGAGAACCGTATTTAATCCCGGAACAACCCCGATAGTTCCTCCGCACATATCAACAGTTCCCGTGATATCCGTACCCATTATGTTCCCTTTTGCGATAACCGAAGATTGATATGAGAACAGTAACGAAGCGTTGCCTGCAAAAAGATTTTGTCCTGCGGAAGTTGTATTACCTGCAGTGACTCCAGCAGTATGCTCGAGATGCAACGCACTGCTCCCGTTTGCAACCATTCCTGTACCCGCCTTGTTCGAACCCACATAAGTGGAATAAATTTTCACACCGGTGGAATTTTCAAAAGAAACACCAATACCGTTGTTTCCTGAAACTACATTTGTAGCATCGGTCGCCACAGAACTTCCGAAAACAACTCCCGTACTCGCATTTTCAACAAAAACTCCCGCCCATGTATTTCCGAAATCCGCATCACCGGCAAGATTCAAACCTATAATATTTCCACTAACGGTCCCGGCGGCTCCATTCTCGCGCAGATATACGCCTGTTCCTGAATTCCCGGATATAAGATTTAAACCTGTTGTTAAACTATTGGCTCCGATTGTGAAGGCGGAACCCGTTATGTCTATCCCATCTACGTTCGCAATAGCGCCCGTTCCCGCTTTGTTTGTACCGATATGCGAGCTAAAAACTCGCAAACTTACACTGCTGGTACCCGCGTTTATACCATCGGTGGTATTGCCGGAAATAACATTGGTGACGTTTGCCGAACTTGAATCCCCGACATTTAAAATCCCTCCGGTGTTATTGGTATTAACTTTTATACCATGTCCGCTATTTGGAATCGCGCTGTTTCCACTTAGATTCGTACCAATTAAATTACCAGATATCGTTGCGGTATCGGATGAGTCGAGATTATCAACAAAAATTCCCGAATCCGCATTCCCCGATATAACATTGTACCCTGCCGTAAGACTGGAATAACCGACAGCGGGTCCTGAAGAATTTATATAAACACCATACGACCCATTTGCAACCGCGCCGGTTCCATCAATATTCAAACCAATCATCGAAGAGTACAAAACTGCATTACCTTGAAGAAGAATACCCATACCGGTATTTCCGGAAATCACATTGGTAGGAGAAGTTGCGGAAGAATTACCGATAGTAACGCTGTTCGCGCCGCTTTGAATACGAATGCCATCAATCCCGTTTGCTATTGCCGTATAACCGTCCGGATGAAGTCCGATGTAATTACCGTTTATCGCAATGGTTCCTCCTGTTGTGGAAACATCTATCCCGTATCCCGTATTCCCCGAGATCACATTGTGAGTTGACGGAGACGCTCCGGTTTCTCCGATTGAAATATTTGTAGCTGTGCCCGTAATTGCAACTCCATATCCATTTGCAATCGCGCCGGTACCCGTAGCGCTAATACCTATATAGTTATTATAAACTTGCCATCCGCTGGACCCACTGCCAAATTCAATTCCGTCGGCACCACCATTGCCCGAAATAACATTTCTTGCTCCTGCGACAGATCCGCCGATTAAACAGCCGCTTCCTCCGCTACAGGCGCTTGAAACGGAAATCCCATCATTGGCATTGCCAACCGCAACCAGTCCATCCAATCTTGTACCTATATAATTGCCTTGAATCTCGGCACCGCCCGTCAATGTGCCGGCTATTATAATCCCGTAACTGCTGGCTCCGGAAATTGTATTTCCGTCGCCATTGGCTGTGCCGCCAATAGTTAATTTCCCGGAATAAGCGCTACTGGCATTAATCCCATTAGCCGGGTTCAAATCCGTGACACCATCTGCGCCAATTCCGATTTTATTCCCTTTTATATACAAATCTCCGGTATTACTCGTAAAGACGTTAATGGCCGCTCCGCCGCCACCGGCAATTACATTGCCCTGAATGGTCAAATTGCCCGTCATGCTGGCTACCAACATAGCGGTTGCCGCAACACTTTTGGTAATACCATCTCCTTGAACACCGATATAATTATTCTTAATAAGACTGGTTCCTTGTGTTCTTATGTCCATATTTGCACCCGCACCGTAAAAAATATTTCTATCTGTCACATCGGTCCCTCCCACCGTAGTACTCGTGCCTGCAACATAAAAAGTTGTCGCATTGCTGATTGTAAATCCGCGAAAAGTCGTGTTCGTACCTTCCGTCGCCAAGGTGTAAGTATTTCCGCAATCCAATGTGATATTGCCATTCGCATCAATATCAACACCATTTACATCTCCCATTCCCGAAAGATTGGCCGCTAAAGTAATTGTTCCCGCAACACCAAAGGTAATCGTATCCGATTCGGCATTGGCATCCGCGCAAGCAACCGCTTCTCTAAGAGTCGTATCCAGAACACACTCTCCGTCGCTTGCTTCATCCGTAAGAGTATCAACAACAAAACTTGCCGCTGAAGCTGTCGGAACATAATGGAAAGCAAGCAATATCCCCGCTATCAAGCCGACCCTTTTCAAGAAGTTATACATGCTTTAAGTTTTTATTTTTTATCCCTATATTATAACATGAAAAACGAAGGGAATCTACCCCCGTTATGTAAATTAATGTATGATTTGATTCGCTATGCGCCAAATTTCTTTTTTAAATCGCAAATTTAATGTTGAAATCTCTTCCGATGCCGACGAGTCGGTCATAAGGGAAATTTTTGAAGATAGAGAGTATTTAAATCTCGAGCCTTATCTTAAAACTGCCAAAAATTCGATTATCGATATAGGGGCACATAAAGGATTTTTTGTTTTGTATGCGAGAAGTCTGAATCCCACAGTACCGATTTATACTTTCGAGCCTGAAGAAAAAAATTTTCAAGAATTGAAAGCCAATCTGATGCGAAATGGTATCCAAAACGTATTTTCAAAAAATTCCGCCGTTTCCGTCAAAGAAGGTTCTGTCGATTTATACATCAGCAGTGATTCACATAATCATTCTCTTGTGATGGCTGGGGCGAATAAAAAAAAGGTTAACGCCACGACTTTGGAAAAGATTTTAAATAAAATCGGTCAATGCGACGTTGTTAAGATGGATTGCGAAGGATCCGAATTCGATATATTTGCCAATTTGCCGGATACCGTGTTCGCAAAAATTCCGGTTTTTTTTATTGAATATCATGAATACACGGAAAATATGCGAAGTTCGGATTTAAAGACTAAGCTCGAGAAAAACGGATACAAAGTGAAAGTTTGCCCGTCCAGGCATAATCCCGGGATGGGATATATGATTGCGCACTCTAAAAAAGTATCATAAATATCGTAATTGTCTTACGGCCTTCCCCGCTTTCCACATCTCCGAATCTCCCAATTCTTTTAATTCTTTTGCAAGTTTGCTCCTGTAATTTGGCGAACTGTTGGCTTTGAGGACTATTTTTGTTTCATGCCCGCTCTCTACACTGTCATATAAGCGTTTGAAAACCGGCTCGACGGCTTTTCTGAATTCGTGCCTCCAATCCAATGCACCCCTTTGAGCCGTGGTTGAACAGTTCGCAAACATCCATTCCATGCCGTTTTTATCTATTAACGGGATCAAATTTCTTGTCGCCTCTTCGACGGTTTCGTTAAATGCTTCGCTCGGCGTGTGACCACGTTTCCTTAGTTCGTTATATTGAGCCTCCATCAACCCTGCCATTGCACCAACCAATACTCCTCTTTCTCCCGTCAAATCCCCATATACTTCCTTTTTGAAAGTTGTTTCGTATATACAAGTGGAATTAATGCCCATGCAAAGCGCGAGTGCTTTTTGTTTCGCCTTGCCTGTTACATCTTGGTATATCGCATAGCTTGCACCCACTCCTTTCTCTCTCACGAGTATCCCCGGACCTTTTGGAGCCGCCATAATGACATCTATGTCCTCAGGTGGGATTACTTCGGTTTGATCTTGATACACTATCGAAAAACCGTGTGCGAAACTAAGGGTTTTTCCTTTTGTTAAATACTTTTTGATTTTTCCCCATATCTTTTTTTGTCCCGCGTCGGAGAGCGTGTAACAAATTATCGTGCCTTTTTGGCATGCTTTTTTTATCGAGAAAAGATTTTTTGCCGGAGCCCAACCATCTTTTTTGGCTTTTCCCCAACTCTTACCTTTTCTTTGCCCGACTATGACATTAAATCCGTTATCTTTTAAATTTAACGATTGAGCTTGCCCTTGTACGCCATATCCGATAATTGCGATCGTTTCGTTTTTTAATACTTGACGAGCTTTCTTAAGCGGGAACTCTTTTCTTGTTATAACTCGTTCGATTGTGCCGCCGAAATTTATTTTTGGCATTTTGAAAATTATGATTTGTGCACGCTATGATACTGCTACCGCGTCTATTTCAACTTTTACATCAAAAGGCAATCTTGCGACTTGTATCGTTACTCTTGCAGGAGGCTCCGACTTAAAAAAAGATCCGTATATTTCATTAACGATTTTGAAATTGTTCATGTCCGAAAGAAAAATCGTCGTTTTAACGACTTTATCGAGATTCGAACCGATCGATTCCAGAATTGATTTTAAATTTTCCATACACTGTTTTGCTTGTTCACCAGCGTCTTCCGAAATAAGTTGCCCTTCTTTCGCATAGGGAAGTTGGCCGGAACAGAATATAAATCCGTTCGCTTTTACCGCTTGAGAATAAGGACCAACCGCCTTGGGAGCGCTTGGTGTCGAGATAATTTCTTTCATCTTTTTGCTTTATAAATAAAAAACCTTGATAAATTTATAGGTTTTTCACTTATATTTCAAACTCTTCGCCGAATTGCGGGATTTGTACCCAGTTAAAACCATTTGCAATCAGGGCGCCCTTGAAAGCCATTTGTGATTTTTCTTCGCCGTGGACGACGAATATTTTCTTAAGTCCTTTGATGTGAGTGGCGAAATCCAGCAAGTCCGATCTGTCCGCGTGTGCCGAATATGCATCTATTATTTCTACATCGCATTCAAGTCTGTGAGGTTTACCGAAGATGTTTACGATTTTTCGTTTTTCTTTGATTTTGCGACCAAGCGTGTTTTCAGCCATATAGCCGACAACTATAATTGTGTTTCTGTGATCATCTATATTGTTTCGCAAATGGTGAAGCACGCGACCGAATTCGCACATCCCCGAACCCGATATGATGATGAACGGACCATGCCTGCCATTTAAGGCTTTCGAGTCTTCGACATCGGAAATATATTTAAGCATCGAGAAGCCGAACGGATCTTTGTTGTGGTCTGTAAATTTCTTTAACGTTTCAATGTCATAACATTCTTTATGTTTTCTGAAAACTTCCGTGACGTTTACCGCAAGCGGACTGTCTACGAAAACGGCTAAGTCTCTTGAGATTTTCCCAACGCTCATAAGACCGTTTAACGAATAAACCAGCTCCTGAGTACGTTCAAGAGCAAATGCCGGGATGATTATTTTGCCGCCTCTTTCGACGGTTTTGTTTATTATTTCCGCGAGTTTCCCTTCGGCTGTCGACATCGGCTCGTGCAATCTTTCACCGTAAGTCGACTCTGTAATTAGTATTTCCGCGTCTTCGATTTTAAAAGGGTCTTTCAGGACGGGTAACTCTCTGCGTCCAAGATCTCCGGTAAATACTATTTTGTGTGCAATGCCTTTTTCATCCGTAATCTCCATTTGCAACATCGCGGATCCCAATATGTGACCTGCTTCACGAAGAGTGATTTTGAATCCGGGTAACGGCTCGAATGTTTCGTTTAAATTTACTTCTTGAAAAAGTTTTAACGCCGCGTCGACATCTTCCTGCGTATAAAGCGGTTTTATCAATTCTTCACCTTTCTTCATCTTTTTTTCATTCAAATATTCCGCCTCTTTTTCATGGATAAATGCGCTATCGCGCAACATGTAAAAACAAAGATCTTTGGTCGCCGGAGTACAGTAAATCGGGTTTTTGTATCCGTTTTTGACGAGTGTCGGGATATTGCCGCAGTGATCGATATGAGCGTGCGACAAAATCATCGCATCAACTGTTTTAGGATCAAACGGGAAAGTTTTATTTTTTTCTTCCGCTTCTTTTCTGCGACCTTGAAAAAGACCACAATCAAGTAGCAATTTTTTGCCATTTGAAATAATCATGTGGCGTGATCCCGTCACTTCCCTAGCGGCACCGTAAGAAATGAATTTCATGTGTGTTTGTTTTTAGTCTTGTAATTATAGCACGAAAAACAGGATTACAGAAGCGATTTGTGGAAAGTGCCGGGTAGACCTCATTCCCCGGCACCTTGGCACTAAAACTATCCAAGCTTTACGAACTCGATCTTTCTCCTGAAATTTCTTTGTGCAATTTGGCACATCCCGCATCTTAGACATCCCGCATTTGGCAAAAGTTCTTTTTTTGACATTTCTGTTTCGGCAACCACTTGCACTCTAACCAGATCGATTGGGTTTGTTGGGAGCATCCAGTTCGGTAAACTTGTTCCTTCTGGCAAGTTGGCTCGCCATGGAATTACTTCCGGGACGACGCCAGCTTCAATTAGTGCTCTCACACCTGCCATGGATGATTCGACCGGTTCCATCCCAACAATCAAACATGACGTAGTATTGCTAGGCCCAAAAACCTTAACTGATTCTTCGAAACCATCGAAATACTCTTTTTTATCAATTTTCGATTTCCCTGGACATAATCGACGTCTTGCCTCATCCGAATAACATTCCAAATTCATCATCATAGCATCCGCTCCAGCCGTTTTTGCTTCTTGATACATTCGCTTATCACCAAACGGAACTGTTTCAAGAGCTATAACTAAGTTTGGAAATCTTTTTTTAATCGTTTCTATTTTTCTTAAAACTTCTCTTGGATTTCTTGAAAATGATGAACTCGAAATCAATCTGTATTCCGAATTCCGACTAAGTGCAATTCCAAGTGCTTCTTCTATATCCTCTTCCGATTTAGGCACAACGCCTTTACCATCGAGGGAGCAAAACAAACATTGTTCTCCGGTATCAAATAGTGAGCATCTTGTCCCTGAACTTATCAACGTAGTCAGATCATTTGGACTGTGTGGCTGTATGACTTGCCCTGCCGTTTTGCCTGAAGTTAATTTTTCATTTATCCATGTTGGTTTTTTAACAACGGTCCCGGTTCCCAGTTGTTCACCTGTTTCAATTTCGAAAAACCTCAAATTATTAGGATCTCCGTCCATTACTATCGGAGATGTTGGTGCAAATAACGAAAAAGCATCTATATTAACTGTAAATTCCGTGCCTTTTTCGTCTTCCACGTCCGCGTAAACCCCATATCCAAGTCCGGCTCTTTTTTGTCTTCCAGGATTTTGTATATCCAGCAATGATTCTTTTAATCCCTCCGGAGTCCTAGCGCCAAGACACAACAATTTTGCTTTCATAACCTGTGCTTCCATATTAATTAATTTAAATTATAAAAAGGCCCTAAATAGTTCTTAGAGCCGCATAAATACAAAAAAATCATATCATTTAGCGGCAATGGGCCGGGTGATGCTTTTTGTAAACTGCGAGCGTTATCATGTTTTAATACGTTAATACAGTCGGGATATTATATTATGCGCCCAGACTTGTCAATACTTTTTCTGCGGAGTAAGATTTTTTTGTGAAAAAATCTACAAAGAAATTGGGCAGTACTGACGACCTGAAACAGCTTCATAAGGCACTCTTATTGCTGAGAACTCCTGACGAAGCCAGGAAGTTTTTGCGCGATCTTTGCACTATAACCGAGATCAGAGCTATGTCGGAAAGATGGATTGCCGCACAAATGATTGCGAAAGGAGTTCCCTATCGCGAGATTGCCAAGAAGACCGGAATAAGCACCTCGACTATCACAAGGGTCGGCCATTGGCTTAAAGACGGAGAAGGCGGATACGAACTTGTACTCAAGAGAATATCCAAGAAATAACTACCATGGCTTCAAGATCCCAGTTTCGAAATTCATATTCCCATCGGTAATCACGCCGATTTGCTCAGAGTAAGATTTCAGCCTCCCAAGCATCCCCGTTCGTCCAGACTCGTCCATCAAATAAGGATCGCCAACGTTATCCGTTAATTTGACGGGAATTAATGTGTACGTTGGATTGGAAACATCATCTTCAATAGTCACCATTACCCCCAAGCCCTCCTGTGTTCCGGCCGACCAATACTGATCGAAAATAAAATCTCCAAGCGAATAGAAAATCATTCCATCCCCATAATTTTCTATCGACTGAATTACATGCGGATGAGTCCCCCAAACCATGTCCGCACCGGCATCTACGAAATCATGCGCGTGATCTTGTATCGTCCCGGACGGCACATTCGCATACTCTGTTCCCCAGTGAATCGCCACTATTGTGAAGTCTGCTTGTTCGGCGATCTCTTTTGTAAGCTCGACAGCTTTTTCGTAGTCCAACGTTGCCTGTATTTCATTAAACCCGAGCCAGCCTATTTTCAATCCGTTCACTTCTTGTATATATGATGAAAAATCATTTATTTCGTTTGGATCTCCGACGTAATTTATGCCAGCTTCGGTAAGATAATTTTTAGTTTGCTCGTAACCTCCCTCGCCTTGATTCGTCATGTGATTGTTTGCGAGCAGCGCAAAATTCACTCCCTGATCAGCCAAAAGAGTTGCCGCGGAAGGATCCACTCTGAAGTAAAATTCGCCGTAAGAAATTTGATAATCCGCAAGCGGACCTTCGAGATTTACGCCAATGATCTCCGGATCGTCTGAATAAGCCAAGATTATTTCGGACAAATGCGTCAAAGGAAATGTTGGATCCGACTCTTCGTATTTTTCCATCAAAGTCCCGATATAACGACCTAACATCGCGTCACCGAAAAGAAAAATCTCTGTCGGATCTTCAGGTTCAGGCTCAATTGTGCGAACGTAGATTAATTTTCCATAAGCACCGGCTTTGTGAGCAGCGAACATCACCGTATCTTGCAAGAACTGAGACGGGATAGAGGAGATTGTTGCCAGTATTGTGATGAGGATCTTGAATAACATTTAGTGATGATAATTTTTACCGATCAGTATTGTAAACGCTCTGTAGATTTGCTCCAAAAGAATTATATATGCGTATTGATGCGTGAAAGTCATTCTCGAAAATGAAAGCTTCAAATTTGATGGCAATGCCTCATTTAAGCCATAAGGGCCACCTATGACGAACACGATGTGGCCCGAACCGAAATCTTTTTCTTTTGAAATTATTTTTGAGAACTCTTCGGATGAAAATTGTTTGCCACCGGTATCCAGTACGATTACAAATGCGTCCTTTGGTATGCTTTTTGATAAAAGCGCCGACTCTTTAAAAGTTTTTATTTCAAGATTGGCGAAAGGTCGTAATCTTTTTACAAATTCGGATTCGATTTCGATATATTCGCTTTTTAGTTTGCCGACTTTTAGAATGGTCATACGTAGACTCATAGACGTATAGTATGTTCCATATGACAAAAGGGCAAATTTTACGGGTTAAAATCAATAAACTGGCTTTCGGAGGCAGCGGGATCGGCATACTTGAAGATGGTAAAAAGGTTTTCGTGGAAGGTGTCATCCCGGGCGATGTCGTTTCTGCACGCGTCAGGAGAAGCAAGAAAAATTATGTCGAAGCGGATTTGATCGAAGTGGTTGAGCCATCGCCATCCAGAATAAAACCGAAGTGTAAACATTTTCCATTATGCGGCGGATGTTTTTGGCAAATGTTGCCTTATGAAGAGCAGCTGAAATTCAAACAAGAACAGGTTAAAGAAGCACTGAAATTCACCGGCGGGTTCAAAGATACAGATACTCTTGTTCGCCCAATAATCGGCTGTAAAGATCCGTGGTTTTATAGAAATAAAATGGAGTTTTCCTTTGGGAATTCGTCAAAAGACGACCCTGATTTGAGGCTTGGACTACATCCTCGTGGAAAACACATAGATGTTTTCGATATCGAAGAATGTTTTTTACAGTCTGAGAAAGTTGCGAAGATTCTTGCGCGAGTTAGAGATTTTGCCAAAAAAAATAATCTTTCATTCGACAAGCTGTCGTCACTCTATGTCAGAGATAGCAAAAATACCGGAGAAATAATGATCAATTTGGTGACTTGCGTAGATTTCCCTCTACAAAAAGAGTTTGTGGAAATTTTCGCCGATATGCCCGAAGTCGTCTCGATTTATTGGTCTTTAGTGACTAAAAAACGTGGCATAAAAACCCAAATACAAGAATTTTTACTGGCCGGGAAACCGACAATACGCGAAGAGCTCACGACGGAAGATGGCACTGTTCTAAAATTCAAAATTTCACCGCAAGCTTTTTTTCAGCCCAACACGAGACAAGCTGAAATCTTATATTCGGAAGCTATCAAGGCGGCTGGGTTAACGGGAGCAGAGGTCGTCTTTGATTTATATTGCGGGACGGGTACAATCGGACTTTTTTGCGCACATAAAGCGAAGAAGATTTATGGACTTGAGATCAACGAGAGCGCTATAAAAAATGCGAAACAAAACGCGATTTTGAACGGCATAGAAAATTCGTGGTTCAAAGCGGGAGATGTCGACAAAAATATTCTTGAAATACCGGATACTCCCGATGTGGTCATTGTTGATCCGCCTCGCGCCGGACTTGGGGAAAAAGTTGTTTTAAAAATCGTTGATTTTAAGCCAAAAGTTGTCGTGTATGTTTCTTGCGATCCGGCAAATCTGGCGAGAGACTTGAAGATTTTCGAGACTCAAGGATACAAAGTCGAATACGTTCAACCGGTCGATATGTTCCCACATACTTACCATATTGAGAATGTGGCGAGGGTGGCTATATCAATGTGAGATATTTTTTTAGAAACTTATTTATCGCTTGAATAACTTCGTCTTTGAATTGCGGTGAGCTTTGGGCAACCCATATGGCGAAATTATAAAGTTCCTGATTGGAAATTTTTATCCATTTCCCATTCATCGATAAAAAAACCAACAGAGTTGTTACCGCTATTCTTTTATTCCCGTTTTGAAAAGGATGGTTTTTTATCATTAAATAAAATAAAATCGATGCTTTTTCTAATAGCCCTTGATAAAGAGATTTTTTGTCGAATGTTTGGAAAGGAATTGCCAGACAGCTTTCAAGTATGTTCGGAAATCGTGTCGAAAAATCCGGGATAGGCTCGTCCCATTCCATTATTTTCTTTGCTAACTTATGAGCAATTAATTCGACATCTTTTACCGTAAGTTTTTTATTCATCTCCGAGAAGTTTAATGGCTTCTCCATATTCGCGAACCACCCTGTTTACGGATTTCTCTATGTTTTTTCCCGTATTCCCACCTGTTGTATCTTCGTTATATATCAAATAATTTCTCCCTGCTTTGATAGCCTGTATTTCGCCTTTTTTTATTTTTTTAAAAACCGCCACTCTGCTTATGCCGAGCAATTTCGCCGCCTCTGAAGTTGTAAGATATTTTTTATCCATGATGTTTGTATATTAACGCATGTTAACCAATGACGCAATAGTTAACACTTGTTAACCGAGCGGCAATTGGATTTGAGTGATTCCTTCATTTTTGTTATATTTATCCGGAATGGAAAGATTTTAATAAAAACAAAAATGAAAAAACTGATCGCTCTTTATGCCGTCTTGGCAATTTTGGGGACGCTGTTTATCGCGTCTCCCGCTTTGGCAACAGATATCAGGAATGGCGAACTTTTAACCGTAGAGGACGTTTTGATTGAGGATGATTTGTATTTGATTGGCGGGACAACAACCGTAACATCGCAAGTGAAAGGTGACTTAATTGTCGTTGCCGGAGAGGTTGAAATAGATGGTAATATCGAGGGTGACCTTTTTATACTCGGTGGGAATATAGTGCTGAACGGTTTGGTAAGCGATGATGTCAGAATCGGAGGCGGATACGTTACAATAAACGGGAAAATCGGAGATGATTTAATCATGGCGGGTGGAGAGGTTACCTGCTCCGCGAACAGCGCCGTTGCCGGAAATGTTTACGGAGCGGCGGGATCTGCGAATTTTAAAGGAAGTTTGACCAATCTGTATATTGCGGCGGGCACTTTGTTTATCGGGGGAAATATTACCGGCAATGTTGATTTGCTCGCGTCCGATTATTTCAAAATAGACTCCTCGGCAAAGATTGGAGGGAATTTGGCTTACGCATACAAGGAAAATGCCGAGATACCCGATGGAGTTGTTACGGGAACCGTAACTGTCAAAGAGTCGCAATTTTTGAATACGGAAGAGATCAAAGAAGAGGTTGGAGGATTTGGGGCAAATATGCATCTGGGTATGAAATTTTTCTCGTATTTGGCTTTGCTTTTTTTGGGAGTTATCGTTTTGCTTGCGTTTCCGTACAGCTTCCGAAAATACACCGAGCTTGGTAAGAAAAGTTACGGTAATGCGATATTCTACGGACTTTTGTTGTTGATCGGGCTACCTGTTGTTTCTGTGCTTTTGATCCTCACTGTGGTCGGCTACAAGGTTATATTCATATTGTGGCTTGGGCTTCTGATTATGTGGCCTTTTGCGAAAATTTTTGTCAGTTATTTTATCGGCAGTTTGATTTTGAAACCGGGGAAAGACGTAGCGTTCTGGGGAGATTTCGGGAGAATGGCATTTGGGATGCTGATTTTATTTGTCGCTTGCGCTATCCCTGTTATAGGGATATTGATCAACATTATCACCGTTGTTTTCGGATTAGGAGGATTAGTTTTATATAAGAAAGAGAGCATCAAGGTGCTGAGGGGGAAGAAGATGGCATAAATAAATCCCGCTATTCGCGTCCACTAACCCATCTAATCGCATCCTTCTTTGTCTTTATCTCCCCCGCAAGTTGTCTTTCATGAATCTCATCGAGGATTTCGCCAACCTTCGCGCCCGGAGACATACCTAATATTTCCATTACTTCTTCGCCGGTTATAAGTTTTTTCGGACCATCGCCCAACTCTTTTTTCGCCAATTCGTAAATCTCGGAAAGCGTATTAAACATCGTGTAATCACTTGGAGTCGTGCCTGCTATATCGGCTTTGAAAACCGTCATCAATGTCGGGAACTCTTTATGTAAAAACCATTTTCGTTGTCTGCCTTTTTCCATCTCGATAATTTGCTTCATGTTGAAATGGTGCTCGATCGCCCATGCCACTTCTTTTATAAAAGCACGAGGAAATTTTAGACGATCCAGGATTTTCGTTGCCATTTTTGCAGACTCTTCGGGGTGCTTGTCGTATCTGATTCTCTCTTTTTGGGCAAAAGTTTTCGGCTTGGCTATATCGTGAAATAAAACCGCCCATCTTTCTCGCAAAGTATGATGAGGTTGAAGCGATTTCAAGCATTGCATTGTGTGATCCCAAACGTCACCTTCGTGGTGAAATTCAAGCGGTTGCGCGACACCTTTCAACTCAACTAATTCGGGAATGACATGTTGCAGTACTCCTGTATCTTCCATGTCCGAAAATGCGCGGATCGGATTGTCGCCCGCGATCATTTTATTGAGTTCGTCGCGCAGGCGTTCACCTGAAACCTTCGCCGATAGATGAGAGTGATGTTTGATCGCTTTGTAAGTATCGGGGTGATATTGAAAATCCAAAGTGGATTTAAATCTAATTGCGCGAATTATTCGCAAATGATCTTCCAAAATTCTTTCATGAGGGTCGCCGATGAATTTTATGATTTTGTCGGCAATGTCTCTTTTTCCATCAACGAAATCGTGCAGTTTTTTTTCAATCGGGTCGAAAAAAAGTCCGTTAATTGTGAAGTCCCGTCTCTTTGCGTCGTCTTCGGCGTGAGTAAATGTTATCGCGTCAGGTCTTCTACCGTCCGAGTATCCGCTGTCCGATCTAAATGTTGCAATCTCGAAATGGTGTCCGTTTTTTACAGCTAAAATTACTCCGAACTCCTTCCCTATCGGAATCGTGTGTTCGAGAAGTTTTTCGATTTCGTCAGGCTTCGCGCTTGTGACTATGTCGTAATCTTTCGGTTGCGTGCCTAAAAGCATATCGCGAACACAACCACCGGCCCAGTAGGCGGAGTGGCCTTTGGATTTGAGAAGTTTCACAATCTCTAGCGAAGTGTTTTCCATCGGCTTCGATTTTAGCACAAAAGCCAGTTGAATTGTCTTATTTTTTTGCGACTTGAGTGCTTTTTCATGAGTCCGTGATAGCTTGATAAATTTCGCATGTCCAAATTGCACTTAATTGTATTCCATGCTCTTTCGTTAAGCGTTCTGCCTTTTGGATATATTACACATCCGAGAAATTTCAATCCGTGTTTCGCTTTGAAAATTTGATTGTTCTCCGTATGAATATCAAGTCGTAAATTCTGTTTTAAAAAATCCGTTATTTGGCTCTTGTCGTTTATTGATTCATATTTTAATTCCCTCAAAACGATGAAATCATCGCCATAACGCAGATATGCCAAAGGTTTTATTTCATGTTTTATGTAACGATCCAATTCGTTCAGATATATATTTGAGAAAATCTGGCTTGTTAAATTCCCTATCGAAATCCCGCATGGATAACTTTCGATTATTTCTCCGATAATCCGAAGTGCTTTTTTATCTTTTATTTTTCTTTCAATAAGTTTAAATAGAATTTCGCGATCCACATTGTCAAAAAATTTCCTTATATCCGCTCGCCAAATAAAACAATTCGGATAAGAATTCGTGAAGCTTTGCGCTCGTTCGATTGACCCCAAAAGACCTTTCCCTTTTCTGCACGACCAAGCGTCATAAATAAAAGTTTTATCAAAAATCGGCACCAAATAATTATAAACCAATCTATGGACTACTCGATCGCGAATCTCCGCCACTGAAATTTCTCTCTTTTTATTATCTCGTACCGTGAATGTACGGTATTCTCCATGCCGATATTCTCCGAAATTCAAGTCGGCATGAATCGATTGAATATTCGCTTCCAACTTATCTTGGAATATTAAGAACTCGCGACCGATTTTCTTTCCTTTCTTATATTCAAACCAACACTTCCAAATATTACTTAAGCTCAAATCTATGGAATCATTATCAATCATCACGCGGAGTTATGATCTTTATAAGCATTTTACCGATCTTTGGTCTCATTTGCCAAAAAGATGGAGATTCTCGCTTGGCGCAAGTCTTGAGCAAAACATTTTATCGTTATTGGAATACTTGATTATGGCGAAAAACGCTCCAAAACCGGCAAAAGCTCAATATCTCATAAAAGCAAACGCAATGCTTGAAATAATCACTTTGAAACTTCGACTTTTGCTCGATCTTAAACTTGCGAACGAAACAAAAATTTTCCAACTTCAATCCGAAACCGCTGAAATCGGAAGAATGTTGGGCGGATGGCTCAAGTCCATGCAAAACAATTAGACCCTTATCGAGCAACGGAAACCCCTGTTCTCATTGTGATTGTCAGCATTGTTCGGATTCACATTCACATTGTCACCATTGCGATTACCATTGAGCGCATTTCCGGCAGCAAGTTGTTGATGGAGTTCGTCCGAAACACTTTTACAGCCACAGCCATAAAGTGTGCATTGGTTTGCTTTTTTCATCCCGACAAGCGAGATAAACTCCACTCAAACCTAAGGGTCTAAAATTATTCCGATGTCCTTTCAAAACTTCTTTTCGAATTCAAAGTTTTTTTGGAGAAAGAACATCTCGACGGTAGCCCCGCATAGCGGGGTGACTATTCACCGTGCGGTTCAAATGTTACATAAAAAATGCAAGAAACAAAGAAGAAAGGAAAATTCAAGGATCCAAAGTTTAAGATTTTTTGACCCTTAGCGAGCAACGGAAACCCCTGCGCTCATAGGGATCGTCAGCATTGTCCGGATGCACATCCACAGAGCCACCACGGCGACGACCATCGAGCGCATCGCCGGCAGCAAGCGGATCTCTGCCTGCCGAAGGCTTCCCTAACCAACTCCATGAATTCGAATCGACAGGTTTCAGACCTTGCAAATACATGTAATCATCTTCACTTGTAAGTTCTAGACCGCTAATAGGTTTTATTATTCCTGTAGCATCAATATGAGATTTATTTCTTCTGCCAGACGGGCTTTCCGCTGATGTATCCGTGAAAACAAATTCGCCACCTTCAACCCTGAGCACATCAGGTTCGCCACCGGTTTCTTCCATATATTTAAGGGCCGCAAAAGCTTCCGTATTGCCGCGAAGAGAAGACTCCACATCCATCCATTGTATTCCTTGATGGAGAGTTGACTGAGTTTCAAAACGAGTCTTTATGGTAGATAACAATGCTTTTTGTTCTTCTGTGAATTCTAATGTTCCGTTCTTTATTTCGATAGAGATGGCTCTTTTTAATTTAAATCCCTCTGCACTGTCCGTATGAAACTTTTGGTCTTCGCCTCTTGAGAGCATCCCGAAAGCTTCATCCACGGTTATTATACCCCTATGGTATTTGCGTTTTGCAACATCAATAAGCCCCTTCGCATCATGAGCTAGTTTTTCCTCTGCGGATAATTCTGGTTTTCTACTTTCTTCACTTTCGACTGTTTTTCCTTGGACTGATCGATCAAAAGTCATGTGATTTTTGGTTATTTACGACTTAATTATGGTTTTTTTTAGCAAGATGTCAAGGGTAAATTTGCCAAAAATGCGTTTTGTTACTTCTTGTAATGGTAAATTATATAAGATCTGCCGCATGACAGGTGGCCGTCCCGGGACGGCCATAATAATCTTTGCCATGAAAATCCTCGCTTTCGAAACATCTTGCGATGAGACTGCAGTCGCCGTAGTTGAAAACGGTACGAAGGTTTTGAGCAACGTCATTTTTTCACAAATAGATTTGCATAAAGAGCTTGGAGGGGTTGTGCCTGAGATTGCCGCCAGAGAGCATATATTGAAAATCATTCCTGTTTTGGATGAGGCGCTAAGGGTGGCGAAGGTCGGTTTCGACGATATTGATGCGATAGCCGTCACGAAGGAGCCGGGGCTAATAAGTTCTCTTTTAACAGGTATAGTTACTGCGTCCACTCTTGCTTTGGCATCAAGAAAACCTCTCATCCATGTGAATCACATTCATGGGCACATTTATGCGAATTGGCTTGATCGCGATATTGATGAAATTAAATTCCCTATTCTCGTTTTGACCGTTTCGGGCGGACATAATGAGCTCGTGCTGATGAAAGGACATTGCGATTTCGAGGTGCTCGGTGAAACGCTCGACGATGCGGCGGGAGAGGCTTTCGATAAGGTTGCCAGATTGCTCGAACTTGGATACCCCGGTGGACCTGCGATCTCGAAAATCGCGGAAAAAGGCACGGCAAAATACAAATTCCCGCGAGCATGGCTTGGAAAAGATAGTTTCGATTTCAGTTTTTCTGGATTGAAAAGCGAAGTTGCCAGAGTTATCGCGAAAAACGAGTTGACCGACGAATTCAAGGCTGATTGCGCCGGAAGTTTTGAAGAGGCGGTTTGCGACGTTTTATCTGAGAAACTAATCAGAGCGGCACGAAAATTTGGCGCGAAAGAGGTCCATTTGGCAGGTGGCGTTTCGGCGAATAAGAGACTTCGGAAGATGGTTGCGGAGAGATTGGGAACCGAAGCGATTTTGAGATGTCCAACGCGGATCGAATATTGCACGGATAACGGGGCGATGGTGGCGGGGGCGGGATATTTTATGGCAAGCAGAAATTTAAAAAAATCCATATGAAATATCTCAAAACCTTCCTCCGTGGTGTTGGCCAAGTCATGTTGCAAAAGAATTCGATCACAGGGCTGCTTTTTTTGGCAGGGATTTTTTATAATTCGTGGCTGATGGGGATTGGGACTGTCGTCGGACTGGTTGCCGGGACTTTTACGGCTTACATACTACGTTATAAGAATATCGAAGATGGACTTTTTGGGTTCAACGGCGTGCTCGTCGGGATTGCGGTTTTGTTTTTCTTTCAACCTACGGCTTTGGCCTTTCTGCTTCTGATTATTGGAGCGATTTTATCGTCGGTGATTATGAATTTCATGGTGAAGAAAAATCTGCATCCTTATACTTTCCCGTTCATACTTTCGACTTGGATTTTGATATTTTTGATTAAAAATTTCGATCTTATTCCTGCGAATGTTAGCGAATCTGCGAGCATGAACGGTTTAGACGCGTTGTCATCTGTTTCGATGGGTATCGGACAAGTGATGTTCCAAGGAAGTATAATAACCGGTGCAATTTTCTTTGTAGCGCTTCTGGTGAACTCGAGGTCTGCGGCTTTATACGGACTCGCCGGTTCGGCTCTGGGCATGGGTATCGCTTATTTGCTAGGATTCTCCTTGGATTCGATAAATATCGGGATTTACGGGTTTAACGCGGTTTTATGCGCTATCGCCTTCTCCGAGAAAAAATCTTTGATACCTTATGCGTTATTATCCGCAGCCTTATCCGTATTTGTCATCCAAGGGATGTCTTATATGGGATTGCCTGCCCTGACTTTCCCATTCGTTTTGTCGACTTGGATTGCACTTGGCGCAAGGAAGGTTGCTAATAGTTTTTTAACCTGTATAATTGTTTTTAGCGTTCAAATTTTAAATTTTCAATAAAAATGACTGACGAAAACACGCAAGCGCAACAAACTGAGGCAGACAAGAGGCAAAATCCTCTCGGCATGCACGATATTTTGCCGGATATGCATGAGTATTTCACCTATATTAAAAAGGTTGTTCGTCATCGAGCGAGACAGGCCGGTTATAAGCGCATAACTACACCGATCCTTGAATTTACCGATGTTTTTCAGCGCGGAATCGGAGATGCGACCGACATAGTCGGCAAAGAAATGTACACTTTTACCGACAGAAACGAGCGAAGTTTGACCATGAAGCCGGAAAGTACCGCCGGTGTCGTCAGGGCTTATATTCAACACGGTATGAAAGAGTGGCCTCAACCGGTACAGCTCTATTATATTGAGCCGCATTTCCGCTATGACAAGCCGCAAAAAGGCAGGTATAGACAGTTTTGGCAGATAGGGCTTGAAATCATCGGCGAGAGCGATCCGGCTCTTGATGCTCAAGTTATCGATTTGGCAAACAGGATAAATCAGGATCTCGGCATAGCTCACCTTTTTACCATCCAAATAAACAATATCGGATGCCCGAAATGCAGAGGAAAATATAAGCAGGATCTTGTTAATTTTTATATAGGTAAAGAAAGATCGCTTTGCGAAGATTGCCAGAACAGACTGCATAAGAATCCGTTAAGACTTCTTGATTGCAAACAAGAAGACTGCCAAATTCTCGCACAACTTGCACCAAAATTCGACCAGTACAGGTGCCCCGAATGCAAAGAGTTTCATACAAAATTAAAAGATTATTTAACGGAGTTGAAAATCGAATTCGTCGAAAATCCGAAACTTGTTCGCGGACTCGATTATTATACCGGAACCGTTTTTGAAGTTTGGGATAAGACGCAAGGAGCTCAAAACGCGATCGGAGGCGGCGGAAGATATGACGGACTTGCCGAACTTATGGGCGGGTTACCCACTCCCGGTGTCGGATATGCGGCCGGAATCGAACGTATTATCGCAAATATGAAAAAAGAGAACGTGCGCGTTCCTTCCAAGGATGATATACATATTTTTGTCGCTCAACTCGGAGATGATGCCAAGAAAAAATGCTTAACTCTCCTTAACGATCTCCGCGAAAGAGGCGTCAAAGCTGTCGGCGCTCTCGGAAAAGGCAGTATGAAGGCGCAACTCAGATTGGCTGACAAATTCAAGGTTCCTTACACTCTTATACTCGGAATAACCGAAGTGAGAGAAGGCGTAATTATCATCAGAAACATGGCAAAGGGACAACAAAGAACCGTTCCTCACGATACCGTGATAGAGGAAGTGATTAAGCTTATCGGGGATGACAAGTTGGACAAGTATTCGCCGGGAGAAGTTCTGTATTGACATGGGTAGTCCGATAGACGAATAGACTTATAGACACATATTATGAAGAATGTATATTTAATTGCGGGGGGAGTTGTGGCGATTGCGGTAATCGTTGCGGGCTATTTTATCGCGAACGCTTCGTATACGACCGAGGATTTCGCGGAGTGTCTCAGCGATGCGGATATCGTGATGTATGGAACGGATTGGTGTTCGGCTTGTGCGGAGCAGAAAAAAATGTTTGAAGATGCTTTTGAAGGGTCTTTTTCGAAGGTGGATTTTGTGAATTGCGATTTTAACTCGGAGGAGTGCGACGACGCCGAGATCGAAGGTTACCCCACATGGAAAATAGGAGGCGAGTTTCTGGGAAATCCGGGCGGAAAGACTTTTTTGGAGCTTGCCACGGCGGGAGGGTGTGGGTTGCCGAGTGAGTAAAAATTTCTAAAAAAACAAAATGGAGTTCACAAAAATCACTCAAATACCGATAGGACCCGTACATATTCAAGTTTGGGGACTTCTGGTCGCGCTGGGGATGTTGGCGGGACTCTTTCTATCTATAAAAGAGGCGAAGAAGAGGGGAATCAAGGCCGACTATTTTTACGATATGTTTATAATTGCGGTCATTACTTCCATGATCGGGTCGCGGTTGGCGTATGCGGCTCTTTATTGGGAAAATTTTCGTGATAATTTGCTCGATGTTTTTAAGGTCTGGGAGGGCGGGTTGGTTTTTCTCGGCGGTTTTTTTGCGGCGCTTTTGGGGATTTTTATTTATATGAAATCGAAGAAACTGCGTTTTTGGGAGATTGCCGATATTATGGCGCCGGGGATGGCGCTCGGTTATGCGATCGGGAGGCAGGGGTGCTTTTTGATAGGAGATCATATCGGTGCGCCGATTGAGAGGTTCGGAATCGGGTCTTATTTTAATGGTGAAAATTTCTTGAGGCACGAGGTCTCTTTGTATCTGTCGTTGGGAGCGCTTTTGATATTTTTCGTTTTGTTGTTTTTAAAAAATAAAATCAAAACCGTGGGCGGGATGGCGCTCATGTTTCTGGGAATGTATAGCGTGATGAGATTTTTCGTGGATTTCTTGAGAGCGAGCGATCTCGAATGTTGTTCGGATCCGAGATATTTCGGACTGACGATCTCGCAGTGGCTCTGTATTGTAATTTTCGGGTTTTCCATTATTAAAATTTTTGCTAAAAAGAAAGCATGAAAAAGTTTCTGTGTTCAATTTTGGTTGCGTGCATGTTGGTGCCTCTGGCGAAGGCGAGTTTTACGGATGTATCGGAGGGATACCGATATTATGCGGCGATAACTTTCTTGGAGGATCACGGGATAATCGAGGGATACAGCAATGGGACTTTTAAGCCGGATCAAAAAGTCACAAGGGCGGAAGCTTTGAAAATAATACTTCTAGGAAGCGGAATTGAGATTGCGGAAAGTGGAATTTACGAGTTTCCTTTCTCCGATTTGGAGGACGACGCGTGGTATTTGAAATATATAAACGAGGCTTATTCAAGCGGAATTGTGAACGGATACGACGATAATACTTTCAAGCCGGGTCAAAATATAAATCTCGCGGAGGTTTTGAAAATTTTGCTTTTGGCAAACAAGGTGGATGTCGCTGATGTCGTTGTTGAAGATTCTCCTTATAATGATGTCGGTATCGGGGTTTGGTATGCTCCGTATGCCGAATATGCGAAGAGTTTAAATCTTATCGAGCCTCTCGACGACGGTCTTATGCATGCCGAATACGAAATTACGAGGGCGGAACTGGCGGAGATCATATACAGGCTCATGTATATCGATGAAAAAGGACTTTCGGAATTTGATATAAGTACAAACTGGCAGTATTACCAAAACGAGCTCGGTTACCTCGTTAAATATCCTTACGATTGGCAGATTATCAATGTGGACGACGGGAGCGTGATACTTTGGAATCGGGACGAGGGGAATAATCAGACAAATTGGGAACGGGAGTATCCGAATTCCGCGAAGGTTGTGTTGGCGGTTAATCCGAATGCCGAAGGATTGAGCGATGATGAGTTCTTTAGCGAGGTGATTGCCGCTTTTGATTTTGGGGATCGGGGGATTGTGACTTTTTCGGAGAGTTATATAAACGGGATGGCGGTTTTGCAGTTTGTTTACGAGGATGATATTGAGAAAGTTACGGATACTTATATGTACTTGGATAACGGAACCGTTTTGGCTATGTATGGGAGCTGTGGAAAGGGATTTTTATTTGAAAATTCTTATGATGAAATTTTCGGCATCGAGATGAGCGCCGAATATGTCGAAGACGCGACAACCACCCCGACGGAATGGGAGGCTGTTTTGGAGGAAGCCAGATCCCTGATACAAGTTGACGATATGGGAACTTACGTGCTCTCGCTGTTTAGTGATAAAGTTTTGATTGAAACGGATACGATTGGAGTAGGGACAGGGCCGGTTGATTATTATTACAGCGCGGGTGCCGACGTCACACTGAAACATGAAAGGTCTTATGATGTGATTTTGGATATACAAGAAGGAAGTACGACGGCGTTTTGACACACATAGTATGGATTTTGGACGAATTTCAATTGAGGAGCACAAAAAACACAGAGGCAAAATTAAGATTGAGCCGAAAGTTTCTATAAATTCAAAAGAAGATTTGAGCGTTTATTATACTCCCGGGGTTGCGGCGCCCTGTCAGGTTATCGCCAAGAATCCGGCAAAGGCTTACGAACTCACTCCCAAAGGAAACATGGTTGCGATTGTGACCGATGGATCCGCCGTTCTCGGACTTGGAAATATCGGAGGATTGGCGGGTTATCCGGTTATGGAAGGGAAAGCTTTGTTATTTAAAAAATTCGCGGGAATAGACGCAATACCGATATGTTTGGCGACACAAGATCCTGAAGAGATTATTCGCACAGTCAAAAATATCGCCCCGCAATTCGGTGGAATAAATCTCGAGGATATTTCCGCTCCAAGATGTTTTGAGATAGAAAGAAGGCTTTCGGAAGAGCTCCCGATACCTGTTTTTCACGATGATCAACATGGAACTGCCATAGCCGTACTCGCGGGATTGATAAATGCTTTGAAAGTTGTTTCCAAAGATGTTTCCACGGTGAAAATCGCCATAAGCGGCGCCGGAGCCGCCGGGACCGCCGTCTTGAAACTTCTTCTTTCTTATGGCGCCAAACATATCGCAATCGCCGACAGCGCCGGATCGATTTACAAAGGCAGAAAACAAGGGATGAATCACGCGAAAGAAGAGATTGCCGAGTTAATAGGAGGCGGTAGCGCGGGAACTTTGGCGGATATTATGAAAGGTGCGGATGTGTTTATAGGTATTTCGGTGCCCGGGATTGTAACCGGAGGCATGGTGAAGAGTATGGCGCAAGATGCGATTGTTTTCGCAATGGCAAATCCGACGCCGGAAATTACACCTGAAGAAGCGGCTGTTGCCGGTGCGAAAATCGTTGCTACCGGTAGGAGCGATCTACCGAATCAAGTTAATAATGCGCTCGTATTCCCGGGAATTTTTAGAGGCGCTTTGGATAATAGAGTTCCCGCGATCACTACGGAAATGAAAATTTCCGCCGCGAAAGCGCTTGCCGGATTGGTTAAGAATCCAACCGCCGAAAAAATAATCCCTTCGATTTTTGATGAAGGGGTGGCGACTGCGGTTTCAAAAGCTATCGCTTGATAACCTTAATATAATTGAATCATGTCCGGACATAGTAAGTGGCACACAATCAAGCATAAAAAGGGATTACTCGATGCTCAAAAAGGCAAGATTTTTTCCAAGCATTCCAAGCTTATAGAAATCGCCGCAAGAGGCGGAGGCGACCCCTGCATGAACCCTTCTCTCAGATTGGCGGTGGATAACGCGAAGGCCGATAATATGCCGAACGCCAATATAGATAAAGCTATTAAAAAAGGTACCGGTGCGAATAAAGACGCCTCTCAATTGGTTGAGGTCGCTTACGAAGGTTACGGACCCGGAGGAGTGGCTTTTTGCGTGCAAACCATTACCGACAACAAAAATCGCTCCGTTTCGAATATCAGAACCGTTTTTTCGAAACATGGTGGAAATCTCGGGTCTGCCGGGTGCGTCAGTTATCTTTTTGCCAGAAAAGGTATTGTATTAGTTAACATCGAAGGTAAAAATACCGAAGAAGCCGAACTGCAAGCCATAGATGCCGGTGCGTCGGATATTAAAATCGCCGACTCCGTGATGGATGTATTTACCGAACCAAATCAACTGGGCACGGTTGCGAACAAATTGAAAGAGTTCGGATTCAAAGTCGAGTCGCAAGAATTAACTTTGGCACCAAAAACGACGATGAAAATAGATGATAAATCCGTTGCCGATAAAATCGTCGCTTTGATGGAAGCGCTCGACGAAGATGACGATGTGACGAACGTGAGTACGAATGCGGAAATATAATGAGTACGGAACTTTATTTCATGCCAAGATTCATCATATCTTCCACCGTCGGCTCGTCTTTTCCACCTTCCGAGAAAAACCTTTTTGTCATATCTTTTATGCGTTCTTCTTCCTGTCTTCTTTTCCTGAAATCTTGCAAAAGCAAATCTTCACCGCCCGGTCTCGCGGCGGGTACGACTTCCGGTTTTTGCAATTTCACATTCGCGAGCGGGTCACCTATCAGGTCGGCTACAGTTTGAATTTTGCGCGGAATTTCCGGCACTTTAATTTCAGCCGGTTGCATATGCGGCAAAGCCGACTCTTCGAGAGTTCCCGCCTTGTACTCTTTTATCTTTTTTATGATTAAAATTTCAGCCTCCGCGAAAGACATCCCTTTTATTCTGCATCCCGCGGCTTTCGGGTGACCGCCGCCACCAAAGATTTTCGCTATATCGTTTGCGTTCGCCCCTTTGCCAGGAGTTCTGATGCTAACCGAGATCAAGCCCGGCTCCTTTTCTTTTATCAAAAGTACGATTTGTGCGCCCGGCGCGTTTGAAAGCAATTCATCTATAATTCCCGCCGAGTCGTCGGATGCGCCACCCGTTTCTTGCAAGTCTTCAAGCGTGATTGTGGACCATACGATTTGGCTTGCCTCGTCATATTTTATTTTTGAAAGCACTTTGCCCCAAAGTTTCAACATTTGGAGACTTTTTGTTCTGTAAACGTATTTTATTATTTCTTGTTGGCGTGCGCCGAAATCCAGCAAGTGCGCGGCAATCGCAAACGCCCTCGGAGTCGTGTTCGAATGTTGGAAACTGCCCGTATCCGTAATAATTCCCGTGAGAAGCAAGGTTGCGATATCCGCATCTATAAGTTTTTGCCCCGTCTTGGCTTCAAGTTTTTCAATCACAGGAACCAAAATTTCCGTAGTTGAAGATGCCGTGATGTCTATCAAGTTCACTCTGCCGAATTCCGCATTCGAAGCATGATGATCTATATTGATAACCGGGATGGAGTAGAACATATCCGGGTTTTGCTCGTAAATTTTACCCAATTGCTGAAGATCGCCGGTATCCACGGTTATCAAAAGGTCGTATTTCGCTTCGCCATAATGCAAAGTGACATCTTTGTCCGCAAATCTGCCTTTCTTTGGAGTGATTATGATATTTACCTTGTCTTGCTCGACTTCGTATTTAATCGTATCCACATCGGCTTGCCTGCAATCCAGCGTCACTATGAAATCTTCCGCCCCGCTGAAATTTCTCGATATGGCATGAATCGTCGGAAGAAACTGAAGAGCGCTTGGAATCGGATCGGAACAGATAACGGTTGGCTCTTTGCCAAGTTTTTTAAGTATCAAGTAAAGAGATAACGCGGCACCGAGCGAGTCGCCGTCCGGCGGGTTCGAAGGAAGAATCAGAATCTTTTGACTCTTCTCGAGGAGATTCACTATTTGTTCTTCCGTGTTTAAGCCCATCTTTTTAAGTTATTCGTGAAATTATATAATACTTTTGCCTCCTGGTCAATGGCTAAACGCTCTTTATAGGACGGGATTCTAGCACTCATGGTGGCTTTTGCAAGCCGAAAAACGCCGTCGCGAGCATTGCGCCGGTGTTTTATAGCGTTTTCAAATCTTCCACCACCAAGCTATCCCCTCCTCCGTTAATCCTGCAAACCGTATCTATTTTATCCCCTTTTTCGACGTTGAGATTGTTGTTGAATTTGATAAAAGATAGTTCTTTCCCTCCGAATTTACATCTTAATTTCAGATGTTTTTCACCTCCAACTTTTTTCGATTCAATTATCGTCAATTTGCGGAGCAAGACTTTCGGCTCATAATTCCCCTCTCCAAAAGGCCTCAATTTCCCCAAATTCGAAACCAATTCGTTTAGGTTTTCCTTCGGATCAAGTTCGCAATCCACTTCTATTTTCTTGTCTTCAATCTCGATTTTAGATGCATCCGAAAGAAACGCGTTTTTGAAAGAGTCGAGGTTGTCGACTTGCAAGCTGAATCCCGCCGCTTTTTTATGGCCTCCATAATGTTTGAGGAACCTGTGTTGCCTCGTCAGTCCCGCCGTTATATCAAAATATTTCGGTGACCTTGCCGAACCTGTCACCACCCCATCGGATTTAGACATCGCGAGCACCGGTCTGTTTTCTTTTTCGCTGATTCTTCCTGCGATAAGCCCGAGGAGACCCTTGGGCCATTTGCCTTCCGCGAATATTATGTCTGAATCCGCGTTATATTTTATATTTTCAAGAATTTCCTTGATGGAAGCTTGCCTTTCCAGGTTAAGATCGTTCAGTTTTTGTGAAATTTCTTGCGTTTTTGCGAGATCGTCCGTGGTAAGAAGTTTTATACTTATATAAGGATCGCTGATTCTGCCGGCGGCGTTAAGCCTGGGTGCCAATCTGTAACCGACCGTAGCACTTTCCATATTTATAAGATCTTCTTTTTTTACGTCGGAAACTTTTATAAGAGCCGCTAATCCGGACCAAGACGTTTCTGACATTTGTCGCAATCCTTTTCTGGCTATCGCTCTGTTTTCTCCTGTTAAAGGCATAACGTCGGCGATTGTGCCGATTGCCGCGAGATCGAAGTAATTTTCCAGCGGATCATTTTGCAGAGCTTGAGCGAGCTTGAGCGCCACTCCTGCGCCGGAGAGATCTTTGTACGGGTATTTTTCTTCAAGTTTCGGGTGGATTATCGCGTAAACGTCGGGTGTTTTTTTGGGAATTTCGTGGTGATCCGTAATTATTGTTTCGATCCCGTTGTTTAGCGCTTTCCCGACCTCTTTTCCGGAGGAAATGCCGCAGTCTACCGTGATTAAGAGTTTTATGTCGAGTTTTATAAATTCATCCACGAATTTTTCACTCAAACCATAGCCATCGTGTTCTCGGTGCGGAATTCTGTAAGAAACTTGCGCTCCAAGATTTGAAAGGATGCGAAATAAGATTGCCGTACCCGTTATGCCATCCGCGTCGTAGTCACCGAAAATCATTATCCTGTCTTTGTTTTTTATCGCGGTTTTTATTTTTTCGACAGCGCGAGCCATATCCGTAAAAAGATACGGGTCGTGAGTATTTTCGTTTTCGAGATCGCTTAAGGCGAATCCCCTGTTTTTGAGGATTTTTTCGAAAGCGGTAAGATTTTTTTCTTTATTTAAAATTTCCCAGTTCATGATTTTTTCTTGTTTTTCTTCCATTGAGCAATCGCTTCTTCGGGTGTTGAAACTTTATCTTTGCCAAAAACCCACGAATGACGATCTATAAGTTTTTGCGCGATATCTTCCATCACTTCTTTCATTGTGAAAAGTTTTCTCTCGGATGCGATTTGGCCGATCATCACTATTTGAAAAAGCAGATCCCCAAGTTCCTCGCGAAGATTGACGTAATCACCTTTTTGTATGGCTTCGGAAACTTCTTGCGACTCTTCTTCGACACATTTGAGCATAGATTCTATCGTTTGCTCTCTATCCCAAGGACAACCCGTATCCGAACGGAGTTTTTTTGCGATATCTATGAGTTTTTGGAAAGCGTTTTTCATGATTCGAGTATAGCGTATTGGCGAATTTACGACCAATGCGAATCGCGCGGATTGAGCTACGGCGAATTTCCGCAAAGGGCGGTTTCACCCCGTCTTGTACGCCTGCACGAGCTGGTCCACTTCGTATTTCGGATTGGTCGTATCCGGAAAAGCGAGGAGTTGCCACTCGTAAGGTTGAGATTCTTCGTTGGCGATGAGACCGAGATGGCAGAGGTCGTGATGAGCCTTGCATAACGGTGTGATTTGGTCGGGATTGTGCTCGTGATTAAGGGAGAACCTCTTGGTGTGATGAAAAACTTCCGCGGGTTTGTTGCAGTCGGGATGGGCACAGATGCCGTTGGTTTTGGTGGCAACGTACTTCTTGATTGCGACAGGAATGTAGGGCGACTCTGTTTTCACGGGTTCGGGCTTGGGCTGCGTCTCAACTTCGTCCATGAACTTCTCAAGCAGGGTTTCGAAGTCGGCTCTCTTCTTGAACGCTTCGAACTTCTTGGCAAGTTTTGGGGTAAGTTTGATCGTCACCTCCTGTTGTTGGTCTGCCCCGGGGCAGATCCCCTCCTTCTTATAATCTTTTATATATGTTTCGAGAGTATGCTTGCTCATTACTTCGATCTTCTCCGCCCACAACTTCGCAGTTTCTTTCGTCGCTATCACCGCAACGGGTCTCACGGCTCCAAGTCCTTTCTCCCGAGCAACCTGAAGCAATTCCGGCTTATCCTCTATATGCTTCATGATTCGCAAGCAGTTGTTCACCTTTTCGTGATTCATCCCAGCTAATTTAGCCGCGTATTCATAAATACTCGTGAATCGCTTTTTCTTCCAAATCTCTTGTTTCGCTATCTCCGGCAGTAACATTTCGCACCGTCTCAGCCAATATTTCGCGTTCTTCCCATACTTCACAAATTCGGCATGTATGTTTCTCATATTTTTGCGGTTAAATCGTGTCTTCCTTATACCACTTTAACAGGAGGAAATCCACCATCCCGACTGGACTTTTCACGTAGTGGTGGTGGGCTCACCTTTTTCGCGTTGCGGCGTGCTGAATTTGTATCGAAATTCGCGTCAATTTTCGCGCAAAAAGACACACTTCCGTAGCGCATCAATTTTGTGTCGAAATTTCACGAAACCCCGCACATTGCGCGGTCGGGATTTTGATGCAAAAATCGCACTGCCACCACGTCGTAGCACGCCGAACCCGTGTCGGAATTTCGCGAAGAAACTTCGCATCGTAGCACATCAACACCTCGCATCAATTTCGTATCGGAATTCGCCCCGATTTTCGCACACAAAAACACGCCTCCGCATTGCACAAAACGTATTCGCAACACCAACCCCCACACGGCCGCCCCCTACTCAAGCTCCCCCGGAGTAATCCAATATATTGTATCGTCGCGCCCGAACCAAGTCATCTGTCTTTTCGCGTAATTTCTCGTGTTTTGCTTCAAATCTTCCAGGCACTCCTCGATCGACTTTTCACCATCCAGATATGGGAAAAACTCTTTATATCCCAACCCTGTCATAGACGGCAGACTACGCGAGTATCCTTGATTCAGCAATGTTTTTATTTCATTTAAAATCCCGCGCCCTATCTGTTCTTCCACCCTTTTATTTATTCTGTCGTAAAGTTCTTCTCTCGGCCAATCTATTCCTATCTTGAAAATTTCGTATTTGGATTCGCCTTTACGATTTCCTTTCGGTTTGCCCGATTTTAAATTTATCTCAAGAGCTCTTATGAGATATCTGTGATTATTCGGGTGAATTTTCGATGCCGATAACGGATCCAGTTCTTTTAGCATATCGTGTAAAGCCGTAGCTCCCTTCTCCGACAGTTCGGTCTCCAATTCTTTTCTTAATGCCGTATCCGGAGGAGCCGAATCCAGTTCGTAACTTTCAGCTATCGCATTAATATAGAGGCCCGTGCCTCCAACCAAGAATGGGGTTTTGCCTTTATTTAAAATCTCTCCTATGGAATGAGTCGCTTCTCTTTGATAATCGGCCATCGTGAAAACCTGGTCCGGATTTTTTATATCTATCATATAATGCTTAATTCCACCTGTATCTTTTGCGGATATTTTATCCGTTCCGACATCCATATACCTGTAAATCTGACGCGAATCGGCGGAAACGATCTCTCCGTTATATTTTTGCGCGAGTTTAACCGATAAAGCCGTTTTGCCGGAAGCCGTGGGACCGAGAACTATTATGAGAGGTGGTTTTGTTTTTGAAGCTGACAAGAAGGATTCGAGGTTTTGGAGTAGATTGGACATAGCCCAATATTACAGAGTTCGTCGTTTGGAGTGAAGATGAGATTTTGCTCTTGCCTTTTCCTCAAACATGCGTAGAATTACATTGTTGCTGAAGACAGCGGGAACAACAAGTAAGCCCCGCCGAGGCACAGATCATAACCGACAGTGTTATTTTTTAACCGGTTAAAAATATGACGATAACAAAACAACGTAAGTCTGAAATTCTCGCCGATGTCGAGAAAAAATTCGAAGGGGCGAAATCTATCGTTTTCTCCGGATACGCCGGAATAACTGTAAAAGATTTCTCCAAGGTAAGGAGGGCTCTGCGCGAAAAGAAGGTCGGTTGCAAAATTGCGAAGAAGACTTTGATCAAGATAGCCGCCAAAAAACATGGCTATAATGACATCCCGGATGACCTCATGGACGGACCTGTCGCTGCTCTTTTCTCTTATGGTGACGAGATTTCTGCCGCAAAAGTCATTGCCGAAATGAGCAAGAAATACGAGGCCTTAAAACTTCTCGGAGGGCTTATGGAAGGCAAAATTTTAAGCAAAGAGGAAGTTGTCGCTTTGAGCAAGTTGGCAAGCAGAGAAGAACTTCTTGCGAAAATGCTCGGCTCGCTCAACGCTCCGGCAAGCGGTTTCGCCAACGCTCTTGCAGGCGTTACAAGGAAACTTGTCTACGCTTTGGAAGCTTACAGGGCAAAATTAGCAAAATCTTAAATATATATATTCTAACCCATTACAAACATGTCTGAAGAAGTAAAATTGTCGGCTGAAGCCGAAAAAGTACTCGAGGCTGTAAAGAAAATGTCTCTCATGGAAGTTGCCGATTTGGTAAAAGCCATGGAGAAAGAGTTTGGCGTTAGTGCCGCCGCTCCAGTAGCAATGGTTGCCGCCGGAGGAGGCGCCGGTGCCGCCGCCGCTCCCGAGAAAGATACCTTTGATGTTGAATTGACTTCCGCCGGTGCTCAGAAGATCGGCGTAATCAAGGTTGTAAAAGAGTTAACAAACCTCGGTTTGAAAGAGGCGAAAGATATCGTTGACGGTGCTCCAAAAGTAGTTGTTCAAGGCGCCAAGAAAGATGTCGCCGATGATGCCAAGAAGAAATTGGAAGCGGCTGGCGCGACGGTAACGTTGAAATAGAGTTACAGAGTTGACAGAAAGCAGAATTTCAGAAAACCCTTGTTCCCACAGGGGTTTTCTTTTGGGCTACCGGATGGTTGCTTTTTTCTCCTTTTTAGGGTAATATATATAGATAAAAATTAAAAATAAACTTATGCCGGCAAAAAAACTTTTTCCAAATTTGATCAAAGAGGAGCCGAAGGGCAACGTTTTTACCAATATTTTCGATGAGGATTTGGCAAAACAACAGGAGAAAAACGATGTCGTGGAGTCGGTAATGAAGAAAACCGATGCGACTTCCGTTCTGGGACCGAAACCGAAAATTGACGCCCTGAATATTGTCGAAAAGCCCTCTCGTTTCGGAGGAAGTTTCCTGAAATTAACGGTGTTTTTATGGTTCTTGTTGCTTGTCGGCTCTTATCTGACAACGGGGGCGAGTTTTAACCCAATGGGCATCAATATAAAAGCCGAATCCGCCGACATGGCCGAAAGTTTGAAGGAGGCGCAGGCGGAACTCAATACCGACAACTACATGATCGCTTACGAATATCTCGACAGTTTTTCATTTCTCGCCGATTCTTATATCAACAAGACGAATCAATATGACTCCGCATATACCACTTCCATTGAAAAAACCTCTTTGGAATCCGAAATCGAAGATCTTTACGATGATTTGAAATTGGCACTTTCGATGGCTCAAAACAAGTTGCAGGAAGATGCTTACCCGATAGGAATTGAGTTTAAATCCGACGGAACCCTTACTACGGAATATCTGTTTAAGGATGCCACGATAACTTATATGGAAAGTAAAATCGCGGAATCCGCGGACATCGCTTTGAGCGGAGCTTTGGCTTTGTTTAAAAATGGCGCTTTTGTCAAAGAGGTTGTTGCCATCAATACGGATTCGGACCTTGCCGACGAAACCATAGAAGCTTTGGTTGCCGATCTCAGCTCTATAACGGAGGATAATTTTACTATTATCAGCAAAATCAAATCCGAAAGACAGGAATGGTCAAATATAATCACGGAAATCGACGAAATAACAAAAGAAGTCGACCCGTTGTATAACAGCGCCATAGAAAGCGATATATCTTATTCGTCTTACACTTTCGATTCTAATGATAAAACGATCTTTTTGGACGGGACGACCCAAACCGACGATACGAGGAATTTCACCTTGATCGCCAATCTGTTGGATGCGCTGGAAGAGTCCGCTTTGTTTATGGATGTAACCGAAAGAGCTTTTAGCAAATCTTCATCCAACGAAGATGGGTATGAAGCTCAATTCAGGATAGAGTTCAAGATTCAAGAAGGCGAAGATTCGAGAGATGAGAAGGTGAGCATTATCAGCGAGGAAGAAGATAGCGAAAAAGTCGAGGTTGACGAAATTTTTTAAAAAACATATATGGATAAAATTAAAAACAAAATCGAGACCTTCGTGGCACTGTTTTTGCTTGTGAGCTTGTGTCTTTTCGGCTACCTGAAAGTGACCACTTATTTGGATTATTATGATTATGAAACTTCGCTCACCGACTCTTTCATTGGCGTGAATGATGCCATCAGAGATATGGATGACGACATCAGTTCCGCCAAGTTGACTTACCAAGATACGACTTCGGCTAAAAACGACGGGCTGTCCGATGTTTTCCCGAGCGAGGAAGATTTAACGTCTTTGACAAGGGCTTTTGACGAGTTCGAGGTTGCCAATAATTTTTCCAACAGTTCGTTTTTCATAAGCAGCATCTCTTACGGTAACAGTTCGGTTTCCGCCGACTCTCAATATCGGATATTGCCCATTGATATGTCCATTGATAGCTCGGAAGATAATTTTTATAAATTTCTCGAATATATAGAAACTTCGGGCAATCTGGACAGTGGCATAAGGCTTATGTCCATAGACAACGTTTCCATAGATTTTCAAAGCGGGGAAGATGAAGAACTCATGTCTTATACTTTGGATTTGAACGCTTATTTTCAAAATTAAAATGGCCGACGTAAAACTTCAACAATTACAGGATTCGATTATAGCGGGTAACATTCCTCAACTGGTGATGAGCGCGCTGTCTTATGCCATAGAAAGCAGAGCCAGCGACGTGCATATCGAACCGGAGAAAAATTTCGTAAGAATCAGGTTTAGAATTGATGGTGTTCTTAGGAGAATTGTCGAGTATCCGCCGAATATACATCCGGCTGTGATTTCGAGAATAAAAATCATGTCGAATTTGAAAATAGATGAACAAAGAATCCCGCAAGACGGAAGAAGCCAAGTGACAACCGCGGACGGAAGAGAGATGGACCTTCGTATTTCCACTCTGCCAACTTCCAACGGTGAAAAAGTTGTTATGCGTATCCAAGATCAATCGCGAACCATTCCGGATTTGCCGGAATTGGGATTGAGCGGACCGGCTTTGAAAGCTATCGAAGAGAGTTTGAATATGCCAAACGGCATAGTTCTCACTACCGGACCTACGGGTTCGGGTAAAACGACCACTTTGTATTCATGTTTACACCGCTTGAATAAGCCGGAAGTGAACATTTTAACAATTGAAGATCCGGTTGAAATCCAAATGGAAGGTTTGAATCAAAGCCAAGTGCATCCCGATATAGATTATACTTTCGCGTTCGGTCTTAGGACCGCCTTGCGTCAAGATCCGAACATCATAATGGTCGGAGAAATCCGCGATCGTGAAACAATAGACGTTGCAATCGAGGCTTCTCTAACCGGTCACTTGGTACTTTCTACAATACATACGAACAGCGCGATTGAGACTTTAACTCGTATAGATAATATGGGAGTGCCGCCGTTTTTGATGACTTCCACAATAAACACGATTATCGCTCAAAGACTTGTAAGAAAAGTTTGCGACAAATGCAAAGAAGAGATACAAGCCGATGAAAGTACTATGCAGATAGTCAAAGAGGCTATCGCTTTATTGCCGGCTAACGTGGAAATCGATAAAAGTCTTTTATCAAATCCCAAGTTCTATCATGGGAAAGGATGCCCTGAATGCGACAATATCGGATATAAAGGAAGGGTCGGTTTATACGAAGTTTTGCAAATGAATAATGAATTGCGAAGACTTATATTAAAAAGAGCCACCGCAATGGAGATCGAAGAGGCGGCTATTAAAACCGCCGGCATGGTTACTCTTGAACAAGATGGCGTAATCAAGGCGTTGAAAGGGTTAACGACGCTCGAAGAGGTTTACAGGGTGGCGAGACACGGGGAGGAAAGACCGTAGAAAAATACTTATAAAAATATATGGAGAATAACAAACAAGAAGTGAGGTTGGACATCGGATTGAGTACCGAGGACGAGGCGAGGCTGAAAGCCTTGAACGAGGTCGCGCCCGCCGATCTGGAACGGATAGGAACTTCCGGGAACATTTTGGTGGATTTCTATCAGAAAGTGAACATGTATGTTCAAAGCTTCAGCGGTGTCACCGTTATGGACAGAGTTACGTTTTTCGAATTGCTTTCGGTGATGATAAATGCGGGAGTACCTTTAATCAGGTCTTTGTATGTCCTTTCGGACCAAATGACCAATATGAAGATGAAGTTGATAATTCGAGATTTGGCAAAAAAGGTTGAAACGGGCGGGAAATTGTCCGATGCGATGTCGGCATTTCCTAAGATTTTCGGCGAAGCGGAAGTCGGCATGGTAAGAAGCGGCGAGGCTACCGGCAAGTTGAATGAGGTTTTGAAACAAATTGCGGTACAGGTCGAAAAAAGTGCGGGGTTGATAAGGAAAGTTAAAGGAGCGATGATTTATCCTGCGTCGGTGGTTGCGATTTTAATAATCGCAATCGTAATTATGTTGGTCGCGGTTGTACCGAAAATCTCCGGTATTTTCGAACAAGCGGGTACCGAGCTTCCGACATCCACCAAGGTTCTTATGGCTATGAGCGAAATCGCGCAAAAACATTATATCGAATCTGGACTCGTGATTCTGATTGCGATTTTGGGAGTTTGGCTTTTCAAACAAACGAAAACCGGAAAATATTACATACATTACTATCTTTTGAAGATACCGAAATTCGGAGATATTTTCAGAAAAGTCGCAATATCGAGATTCGCCAGAAATCTTGCGAGTCTTATGAAAAGCGGCGTGGCGATAGTCAAAGCACTCGAAATAAGCGCGAATGCGGTCGGTAACGAAGTTTACAGAAAGAGAATTCTTATGGCGGCCGAAGATGTGGCGCAAGGTATTCCTCTCGGAGAAAACCTGAACGATTCGAAATTCTTGTTCCCCGAAATGGTCGTTTCGATGATCAGCGTCGGCGAACAAACCGCAAAAGTTGATGAGGTTTGCGAAAAGGTCGCGGAATTTTATGAAGATCAAGTTGATGACATGATAAGCGGTCTTTCAAAAATGCTTGAACCGGCTATCCTTGTGATAATGGGCTTGAGCGTCGGAGGGCTTGTTGCCGCGATAATGCAACCGATAATGAGCCTGACGGACGTGGCGGATGCTTTGTAGGAAAATCATTTGATTCTTTCCTCGAAAATCGTATAATTCTTGGTGATTTCAAGAATTTAACAAATACAAAAAATGAAACGAAAAGGATTTACCCTTATCGAGTTACTCATCGTAGTAACAATCATCGGTATCTTGGCTGTAGCGCTGGTACCGAGAATTATCGGAGGAAGCGCCACCGCAAGAGATGGCAGGAGGCAAAGCGATGTGCAATCCGTTGCGACTTTGCTTGAATACTTCTTGCTGGATAATGGGACGTTTGATGGGACAACGGATATCATTGCCGGCGTAGCCGCAGGTACGGCTTATTGCGTCAGTACTTTAACCGGTCTCGAGAGTTACGGATCCATCCCAACCGATCCGAGCGGTACTGTAAATGCGGCTTTTGGCACCGTTGGTTGTAGCGATTACGTTGTTTCCATTATACCCGATGATGGCGGTAATTTGACTAAATATGCAGTAACTGCAATTCTGGAATTGCCAGAAATCGGGATGGAATTTGTTTATGACAAACCCAATGCCGCCGCCGATGCGTCTTATCCTCCGACGCTGATTGATTATTCCGAAGCTAACGAAGGTTATTTCATCATGTATTAATTCTTACAAAAGTTCAAATTTCAAAAAGAGGTCTTCGCGGGCCTCTTTTTTTTATAACATTTTCTCGCCTGTAAAGTCGTTTTACCATCGGACGAAAAAATAGGTGTTTTTCGTGTTGTTTTCAATCCGTTATTTTAGGTATAATTTTTATAAACAAAAATCAAGAAAAACGGATGTCGATTTTTTCCTCTTTTAAAAGGGTAATTGCAAGTTGGCTTGTCGTACTTGTTTTCATATCACAAACTTTTACTTTCGATCTCTCGTATAGCAAGCCCGTTGTTGAGGAGTATGGGATTGTGGCGATACTTGTTGATAGCGATGTTTATAATGATGCGAACGGATACGATGGATTGAATAATGAATACGGATCATATTTGGGAGATGATACTTTGGCGGAAAGGATAGACAGATACGGATATGACGTGCAGGCGGAGTTGGCGATGACCAAGTCTTTGATTATTCAGGTTAATTCGGGAAAGACGCCGGAGGAAATTTCCGCGGTTTTGGAGAAACTTTATTTTGACGGGGATGATATCGAAGGAGAGGAGAACCACTTGGTAGGTATTGTCGTTGTTGGAGATGTCGCTTTGCCGGTGGTTACAAAAGACGGGAATAAGTTTTTGAGCATGCTTCCTTATACGGATTTCGAAGATAAAGTTTATATTTTCAATGAACAGACGGGGAATTTCGAGAGAAACGCGAGTGCGGTTGAGCTTGAACCTGAGATTTGGCATGGAGTCATAGTGCCACCATCGGATGATAGCAATGAGGCGGGTAATCAGTTGGCGGAATATTTTGATAAAAATCACCTATATCATCTTGGTGTGACAGAGTATTCGGAGTTCGACCAGAAGCTTTTTTACGGGGATATGGTCGCGGAAGAGAAAGCTATCAGCAAAGAGTCTTTTGCGGCTTATGACAGATTTACGGACAATTGGGAAACTGTGGCTTACAACAGATATAACAAACATCTTGCGGAAGATTTGTATATTGAGGCCGTAGGTACGGTTTCCGCCGGAGATAATTTGGATAATGATGAGGATGGATTGGTGGACGAAGATCCCGAAGACGGGATAGATAATGATGGGGATGACTTGGTAGACGAGGATCCCGGCGATCCTTTTGACGAAATAGATAACGATCAAGATGGCAGTATTGATGAAGACGGAATTGCGGATAACGACAATGACGGAGACGGGAAAATCGATGAAGATACCGTCGGCGATCTTAACTCCGACGGATGCCCGGGCGCTTGCAATGTTGATGATGATAATGACGGGCGCGATACGGATGATGATGGATGGCCAACGGGTGTTGAACTTATGGCGGGATGGGACCCCGAGAAAAAATCGAGTCCGTTTTTATTCAAATTAAGAGATGAAGATTTACAAGAAGAGTGGGGGGCTTTGTTCATGGATGAAGACCCTTATGTTTGCCCGGAAGGTGATGTTTGCTGGACAGAGATAGACAGGGATAACAATGAAGGGACTTTGCAAACAAGTATGATCGAGATTGACGACAGGTGTTATGATGCGGAGGTGATTTATCATCCCGAATGGGATGACGATGAAGATGGTTATTGCGATGAAGATACCGATACCGACAATGACGGGGACGGCGATGGTACACAGGATGAAGATATGGGAGAGAGCGATGATGACGACACTTCGGCTTTCGATGATTTGCCGGATATACAAACCAAGACTTTTTTTGAACAGCTGACGAAAAGATATTACGAGCTTTTTGAGAAAGTTGTTGCCGAAACGGGAGAGTTTGTCGATTATACGGGCAGATATTGGTCGAGCTATACCGATTCGGACGGATCTACGAGCAGTGATTTGGATTCGCCGATGTCCTTGATAGGTAAAAAAGATGAGTTCACCATCACTTATTTACGCGCCGTAAACGATCTTGCCGAAACGCAAGTTGACTCTTTTGTGGAGAATGTACAGAGGGATATTTCTTTTATTGCGAATGTTAATATTCAACTTGAATTTAATTTCGAGGATGGACCTTCGGTTTTGGGAGATCCGATTTATTTCGTGAATCATTCGGTGACTTCCAGTTTTGGCATCCCGAATCCTTTTGACATAGTTATATTGGGACAGCCGGTTTTGGAAGTTACGAAGGTGCAACAATGTTCGGAGTATATGGGTACTTATGACGACGAAGAAGGTGGTGCGCAGTTGGTCGAGGGGCTCCGGGTTTACGATTACAACACCGCGGGAGAGTACGAAGAAGAGGGTGAGCCTTATGGCGGATGTTACGGAAGTTATGCGAATATGGAAGTTTACGGGGATGACATCGCCGATCTGACTTTTTGCTTCCCCGAAATAGCGAGTGAATCGGTTAAAAGCAATGTCGGAACAAAAGAGATTACGGCGGAAAACGGAGGCGATGAATCTTTAACACCTGACTACAGAGCTTGTAATAATTTCCGGGAACTTAAGGGGTTTTTGGGAGATACTTTTATAACTTCTTTCTTCACCGATGACAGTTGGGGGGAAACTTTTCTCCATTTATTTGAAGAAGATAAAAAGGGATATATTTATTACGCCGAAGAGTTCACGAAAGAGGTTAGTAAACTTTTTGATGAGGATGATACCGACGATCAAGACGGAGACGGCGATTACGATGAGGAAGATTTCGCCATGCAAGTACGAGACATCATTGATGAATTGGGAGATGATGATGGCGCTTACGATATACCTTACCCGAGTTTGTACGATATTCCGGTTTACGATTACGATTACATGATTGACGAGCTTGAGGATGATTACGATGAGGACGAGATGCCCGAAATAGACAGATATATGGATCTCGCCGATGTGTTTGAGATGATCGGTTACGATCCCGACAGCCAAGATGATTTGAATGCGTTTTTGACCGGAGATACGGGAGGATATACGCTCGAAGTTGATGACGATTATATAGAGTCCATCGACGTTTATGTGAATAAATATTACGTGAAAGACGAGGAGGATCCGTCTTTCTATGAAACGATCAGTGTTTTCGAGGACGCTTTCACGACCGACGAAAGCGAGGCTTATTCGATATCAAGCGTTTTTGAACATAAAGCGCCGACATCCGCGACGATCACCGCGCAAGTTGACACTCAGTTTTCGGAAGCTTTGCCGATAGACGATCCGAGATTTGTTTCTTTTCAGGATCAAAATGAAGAGTATGCGGAAATCTATTATCCGAATGTTTTTGACGCGGAAAATGCGGCGGATTTTTATTATATGTTGCAAGATACCGACTCCGTAATTGCGGAGATGGAAGGCGGAGATGCGTATGAAACTTTGCTTGAAGATTATTTTGTGGACTACATGGATGAGGCAATGATTGAAGACGCGCTCGCGTGGATGCATATGAATATAGATGAGAAACATGAGTATGTGATGTCGCACTATTTGGGTGAAGACGACGCTTTTATTTCGGACCCGGATAACGGATACGAAGTCGCCTATATAGTCGGTAGCGGAAATCAGCTCGGATATGATTTCGGATTCAATGGCGAAGCGAAAGTTGACGATCCCGATACCGAATTAAATAATCCGGACTTGAATTACAACCCCGACGCTTTGCCGAAACAAGAAGATCCGGTTGATAGCGATGAAGCCGAGGAGGACTCTTTTGAGGCTGTGGATCTTCTCACTTGGCTCGAGATGATTTTGGTGTGGATCGATTCGCTTTCCACGGTTGGGAGTTCGATGCCGGTTTCGGTTGGTTGCGCCGGAGGAGCGGAAAGCGCTTGTGTCGGCGACAGTACCGATTCAAGTCGCGCTTATGATTCGGATGATGACGGGATTGCCGACAGCGCCGCCGTGTCGGATTACATAAAAATATCAGCCGATAATTCGAAGATGCTTTATGCCGACGGCGTGAGCGGTATCGAAGTAACCGTGGAATTGAAAGATCAATATGGCGCTTTGAATACCGAAGATAATTTTACTCAAGTTGAACTTTATTTGATCGAAGGTGACGAGTACGGGCAAATAACCAGCGAGAATCCTGCCACGGTTTACCAAGGTCGAGCGAGTTTCACTCTAACCACAACCCAAAAAGCGGGAGAGATGATGCTCCAAGCGCAAGCTCTCAACAACGATTATGTTAACAACTCCGATTATACATATCTGACCAGCACTTCCAGAAGAGTTAAGGTTTACACTTATGATGTTGAGACCGTTACAACCGAGAAAATTTATACAAGTACCGAGCTTGAAGATTTGGTGTTATTAAATGGAGCCGGCGAAGTTGCGGTCACCGTTGATGCGGAAACCGGTGCGATTGAGTTTTCGGACGAGTCGGTTACGACCGAAATTCTGCCGGCGAAAGCCGATTTGCCGACGAGAATAAGTTTCAACGATTACGGCGTTTTATATGTCGTGCCGAAAGTTGAAGAGATTGTTATTCAAGAGGGAGAGAGGAGCTTGAGCGAGTTTACGGGAAATCAAAACGTGGAAGCGATGGACACCAACGATTCGGATAATTATTATTTTCAGTTCAAACAAGGCTCGACGGATGAAGTTTGGGTTTGGGAAAACGAGGATAGGCCGGTCGCGGCGATAAAGAGCAACGGACAAGTTTTCGTGCGAGAGGATCTTGATGTTTCTTTGTCGCTTAAAGATCCGAATTTTGCGTCCGTGATGGATATAAATGTTGCGGAGATTAAGGTTGGCGAGGTAAGAATCGGAGTGAATTTCGAAGAGCCGAGCGTTGAGATTATAGAGCCCGAAAACAGTAAAGATTATTTAAGTTTATTTGATATAAAAACCGCATCCGCGGAGTCGTCGTTGCCCGATACGGATTCGGACGGGCTTAACGATTTGTTCGAATATACGATCGGAACAAATTTGATTTTGCCGGATACCGACTCGGATGGATACGGCGATTGGGAAGAGGTGGAAAACGGCTATGATCCTTTGAATTCAAGCGGTGCTCCCCTATTTTCCGATATGAATGCCGAACACCTGGCTTATGCCAACGTGCTGGAGTTATATTTGCGCGGAGTGATTGGCGGATATGAAGATGGCACGTTTAAACCGGATAAAGCAATAACGCGCGAGGAGTTCACCAAGTTGAATCTTGGAGGGCTTTGCATATATTGCAACGATTTCGCAGAGGCGGTACAAGCGGAGGTTGCCGGGGAATACAATTCCGATCCGTTCCCGGATACGAATATTTCCGACGGCCTTTATTACTGCGTCGCGGAGTCTAAAAACGAGGAGTTGATTTCCGGATATAAAAGTGGGGACTTTGAAGGTTATTACTTGCCTTCAAATTACATAAGCAGAGCCGAAGCGGCGAAAGTTATTTTGGAGGCGGCAGAGAAATTGTCCGATTCGAACGCTTATTCCTCCAGCGATTACGCCGGAACCGACAAGCCTTGGTATTACAATTATGTTTTGAAAGCGCAGGAATTGGGATTGTTCCCGACAGACAAATTCATAGAGGTTGATCATTACAGCGGGGATATGTTTAAAGATTGGTTTGATGATCAAATATCTTCGGGCGGGACTTTTGTGAATTGGCTCACCGGCAATATCACAAGGGCGGAATTCGCGATGATGATAGTGCATTTGATAGAAATAAATGATTGCAGACTGAATGATGCGGATTTCGACTTTTTATCGGACAATGAGGAGGGTTATTCTTACGGCACCGATCCTAACGAATGGGATACCGATAAAGGCGGTGTGTCGGATTTCGCGGAGGTTGTTTACGGAACGGATCCGCTCGACTCCTCCGACGATTATTTGAACGAGTATGAATTCACCGAGCCTGTCGATATTGGGTTTATTGATTTCGACGGCGATTTTATAAGCGATAACGGCGAAAATAATTACGGGCTGAATCCTTATGATCCGGATACCGACGATGGTGGGGTTATAGACGGGCTGGAGCTTTTGTATGGGACGGACCCTCTCGATACAAGCGATGATAATTGGATATCGGAATTGGAGTCGGGTGTTTACGCTGTAGGAGAAAATTGGCAAAGAGATTTCGTTTATTCTTCGGAGGATTACGTAGAAACGATTATAAGTGAAAATATTGTTTATTTAAGCAAATTGCCCGCCGATGGATATTCGACTTTGTATTTGAGAGCGGAAGTTTTGGATGAAGATGGAGAGATAGATATCGAAGATGACTCTAGCGTCGTTACATTCATAATATCGGACGGAGCGGATTACGCGGAGATTGATCGTCAAAATGTCGCGGTGAAAGACGGCATCGCGGAAACTTCCGTCATCGCAAAAACGAATTCCGGGATTGTGCAAGTAACCGCCGAAATCACCAGCGGCTACCCCGCCGAGACGACAGAGGTTGATGTTTATCCGGGCGAACCGATTCACCTCGAATTTATGACGGAATCTACGGTTATGTCGGCCGGCGGTGTGAACAAAATGGACGGGATTTTGATGCTTTATGATCAATATGGGAATATCGCGTACGGCGAACCTTATATTGTCACTCTCGATATTTCGGGCGGAAGCACGCTTACGGATGTTATGGATGAGGATGATACTTTGTCCGGCATACAAATTACAACTTATGAAGGGTATGCCACTTTTGCGATTATATCGAGCGAAGATGCAGGGACGACCACGTTGACTGCAAATCTGGGTAATTACGGTAACAACTTGGATATTAGCGTTTTGGAGGGGATTTATCTTGAAGTTGATTCTGTTAATTCGGTTTTGACCGCGGACGGTTATTCGGAAACCGCGTTTGATGTTTATGCGAAAGATTCCGCCGGGAATATACTTGCCGGCTTTAATCCGAATGTCGTTTTGAACGTCCTTGACGATACTTTCGGATCTCTGATTTCGGCATCGGAAATTCAGTTGTCGGATGGGACCGGAACCGGAACGTTCTTGGCAAGTACCGTAGCCGGAGATGCTTATGTGATGGCGTCTTCTTTGGGAACCGACCCCGGAAGTGCGCTGATTACTCTCGAGCCCGGACCCGTGCATGAATTGAGATTGGATACCTCGGATGGGAATGTTGAGATCATGACCGAGGAGGATAAAGAGATCGTTTTGAAAGCTTACGATCAATATGGAAATTTCGCCTATAACGATTCGGCCACGGAGGTCGAAGTTCGGCTTACCGAGGCGTCGCAAGAGTATGGAAGTTTGAGCGACGACATGATTTATACGAGCGAAGGCACCGCAACATTTACGGCAACCGCCGGCAATGTGAGCGGATTTATGAATGTTGTCGCGTCGGCAAACAATTTGATGTCGGGGACTTTGAATTTAAGCGTGAGAAGCGATTTGACCAGCGAAGAGATGCAAGATATCGATCCGAATGTTTTGTATGCGAATCTTCTTGGCGCTTCGGTCGGGCAAGTCACTTATGAAGATTATTTCGGAGGGTGGTTTTTATTCAACGGCAAGACCGAGGCAGTGATAAGTTTGCTGGATGAGCCGGAACCGCATAAGCGCTTGATGCAATTGGATTCGACTGGTAAAAGCACCCTTATCGAGGGTAATTTCTTGGTTGAAGATGTTATCCCCGGAGGGAGCGAAGATTTGCCGATGAAGATTATTTGGCAAGATAACCCCGCGAATCTCACTTTAGCGGAAATTTTGATAATTCTCGACGAAGCCAACGGTGTTTACGAGAGTACCGATTTGACGCAGGTCGCGGATCCGGGAGCTTACATCGCGGTGAATTCGGAAGATTATTCGATCAAGAAAAAATTCTCCAAGCTGAATAATTCTTTGAGTTTGCTTTATGACGACAATGAAATCTTGAGACTTTCCGCCAACGGACAAATTAAATTATTCTCCGCAAATTACGACTTAAGTGTTAATACGAATTACGATTATCCGGCGATCGCGGTTACTGTCGGAGGTGTTGAAATCGCGACAGTTTTGCTCGTGCCGAATTCGTTCGACGACGTGCATCTTCTCGACATGGATTTTGATTTGAGCGGTTATAAATCTCTTGATCCGGGAGTTTACATAAAGCAGTACGAGAGTACCGAATACGGTTTCGAACTTTCATTCAGCGGCAATTCGAGTATGGATCCGAAAGGTTGTTTCTTGGTTGATAATTTATCAACTCTGCCGTCGAGCCAAGCTCCATCCTTGGGCTATACTTCTTTGGATAAAGCACAGAACGAAGGGGGAATCGGATTCGATGGCGATAACAAAAATATTTTATTATTTTCGGGCGGCAACACGGCTGGCGAATCCAACAAGTATGCGGTTTCCGAAATCGGCGTACTGCTCGGCGACCCGACAATTTCAATACATGATCAAAACGACGTAAATACGCTGGGTTATACCAAAGACATCGGCAGAATGCTTTTATCAAGTTCAGATACGATTAAAGACATGGTGCCGTTGGATTACAACAATGACGGGCTACAAGATTTATTGATCGCTTATGAAACCGGCGAGATTAAACTTTTACAAAATTACGATTCGGAAGAACGATTTAAGGATCGCGGAACTTTGTTGAATATAGTTACGGGGATTTTGAGTTTCGACCATGCGGATTTCGATTTGGACGGATATGAAGATCTCGTTGTGACCACTGAAGATGCGTGTATCGAGGGTGAAGTTTGCGTTTATGTTTATAAAAATAACGAGGGGCAGTTTATAAGAGAAAATTTGGATCTGGATACAGGCGATCAGGTTTATCAAATATTGGCGGAGGACATGAATAATGATGATTACGCCGATTTGATTACGTCGGATAATGTCGGAACGATTAAAGTTTTCTATAATAAAAACGGCAAGATAGACGGCGAGGGTGATTATTTGGGCAATCTCGGTATAAAAGTTGATGACGAGGCGAATTTGGCGGAAGAGGTTTTTGTTTATTATGAAGGGATGACGATCGAGGATGACGCAACCACTTATGATTTGCCGATAGATGCGGCGTCGGGCTTCTCATCCTTTGATGAAAAATTCGGAGATAACAATCTCGATGGGTATTTTGCAGATATTTTGGGTACCGATATTGGTTCGCTTGAAATTGATTCGGGAGATGCGCAAGTGATGGAAGAGGTTGCTTTCGTGCAGGCTCAATCGGCTTCAAAATACGGGGTTGATGTCAACGGTGGCATCGTCGAACCCGGAGATGAAATAGAATATACGATAACACTTACGAACTCTTCGACTGCGCAGATAGATGATTTGTATCTCGCGGATACCGTGTCGGGACTTATCGATCCCGATTTGGAAAGTTTCGACGGCATGGAAATTATCGAGACCGGCGCCACCGACAAGCCTTTTGTAATTCGCGGCATCACTTTGCCCGCGGGAGACAGCATTGATATTTCTTACAGCGCTTATGTTTTGTCAGTCCCGCAAGTGAATATTTCCACGGGAAACGATTTTGACGATTATGTTGATGACGATTATCCGGATGTTGTCGCCTCCCCTGTCGGAAACCCGACCGGGCAGGTTGTTTATTTCTACTCGAACGGCTCTTACATAGAGTCCGATGGAAGAGTTTTGAGTTTGCTTACCGGAACAAGGAAAATCAATTATACGGAAACGACTTCGGATGCGGTTGACACCGAAGAGGTTTCCAAAAATCTTATAGAAGAAGTTTTGGCAAATGCCGGGCTCCCGAATATAGATTTCGATACGGACAATAACGATAACGGCACGCCGGACGATCTCGAGACCGAAGAAGAGGATGAATTGCCGGCGTTTTTGGACAGTATCATGAGCCAGCGAAATAACGATGCCGATTCGGACGGACTGATTGACGACTGGGATTTGGTGCCGAATGTTGACGATATCTCGCAAATGGCTATAGAAAGCGAAGAGAGTGAGGACGACGGAGTGCCGGATGCAGAGGCGCTGAGTCTTGATGTTGATGTGGAACTTGTGTCGGATGAGGTTGCGGGTGCGGTTGAAGAGGTTTTGTCGTCATTCATATGCGGTGGAGGATGCATAGCGAGTCCGCTGAATGTGGCTTTTTTGAGCATGGGTGCTTTTAATTTCTTCGGTGTCCCGACCGGATATTTCCCCGGTTTCCCGATTTTCGGAGTGATGTCGCCACCGCCGTTTGTGTGTATCGGATTCGTATGCGACGCGCCGACTTCTTTCTTGAGAATCTATTTGGATATAACAACCACGTTGGGGATCGCAACCGCGTTTTGTGTCGGACCTTATCCGACCGGAATGTGCTGGGCTTTCAACTTGCCGATATTGCAGGCGACCGGCATATGCGACACGATCAATTCGGCCATTTCCGCCGCGCTGTCGGCGGCCGGGGCGATGATTACGGAAGGGGCTTCCACCATATTTTCATCGGATTCGGGATCGTCTTCGGGCGGAGGCGGGAACAGTGGCGGATTTAACAATTACAATTTGGGAAGTTACGAAGTTTCGTCTTCTTTCGATTCAAATATCCAAGTGCCGGGATTTCCTTCGATATTCACCGAGTGGTGGAAACGGCAGAAGTTTGAGATTACGCAAATGCTGGATTTGCCCGATATATATTTGATTTTGCCGGATTTGTCATCCATCGCGAGTTCTTTCGTGCCTTCGACAAGTTGGTCGGGGTTGAAGAGTACCGATTTGAACGGGCTTTCAAAAGTTCTTACTTTGGTAAACAGTTTGCCGATAGTGAATATCAAGGTGACGCCGGTGACATTGGTTGTGCCAAGTTTATCGCAGGAAGAGTTTTTGAAATATAAAGAAGAGGCTGAATTATGGCTTAAGAATGTCAAAGCGCAATGGGATGAAATCCGCGAGGATTGGGTTGAAAACGGTTTCAATCTCGAAGTCCAAGGTATTGATGAACTTATCGCGAATGTTGAGGCCAATATACAAACAATTGACGAATATTTGGAATTGCCGATGAAGATTATCGAATACAGACAAGCGATTGTGCTTTTGGTCGAACAAATAGTGTGTTGGATAGACGCGATTGTCAGTTATTTCGGAGGCTATGTTTTCTTGAACATGGAACGAGTGGAAGCTTGGGGACAGTTTGTGAAAGATGTTATTGACGCTTTCAAAAGCTGGAAAGCTCTTTTCCAAGTTGCGATCGATTATCAAGACTCCTGCGGAAGTTGCAAGACGCAAAGAGGCAGTTTGATGGAACTTTTAATGAAATTGTTTGTCTTTATACCCGATATCCCGATTATAGATCTGCCGAAATTGCCGGATATAGTTTTGGATATTTCGCAAATACAGGCCGGAGTTGAATTTACCATACCGGAGCTCGATTTTAAGGCCGAGCCGATGATTTTGCCCGATATACCATCTCTCGACCTGCCCGGCTTGCCAACTATCGGCGTTGCGCTTGAAATACCTTCCATCCCGTTACTGCCAAATCCGCCCGATTTGCCGGATTTGCCGGAACTTCCTTCTTTGTCTTTGCCGGATTTACCCGATATACCGCCTCCGCCGGAAGTTCCTTCTTTGGATGCTGAAATCGAAGTGGCGTTGAAAGTCATAGGCAATATAATCAGAATCGTTTGTTTGGTATGGCAAGGTTTGATGCCTACGCCGGAGAACCAGCTCAAGACCAAGATGGAAGATCTCACTCAAAGACCGCTTGATGTCGTATTCCCGTTTGATGTGAGTGCGTCGTTCAGTTCATCTTCGATCTCTTTCGATTTCGTTCAAAGGATTGAAATTATCGCAAGAATGAATTTGTCCGCGGAAACCACGTTTATAGTTGACGCCGTGCAACAGGTCGCCGATGTTTGGAATGTTTTGCCGACGGCTTTTGTGTCCGGATTTAATGAGGTTTCTTCAGGAGTAACGGATGTCTTGCAAGAGGGTTCGGACGCCGTCACGGATGCCGCCGAGACCGTCACCGAAATCGACGTGGATGTTGATCTTGGCTCTTACGAAGATCAAATTTTAATCGAACAAGGAGTACTGTTTGTGCAGGCGCTTGAGAATTTGAATGAAAAAGTCGCCGAATATAATGATGCGATGTCGGGTGATATCTCTTTGGTTGCCGGACAACATACCGTAGCGCCCGAGGAGCTCCCCTCTTACGATGAAGTCGCCTATAAAGATTACGGTCAATATGAAGATTTGCTGGCCGGTACCGCGTCGTCGTCTTTGATTCAACTGAAAGATCAATTGGTGGCTTATGTTGAAAACAGCGAAGAGTTAAATGATGAAATTGAGGGAAGCGGATGGGACGGTCTGGGCAGGCTGATAGTTCAAGACTCTCCTTATTTGCTTGCCGACTACACCAATGATGGCGAATGGACGAATGCCGGAGATTTTGTCGAGTCTTTGGAAGAGACTGCCGATTTGACTGGCGAAGATTTGAGCGATATTGAAGAAAATATGACCGACACGGTAAATGAATTGTTTGCCGATACTACCGAAGATGACACCTCCGACTCCTCTTACAACGCGCTTACTCCGATCACAAAAGGATTGTTCATTTACAACGAAGAAGAGGAGGTCAGCGAACGTCTCATAAGTTATACGGGCGAAGCTTCCGCGGACAGTTCGATAGTTATGTTCGACATGGATAATGATGGCGATGATGACATTGTTTACAGTTATGGAGGCTCCGTTTATTTAAAAGAAAATTACTCCGATGATCCTTCCGATCTCGACAACTATTCCGGCGTTCCGAGACTTGCCAGCTTGGATTATTTTATGCCGAATGAAGTGAGTATCAATTTGTTTGCCAGCAACGATATAGGTAACGAAGAGGCCAATATGACATTCTCGTCGGAAACGGATTCGGTCGGTTACGAGGTGCGATATTATGAAAGTCCGTCATCTTTTGATTTCGATGATCCTCCGCTTGGGATTATCAGCGTATTAAATTCTCCCGAGAACGAGTCTTTGACATTAAGCGATTCCACCGGGAATTCTTATACCGGCGGCACCGAAATAACCGGCGATTCCGAACTTATTTTGGCAAGTTCGTATGAAGATTTGATAATGATCCCCGCAAATGCACCGTTTATTTTGAGCGAAATCTCAAAAGGGTTCGCTTATGTGAGTGAAAGTAATGGCGGCTTGATTTTGAACTCTTATTTGAGAATTCCGGTTTATAAAAACGGCGAAACTACCGTTACGAACGGCGACATCATACATACATTGCAGGACAGCGAAATCACGATTGATCTTTCCCCTCTCGGCGGATCCGAAATGAGTCTGATTTTGAAAGAAAACACCGTGTTCGTCGTCCCCACTAATTTCACTTTTGATTTCGATTTCAGAGTTGAAAACGGCGGAGTTGAAATCATAGATACCTCCGAAGAGAACAGGCAAGTCGAGCAACCTTTGGCGGAAGGAATGTTGTTATTTGAAGGAGATATTGCGGACTCCGATTCGGGAAGTGCGACCGTAGCCTTGTTGTATGGAGGAACCGTCTCGATTGCGAACGGGCAAGTTTATTATTATAAAGAGTTGTCCGATCCGGCAAATCCGACTTTGGATATAACGCTCGATAACGGCAATTATTACGCGAAAGTTTGGAGTGTAAGCGCCGAAGGAGAGTATTCGACTTCGTCCAACGCCGTTTTGTTGGCGCCGCAAATTTGCGCCGATGAAAGCACCCCTTATATAGATGTGGGACCTTTGACTAAAGATTTGGCGATATTCAGCACCATGACGCTTTCCGCAGAAGGGTCCTTTGATACCGAGTCCGATATCGTCGCTTATTATTGGGATGGAGTTGCGGGAGAGGCGACATTTGAAGTCGGACCTTATGACGAAGTCGGCGAGCAGTATGTTGAATTGCAAGCGATTGATGAAGCCGGCAATACGGCGATTCAAACCATCACGATAAATGTTTACGTGCCGGATATTTACATAAGTACCGTTTCCACCGTAAATAACGAAGTTACGGGCTATACCGATCCGGCGGCCGGCGACATGCCGTTTATTTTGATAAGAGATCGAGATGGCATTATCGAACAAGTAATTACCGATACCGCCGATGAAAACGGCAAATATTACACCGATTCGGATGGCAATTATAAGATTGAGGGGCTGGATTTGGATGACATTATTTTGATTTTAAATAGTGATGGCGAGGTTATTGCTGAGTTCGATCCTTCGACCCTTCAACTTTTATCTACGGATGAAAGATACGGCGTTGATGTTTTACCAACCGATCTTGAGTGGCCGACGAGGTTGATTGTTTATGAGATTGCCACCGGTGAAATTTTGCAAAGTATTCTTTTGGTTACGGATTCAAATGTTGATGTCACGGTTCAAGAGTCGGATTTCGAGTTCACCGCCGAGACCATACTCGGACTGAATGGCGTTCACATGAAAGTGCTTAATGATTTCGAATTCGAGATTAATAAAATAGGCGCCTCCGATCCCCTATTCCCCGGTGGAATCGAGGTCATAAAAGACGGCGAAAGGGCCGCGCTGGCGACATCCGACGGAAATATTTATCTGCTTAACGATAATTTCGATTTGTCGCTGAAGGATGCCGATTATTTGAGTGAGCCGCTTATGATCAATTTGGATTACGAGGGCGATGTTATGGCTGAAATATTTATTTCTCCGAGTTCCGATTCGGTTTATGAAGAGACCACTCAAAACCTTGGTTTGCCATTGATGTCGGAGGGCTCTTCCGACATGGCGCAAGAAGATTCCGATGGTGGCGGGGTGTCCGATGAAATCGAGCTTATTTACGGACTCGATCCTTTAGACAACTTCGATGATGCCGAAGATTCCGACGGCGACTCCTTAAGCAATATTCAAGAAGCGACATTGGGAACCGATTTGTTCGATTCGGATTCCGATGATGACGGAATTTCCGATTACACCGAATTTATAAATGATATGGATCCGTTGTCCCCGGTCGTCGAGCCTTTCGAAGATATTTCGATTGACGATCCTTTGTTTATAGATATTTACGACATGGTGGAGAAAGGCATTTTGAGCGGTTACGATGTTGATGGACTTACTTACTTCATGCCCGATCAAGAAATAAACAGGGCGGAATTTACCAAGATTATTTTGGCGATACTTTGTATAACGCCGAGCGACGAGGCTTCTTTGGCTCCGAGTGTGTTTAACGATATCTCTTATGAAAGCGGGGCTTGGTATTATGATGAGACAAAAGAGTCTTATTTGAGAGATTTCATTACCGGCTATCTCGGCGAGCTTGATTCGAACGGGATGGCTCCGTTTAAACCGGGTGCGAGTATAACGCGAGCCGAGGCGGCAAAAATAATACTTGAAGCTTTGGATAAAGAAGGATTTATAAATCTGGGAGATATTGCTGTCGGTGAACCTTGGTATGAACCGTATATGCAAATAGCTCAGGATTTGACTCCGTATTTGATTTCTCCTGCGGGAGATGAAAGTTTCATACTTACGGCGGAAGAGGCCGCCGATCCGACACATGAAATAACCAGATACGAATTTGTAGAGATGTCGGTCAGGGCTTTACAAGCTTATAACTGCTATGAAGTGGATTATGACGGCGATGGCTTAAGCGATTGGGAAGAAAATAATATTTACGCATCGGATCCTACGGATTCCGACACGGATGATGGAGGCGTATATGATGGCGAGGAAGCTTCCCTTGGTACGGACCCTCTCGACTATACCGACGATGATTGGGATGGTGACACGTTAAATAATAACGATGAAACCGATTTGTATGGTACGGACCCAAATGATGCCGACACCGACGACGGAGGAATCCCCGATGGAGTAGAGGTGAACAGAGGATCGGATCCCCTAGATCCTTCTGATGATTATATAAGCGGATCTCTGCTCCTGGAGTTGGATCCGGGCATCTATTTTGTTACCGATGAGTGTTTGTATTGCCCATGTCCTTCTTCGATAGAAAACGGACAAGATGCGATGGCCGGCGATATCATTTATACTGCGATTACGAACACAGACAATACGGAAGTTTACGCAATAAGTAACGAATATTCATTGTCAGAATGAAAATAAAAATAAAAAAACCAGTTACGGACATATTGTTGTTCTTTTTGTTCGTGATTGTTTTAAGCGCGGTTGTCGATGTCGGGATTATCACTTTGGCGGAAGAAGGCGAAGAAGCGTCAGTGGGAGAAACGGCAACCGAAACGGCCTCTAGCGAGTTTGATTGCAACACGGCGATTATGGCGTATTTAAGCGCCGCCGATCCGGCGTTGGAGGAGTTTTGGAATCAGGTTTTAACCAGCGAGGAGCAAAATTCCGGTCTTGTGGATTTGGTTTTGGAGGCGCAAAACGCGTATGAAGCGGCCGCTCAAGAAGCTTTGGACGGCACGCTTGCCACGGCCGGCGGTAAAAGCCTCGTGGATGTTACCGACAAAATAGCCGAATGCCAGGGCATCATAGATGAGCATGTGGAAGCCAACGAGAGGGTTTTGGTAACGCAAGTGGCGTCGAGCTCGGCAGGTAAAAAAACCACCGCCCTTTTGGAAGAGTACAAATGGCTCAATGAAAAACTTCGCGATATGACGACCGATGTCGGATATGTAAACGCTTATTTGAAAAAAATGTCCGATATGTTCCCGGGATTTCTGAAGCAATGTATCAAAATGTAAAATTTATGCATATAACGGTTTTTAAAAATTGGAGAGTCTGCCTCGCGTTTATAATCATGGCGATATTCGTGAATTACAATATTATTTCCGCCGCGGATGACGACGAAACTGGCAAATACGGGAGAGAAAATTACGGCGATTTGGAAGATGCGATATCCGCTTATCATGAAAACATCAATAAGATTTTCAATGATAAACTTGAGATTATGGTTGAGGCGGAAGATCCGATCACCGAACCGCCTTCGGATGATAGCCCTTGCACCGATGAAAATGTTTCGACTTACTGTGTCGCGGAATCCGCGATCGTTGAATATATGGATTTTCTTGCCGGCTTACAGGAGCATGCGGCTTACGCCACCGACGCTTCTCAAGCCTCCACAACTATTTCCGAAATGACCGAATACGCCGCCTCGCGCAGTCAAATCATATCTTTGGAAAAAGAGTATGCGCTCAAAGCTCTCGATATGGCATTGGCGGTTTATAATGAGTTTCAAATAATGTATCCCCTGCATAAAGAGTATCAAGATATTATAAAAGTTCTTGAGTCTTATAATTCCGCCTTGGCGGATTTCAGAACCACTCTCGCTGAGTGGCCCAGTGATTTTATTGACGCATCAACAACGGACTGCAAATAATGAAAAAAACTTTCGATCAAAAATGGGGCTCCAAAATACTGATAGCCGTTGTGGTGATCGTCTCTTTGTACTCTTTCGCTCCCGTTGTTTTCGGAGAGTGGGAAGAGTATTATAAGACGATGGACGACTCGTCGGGAGACAAATACAAAGATAACGGACAAAATTTATATTATTATGTTTATGATAAAGTCAAAGTCGAGCCGGCTACCGCCGCTCTCGAATCTACCGCAACTTATTTCGGTTATGGCACGAGCGATTCCAATCTAGATTATGTAACCGCCATAGTTGACGGAAATACCGATGGGAGTTTGTTGGGCGCGGATCCGATGACGGTTTTTGATTCTTCCGCCAGCGAATACGAAGAAATCGAAGATTTGAGCACTATACAAGGACGATATGAAAAAAGCGCGGTAATGAAAACGTATTTTTACAACGCTTTGGCCAATGAATCTTTAAGAAGCGAACTTTCCGTCCAAACCGAAACCAACGAAATGTACGCGAATGGCGACACTTCCGATTCGGGTTTCGACTTGATCACGGATTTAAAAACCATTGAATACATATTGTTCGCAGGCGTAACCGACACTTGGACCGGCGATGATTCTGTTTCCGGCGATGACGATTCCGCGGAGACGGATGAAGATTTGACAAGATCTTATGAAGGAGAAGCCGTTTCCGCCACCAGTGACGATACCGTGACATCCGAATCGGAATCCGAATCCGCATCCACATCCGATGCCGTATCCGCCGAGGGAGCCGAGAAGTCCGAAGAAGATACAGCCGAAGATATTTCCGAGAGTAAGCTCGAATGTTTCGATGACGATACTCTTTCCGGCGCGATATCCGATTTCCAAGAAAGCGCCGTTGGCTCCGAATCATCCGACACCGCTGAAAGTTCGGCCGACAATGGTGGCGGAAAGTCCGACGATAATGGCACCGACGCAACCGCCTCGACAGCGGAACCGACCGCCGCAGATGATTTTTACAACTCTTTGGAAGGTCCCGAATCCGCCGATTGGTCGAGAGAACTCCCTTGCGATGATATTTTATGTCTGGAAATCAATTTCATAACCGGCGATGACGAAGATTATTCTTATCAAGAGACCGACAATTGTATCGCTTGCCATATAAGTTATATCAAACAAACTCTCGCGGATGTCACTTCGCACGACTTAAGTCCGAGCAAGTTGACCGGAAGTATGATGGAAGATGCGACTTGTAAATCTTCTTTTTCGGCATTGATCCCGAGTTTCGGCGTTTTTGTTCTTACCAATCCGATTTTGACTCCGCCGAACGATGATATCGTCGTTTCCGTGGGTGATATAGTCGCGAATTTAAAAGAGGCTTTATATCCGAATACGACAACCGGCGCAGTCGCCTCCGATTATTCTTCTTTAACCGATAAATATACCGCTTTGGTACAAAGCACTTACGGCACGACTTCTTTGGTCGCCAGCACCGATGAAATCCTTAACCTAACGATGCAGGAATTGGAAACACAAATAGAAGCTTTGACCGAGTATTCGATAGCGACGCAACTTTCCGATATGAACACCATGTATCAGGCTCTTTCTTATGAGATGGCTCAAACAAACTCTTTCTTTACCGCGATTGAACTTTTACTTCTCGACGCGCAATTGTATTTGGATTCGATATCTAAAAAAGATTACATCGAATGATTAAAAAAATTACAATTTGGATTTTGAGTCCGCTTATGGCGGTTATGTTTTGTGTCCCAGTTTCATATGCCGCCGACGAGGATACCGAGTGTGGCAAAGGATTTGTATCTTTTCTTTCTACGGTTATAGACCTCCAGGATTTCTCCGTGTATTGGTACGATATTTTCACCAAAAACATGTGCGAGGTCGAAGATATTTTCGCCTTGGAAGAAGAACTTGATTCGATTCGCGAATCCATAAGAGAAAAATATTACGCGTGCGACTACAACGGCTTAAGCGACATGGAAACCGAATATAAGGCGAAACGAATGGAGCTTTATTTTGTCAGAAATGCGGCAAGTTCGGCTTTGGAGTCCATGACGGGTAGCGAAATCGAGACGCTGTCGTCCGAGATAGGCGTATATTTGGAAGGGTTTTTATATGATGAAATGTATGGAAAATTCGTTACCGAACAAGAGTGGTTTGAAGGACCCGATTTCGACGTTTATTTTTATTCTTTTATTGAAAAATACTCCGATAATATCGAAAACTATCTAACCGGCGCTTGCGGATGGAGCGGAGTTGTTGAGAAATGGAACCACATCGGCGAAACCGTTGACGCGATAAAAGAAGCATTCCAATCCGAAGACGATAACGAAGATACACCCGCCGAGGCCGGAGCCAAAGATGCGCCAAAAAACGACGAGGAAGGATTTTTCCAAAAACATTTCGATTTCTTTTTTGATCCCACGACGAGTTTCCCCGGATTTCCCGATTCGTCGTACAACAGCGGCATAGTCGAATCTTTTGACTCTTACGTCGATGCGCTCGACACTTACGACACCGAATATAACGAAGCTCAACTTTTGGCAAAATATAAAACTTTATATAGTGAAGGTGGTGCCGAAATATCTTCGGCTTTGTCGGCGAGCTTGCAGGAACTCGAGGGGATATTGACCATTTCATCCAAAACCGATATACCGAACGCGAAAAAATTGGCACATAAGATTGCGAAGAAGCAGTGCGGGAACTAGGCAGTGTTCACATATATTTTTTACGATGCAAAAAATATATGTGAACACTGCCTAAATCTATCGTTTCACCACCGACATTATCGTCCCCTTGCAGTTTGTTTTGATCAAGCTTCGCGTGAGACTTCGTTGTTGCCTCGTTTCTTGCAGATAGACCGGAATTTCGTGGCGACAGTATGGACAGAACTCTTTTCTGTTCGAGACGGATTTGCCGCAGTTTAGACAGTTTAACAGCATATGTGAGGTTAGGAGTAGCTTTTGTCCAAGAATGAATCCAGATCGCTTTCCCTTATTCTATAAACGCGTCCAAATTTAATTGCCCTAAGTTTTCTTTGCTTGATGAGCTTAAGCACCGTCAAATGGTGTAGTTGAAGTGTCTTGGCCACTTGCTCGGGTGTCATAAGGCTACCGCTCATGATCTCTTTGATTTAATTTTGTTTAACTTTGTTTAATTATAACACTCTTTGTTTAATTTTTCAAATTTTTGTTTTTGTTTTTGTTTACGAGTTAAAGTTTATCATATTTTCGCGAGTTTAAAATGGTTTTATAAATTTTTAGTTGCGTTTGATGCTATTTGTTTTGCTTTAAAAGAATTAAAGATGTTTTATCTAATCTGATTATATTTTATTAAATCCCGTTAAATATCAAAAGTACCCCATATTGTGCAAAAGACAAATTTCCCGTCCCGCTACAGCCCCACCTTTGCCAACCACTTCCCCGTATATGACTTTTTCTCTTTCGCTATTTCTTCCGGCGTACCCACCCCCGTTATTTCCCCTCCTTCGTCTCCTCCTTCGGGTCCCAAATCTATAATATAGTCTACCGACTTAATGACATCCAAATTGTGTTCGATTGTGAGCACCGTGTTGCCTTTATCAACCAGTTTCTGCAAAACATCCAGAAGCCTTTTAACATCTTCAAAATGTAAACCGGTTGTAGGCTCGTCTAGAACATAGAGCGTTTGACCCGTAGCTCTTTTGCAAAGCTCGGTCGCCAATTTTATTCTCTGGGCCTCGCCTCCCGACAAAGTTGTTGCCGGCTGTCCCAAATGTATATATCCCAAGCCGACTTCGGAGAGTGTTTTGAGTTTGGTTTTAACTGCCGGGATAGACCTGAAAAACTCCAACGCTTCATCAACCGTCATATCGAGGACGTCGGATATATTTTTGCCCCTGTAAGTAATTTCGAGGGCTTCTTGGTTGTATCTTTTACCCTTACAAACCTCGCAAGGGACGTAGACATCCGGGAGGAAGTGCATTTCGATTTTCTTGATGCCGTCGCCCTGGCAAGCCTCGCAACGTCCGCCCTTGACGTTGAAACTGAATCTGCCGGGTTTGTAGCCGCGCATTTTCGCGTCGGGCGTTGATGCGAAAAGTTCTCTTACGTCTGTGAATACTCCGGTATATGTCGCCGGATTCGATCTCGGCGTTCTGCCTATCGGCGATTGATCGATGTTGATGAGCCTATCCAAATGTTCAATGCCTCGGATTTCTCTGTGTGCGCCGGCAAAAACTTTCGATCTGTTTATTGTCGCCGAAACTTTTTTGACCAAAATATCATTAATAAGAGTTGATTTGCCGGAACCGGAGACACCCGAAATGCCGACGAAAGTGCCGAGAGGCAATTTTACATCTATATCTTTCAAATTGTGCTCGCATGCGCCTAGAATTTCTATGAATTTGCCGTTTCCTTCTCGCCTTTTTTCAGGGATGGGTATTTGCTTCTTACCTGAAAGATATTGGCCGGTTATCGATGTTTTGTCTTTTAAAATTTCTTCGGGCGTGCCGGCGAAAACCACCTCTCCGCCGTGTTTACCCGCGCCCGGTCCGATATCGAGGATATAATCGGCCGCGAGCATGGTGTCTATGTCGTGTTCAACCACGATCACGGTATTACCTATGTCACGAAGCGAGTGGAGGGTTTTTATTAATTTTTCGTTGTCGTTTTGGTGCAAACCTATCGAAGGCTCGTCGAGAACGTAAAGGACTCCGACAAGGTGAGAACCGATTTGTGTCGCAAGCCTGATTCTTTGCGCTTCCCCGCCGGAAAGAGTGTTTGCCGCTCTGTCCAAAGTGAGATACGATATACCGACGTTGTTTAAGAATTTCAATCTGTTGAGAACCTCTTTTAAAATCGGCTCGGCGATTATTTTCTCCATTTCGGTCAGATTCAAGCTCTCAAAAAAATCTTTTGCCGATGCTATCGAAAATTCCGTCGTATCTATGATGGATTTCCCATTCACAATTACCGAAAGCATCTCTTTTTTAAGCCTTTTGCCGTGACATTTCGGGCATTTGAGCACGCGCATGTAATCTTCGATTTTTCTTCTTATGTAGTCCGAGTCTGTTTCCAAATATCTTCTTTCCAAATTCGGAATCACGCCTTCAAACCTCGTCTTATATTCTCCTTCAAAAGCTCCGTTTCCATCGAGGGATTCCATTTTGACGCTATATTTTTCATCGCCTGTCCCGTAGAAAACTTTTTTCAAATCTTCTTCATCCATTTCCGAAACCGCCACGTCTATCGAGAACTTATGTTTTGTGGCTACCGCCTCGAGAATCCTGTTGTACCAACTCAAATGCGATGTTGTTGCCGCCCAAGGTATTATCGCTCCTTCGCTTATCGAAAGCGATTTGTTTGGAATTACGAGGTCAGGGTCGACTTCCAATTTCGTACCGAGTCCGTGACATTGTTCGCATGCGCCGTGAGGACTGTTGAAAGAAAAATTTCTCGGCTCGATTTCCGGCAAGCTTATTCCGCAATCCGCACATGCGAATTTTTCGGAAAATATTTGCCTCTCTTTTGTTTCATGATCTTGAACTATAACCGATCCATTGCCATGTTTGAGCGCCGTTTCTATCGAGTCGGCAAGTCGCGTTCTGTTCGGATTCGGCAGGTCTATTTCTTGTCCGGACGTCAGCTTTTGGACCATTTTTCCGAGATCTTTAACGATCAATCTGTCTACGACTATATCGAGTGAATGTTTTTTATTCTCATCAAGTTCTGGGACTTCCAAGATGCTGTACATTTCGCCATCCAAAACAACTCTGACAAAACCTTCTTTTTTTATGTTCTCTATGGCTTTTTGAATCCCGCCTTTTCTGTCGTTTATAACAGGTGACAATAAAAGCACTCGCCTTCCCTCTTCCATGGCGGCGACATGGTCAACTATTTGGCTCGGGTTTTGCCTGGTGATCGCCTTGCCGCATTTATAGCAGTGCGGGTGGCCGATTTTCGCAAAAAGTAATCTCAAGAAATCATAAATCTCCGTGACTGTACCGACGGTTGAACGAGGATTCCTGGTTGCTGTTTTTTGATCTATTGAAATTGCCGGCGAAAGGCCTTCTATCGATTCGACTTCCGGCTTATCCATAAGTTGTAGAAATTGTCGCGCGTAAGTCGAAAGACTTTCCACGTATCTTCTTTGCCCTTCGGCATAAATAGTATCGAAAGCCAATGATGATTTCCCCGACCCCGACAAACCCGTAATAACCGTCATTTTGTCGCGCGGGATTTTTACATCTATGCTCTTGAGATTGTGAATTCTGGCTTTCTTTACATATATGTGATCGGCGTGCATGGGATAAAGAGTTAAGAAGATTGAACGCGAAATAAGCTGGTGGAGGATAACATAAAATCGAGGGGTGAGCAAATTTTGTTAGCATACGAATACTTGGCATGGCGTCGCGATCTGATAAAATTGGGATCATGGGAACAGAACAAAATGATAACAAACCTGAAGAAGCCACTCTGCGAGGTCGTACATGTACAAACATGGGGGTTGGTCCGCAATCCGGTCCTTCCGATATTTATTTGGGGCTTGGTCAATGGCAACGTGATATGGCGGCCTTGGTAAGATCACTGCCTCCCGAGGATTTGGATAACGATAACATGGATGAGGATTCAGATCGGGCTCTTGCCGATGCTCTTGCCGATGGTAAGCCGACTGTATGACGAAACGTTGTCGTATCGAATTATCGTAGGTTTTTCGTGAAATCCCGACACGGGTTCGGCGTGCTATGACGTGGGGGCGGAGGCGATTTTTACATTAAAACCTTGACCGCGCAACGCACAAGGTTGTTTCGTGAAATGTTGCGAAATTTCGACACGAATTCCACTT